>Ga0102934_1000116_pt1 | contig 43902 bp, 41 predicted proteins | sample SalPonR2_A_D1_MG_FD_78175 | JGI IMG/M metagenome (GOLD analysis project Ga0102934, IMG submission 78175) | Salt pond soil microbial communities from South San Francisco under conditions of wetland restoration - Salt Pond MetaG R2_A_D1_MG | ecosystem: Environmental > Aquatic > Marine > Intertidal... | reverse complement strand
TCTTTGCGATACTCTTTGCACGTCGACACGTAGGCAAGTGACTGTTTGAAGCCAACATAGAGCAGCAAACGCTCGATCAGTGGTTGTAAAAAGCGTTCATTGTTCATCAATGTGGATTTGAGGTAAAAGTGGTTGTTTATTGTCGTGAGTCCAATGATCGATTGTAGCGGGCTATCTGCCATTGCTGTTTGTCAACATATGCTGCATTTCTCGTTGCATCAATCGCACGTGCTTGATATTTTTCAAAACATGTTTTTCTTTTTCATTTTGCTTTCTGTTCCGCTCGACTGATTAAAGTCTTATCCAAACATCAAAAGCGTCAGCGTCGGTGGGAGTGTAACTCCGTCGAGTGGCTGATTGTACCTGCAACCAAAGGTCAACTGCTTCAACGTCGGCGGTAGCGTGACATTGTCGAGTGGCTGATTGAACTGCCAGCCAAACGTCAACTGTGTCAACAATGGAGGCAGAGTCTCGTTGTCGAGCGGGTGATTGAAACTGTCTGCAAACGTCAAGTGTGTCAGACTCGACGGCAATGAGTCCAGTTGTTCCAATTTGTCGATAGTGGCCAATTGATACTTGATCACAATGTCGTCGCTGAAGCAATCAACGTTGGTCCAATCGACAATGGCATGATGCTCGATCAGCCAGCGTCTCTCTTTGTAATACTCTTTTCTGCTCGAAACATAGGCTAGTGTTTGCTTAAAACCAATATAGAGTAGCAAATGTTCAACAAGTGGTTGCAGAAATCGTTCATTGTTCATCTTTGTGACTTTGATATTTATTTACGTGTCACCGTGACGCGTGGCGACAGACAGTCCAACAGGCGATTGTAGCGCTTAGCGACCGTCAGATGCGTAAACGTCGACGGCAGCATAACGTTTTCGAGCGGCTGGTTGAAGCAAACGTCAAAAGTCAAGTGCGTCGACTTTAGTGGCAGCGTCACATTGTCGAGTGGCTGATTGAAGTTAAGGCCAAACGTCAAGTGCGTCAACTTCGGCGGAAGTGTCACTCTGTCGAGTGGCTGATTGTACTTCCAACCAAACGTCAAGTGCGTCAACGTCGGCGGCAGAGTCTGCAGTTCGAGAAGACTAACTGTTGCCGATTGATACTCGATCGAGATGCCTTTGGAAAAATGCTCGGCAGCCCTCGGTGTATACAATTTCGTCGTAAAACGGATCGAAAACAACCTGTCGCACGATGGCAGGCCGTCTATCTCGTTGCAACATGCTCTCATACAATTGTGCGGTTTTTTTTATTGTAAATGTTTATGACCAGGTGCGTTTGGATCAACCAATTACGACGCAACTGCATGAGGCATCGGTGCGGTGGATCGATAGCCAATGGACCCAAAGTCACGGAAAGAAATGCCAAAATGTCGTAAACCGGCGTTTCGACGTCGAGAAGGCCATCGACAAACAATTGTGAGCATAAAACGCGCAACAAATATCTGTTTCTGCCCGTTGCCAGTATTCAGTTGCACGACGCTTTTCGTTGGCGTTGAAAATAGTCATCATTGTTGTTTCAAGTTATGACCGCGCATCCAGGAAGAAATATAGTTGAACATATTCATTCTTGATTTTCCGCTACTAGCGAAGGCATGCGTATCATATTCAATTGTCGCCAGTCCAACTTTTGCATCGCTGCGGGCAATTTTCCGCCCAATTTTTTTCTCAAATCGGCGCCGGCTCCAGCCTCTTTCTCGAATCGTTGATACTCATCTTCGGGCCAATAGTGCCACGCTTGACTGTCGGTTGCATTTTTGCCAACATTCAGTTTGACGAACCGAACCTTGAATGGTCCAGATTTGCCTGTGTAAGTGCGCGGTTTGTCCTCAATTTCGACAACGTCAGTGAGCGACAAAATGTCTTTGACCGCCTCCAAGTCCAGACGTCGCTTTTTGGCTACTTGTTTCTGTTGTTTGCCTGTATCAAGCGATGCTCCAGTGTTCAATGCAGTCTTTTTGCGCTTCTTCACTTTAGCACGGCATCGATCTTTCTGTAGCTTTTTGGCAAGCGAATCTGCCGTCATTCGGTCGTCACAACGATACTTTACCACCAAACGGTAGCCTTCGAGGCCATTTTTCCACGGATATTTGCTCTCGTCAAAATCGATAAGGTCAACAGTCGGCTTGTTGAATGCACCGGCGCCTTTGCCAGCCGGCTCTACGGTGTAGCATTTGCAGAGCGGTTCCTCTTCGCCGGACTCACGATCTGCACGACGCCAATGAACCAAAAATTTCCGACCACTTTCCAACGGCCATGCCGCAGCTACGGAGTGCTGAAAGCGACGCTCCAGCTTGGCCTGATAGATTGCCTTGCGCTCCTTGGATGGCTTAACACTGAAACGCTCTTCTATCGATGTGTGCCACACTTCAGCAACTGATATCTGATCGCCGTGAGTTGTCACCAAATCCAAAAATTCGGCACCATCTTCCCACGGATAAAAGTCATAAACTTTCCGACTGCCTTCGAAACCCATAACTTTGTCAAAGAAAGTCTCGTTGAAGACATCGTCCGCTTGCTCATACGTGAAATTGTGCAGCTTGTCGTTCATGTTGTCGTAGCCGTACCAACTGGCAACGTATCCGACAACTGTTTGCTTTTGGTTGTCATAAACTTTCCAAAGAACTGAAACGGTGTCTTCAGCTTCGTCAGGCTCCTCAGCATCGCTGGCAGTGCCATCTGATCCTGACATAGCCTCGACTGCCTCTGACGATTTTGCTGCAATTTCTCCCTGATTTTCGGTTGTAGTGCCGACTGCGTTTTGAGGCTCGACTGCAGGCTCCGGTCTTATTTCGCTTTCACTACGCTCGGCACCGCCTGCGGTTTGACTCAAAGTTTGCATGTCAACCACTTTTTGTGAACTGCTCGGATTGCGTACACCACGATGACTTTGTGGCAATTCGTCAATGGAAGTGTCAGCCTGCTGACTTAAAATGCGCGCTTGTGCGGCTGCTTTGACCGTTTCTTGTGAAAGGTTTTCCAACTGGCGATCGAGTTCGCTCAATTGTTGCGAAATGGAAGAAGCATCAGGTGGCGCCGGTAGGGACGACAGCGATATCCCTGACACTTCGGCAGACAGCTGCGATTCCGTTGTCGCAGCTGTCTGCCGTTGAACGACTGTACGGTTCTTTTGTGCAGTACACAATAGATCTTTTTCTTGCATCAACAGGTCTTCCAAACTGGCATCCAACAACGGTTCGACCAATTCAGCCAAACTGTCCGTCGGCTCCGAGCGATCCAGCTGAAGCAGACGCAATAGATAAACGCACGTTATTAGCTTGTGAATCCAATCGATGGAATTGCGCGCACCGACGGCACCAAGCAACAGCTTTTCAACCGCACCAACAGAAACCAACTGCCCGAAAGGCTTTCGGTCAGACTTTTGTAACGTAACATAGCTGCCGATTTGCCCGTGACCGGCACCATGCTGCACGTACATCGTCAGATTTTCCGGCTGCCCAGCGCCGCCCGACGGATCGTGCTCGAAAAACCAATCGACTTTGAACTGCGGCAGTCGCTCCACCATTGCGAGAAGTGACGTTTGACCCGCCAGCGGAGCATTGACCTTTGTCATAGCAAACATCAACCGACTTGCACCCTCTCCGATGCGCATGGCATACACATCGGTCAGTTGCATCCAAACGCAAACGCCAGCGCCGAAAGCAAAGTGCTGCACGAGCATATTTAGCGTTTTGTGATTGTCCATCGGACACTTGTTGACGACAAACTCGTATTTTAGCATTTTCCGAGCGTCGGCAAGCATTTCAAAGTGCAATGTTTCGCACAGTCGATAATGGTTCGCAAGCCGTTGCCCAGTGGCAACCAAGCCGTCTCCCTCTCCTGCTCGGTTGGCAAAAAGACCCAAATTTTCAGACGAATAGAACAAACTGGCCATGCGATGCACTCTATCGCCGAGTTCCTTGTCTTCATCTTGCAAACGCTGCCACACTTTGACGTAATCGCTTTCAGCACCCTCTTTGACCGGCAGTTGCAAAACGGTCTTGAAAAAAGTCAAACAGTCGAATTTCTCTTGCCGTTCCTGAAATCGGATGCGCAACTTCGACCATTTGCCCGCTTGTTGTTGCGTCAGAGGACTGTCGTCGCCAAACAATTGTTGTTGCTCATAACGCACCACAAAAGCAATAAGGCTGCCAAACGTTTCGCTGACAAGTGTCGCAGACGATAAATTGCTGAAAGCATGTCTGGAAAGCTTTTGGGAGACTTGCTGGCCAATGAGAGTCTGCTGTGGTACGAGATTCTGTGCAGCGACAATGCCACGACCGGTTGCGTCGGGTTCGTTGGCAATAGTCTCCAAGAGAAACTTGTCGGTAGCAAATTCGTCAGTGTACGTTTCTCGCATGCAGCCGTACGCAAACAGCAGTGCAAACTGTGCGTTGTCACGCTCGACCATGTCGATGACGTAAGTCAACGTGTAACGAAAGTCACAATCGTCGTAGAGCATATCAAAAAGCTTCTTTTTTGCGTCGAAAGTCTCTGCTTTGGTGTCCAGCAAGTGGTCACGCACCGCGTAGTACAATTTTTTGCGTTCTTCATCGGTGACGCTGTCCGGATCGTTTTGAAACTTTGTGCGGAATTCGTTCAGTTGGTTGATCATGTCCAAGGATGCCAAATTCGGATTCAAGGTTGAAATCGGTTTTTTGTGGCGGGTCTGGATTTTTGGCAGACGCAAAAAATTTTTGTACCCCAAAAAAAATTCAAACGTGAACCTTGCCAGGCTCAAAATGTCGACAGCGCTGCAGAATGTGATTCGAGATGTCTTGCGCAAAAACAGGCGGGAAAAGAAACTCGACGTCAAGACTTTTGTGCACTTTCTTCGTAGCGATCCTGGTCAAACAGATTTTACGGACAGTATATTGCACCATCTGGCATGTGCAGTGGACGAACAGCAACAGTCAGCCTTTACTGACAATAATTTTTGGGGAAAGCCCAGCAAAGGCGACCGTGATGATCGCAATGTTTTTAGCAAAGACAAAGATATGACTACTGCATTTGTTAACAAAATAGACAACAGCATGCAAAAATTAAAAACCTGTGCCGTTGCTATGGCACCAGTTGCCTTTTTGGTCGACGGCTCTCAAAATTATAGCGATATTCACGACAATACAGTCGGTGAATATCACCAGTGGTTTCAATTTTTGACTTTGCAGTGTTGCATCCTATTCCATCTAGATCGGCTACGTGATCGCAATGTTTCACACTGTATGGTTGGCAATGGCGATCCGGACACACTGCAGAACGACCTCGATGCGCATTTTGTATCTGCACATATTCAAGTCGACGCCGAAGAGGCTCCGCACATGTCGTTTGTGGAGCACAATGATACCGGGGCACAATACGTGTCTGTGGAAGAGTTGCGCTATTTAGTACTCTTTCGCGTCCATCATTGTTTGATTACTCGAGCGGTCACTGGCGCTTTCATCCGCCCGATTGACTACTACACTGAGTTGCAGCAGAAAATTTTCAACGCTGCACTTTCGCGACAATTGGTGTCGTTTGGTTTGCAAAGAGTGCGCGGCTTGCATAACATGCGACCTGCTCTGTCCTACAAAGAGATTTTACAGCAGCTGGCAGAGGACTCGCCGGAACTGCGCGATTACTTTGCACTGTCGGAAGAAGAATTTGCACAAAAAGTGCTCAACTATGGCAAGGTGAAAGAACACAACGTGAACGGCAAGTTTGTGCAGCTTGTAGAGAAAGAACTGGATCGATTCGACGCTGCGTGCAGAAACAATGGCGTCGAGTGGCTAGAAAATCTGCAACACGAAGCACAGTTGTTGGATGAACAGCGCTGCAGTAGACAGGCCGCGAGCAAGAAACAGACAGGCGTCAAAGCCGCCAAGCGAAAGCGGTCCGAATCGACAGCCAAATCTGTTCCAGGCAACGGCAAATCGCGCCGCCGAAAAGATCGGCCCACTTTGCGCATTTCGCCAGTGCGCGTTAGCACCACAACTACCACCGTTACTACAACGATAAGTACTGCACAACCAGTTGCGGACGTATTGGACAACAGTCTGCCCGAACCTCCGCCACCGTTTGTTGCGCCATCGAAAGCACAGGATGGTTTGCTGTTCAGCCAGATGCCTGATCTTTTTCCGGACATGCCTGATGCTGATGTCAAAAGCTGCAGCGACTGTTCACACGCCAAAAAGACTATCAGTAACCTGCGCGAATCAGTTGCCAGTCTGCAGGGTACAAATTCTACTCAGGCTCAAACCATAGCTGCATTACAGCAGGAGTTGTCACAAGAGAAACACAAGAACAACATGCTGCGCAAAGCAGTGTTGTCGAAAGCGTCTGGCACGAAAAAGTGCGAAAGTTTGTCGCAGTCAACAGCTGTCGACTTCTGGGTCAAAAACGTTCATGCGCGCTCCGACAAAGAGACCAACGATACTCTGCTGTCGGCGCTGGACTGCTTGTAAATATTATCGAATGAAAATATTTTGCTCAAAAATATCTCTTTGCAAACAGACCGTTTGACAAAATGGCCACAATACTTTTTGATGAACAAACGCTGTACTATTTTTCGCACCGAATAACTCCGGAAGAGGCTGAACAAGTGACTCAATGGGCTCGAATTCATCTCGAAAAGCAGATCAATCAATGCGCAGTCGACAAACAACATATGATGAACATTGTGGCGCACAAAAGTCTTTTGGCGCTGCAAATTCTGCTGCGCGCGTCAGAAGGCTCTTCCACTGCAAAGGATTTGCGCGGCCAGACTCTTTTTGTACAATATTACAGCAGCTACTTAAGAACGACGCGCAAGCTGGCCTTGATTGACCTTCAGAACAAGGATGAGCAAGCCGAACGTCTTGCAGCACGCCACAATAAGTTTATCGTCAAAATTCAGCAGAAAATTTTGAAACGCGACGCGAAGCGACAAGCATATTTGCAGCAAGCATTGTCTATAACAGATGGTCAGCCGATCCGTTTTCAGATGCTTGCCGACTGGTACTGCGCGGAAAAGTTACAACAGTTGGACTTTGATTTAATTGTGCTCACATTTGTAGAACACATCACTCAGCGGCTGATGGAAAAAAGTATCAAACATTTAATTTTCCCACTCTTGAACACCAATAAACGCTGATGCAGGCACCTATTTATTCGTGCAAGCTTCCAGAAGTTTTCAGACGCTGCTCGGCGGCCTTGATTACGCTGGTTAAACTCAGTTTGTCGTTCTCTTTAGGCTGGCTAGCTAAATTGCTGTCTTCGCGCATTGCCATTTTTTCAAGATCTTCGCGCGTGCAGTATTTGCTGACATCCGGCAGCCACTCCTGGTTCGCTCTAATTTGGCGCGCCTTTGGCAAGTGCAGTCGGCAACGTCTTACAACGCTGGTTCGTGTCAGCTGATCTAGCTGTTCGACACGCAAATTGTGAAACGACGGCAGGTCGCGCCTCAACTGTTTGGCAAACGCATCGACCACTTTTTGAGAAGCGCCGTTTGGATCCCTGTTTTGGAACTGATGCAATGTTTGCAAATCGTCGATATCGACATAGTCGTCGGGGTTGTCCGTCACAACAAGCACTTCGCCAAAAAAGCGCGCCAGCCCGGTTGTTTCGTTACGGACATCGTCTCGCGCCAATTTGAACGCCTCTGGTACATGCCGCCAAACATCGTCGTTTCCTATCACTTTACGAATCTTGTGGTAACTGCGGCAGGCACGCACGATGAGCGCGTCCAACTGCTGTTTGAGCGTTTCTTCCAAAGTAGTGTCTTTCTGCTCTTCAGGCACGACGCACTCAAACATGAGGCACATAATTCGACGCTGAATCGAACCGGACGAGTCTATCCAGCGCGGCACAACGTTCGACACATACAGCTGCGGCACTTTCCAGGCCGGAATTTGCACAGCGCTGCGGCCTTTGCGCGCTACGCTCACCTCGTCTCCCGCTGCCAACAGCTGGAAAACGGCTGCGTCCAGCGAAAAGTTGGCTTTGACTTCTGGCGCCACAATCAAAAAGCGGTCGACCAGCGGCTCGAGGCCAAACTTTTCCTCGATGTTGTTCTGTATGAAACCCAAATCGCCGGCCTCGTAGGGCGCCTCTATGGCGTGCGCATACGTCGATTTACCGGTACCAGCGACGCCGCGCAGCCAAAACACCACCTGCCAATTGTCGAGCAGGCGCACCGGAAAGTAAAGTCGGCCTGTGAATCCCCACGCCCAATCGCGCACTTCCTGACTCAAGTGTTGCGAATCAAATATGCGCTCCATAGGGTCGACACGAATCAGTCGCGGGTTTTGTTTTGTGTCTTGGCTCATCAGATGATCGGCGTCAAATTCAATATCTATAAAGCGCGCCGAACACTCGGAGCCAAAGTAAGGCGAAGCTGCATCTTCGTGTATTTCGGCCGAGTCGTAGGCCCAGAATCGATCTTGTCGGCCGTCGTAGATACCGTTTCGGAAACTCCACACGTACTGCAGACGCTGCAGATCGGGAAAAAACTCTGGAGCGTTGACGTTTTTCAGGTAGTGAATCACGTTCGAGCACAAATTGCCCGTTTTCGAGTGATCCAGCCACAAGCTTGTCTGCATGTTCATGTCAGGCGACCGCCACACAAAGTCTTCGATGTCTGACTTTTCTGCTTTGTACGGGACAAATGCGTTGGTACGATAGCCATTGCAGTAGACCTGTTTGTAAATACGTCCGTCACGACGTCGATAACCATTGTCCTGACACTCTTCCAGCAGCCTGCGGACAGTGCGCTGCATAGCATTCATGTCCTCGTACAAATCGGCATCCGTCAACGCCGGCGCCAGCACGGACAATGTCAAAAGTGTCGGTCGCTCCGGTATGGTCGGTTTGTTGTTTCGCTGAAATGCACTGGCCATCACAAGCAAATGACGCATCATAGTTTGCACCTGATACTGTATTTTGCGCAGTCTGTTGCTGTAGAAACACTTGCGCAGCCGAAGCGCAAACTGCTCGCCGTATACGTGTTTCAGTTCGTGACCTTTGCGTTTCAAACGCATCAAGAGCATTGTTATGTACGCCGACATCTGGCGCGCCAGCGCAACAATGTATTCTGGCGACCACGCGCTGACGTTGTCCGGATCGAGACCGAATACTTTTGGCGCAACATCAACGATAGTCAGTTCGCTCAGCTGACCAGGCGTATGCTTAAGCATGAAACCGTTCAGCTGGCCAATAAAGAGACGTTGGTGCAGCGGCGACATGTTGTGCGGATGGTCAATCTCATACTGGGTGATCAACATAGGCGTGTATTGACCGCGATCAAGACCAAGAGCCCTGGCCAACTGTTCGCCGCTCAGCCGCACAGCGCCAACTTTCATGCTATTGCCATTTTGCCAGGCGTTGTCGGCGGCGCCACTGTGACGCTTGTCTTCCGCATCCGTGTCATCGTCTTCGGACAGAGTGCAACATGAAGTCGCGTCGTTCAGTAGATCTTTCGACGCTCGTACGCGTCGGCCATTACGCATTGGCATTGCTTTGATCGCTGAAATGTTGGTCTGCAACGGCTTCAATTCTTCTCGAATGTGTGTCGACTGCTTTGGCGCTGCTGAAAACTTGCCTATACTAAACTCATAAGGCTCATCATTGCACTCCACTGTATTGACGTTGATGTCAACGGCCGACGGATCGTCGGTGCTCACTCTTTCGAGCAACGAAAATTCGCGCCGATAGTGACCGGCCTCTTTTTCGTAGTTGAGCAGCAATTTGTGCCGCGCAAGCGTTGTCGGCGTGTCTACAATCAGCAGCATGTTGTTTAAATAGTCCAAAATCCAGTCCAGGCGCACCAAAGACTGGTCATGCTCTTCTGCGTTACAGCGTGGCCAGAAATACTGTGTTTTGCGCAGTGGACCACGCCAATCCCACAAAGAAGTGATTCTGAGCGAAGCTGCAGTGGCTTCAGCCTCCTGACGCAGTTTGCGACTTTTGTTTTTCGCAATGCCTACTCGTTTGGCCCCATTGCCTTCTAGAAGATGGCTCCGCTTTCGTTTCTGGCCACCGTAACCATACTTTCCGTCGCCAGTGCGCTGCAGTGCTGCTTGTTTGGTCCGTATGCTTTCCTGCTCATACTCTTCAGATTCATCTTGTGTCACCGTTTCCAACTGCTCGTCCAGCGCCTTTTTTTCTTGCTCTCCAGCTGTATCGCTCACAACTTGTTCAACTTTGGCCAGCATGGCTTTCGCTGCGTCGCTTTCGTTCAAAATACTCCGCGAACGTTTCGCGTTTTTGGCAGCCTCTTCATCGGGCCGTTCTGCAGCGATCAAACGCTCGTTCGATATGCGTCGCCGTTTTGTAAGGCTATCCAATCCCGCCAGAGAAGTCTCTTCGTTGTCTTTGGTTTGCATATGCGCAACAAAAAGACAAGGCACAGTACTGTAGTATTGTTAGCAATTGTAAACAAATCTGAACATGACAACTGGAGTCACCAGAGTGTGAGGCTCATTTTATTTCTTTTTTTTGGCATATCGCTACCAAACGAATTTGCGTAGCACTTCAAATGCCTATCGATAAATCTTCGCTGGTATCCAAAGCAGTCGGGGTCGTTGCCGAACTGTTCTTGCCCGTTTCTCCAGTATCGACCGCGTTGCCGCTGTCGGCGTTAGTTGCAACTGGCAATCTGAGATTGAGTGTCTCGGCCTGTTTGTTGCGATCATCGGCACTGCTTTGCGGCGATTTGTCTGTTTTGTCTTCTGCAGCAGACTGAGCGTTTGTTGATTTGCCGCGCCACTTTCTGCGGATGGTAGGCCAAATGTACCGACAGATAAAAGCCACTGTAAGCAAGGTAAGTGTGGCGCAAGTGAGCACCATTAACCAGGACAACTGACAGTTGAGTTTTTCGTCTCTTGCTGCCATTGCCTTTACAATTTTTTTGTTCGCATTTTGAGCCTCTATTTGCGCTTCCAGCAAATCACTGCGCACCTCTTCAATAAGTGTGCCCAGCTGATTAGTCCGTGCGACCATGGCCTCGTTGTGCGACTGAAGCGTCGTCTGCATCTGTTCACCTGTTTTGGCCTGATGCTTGTGAAAGCGAGATCGCTGTTGCATCTCACGCCGATGACGCTCTTCGCGCAATTTTTCTCGCTCTTCGCGGCGCCGTTCACGCTCCACTTTGTCATACAAGTGATCACGATCTTCGTCCAGCCGAACGTCGCGTCTGTCACGCAAACCCTTGTTTTGCTCCAAAAACTTGGGGTTGAAGTTCGTTGTGCGCTTTCTACTCAAATCGTGCAGCACTTCGCTATCGGCTTCCAGCATTTCCGTGATGCCCGGCACCCGATTTGTCAAATTAGTGGGCACTGGGGAGCGTGCCGATCGGCCAAATGCGGGACTATTGTCGTTGCGCGCCAAACTTTGAATATTAATTTGTCTAGGTTTGCTAGTGTGACTCGGTCGTTCGCCGTACGTTCGACCGTCGCTTGTATCCGGCATCATATAGCCGTCGTCGTAGTTCTCTTCTCCGTAATCCATTTCCGTGTCGTTCACGCGGTTCAATTCTTGGTCGAAAGCAGTCGACATGTAAAAGGCTGATGTCTCTTGTACAGACCGGATGTTTGCTTATCATCATTTGCTGACACAGAAAAAAAACCGAAACATAGCTTTGTGATCTTCTCAGCGTTAGTACAAACACGTTGGCGTGTTGGCGGTACATCTGAATTGAAATGACGTAAAGTCTGTCAGACTAGTTGTGCGCAGCAGATCAACGGTTCTCTGATTTTTGGAAAAATGCCCATGCCATTTCTTTTCTGACAAGAACGCACAACGGAAGCCGATGTTTTTTTTTGTTTGTCTGTGTCAGATAGTAACAAATAAGAAGCGGGACAGCGCACAACAATGTCGAGCCACAAAGCTGTTACTTCAAATGATGTCAACGAAAAACAGCTGTACGAAAGCGCACAATGCGAACGTTGCATTTGGTATTTGTTTGCTCTCTCCGATTCTCAAGATGTGATGTACGCACTTGCAGACATGCATTCGCAAGCGAACGAAACGTTCAGCAATTGCGCAATCAAAGTCGACACAGACCAGTGGAGTCAAACTTCAGATCGATTTGACAAGCTTTCCAATGCTCTGACAGCTGTGGCAAACCTCAGTGAGGCCGTCGACGTTGTCGAGCAAAAACGCACCCTAATCAGTTTGAGACTCTTCTATCGCAACGCTGTGTCAAGGCAAAAATGTCGCAGCATGGCTGTCAACCCAGCGCGCCACCGATGCAAAATTTGTGTCGACAATTACAAAGACTATCGGCAGTGCGATCGTAAGACATTCAAACCGTTCGATCAGTTGCAGTTTGGATGCGCTTCGAATGCCGAAATCCGCGCGAACTCGCAGCAGACACAAGCACACATGAGCAATTTGTCGTTTCAGCGCCAAGGAGACGGCACTTTCTTCCCACACTCCTCAATCGTGAAACAACCCGACGCACCGGGCCAAAGTTTACTAAAACAGGCAATTAGAGAAGGTCGCGGTGAATCGCCAACCAGTATTCCCGATAAACGCATTCTTAGGCCTCCATTCGAAACATTTACCACCGAACAAGGTGCTTTGGTACCGCCTGCATCTGCACCGATCACACGTCGCAGACTGAAGCGACTGCATAATATTGCCGCTTTTACCAACAACGTGCAATTTAATCAGTCGTGCCGTGCTGCAGATTGCGTCGAAGATCAATTCGACGTGACGCAACGACAGCAAAGTAACTGGTACGATGAGCATTTTTCAGGCAAAAAGACTTTTCAAAATTACTTTATTGACACGGCCGAGCGCAAAGGTATCAGTAAGCATGCTATAGTAGATGCACTGATCGAATAAAAATATGTGGTTTTGTTTGCTGGAATTCTGCCACCGTAGCTGAGCAAACGGCAAAAATACGCTCGCATTGAGTTTTGCGCCTTCTTTGCAGCAACAAATCATTAAAATTCATGTTGTTCCACTTGCCGTGCACTGTAAGATTCGTTTGCTTGAACGCAGCAATGCTTCTGGATGAAAATAAAGTTGTAAAATCGCTTTTTCATTTTTCGCGTCTACAAACCGCAACAAGGAAAAATTTGGCCACGAATGACGCCGGCCGGTTCGGCCTCCGAGTGAATGTTCACGTAAAGATTGCCCATGCGCGCCATGCGATAAATAGCTGCAACATTTACCAACGGCGAACCCTCCAGAATGTCACTGTTTGTAATGCAGCCGGACACACAGTCGCTAAAGTTTTTTCCACCGCTTGCAACCTCGATGGTTGGAGCCTGCTCATTGAGGTCAAGCACAAAAGCCACAACCGGTCCATTAGCGCCGGCAGGCGCATTATGAATGTGACCCTGTGTCAGTTTGACACCCTTGCAGATGCACAGCTTGTAAGATACCTTGCTCAGACACTTGTTGAAACACAGTTCGATGCTGCCATGTGTGTCGCTTTCGACTTCGGACGGACCTGGCGGCGAGTCCATTACCTCCTGTTCCGGTGCCAAGCAGGCGTAGAATTTGTATTGCGGTTCGCACGCGCCTTTCAGGCATTTGTTCGCAAGTGCACTTTTCGATCGAGTCATTTTCAGTAAACTTTTGTTCTGACCATCCAGTACTACACATGAAAAATATACTAGACAAATTGACATCGTTCTGTTTGGCGACCATTTTGGCCGTTGTGTTTTTGTGGACGCAAATTGCCGGCAGAGGTCTGTGATTTTGGTGCATTTTTTTGCATGTGCAATCAGCGTGAGTAAATAACATCAGACATCACTGCCACGACAAAACTTCACTCAATTGGACTACAGTAAAAATGGCTCTCACTCCAGGAACGCTCTACATGCCGCTGCTTACGTCTATCGGTGCAGTATCTTTATGGCCCGCAGTTCCCAAGCTGATTACGGATCTGGACAAGGCTTTAACAGTCAAAGCCGGCAACTTTGAATTTGGCGTATTGCGTTGGTTGGCAGTATTTATTTTGGTAATGCAGGGTGGCGCAGGTGGCAATGTCATGGTCGCCACAGTCATGACAGCATTGCTGTTTTTGATTTTGACCGTATTCAATTTGGCCTTTCCAGACGGTCTAGGTCTAGGCAGCAGCAACGGTGCAGCGGTGCCTGACGATCCGCCTGAAATTGTCGAAAAGCCTCCAATGAATGGTGGCACTAAAGAGTCTTCGGTTGGCGGTCCAAACGGCTCCGAACCGACCGAAGATCAAGGCAAAGAAGTCGACACAAAAGAAGTAGAAACGGGAGCACAACCGAGCGACGAGAGTGCTGATCCAGCGCCAGAGTCAGATGAATAAATGCACGGACAATTCAATCGTTTTTTGTAGTTTTTTTTGGTAGCAGACAGCTGTAAAGACAAAGCAGGTTTTTGTCAGAAAAGTCACAAAAATGGGAGCGGGCCTCAGTGTAGATAACTCTAAAAATGTTTCCGAACAGCTGAACGAGTCGACACGTGACGTTTTGATCGAACAAAATGTCGACTGTGCGTCAGATTTGACACAGCTGGCCGATTTCAAAGCCAAAAACTCGCAGGTAGATATTGGAGGAGATTTTGTTATGGATCAGGAGGCTGCGTTGGTCAACAGTTGTGCACAGCAGGTCACAAACAAACAGGAGATGTTTGCAGACATTGCCGCTCGCATAGCACAAGAAGCTGATCAAGAAAAAGGAACCGACAAAATGTTTCAGCTGGCCGGGGTTACCAATGCTGAAAATGTGGCCAATGTGACAAATGCACTGAAGGATAACTATGAAGCCGTCTCTGGTGTGAATTGTGACATCAGTCTCGAGCAAGTGCAGAACGTTCTGTTGGAAGACAGTAATTTTAAAGTCGGTGGCGACTTTCGCGTTACTCAGAAAGGCGGTCTGTCAAGCGACTGCAAACAAATGGCCGATCTCACACGAAAAGTCACCGACCAGATAACGGCAGATACATCCCAGCTTATTGTGCAGAGGGTGCCATTGGGTATGATTGGTGTAATCGTTGCCGGCATAGTAATTGTGGCGCTTATCGGACTAGTCGGTGCTTTTATTGCCAGCGGTTCTGACACTGCAGACTGGCAGCCTGTACAGCAATCATTTTCGCAGCCGATGCAACGCCGGCCGTCTTTGCCACTAACTCGAAGCGGAACATCACCGCCGTCAATAGCCTTGCCACCTGTGCCTGGACGATTGAACATCCCACAACCTGTGCCTCAAGCGGTCGCCGCTCGCACACCGTCCATGAGCACTGCTGCATCTTTTTAGCGAAATAAATTGATTTCGTTTGCCAAACGAACAGATTCCGGTTTGCCACTGGCGCGCATAGCGTCTAAAACGCATTTTGCGGCCTCTCTGGTTTCAGTTTGTTGCTTGTAGCGCAGCAGTGCCACAGCCTTTGAAGCCGTTGTCGACAAATTTTCAACATTTGCGGCAATGTCTTTGGCCAACTGTTTTACACCTTGACGCTTGCAACGCTGTGCAGCGGCCCTCTTCGCTGTGCGATGCCAATTGCGCTGCACCAAGTAGCAAAGAAACAATATAAAAGCCATTCCAAACAATATCGCGAACACAAGTTCCATTGAGCGCTCTCTGCTGTTTAGGTATATACGAAAATAGACTCGATTTTTAAAAGTGCATTTCAGAAAAACTGTTCATCGTAGTGCAGTTCGAAACAACAATTCATAAATAATCAGTTGCGGAACAAAAATTGATGCAAAATACTTGATAGAAAAAGATTCTCAAAAGAATGCTCAACTCTGGAAATGCACTGATATGGATAGTGCTGACGTTGATTGCGTCAGTTGTTTTGTGGCAAATATATGTTTCTTTGCGCCGCATACAAGTGGCTCAAAAACGTGTCGTCGCTACCTTCAACGACGAACAGTTTGGCAGAGCACATGTCAGCTTCCATTTGCCGTCGGAGAAAGTTTCCAGTTGGTGTGCAACACTGAATGCCGGATCTTTGAAGCCGCCGGGTAAACAATATGATTTATTGTTGCATAAAAACGGCGATATTACAGACAACTGCCGCAACTTGAGCGAAAAGCCGAGAAATCTCGGCACAGTTGTTGCAGGAGACAACGCAGCTGTCACATTGAACAACATCGAAAACAGATGGCAAGTTGACGGGAATGTGGATTCTCTGGCAGGGCGAGCGCTGGTTTTGCGGCACAGAGACACAGACCTACCAGCGACTTGTGCGGTCATTGGGCATGCTCAGAGACAGTGAATGTGATATGAAATGTGATCAATGTTGCGCTGTTTCTTTTATTGTTAAATAAGATGCATATCTTAGTGCTGTCAGAAGCACGCTGGTGTCCAAATTCGATATGAAGCACTTTTGTAGATTTAGGCAGGCTATGTGTGTTGGTTCAAAAACTGGCAACGACAGTTTGCAAGGTTCTGTGGATGGCAAGGTGTCGTGGTACGATATTGAGAAATGTGAGACTGTTTGGGTGGACAAAAAGAAAGTTGAACAAGCTACCGCACGCATTCAAGCTTTTGTCAAGTCACGTCGCTACGAAATTGAGGCCGAAATTGAAGCGTTTGGCAGCACTGATTTGCCGGTTGGCAAGAGAAACCCTTATCGAAAATAAATCGGCCATTGTTTGAAAAACCGAAAGTGAATTGTGTACGTGAGTTTTTTGTTTAGCACAATGTTTGTATACTACAAACACACGCTCTGCCCATGAACGCAGCCCCCAGTGTGCAGGACTATGTCAACTATTTTCAGGCGCAACCGCCGCGGCTCCGTTTGTCGTCTCCGATCGGCGATGTCAAATACATCGGGCCATTCTACGAGCAACAAATGGCTACGCATCCTGTCAGAACCAGGACCGTCCGCGATCTGCTGCGAAACACTGCGAACAGGAATCTTGCACAGATACGCCAATTGCTTGCCGAGTATGTAAAAAATCAGAATGCCAACACTTGCGTCCGTTACAGAGCAAGCAACGCTCCACAAGGAGTGAACAGACAGTATCATGTAAGAGACTTCAACTTTGTTGCTTTCAACAGTCTGCGCAATTTGCTAGTAGCTGCCAGGCAAGTTGGTCTTGGTCGTCAAGGTCACGCGGCGCGCATCCCGTCGCAATTTGACATGAAAAGAGACGCCTCGACAGGCGAATGCAGCTGCAGACTTACACGCGCCGCTTGTGAGCGTGCCGGATCTGCCAATTGCCAATGGCAGGCACTGCGGCCGGGCCAGCGCGCTGCGGTTCAAAACAGACCCGGCTTTTGCAAACCAGTCATGCGGCGACGACAACGTCGCAACCGACCTGTTGGTGGCGCATTCCCAGGCATCAGGCGCAACGAACCTGGACAGAAGAGGCGCCGAAATCAGGCCGCAGATGCAAATCAGCAGTTTGTCGGTGTCTGGCGGGTGCCCGATTAAAACCAATTTGACGACACAAAAATAAAACTGTACATAAAGCGGAATCGAGAAACAAACGCACAAAGGTTTCGTCGGCAACAATGAAAGGATTTATTTTTTCTATACTGCGCTATCTTGAGCATGAAAACAAGCAGTTTAAACCAGTGCCAGAAGTTGTTCAAATACACACCGAGACTACTGAAGACACTGTAGAAAGAGTCGGCATGGTCATGCTTGCATCTGACAACCAAAAAAAACAAAACTTGTCCAAGCACGACAGCAACGCGTGGCATAGCGCTTTGTGGCAAAAATGGCTGCCAACTTTCACACCTTATGCGCCACACCGTGCGCGAAGATGGGCACTGCTGTCACAATATAAACGCCTCACGCCAAACCCGACATGGCGCGAACAAAACATGTTGACAGAATTTCGCTCAGCCGTAAAATCTTACGATTTCCGCGATTATGTTTGTGATGGGATCGTCGTCGGCGGAGTCGCCGTCAACGTGTACAATTTGTCGTCTAAAAGCTTCCCAAGTTTCAAACTATTTACCTGTTCTGCGGCGGTGGCCGCTGTTCTTGTCTGTGCCATCCAGAATCTGTACAACAATCGCAACAGCACAAGACTTCATGAACAGTGCGTACAATTGTACGAGGAATGATCGATAATGGCCGAACCATAACTTTTTGGGATGTAAGGTTGCAAGGTTGCAATAAACATTTTTTTCGGGCAGATTGACGCACAACAGCAAAACATCCAGAATGAGTGAAAAAAACATTGTATACGGCAAAGTCAAGTGCAGCGGCACGTTTCGCCTTGGCGATTGTGGTATCGAAAAAGACGATACTGTCGCACCCAGAAGCCCAAAAAACATTGTCTACGGCGATATTGATGTGCCTGGTCATGTACAAATTGGCGATATCAGCGACAAAGAGCACCAAAGTAACTCCAAGCAAATTGCCGAAACGAGTTATGTGTCGCGCACAAGAAAAGACAAATGAATCATTTTGCCAATTGCATTCTCATTTCTTTTTTCGAAATTAGGTCGTGCTATGCCGCTGCCGCATGTTTGACATGTTCTTTATCTGCGTCAATATTTAGTGCCTCAGCTTCCACACAAAAGAAAGATAGCAAAGATGTTACAAAAAGAGACTTTATTCCGCCTCGAGAACGGATATTACCTGTGCGCAATGTTTTGATAGTCGCTGATGTCTAGTTTTGCCGCCTGTGCAAGTGCGCCAAAATTGAATGTTCAATTCAGCGGGCTTGGTGATGTCTATTTGCGAGGACAAAGTATTGGCAATTTGCAAAGTGTAGCGCTCAACGCTTGCTGAGGGCGAGTCGGCTCGCAGCCATTTGATGTTGGAAAGCGCATTCAAATTGCCTTGGGCGTCGTTCAGACCGTTGTAAATTGTTTTTTTGCGCTGTTTCAACGATATGGCCGAAAATTCCGATTGACATACAGGCTGGGCTGGCGTAAAGGGTTGCGTTTCATCGCATTGCTCGGCTGATGTCGAAAAATTTATCGCTGCTTCGACAAGGTATATTTCAATCAACAACAGTTTTTCACCCGAGAGAATGTCGACCGATAATGGTATTTCAAAAGTTTGACTGTGGCATGGCACAGAGTTGTGATGTCTGGAACCACACGAACAGTGACAATGAATTTTGGGAATATCGCTCATTGTGGCCAGCACATTTGATCAATTGTGACCAGGCACAAAAATTAACGATTGCTGATGTTTATTGTTTCTTCGCCTTTTTCTGCGGTGGCAACAGAGCCTTCTGAATGTGTGGGGCGACACCTGCACACGCAAAATTGCCGGAGAAGATGTCCTTCAACTCCTCGTCAGCGCGAACAGCAAGCAGAATGTGACGCGGTTTGATTCGTTGCATTTTGTGGTCCTTGGCTGCGTTGCCAGCTAGTTCCAAAAGTTCCGCGGCGACGTACTCTAACACGGCAGCCATGAAGACTGGCGCATCGCCTCCGACACGCTTGGCGATTCGTTGTTCGCGCATCAAGCGCTCTACGCGTCCAACTGGAAACTGCAATCCGGCTTCTTTGGAGCGCGAAACGTAGTTGTCATCGCTCTTCTGTTCTTTGTTATTGTTGAACGTGGTTACAGCTTTGACACCTTCACTGATGGCGTGTTTTGCCAAGTCACCACCCAAAATCAGTGTCGTTGCGGTTTGCAAATCACGGGCGTTGACAGTGACTTGTTTTTGAAGGCGCAGCAGTCGGCCGACTTCATCGACGTAACGGTCAAAAATGTTCTGCAAAAGCGTTTCAATGACGCTCATGGCATTGCTTGTGATCCCAGCATCTGGATGCACTTGCTTCAAAACTTTGTGAGTGTAAGTGTTGAATGTGTCGCGCTGATTTTTTTTGCGTGGCAAGTCGCATTGGCGACTGCGTTTTCGGGACATTGGTTTAGACATTTCGGGCTGTTGGAGCGATTGATTTGCTTTTACTGACCTTAACAAAAAGCACGAAAATATTTGTGTTCGGCAGACACTTATGTGCTCGAGCCTGAACTCAGCATTGCCGGCGAGCATCGTTTCGAGCCTCTGGCAGCACGAATGTGATCTAGAAAATCAATCTGCCGAATAGTCGATTTATGATTTTTTCAGCACAATTATTCTTCGTGTGTCGCAAATAATATACACAAAAGGCATTGCTATATGCAGTACGATCAGTTGTGTTACTTTTGTGGCTTTGCAGCAATTGCCTTGCTTTTCAACTTGGTGCTTGTTGTGTTTATGTCATTGTGGAAGGCGGAAAATGCCAAATGCAAGCAGGCTGCCCTGTCTCAAATGTACGCGCAAACAGGACTGGATGCCATTGTCGACAGCGCTGACTACTCTCAACCAGCCAAATACAACTTTCTGAAAAAATTGGCCGCGGAAAACTCGTCTTCCATGTCGCCAGCCGAACAAGAAAGATTGTTAGTTGCAATGCAATCGGTGCGCAGTGTCGATCAAGCACTAAAATGAAAACATTGCATCAATTCATTGTTTGAAACCGCTGCGGCGTTCCAATTTGATAGGCCGGAAATGGACTCGAGCCAGGCTGTGCAGGACTGAACTGCGATAGAGGCGGTGACTCATAAACTTCTTCTTCATCTGAGCCCAGTGCCAAATAGATCAAATAGCTGAAAAAAACTACAGCTAGTACGATTGCGCTGCCGATGGCAATTAGAAGACCGGTCCCAACTCCACTTGCGCTGCCTTGATCGCCATTGCCGGCAGGCTCACTGCTCACTTCCTCAAGCTGTTCTGCTGTTTGAGCCGCAGCTTCACTGTCTGCACAAGCCTGTTCGGCAATAAAAGATCCCGCGATATCAATGTCACCTTTGGCTTCGACGACCTGCCCGCAAAAATCGCCACAATTTTTCATACGGTCGCGTTCCGTCTTTGTGATGTAGCCTTTGTTGCGACATTCGTCCGACCAACAAGATAGCGGTGCGCCCAATTTTTCCGCTTCTGATTTGGCCTTTGATGACAAGTTAGCCGCTTCCGGAAAGCACGAGCAGATTTCTTTCCTCTTTCCCAAATCGCTTTGGCAATAAGCTGTGACAGAATTGTCCATCTTGCCGGACGATCTCTTATCATCGACAAACTCTTTACACTGTGCGTTGTTTTCGATGCCCCAGCCCTTGCCGCTTCCAACATCGCGACAGAAATTATCAATGCCTTCTGGCCAATTTTCCTTTGCCCACCTCCAGCACTCTTTGTTATCCGTTCTGCCAGCCGCAAACTGTTCCGCACAATAATTTTGCAATACTTTTTCGCACTTGCTGCTAGATTGCTTGCTATCGCAATAGTCAGGTGGGCAAGGCTTTGCGTTGGAGGGAAAGACACCTTTGTCATTCAGCTTTCCGACTTTGTGCTCGCCCAAACAGCATCGCGCCAGCGTTTTGTCATCGGTTGGATAACCAGTGAATCGACACATTGCTCGATGACGAGTTGAGTCATTACAGCCTTGGCTGGTCCTTCTGACAAATTCCCAATTGGCAGGGCAGGTGCCGTCATCGAATCCGGGTCCGCCACAACGCGCCTGATTACCATTGGTGGTCGGCGTCGTCTTAAATTCGCTCCAGTCCCCAAAACGATAATATCTCGTGCTGTAAAATGCAGTCTCAGGGTATCCACATGAACTCATTTCCAAGCGGACAGTTTATACCAGCCAGGACAAACACAAGTTTTTTTGTCACGTTTACATAATGCCGGATTTCATCGCATACAATTGTTTTCTGCTCATATTAGTATAGAAAAGGCTGACAAACATGTCAGCTGTGACAAATGTTGACCATGCAAAACACTTTTGCTCGTGCATGCCAAAACCATCGCCTGTTGATATTTTGATGCGCAAAAATCGACAAACCAGCGACCGCGCTGTTTTTTTGACAAACGTCGCTTGGAAAGCCGGCGACAAGATAGCGATAAGTTTTCTCAACGGTACGTCAGCGCAGAAAAAACATGTCAAAAATGTGGCCCAAACGTGGTTGAAATATGCAAATTTAAAGTTTGTCTGGAAAACAGGCCCCGCAGCAGCGCTTCAATCAGACGTGCGCATTACTTTCAACACTGATGAAGGCTCTTGGTCGTACATGGGCACTCAGGCGCGCAGCATTCCAAAAAACGAAGCTACGATGAATTTTGGCTGGCTGCCGCAGCGTCCGCAACAATCAGATCGCGGGACAATTTTGCACGAGTTTGGCCATATGCTTGGTCTGGGACACGAACATCAAAATCCAAAAAAAGGTCTAACATGGAGAAGAGAAGTCGTCATCGAGGCTTTGAGCGGTGAGCCGAATTACTGGTCACTTGATTCCATCGAATCGAATGTACTATCTCGCTACTCTGCCAATGACAGTGAAATCGTCGCAACAAATTTCGATCCCGATAGCATCATGTTGTATTTTTTCCCTGCTACGTGGAACGCTGAAGGCTTTGAAACTCGAGAAAATCACAAATTGAGTGCCAAAGACAAGGCAAACATAGCCGCAATGTATCCACACGAAGACGACAAGTGGGAAATAGACTCTTCCGGAAGCGACAGCGAAATAGATATGGAAGAGGACAGTGATGATGATTTGGACGACATGCAGGTAGGCTGTTTCAATCAGCTGACTCAGATGTTCAAAAAGGTGCAGCGCGCTTTTTTGCAATAAAGTTGCTATTTGCCTATTGGCGGCGCCGTAACTTTTTTTGCCAACAGATCCTTTGCGACCCCAAATGATCTTCGTGATATCGATAAGCGGACGAAGCGGCCAAGTTCTACTGTAATTTTTTTTGATCATCGCATCGCAGTTCATTGTTAAAATGCAATTGACAGGCGCGGCGGCAAAGGTTTCACAAATTATTTCAAATTGCTGTCGGGGTCACTGGCAAGTGACGCTTCGTACAATTGGCGCAATCGCTCTGACCAATCGACGTCGAGCACAATGTGTGTGCGTGCATTGTCTGAATCATTTTGAACAGAATGTGGTCGGCGCACGTTGGCAAACCAGAGTTCTCCCTCGGCCATGTGCCACGTTTTTTTGCCGACAGTCATTCGAACTTCTTTGTCGGACTGGACGACGATATGCAGCCTACAAACAGTTGCGAATGGGAATTTGTCCTGGTGTTTATCTATACAAGCAGCCGCGTCCAGTTTCATCGCTCTAATTTTGTAAACATTCGTTTGTAGATCTGTCACGATTTCCGACAGATAGGGACAACATGACATCAGGGGCGTATCTTTGAAAGCGTTTGCCGCCGATCGATAGTGCACACCAGAGTGCGTTACATGTTGCTCAGTGACGCCGCCGTGATGACTGCGCAGCGGTAAAGCGTACCAGTTTTTGCGTCGGCGACCAAACCATGCATGTTGCTGCAGCGCCGCGTTCAATTCGGCTTGCAACTTTTCGGCGTCCAATTGTTGCAGTAAACGTACGCCATTATGGCGATAGATTTGTGGCAAAGACTTTTCAGCCGACAGTGCGCTGTTTCGAAAAATTTTGCCACCTCTGCTCATAGCGGTTTGTTGATTTGACGCTGTGCAGTTGTGGTGGTTCTGCTATAGCGTAAACAAACGATTTGAAAAACTAGCAGATAATACAAAATAAAAATAATTTTTCATTTTTTTTCGCTTCTGCATTTGTTGCGCGGCAAAAGGATAATCTGGTACTTTCATAAACGTATAACATTTTGATGAGTGTAAAGCAGCCTATAGCACTAACAGATCAGGTCGACAGCTTTGGAAGGTCTTTTTTTGCGACCGCACCGGTGACTTTCGAAAACATCACCGGCTTGACAAATTTGCGCACTTTCGAATTGAAGAGTGCGATCGCTCAATGCGAATACAAAATTGGCTTGTTAGCCTACTTTGAGCGGATGCCAGACGCCGACAGACGGTGGATGCTTTTTCCACACTACGAAAATTTGAAGCAGTTCAATTCACAATATAGCAAAAACGTTGCACCAACAGACGAGGCAGAAAAAAGTCACTCTTACGGTGCCGCCATACCGCAGGAGCGTATCGTAGAACTTTTTGACCATCATTGTGAATATCGGCAGTTCCAAAAAATCTGTTCTGCCGCACCGTACATCGTGGTGCAATTGGAAAATATACTTCGCAACAACACAAACGGCATATTTGGCGTGTCAGACGATCTTGTCGAACTTGAAATCGCCAAACTCGGTAGAAATGGCAGCGAGGACAAAGTTTCGGTCAATTCTATGGACGACGCTTCCAGCGATGATGACGATTGTCAGGTGGGAACGTTCGGCACCAGAGTGACTGTTTTTGGCCACCAAAAAAGCCTTCTCACACTGTTCCAAGAGGATAACATAGTCGAAAGTGTGCGTAAAGCCGTTTTGACCGGACAGATTGCCGGCGACAGGACGAGCAGTGCCGGTGGTCCGAACAAATCGAAAAGAGATGATATTACAAAGTGTACAGATGTGCTGCAAGTGCTCGACAATTCATCTATCTTGGGTAACGCCACCAGACACGACAAACACAAAAAACCTTTCAACGTCCTGTATCAACCGCCTCTGCGCGAAGAGGGCAAGCTTTTTCCCAAGTTGTCGTACAGGCACAATTTTCGTTTTCAACTCTACGAATATCAACGACGTCTGCTCTATTGGATGATCGCCAGAGAACGCCAAACGATTTTTTTCGCTGCGTTTCCACCAGTTGATTTGCGCGAAGAAAAACTGAAGGATGATTCGATTGATTTAGACAGTGTGTGTGTGCCGGCCAAAATTCTGCTGCAGACAAGCACCCGGTATCCGGGAGGTTGCTTGCTGCCGGGACTATTTCTGAAAGGCAATGTTCGAGGAGACGCACTACGCAGCAACGACAGCGCATCTGCGCAGTTTTGCAATACCTTTTTCGAGTTTGTCCGCAACAGCACACACCAAGCACATGCTCTGGGATCTATTGCGAATCTGTTCTTCGACACAAACGCCGATTTGACAGGTCAAGGATCAGAAGACTATCTCCAGAAGCTTTTGAGTTGTCAGATACAAGAGACATCGGTGTCTACAGATGATGTTGTGTGCAATAGCATCGACCGCCAAAAGAGTTGCTTTGGAGACTGTGATGCAGTTGCGCACCAGCGTCAAGCGTTCCACAAATTCAATTGTGCTGCCGGCACGGACCAGTGTCCGAGCACGCTGTTGGCGCAGGCTTCGCTGCGGGGTGTAGATGTGCAAAACAGGGCGCAGAGTTTGGTGGGCGTCACAACGTCCAACCGCTTTGAGAGCGTGCTCAATCCTGCTCTTTTTCGCTGCGGCGTGTCGTGCGGTCGCACCGGATGTGGAAAAACCACGATGAAAATTGCGCTCATTCACGTGATGAAACAGTGGGAAGATGAGGTGCCAGATCGACTGCGTGACCGCTCTCACGGAGAACAAGCCACGACTTACGAAGCGCTCCTGCCAACTTGTCGCCGACCGCTCACATTGCACAGCAATATGATGACAAAGCGCCTAGCAAAAAGTCGACGTGCGCTGTACTATGCCAATTGCACACTTGTCATCTGTCCAGAACAAGTCGTCGAACAGTGGTTCATTGAGTTTGTCAAAACAATCGGCTGTGGCAAAGCACGGGAAAGGCCAAAAACTGGCAAAAATCGCAGCGTTCTGAATGGTGGCGTGTTTGGCGAAATTGTGGACGAACAAGACAAACTGCTGTTGCAAGTTGCTGTGGTTCGCGACATCCATGGTCTGCGTCAAGTGACGTTGGCTGACGTTGTGGAGCGAATCGATGTTCTAATTGTGCATCAGAATCTTTTCAAGTCGCCCAGCTACCGAAGCAACACCAAAAAACCACTCAATAGCGAATTTCTACGAGATTACAGGCGTTACGGTCGTCGCATTTCCGATCGACTTTTCGACAAGGCTGGCGACGACCAGTGGATTCAGGGCGCTGTCGCCTACGAAAGGAAATTTATTCAGAAAGCGGAGACAAAGTTGCAAGACCACATGCTTAGCGCGACTGATGTGGCCGGAACGCGAGCCGAGTACGATTTTGAGAGTATCCCAAAGCCGGGCTTCACGATGGGCAGGACATTGTTGCACGCGATACACTTCCGGCGCGCAATCATTGACGAGGCTCATCTGCTCAGTGCACACGTAACGGTCGTCGAGCGCGCAGTTGGCGCACTCAATGCCGATTTCTGGTGGTGTCTCACAGCTACGGCCAATTTTGACGTAACTGGCGCGATGCGGCGTACCGTCTTGAAAAACGAGGGCGGATACGGCAAGCTTCTGCACATTGACAACGACAACGAATCTAGGCGATATCTGGAAACACAGCATGCCTACCGATCGCGCTTTGTGCGCGAATGCTCGGCCACCACATCGTACGAAGCGCTGCCTCGCTTACTGATGCATCGAGTGCCAGTCACTATGTCCGCGGCAGAGATGGCGATTTACACTTCGTTGCGCAACGGTCGCAACAACCGTATGCGACAGCTGATGTTTTGTTCGCACCACATGCTCAACAATGCAGCTTGGGTCGAAAAAAATCTGAGCGCTGTCGCCTGCGATGACAACAAACGCGGCAACGGCGAACAGGCCAGTGTCGCGTCCAAGTTGATGTCGGTCGACGAAGTGGCCGCTCAGATGCAGAGTGCTCGCTTGGCCAAAATCAAAAAATGCAACAGCGAACTGATCGCAAAGCTGAACGATTTCTGTTCTGACTGGTTGAACATAATCGAAGTGGCACCTCAGTCGCTGATAGAAGTGGCTACGGCAGAAGTAGACGATGAACTGCGCTTTCAAACGTCACCGCCTGGTGCACCGGTGGCTGCAGATTGCAGCAATTCTATGCGAGTTGATGCAGAGCAACACGAAGAAGAGGCCGCCCCACAGCAAGCAAATGGGCCCACCGATCAGAACGCTGTCGACAATGTCTCGCTGGAACAGCTGCTGCAGGCAGAATGCACACGCGAAATTTCGATGTTGGAAGTGCATTCCTGGAAGCGTCGTCGAGACGTTCGGATTGCAATGGCACTGACTCGTCACGACGAACAGTTTTCGCGCCGTGGCATTTCTTTGCGCTCTCGTTACGCTCATGCAGAGAAAGAACTGACCAATCTTTTGCGGCAGCGAAGCAAAGTGGTCAAAGAGTACAGCTTTTTGCAAAATACGCTAAATCGCCTCAGCCATCCAGAAGAGTCCATTGACTGCCCAATCTGCCTCAGCGACGAGAACACACGAAACTCAATTGTGCTGACTGTCTGTGGACACGAATTTTGTTCGGAGTGTGCAAAAATGTTATTCAAAAGAAACGCAAGATGTGCCGTTTGTCGGCGTATGCTGCGGGTTCCAAGTGACTTACGCTTGGTCGACCGCTCCAGCGCGCACCAAGAAGAGCAACAGGCTGTGAAAGACAGCGACAACAGTACAACAGTTACACACAAATCTGCTGTCGAGCAGAAAAAGAGCGATGTGCGCGAAAAGTATGGCAGCAAATTGGCAGCATTGATCCAGCTGATTCGATCGGTGTTGCGACGTCAAGACTGCAAAAAGATCGTTCTCTTTGCGCAGTTTCAAAAACTGTTGTTGCTGATTGCCGACGTGCTGGTGGAGAATGGCATCGAGTTTGTCGTTGCCAGAGGCTCTATTCGCTCGTGTGAAAAGGCCTTTCGTGCATTTCGAAACGAAAAATCGGTGCGTATCATTCTGCTGGCCTCGGACAAGAGCATAAGCGGCGTTCATTTGGTTGAGGCAAATCATTTGATTGCTGTACACCCGACACTGTCTGCGCGCGGCACTTCTGAGGAGTACTCGATTCTTTGGCAAGCGATAGGGCGCATACGACGCTTGATGCAGCGCTCAGATTGCCATGTGTGGCAAATGTACACGCTGAACACTGTCGAAGAACAACTTTATCACGATCAGACGCATTTCGCGCGTCGCAAACAGGCCATGGACGTCGGCATTCAATGGCAGTCGAGCGACGCTGACAGCGGCTCGGTAGAGACACAGAGCACGGCTCAATCAGTTGCAGCTGGCGAGAATGACGCGCGCGAATCTACGAGACGAGAATTGATTCGCATGCTCAACAACAGGCTGCCGACCGACGGTCCCAGCAAACGAAAAGCAGAAACATTCACCAATCCAAAAGAAGATGATGAATTCGTTTCAGACGACAGCACTGCGGACGATTGGTCAGAAGAGTTGCCCAACTCAACTGCAACGACTTCGGGCAATGGTACAACTGCAGAGCGATTTGACGCTTGGTTGTCTAGTCGTAGCTATCGCAAGCGCAGAAAGTTGTAGTGTCGTTTTTCGGGCACAGACGTGCCACCAGGGACGGTAGAATTTTTCTAAAAAAAGTATAAAAAATAAAAAATAAAAAAGTCAAAAAGGCACCAAAAAACACTTCACAAAATTAAGAAGAATAATTTAATTTCATATGGGCAATGAAACATCCAATCCGCTGTCAGGTGTGCCGTCAGATTTTAAAAAAGGCGATACAGTTCGTGTGTTGAGCCCTCAAAAAAAAATCAAATCGGCGTTGTGTGTGGCGGTCTCGACGATAGTGTAAATGTATGTTTTTGCTTCAAAGACGATGGTCAGTTGGACTGGCTCTCCGTTCCTGCTCGTCTAATCGAGAAATTTCAATGCGAGAACGGTACCCAGAAGCCCCGAAAAATTTTACACCAGGCGTTGCAATCGGTGTGTCTGGCGCACCTGAAAGAAATCAAGCGTATCGGCGTTTTCATCGAATGTGCGTCTTTTGGCTCTTACATGCAAGTGCTTGAGTGCGGTCCGCGACCCAGCGATTTGACCGGCACTCATATCAAATGGACTGACGAAAAACACGCTTTACTTGGCAAAGTTGGCGTTGTCTTGTCCTACCAAACGGGAACTTACACCATTTGTTTCGGAGAACCGCACTATTGCGTCTTGAAATTCGACCAGCGGTGGGTCAAACCTTTCGACATGTCTGTCAAAATGCCTGTACGGTGGACAGAAAAGCTGCTCGCCACCCGCCACTGTGTCGAACAGGCGCAGGAAGATCTTTCTGGCCAGAATTCTGATCCGCTGCGGGATGATCTCTTCGAACTTCTGCAACAGATTGAACAATTGAGTGGCACTTGCTGTCAATTGAAGAATCAAGTGGAAGACTTTTGCCGGCAGCACGGTGCGACGCCAGAATTGTCGTCGACTGTCGCTTCGAAAACTGCGCAATAAACTCATTTGACTTGAACACGACAGCGACCACACTTTGCTCTGTCGTTGACAATCTTTCATTTGATGGGGGTGGAGCGATTCGATTCGACCGCAATGCGTTCGGTATCGAGTTTTTGCCATATTTGTATAGCATTGATCAATGCTCGACAAACGGTCACGTTGGCCGTCAAACATCCGCCACGCTGGCCAACAGGCTTACGCCACGATGCCACACTCGATCGGCACAATTGTCATCGGCTTTATTCTCAGTCGAAAAACAAAGCGTCCAGTGCATCGGCGTCTTTCTGTGTCGCTTTTTTTTGCTGCTTGGCTGTCATCAGCAATCCGACGTCTTCTTTAGTCTCGTGGTAGAACTGATGATACGGTAGTCGGTGATAGCGCAGCGCGGCACCCACTGCTGCACGTCTGGACGTCGCTTCTTGCTGCCCACTTGCATCTGCTCAATGATCGACTGGTGCAACTGGCGATAGCGGCCGCTGTCCTGCAGCAGGCCGAAGCGCAATGCATGCACAAGCAATTGCAACTCTTCCGAGCCGTGAAACGCAGTCACATGAACGGCCAACAAGTGCTCGAAGAAGCGCGGCACGTCTTGATCGCACGCCGGCAACAGTTGCCACGAGCGCCAGTCGACCTTGTTGCCGAAACCGGCCACTCCGGCGTACATTACCGCCGCGTCGCCAAACAGACGCCGCTCCATGTACTGCAGACACGAATCGATGTCGGCCTCTATTTGAAACAGGCCAATGAGAACGCAAGCGGTCGTACAACGAGTTACACACAGGCACTTTGAGCAGAGAGTCGCAGAAAAGACAAACAAAGCGCCGCACACACATCGTACATGCTCACAATGCAGATCGATCTCACAGTCAAGTGCCAACGTGGACATGAGCCACAGACAAAAAAGCCCTCTTCTGACCTTGCTGCTTGAATCTCTTTCCAGTTGCATCGTTTTGCCCGATAGACGCCTCCTACCAGCACCGTTTCGCGATCAGATATCGTACAAACAAAAGACGCAACAACTCTGACTCGCGACTCACATCGGCTGCTCGCTTGTTGTTCGTTGCCTGGGTATGTTCAATCAAACTCATTTTTATTGTCACGCTATACTGACCAATGCCCGACAGACACACATGAACAGAAGTCGATTGTCGACTACAAACGCATCAAACTTACATTATTGTGGGCGATGGCGTTTTTTTTGCCCAACCCTTCCGGTTTTTTTTGTGAGTAGTTTTGTTTAGAAAAGATGGCACTACAAACTAGACAAAGTGAAGCGTTCGACATCTGTTTGACTGACGATCCAGTCGTACAAAACACTACCAGAGGACTCTCGCGGGTGCGCCGCCTGTGGACTGCTGGTCAAACGATTGCAATTTGCTTTGTAGGCGGCACAGATGGTCAAAAAAAATTTGTGCAAAGAGTAGCATCCATGTGGCTGCCGTTTGCAAATTTGCACTTTGATTTCAATGCAACTGTGGCCGAATCAGAGGTGCGTATCTCGTTTGAAGAAGGCCAAGGATCTTGGTCATTTCTTGGCACGGACGCTCGGGGCGTGCCGAAAGAGCGAGCCACCATGAATTTTGGCTGGCTGCCAGACAGTCCGAGTTATCGCTCGCATCGAGGCGTTGTGTTGCACGAATTTGGTCACATGTTGAATCTTTCGCACGAACATCAGTCGCCGCGCAATCATTTGACCTGGAATGAGGAAAAAATCATAGCCGATATGAAACGCAGAGGCTGGGAAGAGGACAAAACGCGCGGCAATATACTCAACCGAGTAAAAATGGCCGATGACTTGATTGTGAGTGACCATTTCGACACAGAAAGTGTCATGTCATATTCTTTTCCTGCCAGTTGGAATCTGGAAGGTATAGCAGTGAAGCGCAGCAGCGATTTGAGTAGAGAGGACAGACGAATTATTGAAGAAATGTATCCATTTGACGAGCAAAGCCGGCAAGGAAATTTAAGTCGACGATGGCAGAAAATCAAAGTACAGCTGTTGACTTTGCTGGGTCGAGGCAGCTGTCTTTGATGCTGGCAACCAATAAAGTTTCCAAAATTGCATTCATTTATTTTCCAACACAACCAAGCAGCCCAACTCGACAAAAGCCCGCAGGGTCGAAAGGGAGCCTCTGTCTACGATCGTTTGCAATATCTTTTTCTTGCTCTCCAAAGAGACAGAGCGGATCGCAGGCCCGACCAGCAAGGCGAAAAGCAATTCGTGCCTATTTTCCACAGCGTTCACGACCAGTTGTTCGTAGGCAACATCCACAACTTCCGGCGCATCTACGGCGCTCTCTGACAAAATTTTGACCACTTCAGGAGCGAACCGATTTGCGACGGCGTCCGAATGATACTCCGATGCCAATTGTAGGATTGCAAGAAGAGTTTTCAGGCACAAAACGGGATCGCCGCTTTCGACACGAGCAAGCCGATCGATTATCGGTGGAAAATCGTGAAAGACAGAACTGAAAGATATAGCATCGAGCGATGTGACAAAAGGCGCAATGCTGTGACCGTGCCATGCAAAAACCGCATCAAAAATGCGCAGCGAGTGGTGTCTGGCTGCAAAATGCACCAACCGCTCTGTTGTAGATGGTGCGAGAGGCATCATCGGCCCGTAACACTCCGCAGGTTTGCCGAAAGCGCTTTGAAACACTTGAAAAACAGCCATTTCCAACAAATCGTCGTCAGAAACAGCCCAAGAGTCGCGGTTGGATAGAAGCAAACGTAAATTGTCCTCGAATCCAACCGCCGCGCAGCGAGACGCTTGCGTCATCGCTCCATTGTAAAAGTGCAAAAAAGGTTCAAAATTGTTGTCGCCGGCTAGCAGACACTGTTTTGTGACAGACATCAAAACGCCACGCCAATCGCTTTGCGACATTATGTCATCCTGCACTCGCGGTGGCAACTTGCCCGACACAATCGTCGCCATGGGCAGTGTGCTGTCATAGTTCGGGTGAGTGCGCCAGTAATGTTTCCACAATATGCAAGGAACTTGCTGGTGTACGTAGTGATCCGTCGTGCAAAACAATTTCTTCCACTGATCGGCGCAATCTTCGTGCAAGTTGTAAAAGTGTTCCAATTCTTGCAGCACAGTGTCGAGCATAGTCGGCGCACGATCGTAGACGGAAGCAGCAGCGTGTACCAATGCCCAATCGTCGCAAAGCAAATCGCTAGTAGTTGCGTACTTTTGCAACATACCGACAACGACGTGCACAGCGCCGGCTTCCACCGCTCTCAAAAGAAAAAATTGCCGCTGTGTTTCCAATGTGCATGCATGTTTTGTGCGGAGAGAAACCGTCTTTTGTGCAGACGTGTTTGTCGACCGCTCATCAAAATTTTTTTCCTCTTCTCGCGACCGCATGCGATGTGCTTTGAAAAAATCCAGCGGATATCCCAGCGTTCGAAGGGATTCGGCGGGAATAGCGCTCTCGGCAGCGGGAATGGTTGGCATTGAAGAACTGTCGCGGAACTGTTCTATCCACTGACACAATCTGACTCTGTTGTACGCCACGCCATCAAGAAAAAACAGATGCTTCAAATCGATTCCCCCTGCATTTTCCGGTGCAAGTTTCCAGAAAAAAGAATTCCCGCGGTACGGTTGAACAATTTTGCGGCGTTTATCGCTCGCCTGATTGCTCCTAGATAGACGCCTTTTCCGATCAGTCATTTGTAAAAGGGTTGCTGGAAGTGACGGTCAGAAATGGCAGGGTATCGAAAAAAATTTTCGGGACCAGAAAAAAATGATTCTCTATCATCCGCAACAATGTCAGTGGTTTCAGACATGTCGACAAGTGGCGAATCGACTGCAACAGTTGGTCTGGCTGACAAATTGTCTCAGTTGACTGTTCCCATTTCTCAGTCTGGAAAAAAAGAAGATATTTACACGCTGGCAAATACGTGTCGAGAGGCCGAAATGCCTGCCGATTACTTGACTTTGATGAAGCAAGCTGTCGAATTGAACCATGACGAGGCGGCACATCAGATAGCTTCCTGGTATTTGCAGCAAGAACCTCCAAGTGTCGACTTTTTGCAAGACTATTGCGAGCGCTGGCACGATTCGGCCGACACGCGGTGTCTGTTTTTGTTGGCACAGTGCATGGAAGAGCACGTTTGTGGGTTGCAATTCAATTTGCAAGTGGCAGCAAACATGCTCGAAAGTGTCGTAAGACGGTGCTTCGTGCGCGCACAAACTGCAGAAAATGATAATGTGTCGCTCAATGAGATAATCGAAGCGTTGCGCGCCAAAGTGATGTTGGTCAGGTTTCAATTGGACTATCGGTACAAAGTTTTGCCGGGCTGCGACGCGCATGCCACGGCCAAAGACACTTTATATCATTTTTTAGAGACTGAAGTAGCCACAAACAAAGGTTGTGTGACTGCTTTTTTGTCCCGCAGCAGTGAAGCCGCCTGGCCTACGGATGATCGGCGACAGTTGGCGCTGGTGGCCGGTCGTATCGCTGATCTTGGTGGCGAAGTCAAGACAGCATTGCAGCATTATTGGAACGCTGAACGTTGTCGGTCGAGTCAATTTACTTTGGCGCGCATAGCGGCGCTGACTGAAGATGACGAATTGGCACAGCGACTTTTGCCTCAAGCTGTAGCTTGGCTTGATAGTGAGGGTGTCGGCTTAAATGATCAAGAAATGCCCGACGTTGTTTTGCGTCACTACAGTGTGCAGATGAGTCTGCATCCTGACCTTGGTGACACAAATGTCAAACTTTTTCTCGAGTTGGCTGGCCGCGCAGTGCGCCTACAAAGTGCCGACGCATGCTTTCGGATGTATCAGCATTTGTGCACACATCGCAGTAGCCTATCGCACAAACGGTATGACTATTTAAAGTTGGCAGCAAAGTTCGAAAAAGAGAACGATCGGCGTGCCCAGTATTGGCACATGTTATCTCTGGCGTACTATCAAAATGCGCAGAGAAGTCAAGGTGCCGTGCGAACGCAGAGATTTGTCAAAGCTATTGCCCACGCTCGCGCCGCGCTATCGTCTCAACCGTCACACAAGGACAGCATCTTTTTGCTGGCAGTTTGTTTGATCAATTGCACGAGTCACACCAATTGCCAGCAAGAATCTGTGCAATTGCTGCAGAAGTTAGGCGTCGACGCGCTTCTCAATCATGCTGAACACATTCGAAACGAAAGGCGTTCATGTGAAGCAGTTGAGTTAGTGAGAGCCGGATTGGTGGCCTTTGCGGGCAATCTCGCGCTGTTGAGCGAACTTGCCACCATCTACGAAAATGGCGTGGGTGTCAAAGCAAACCTGTCTCGGGCAAAGGAGTTGTACGAGGAAGCCAAAAATGACGTCGGCGTTTTACAGGTTTGCAAAAAAATGCAAAAACAAGCAGCCATTCAACGAGCGCACGCAGTACCGTGGCGGAAGCGCAAACGCAAACGCGGATCAGACGAACAGATTGAGCAGCAGAAAAAAGCAGATGGTCATTCTCCGACAACGTCAAGTTCAGACAGTACAGATGGATTTTTTACCAGTGTCAATGCTGCATATGTCGTCCGCTGGCGCAAATAATTGTAAATCTGGCGCGCATAGAAGTTTTTGAGCAATAAACTTGATTCGCCCTGCCCAACTCGAGATTTTTCAGACGCATTGAGAAATTCTACACTGTTGTACGCGCCGCTGGGAAAATATCATTCGTGATTTCGGGGAGCGCCTGATCTTTCCTTTTTGGAAAGCAGTACATGTGAGACAATGTGTAATTGACAAAAATCGGATATGTTTTATTCATTTTCTACGTATAACTGCACGGCCTGCAACAGCTGTCGAAGTCCAGTGAAATGAAACAAAAATTCATACTCATGCCATTAATGACAAAGTGAGAGTCTGCGCGAATAATGCTGACCATAGCAATTGTTGGTTTGGTATTTATTGCAGTTACTGCTTTACTAGCACTGTCGATGCCGGCGCTGATGCGGACTTTTAACCAATGCAACAAATTTGTCAAAGTAGTTGGTATCGGACGCGTCTCTGTTCGGCCGGACCAGGCTTCTGCAAGCGTCGGCGTGCGGACAGAAAACGTCGTCATTGACACTTTGCCCGACGCAAGAGCGAAAAACGCCGTACAATTCAACAGGCTTGTCAACAAAATCGCGGAAGTGGCACCAGACGCTCGTGTAGAGACTCGAAGTTTTACAGTTACGCCAAACTACGATACTGATACCGAACAACTGCTCAGCTACTCAGTGCAAAACACGGCAGACATACAGCTGCAAGGAGAGAACAATTTGAGCCAATTGTCCGAACTTGTGCAGGTAGCAATGCAAAACGGCGCCAATAGCGTCAACAATGTTTATTTTGCACTTTCAGACAATGGTAGAGCCCGCGCAGCAATATCTGCTCAGCAGTTTGCCATGGCCGATGCTGAAAAGAAAGCTAAAAATTTGGCACTGCATGTACAAAAATCGTTGGGCGAGGCACAACAAATTATGGAGCGGAATATTAATGAGCAGCCGCCATTTCGCTTACAGAGCCTTTCTGCAGAAAGAACCGCAAGCGACAAATTGACAACTGACACGCAATTTTTGCCACCTCGTGACATCGAGGTAGCGTCGCATGTCGATGTCCGATATCTTTTAAAATAAAAAGCGTCAAGATAAATTTTGAGGTTGCGATGCATCGCTTCTCTGACATAAAATGGCGACGAATGAATATAAAGCGACAAAATCCGTTTTGATCACAATTACCATCATGATTGGATGCTGGGCCGCCACGGAAACTTTTTTTTTTGCGAACGTTGCTGGCGAATGTCGGAGCGCTTCTGACAGTTTGCTGCGCACAATTGGCGCTTTTCTCTGTTTAGACGCGGTACTGTGGCTCGTGAGCCTTTTTCCAGCATACAGTGTTTTTCTGATAACTGAATCGCCGCAAAATGCATCACAAAACACGATAGCAACATCGTGGCGTACTTGTCAAATCATTTCTGCGTACACGTCGATAATGCTGATGACACAAATCGCTTTTGGTATTTTTGTCACCCACAACGCCATTGATCATTGCAGCCCGTTACTGCTAACAATTATGATCGCAACAATTGTGTTTCGGTTGTGCTGTCTTGGTACCGCTTGCTACTTTCTCACAAGCAACCTGATGAGGACGTGTATGCAAAGTTGTTTCTCGCAGCAATCAAGAGGTATCGTCCAAGATGTTTAGGTATGAATTTGACTTCAAAATCATTTTTCATTGCCACACTACTATGCGATCAGTTAACATCCTTGTGTTCTCCGGCTTCGCCGTCGACGACCTCTCCCGAAACTTGATCCGAAATTTCAGGTTGAGCGTCGGAAAAATCCTCCGCACTGACTTCAGCGGACTGTTCCGCGTCCAAGTCGGTTTCTTCGAAAGGCTCGTCGCTGCTCTCAATTTCTTCATCAAAAGTGCAGCGAAATAAATCCGCGAAAATGCTGTCTGGGTAAAGCGGTGCAGCCAAACTAGCCACTACAACTGCACTAGCAACCGCAACTAAGTTGGCATTGCCTGAAGCAACTGCTCCCAACAAAAGTGTTGCTGCGCCAATTTGAAAATATTTGGTTTGTTCAATCATGTTCACTACTAGATTCTATTTATTCTAAAAAAAAGAGAATATTATTTTTTGGCAACAATGGCTGGCACATTTTGTTTATTGGCTTTTTTGTACACTTTCAATAGCAGTAAGACTGCACTCAAGGCATAGCTTTCAGATCGTTTAAAAACTCTTGAATGCGTTGTGCGATGCGTGTAGCTGCATTCAGCAGAGAGAAGAACAACGCCACAACCACATCGTCTTTCTTGTAACGCTTTTTGTTGCAGAATTGAACAATCGCTTCTTGAACATTGCACAGCGATTCGTGCAAACATTTCATGGACAGAATGCGATCGACATTTTGCGCGACAACGACAGCGTCTTTGGCCACTGTTTGAGGCTTTCGGTGATCGTGATCGCTTTCTGCACTGTCGTCTTCTTCTTCCGCATGATGTTGCTCTGTTGCATCTCGACGTCTCTTTGCATACTTCTCCGCAAACATGTAAGTGGCCGGCAGTGTGTCCAACTGTACAGCATCTTTGCGTATAGTGGAGTTAACAAAATCGGCGCTTTGTTCAAGTGTCTGTTGCAAGTCGAATAGCAATGTCCAGCGCGATTCGCCATCCCAATTGACAAATTTCCGGTAAACTGTATTGGTGGCCTTTTTTGTTCGGCCAAACTCGTCCAAACGTTTGCACAATTCTTCTTTCACGTATCGCTCTGTCATGTTTGTTTCAATGCAATAGAGCGATAACCGTACAAAAACTGAAAAGACAGTGTAACACATTTTTATTTGTTTTTGCATTGACATGCCTACGATCGCAATCAGAAGCTGGACGGTTTGACAGGCCTGCTGCTGGAGCCGCACGACTTGCACTCGGCAGGCTTTTTGACGCTGCGAGCCTCTTGTGCTCTTTTGTTTTTCAACACATTGGCCCGCTGCTGCTGCGAAAGTTTGCTGCCGCGTTTCAACGCATCGCGAACACTTTGCAAAGACTGTGCAGCCGTAGCATTTTGCCGCCCAGGCGGATTGTAGGTCGTTCGCTTCGGTGCAAATTGTTGCGACGACGTTTTCTGTTGGTCGACGCGACTTTCAACATTATGTTTACCTCTTCCTGTTGTCTGAAGGCTGCTCCGATTGACACGAACCGGTGCGCTGCTTACACGACTGTGTTTTGCGTGAGTGGTGTCCACAGAGCGTGCCGTTTTTAGCTTGCCGCCGGCGACTTCGTTTGCGCGTTGCTTTTGAGCGCGCTTTTCTTTTGTCAAAATGCGTTTGAACGTGGCGTCGGTGTCGAAAGGTGCCTGATTCAGTCGCTTATTGACGGAAGTGTGCAATTCGATGCCCCACTCGATAAAAGTTTCTCGCGAGTCCAAAAATTCTTCCACAGGCGTTTCCAACAATTCCCTGCGATAGCCTCGGCGACAATTTTCGCAGGGTAAAAGAAAACGTAACGACTGTACCCATTGGTAGGCTGCTTGTTTGACGTCGGTTGACGGGTTTTCTGGGTAGTAATACGTCAACAAATGAATCATTGTCCAGAATATGTCGCCCCACACACGCGGTTCCCCATTGAACATGCGCTCGACGCCCTGCGTTTGATTATCGTCGTCGTAAAATTGGCTAACAAAATCTTCGTCAAAAACAAGGTTTTCTTCGTTTACGATACCACGTTGCTGCATCATCGAAAGCAACTCTTTCATATCGCTTGGACCGCGCAACGGTGCCTTAAAATCAATGCAATCTGCAGCCACATCGCTGCAAGACTGTTCTGAATCGATACTATCTCTTTCAGGCATTGACTCAGCACTTTTTTCCTCTACCTCGGACATTACTGTCTGCAGTTGTGTGTCCTGTCTTATTTCTGGCACTTGTTTTCGTTTTCTGAACTAATACTTTTGTTAAAAAAAAATGGCCAACAAAACAACAAACTTATTGTCAATTGCTGCAAAAATGACGCTGCACCGAGTGCATCCATACATACGACACCTTTATAGAGGATTCTTTTTGCAATAACAAAATGAATGATCTTTATTTTACTCCCTTCAGCAGGCCGCTTATACGATATGCCTCAGATGAATCGCTTAATCGTTTGATTGCAGATGTGAAGGCGTTCGTTCAGTGCGTTTATTCAGAAATCAATTTGTTGTGCAAATCGTATTTTGTGCACAACATCAAAATGCATTGTTCTGCTATCGATTCGACATCGGATTCGTCTGTCATGATCTTCAGGTCAAATTTTTCATATTCGTCAAGCGCCGTCTCCGATTCGTGCGTCAGATCTCTGCGTGAAGCGGCTCTCACACCTGCAGGGTCGCCGATCAATCGCAAAACAGCACCTTGTTTATCTTGTAAAAAGTCTGCTTCGTTCGGATAGCGCACGTCGCCAATTAAAAAGATGCATAACTTTGTTTGCGTAGACAAGCAATTTACGACATCTTCGGCTGAGCGTCGCAATTCTTCCAGCCAAAAGTTTTGACCAAACGCCTGGCGAAATGATTTGCCCAGCGTTTGCAATATTTGGCCAACAGTCATACCAGCCGACTCAACGAAGTATCCTTTGTTGCTGTAACACAGGTTTTCTGGAAACCGAAATATGTGTGCTGCCAGTTGCTTCAGTCTTGTTGCAAAATTCATATGCTTCACATAGACGCTTTCGCCGTAAATTTTTTTCAACTGTTCCTGAACAGCGTTTGCAGTCGTTGTTTTACCGCTGCCAATTTTACCGCTGAAGCCTAGATAGATAACTTTAGTCATTATTGTTGTTTTTTTTTCTGAAAAAGGCAGGGGGACACTTCATTTTTCATTTTTTAAGACAACTGCGTTGCGTTGTAGAGTCGATTGTTCAAAAATAAAAACGTATAAGAGTCCAGCCACCGCTCCGCTGAAATGGCCCAGAAAAGAAGTTCTTGGTTCCAGCAGGTCGGGCGTGATTTGAATTAGAATGTCTGCAATTACAGTTTGTAAATCACCACCAAACATTATGTTTTTGACAACGATTAGGCCAACCAGGACTCCTGAAAAGCCGACTGTTGTTACTTTTGTGTGCGGTAGCAGTGCATGAAATGCAAACAAAATCAAACTCGAGGAGAGCGTGAGAAAAATCAACAGCCTAACCAGTGCAGCTGTTGTCATCACCGTTGCAATGGATTGCAATCTGGACAATGTGAGTAAGTTGGCTAATAGATGCACAACGTCCGCGTGAAAAAACGATCGAAGCATGTAGTCAAGCGGTTCGAACGACGTTTCGGGTCCGGGTATTTGTGCGAAAAACACAAATAATAGCAGACCAGCGATGCTGAGCAGTAGTGCGCCACCCTGTAACATAATAGGCTATATCGCAAGATGCCAATCGAAATTTTAAAAATTAATGACCTGCACAGCAGAAAAAACTCGTATGTCGTACTTTGTGCAGACAAAATACAGCAAGCGGAAAATGTCTGCCGACAAAAACCTGACACAGGCTGAAGTCGATGCCAAAATCGACCTATTATGGCGCTTGAGCGAGCAAAAAAGACAACAGCGTGCGACTCGACAAGGCGAGACCAAAATCACAGCGATGCCGTTGACTCAGTGGCCTTCGTGCGCATTTCAGTCCAGAGACTTTGTTTACTCGGTCCAGGACATGAACGACGTGTTCAATAACCGAGTGAGCGATCGCTACAAAAGTGACACTCAAAAGGCTAAAACCAAACGCACCAAACAACAATTGTGCACCTATCTTGGCTATACACGTCGCTGGCAGGACATCGGAACTGACAAGAATATTGCATTTTACAATGACAAAAGCGAACAAGAACTGGAGCGCATGCGCAGACTGGCCAAAGAGTTTCGCGAGGCGCTCGTCATGCGACCATTGACACAAAAGCAGAAAGATAAATTCGCTCGTTTGGTTGCCGAGGCAAAAGACGACAACAACGAAGCAATCAATGTGCCCGAAACGTGCGAAACGTTTTATGCTGGTCAAAGCCAACCAGAAGTCACCGTGTGCAAACGCAAAACAGAGCAATCTTTGGCGCAAATGCAGGATGAAAAACGGCCAGAAAAAACCAGTAGTGCCGAAGCTGATCAATACGAGAAAGAAATAGAGCGACTGAGAGCCGAAACTGCATCAGAACAGCAACAGCTTGAGAAAAGCATTGTGCAGTTGAAACAGTCTGTAAACGCCTGCAATCAAGCTTTGCAGCGTTCAAAACAGGAAATTCAACGACGTGACGAAGAGTCTCCGGAACGTCAACGTGCGCACCGAGAAGCCATTGTCAAACTACAAAACGCTTTACAAAACGCACAAAATCAACTTTCGGCGACGCAAAGCCAATTACAGCAAAAATTGGCCGACTTGCGGAACGCTGGACAACTGACGCAACAGTCGCAGCAAAAAGTGCAACAGTTGCGTCAGGAGGTGCGTCAAGTCAGCGAACAGCTGAGCAGCTGTCTCAGTCAGTCGCGACAGCTAAAACAGCAGCAGCGGCTGGATAATCAAGCGAAACAAGATCTGCAGCGACAATTGTCGCAGGCGGCCGATGCACAGAGACTGTTGAATGAGGAGCGCAAGCTGTACGAACAAAAAAGTACCGCACAGAGGCAACAGCTGCAAAAGCTGACTGCAGTTATTGAGCAAATTGATGACGTGAAGAGGCAATGTGCAAACGGCGGCGCAACAATAGCCGAAGAGTTGCAAGCCGCTCTCAACCAGACAGAACAGCGCACAACTGCAAAGCGGGACTCTTTTGCAAAAAAACTTGCCGAGTCGGAGCGTCATCTTGCTGACATTAAACGGAAATTGACAAGTGCCTATGAAAACGAATGTGATTGTCGGCAAAAGGTGCAGCTTTTGGAGCGTCAAATTGAAACTCGGCAAAACACCGAAGCCGATTTGGCCGACCAGGCCAATCAGCTTGAATCACAACTGATTGAAGCGCAACAGCGCAACAAGCAGTTGGAAGCCAAAAATGCCAACAACGACGAGGTTATTCGCGACTTGCAGCAGCAAGTGGATCAATTGCTGCAGACTGTAGACGCCCAAAATCAGGAGAGCGTTGGTGCTCAGTCCGTAGCTGCGCAAAAATCACAGTTTGCAAACGAAAGTATCGAGCGTAACTTACAATTGGAAACGATGGTTGCGGATTGCAACAACGAAAAACGCAATCTCGAAGCAAAACACCAAAAGCAGCTTGCTGGCTTGCAGCAGCGTGTCGTCGCCGCAACTGAACAAGTTACAGAACTGACTGCTATGAATGAGCGTTTACGTCGCGAAAATCAGTCTTTGAAAAATCAGTTGCAAGAAAAAGACGCAGACATGATCGACTTGCGCCAGGAACGTGACAACTTTTCTGAGGCGGCAAATCAGCTGGAAAAATCTCTGCTACAGTTACGTGCCATCAGAGGAAAAAGTAGTGAGACTACAGAACAATTGCAGCAACAAATCCTGCAACAGGAAGCGCAGATTGCTGATTTGCAACAAAAAGCCGATAAATGCGCACAGGTCGGTACAGCCTTGATGTCATTAGTGCCGGAAGAGAACCTTGGTGAGGCAGCTGCACTGCTCAAGTCTCAATAAAATGAAAGTTGCTCGACAACATCGCTCACCGCCTTCATTTTTTGGCACGCGCCTCTCGCTGTGCTTTTCGCAGAGCGCTGACATCGTCGGTGCCCAGTTTCAGGATTGCCATTGCTTTTCTCTCTCGTTGCGGAATGTTTCGAAGATTGTAGTGCCGAAGACACTCTCCTGAGCCTGACCCGGCGCGACCAGTCGACGCTGTGCAGACGCTGTACGGCAAATAACAGTCTTTTGAGTCGCCAACAGACGGTCTGTACCCAGAATGCAATCGTCTCAAGCAGTCATCGCTTTGCTGCGCAGCGACGTGCGCCACACATCGACAATATTTTCGATGGCGTTCGTCCACCATTTGGGCATCGTCCGCAAAATAATCCTTCTGCATAATTCGCTTCCATGTCGGTCCACCCACTTTTATACGACGACCGGTTTCAGGGTTGATAACATACTCCTGCTTTTTTTTCTGACTTTTTTTTGTTCTTTTTTTGGCGTTGGACGGCGCCATCACTGGACAAATAAAACAACAGAACCCTTTTTCTAGTCAAACATACACTGACGAAAAGTTTTAAGGACAACTAACTATGAAACGCTTGCGCCGAGTGCATATTTCCCACTGCGATGCGGTGCCAGACAATAAAAAGAGTAAACTACGCAAAGTGGCGATTCTTTTTTTGACCATTGACGCGCCAAGTAATGGGGATTTGTGGCGCGACTGGGCAGCCGCCGATCCCAGCCGGTGCAATTTTTATGTCAATGCCAAAACCGCTTTCTCCGAGTTTGCATTTATCAATCGCATCTCAGATCCCGTGACTGACACAGAATGGGGTGATCACAGCCTTGTTTGGGCTCATCAAGCATTGCTGCGCCACGCTCTGGCGCATGACGCTGCCAACAGCTGGTTTTGTTTGGTATCTGGAGATTCGATACCAATCGTTTCCCTCGACAGTCTTTTACACCGTTTCGAATCATTGCAGTCCCACGATAGTTTATTAGGTCAATTTGTAGATGAAAACATGACAGTTTTTGTCGGTTCTCAGGTACAAGCATTTTACGAAAGTGGCATCGACACCAAAGTAGAAAACTGGTGGGTCAGTCAATTTGCTGCGGTGGCAGAAGACAAATACGGCGTTTATTGCGGTTTTGATGTTGACAGTGTTCGCGCACATTCACAATTTATAATGTTGAGTCGTTTGCATGCTCACTGGCTCGCTCAAATGCCGGATCGCGTGTCAAGAGACTTTGATGTCCTGCTCAAGGATGTGCGGCAGTACAAACCGCTTGCCGCAGACGAAACTGTCCCTTTCTCGTACTTAAATTGGCAACTTTCGCAGCAAGAAGGTGCCAAAGGCCGACTGTTAGACATTGACATAATGTTTGCTCCAGTTGACCGGACTGGATATCACGCCAAAAAACACCATGTGGCAATTTCGACCAAAGAAGTTGGCCATCTGACGAATCGTTGGTTTTTTGCGCGCAAGTTCAACAAACTGGGTGTCGATGAATGCAACAAAGTCAAAGACGTGTGGACAAAAAGGATATAAACTGTTACACTTGAATTTTTTCATTGCCTTAAGCTGAAATCCTGTATTTACGGCCCGACAAACGGATCTGGCAGCACCACGCCATCGCCCTGAAACGCACACGTTGCGTCCAGACCAGGTGCGTTGGTAAAGTTGACGTCGTAGGTCAGGTCGCTCAGTGTCGGCGGATCGTCGTTGGCATCGACGCCAGTCCATTGCAGACGTTCCGTCCACTGCAGTAGTACGCTGGCGTTGGCGGCAACTGGTCCAGGATCGACAAACGTCAGGCTTTGC
>Ga0102934_1000115_pt1 | contig 43965 bp, 31 predicted proteins | sample SalPonR2_A_D1_MG_FD_78175 | JGI IMG/M metagenome (GOLD analysis project Ga0102934, IMG submission 78175) | Salt pond soil microbial communities from South San Francisco under conditions of wetland restoration - Salt Pond MetaG R2_A_D1_MG | ecosystem: Environmental > Aquatic > Marine > Intertidal... | reverse complement strand
CAGTGCCTGGCCAGTTTCCGGAACCTCGTTTGGTTGGCGTCGCTCGACCGTAAGGAGGATGATGTCTTCGCCAAGACTGCGGAAATCTTACTCCACGCATGCTGCACGAAAGAAGATGTTGAGGCTCCTTCTAATGAGCTTCAAGACGGGTCAGTATTGGATAATTTCCTCTATCCGTCCCTACATACCTACAAGTACAATGCATTCAGCTGGCAGCGACCGACGGACATGCTCGCGACCGAGTTTGGTCTGGGGGATACAGGAAAGTTTCCCCCAGGAAAGTTTCTTCCAGACAATGGACGTGCGGTAATGTTGACGCATGAGCATGTTCGTAACGTGATCTTTACCTGCATCAAGGACACGCTGAGTGATGTCCCCTCGTTGACGGATGATACCCTTCTTATGGACCTGCAGATGGACTCCATGGGCGCCGTATCCTTCGTGACAGACGTTTCTTCCCATCTCGAGGAAACTGGAATAAAATTGCCTCCCGACTTCATGTTTGTGCATCCAAGTATTGGTGAAATGATATCTGGCATTCTCAGTCTGGCAAGCACCACGATGCAAAAAGATACTGGTGCAGACCGGAGAAGTCGTAAGGCGGACCTTTTACCTGTTCAAACCCGCCGTCATGCTACGTCTGATTATCTAGAGAATTTGCCAACACAGCAGGGGTGCCCAAGCTCATGGCTCCTAACTTTTTATTATTTTGTTGCGATGGGGTATGTCTCTGCAGTCATACTCTTTCCTGGGTGGCTGGTCCTGAGCCGCAGCTTTCAATATGGTCTTCATCTCCCTGTCATACTTGGTGTGTTGGTACTGGCACCTTGCGCAAAGCTCGTCTATGTGACCATTCTGCTTGGTTTGGTGATATTGAGTAAAAAGCTAATTTTGGGCAACATCAAGCCCAATGAACATTTCCCACTTGCAAGCGTCAAATTTGTGCAGTATTGGGCGGTCACAAGGCTGATGAGTTTTGCGAACATTTTGGTGCTTGGAGAACTGAAGCGGACATATTTGTTGAACACATATTACCGTTTAATGGGGTCACGGATCGGCCGAGACGTTCTTATTGACACCGTCGGGATCACTGACCCCGATATGGTAATCGTACACGATGGGACCGTCATTGGCAATGGGGTACTTCTACTTGGACATACGATCCATGACGGATTCATCACATTTGGCACGATTGCAATAGGTCAATCATGTACTATCGAGCCTCGAGCCATACTCAAACCGGAAGCGCGTGTCGATCATTTTACCACAATACCTGCTTTGGCAAGTGTGGGGAGGAATCAGATGCAGTTCCAAGCAATTGGGAAAACGCCTCGCAGCGCTTCTTCAGATGCATCCGGCTCACACCCAGCCAAGAGCTTCTGGCAAGCGATGCTCGACAGTTTAGGGCACGTCGGAGGACTTTTTTTAACATACGCTCTGGCATCTTCGTCATTGCTAGTTGTCAACGCCATTGCTTCAGCCATGTCGGATAGCCAAAGCCAAGGTGGAATTATGTCGGCGTTGGCAACGCTTCAGCTAACGTCCGGGCTTTACCTTCCCTTTCTTCCTCTTTTCGTCGGAGTAGACCGCGACGGATTTGCTGAGGTCCTTATGATGGCGCTGACTAAGTATGACGTGATTGGGATTATTTGGATATTTCCAGCGTTTTATCTGGGTTATTCTTGTGTATTGATAGCAGTTACTGCGCTTGTGAAATGGCTGCTTATAGGCAAGACGAAGCCCGGTACATCTATTGACAAGGGACGGACTGCTTGGTGCAAATGGTTTTGTGACACATTGTTGGAGTACTCTTTCCGTCACACAGCGTCATTAACCTTGGGCACGTCATTTATCAATTTCTGGCTGTCTATACTAGGCGCCAAGATTGGGTGGCGCGCATGCATTCGCGTTTGTAATGGGATCCATGACATGCCTGATTCATATCGAGACCCAGAGCTTATCGATGTGGGTAAGGATGTGCACGTTGGCGACCGAGCAGCCCTCATCACAGGAGTCACTTGTCGTGCCACGGACGGAGAGAAACGAGGCAACGTGGAGACGACATATGGAGTGATCAAAATAGGGGACCGCGCGCTCATTGGAATGGGCTCTGTGATACTTGAAGGGGCACGAATTCCTGCAGGGACGGGGGTGGGTGCGTTGTGCTGCGTAACATCAAAGGTCTCGCTAAAAGAAGGCGCTATGCACATGGGCAATCCACGACCCCGCCCAATCTACCATATTTCCGCGGAGGGCTTACAAGACCGAAAATTTTCAGCGATGGAGTGGGTTTGGTACTTCACGTTTCCCTTAATACAGCCATTGGTAATCACGGCGGTCATTTCTGTGGCCGGATTTTTCACGTGCCTTTTCAGCATGCTGAGTTTCTGGGAATACACTCCAGCAAGTACGCCATTAATGGTTGCGCCTTTCATATACATGATCCATGGATTTGTGCTTTGCATGATTGTCGTGTTGCTCAAATGGGCACTTTTAGGCCGCATGGTTCCCTCACAAAGGCATCGTACTTACGGTTTGCACTACTACACCTGGAACATGGTGCTAATGGTACAGAGCATCGTACACCTTCATTTTACCGAGTTACTTCGCGGCAGTCCATTTTACAACGTGTACTTTCGTTGGTTAGGAGTGCACATTGAACGGAATGTATTTTTGGAAGCAGTGTCCATCCCCGACGTGGATATGATTTTTCTAGGGGAGGGAAGTGTCGTAGAGCAAAATGTACTCTTGGGTGGGCATAGCTACGAGGCGCCCTTTCTTTCCCGGAATCGCGTGCATATTGGAAAAAAATGTGTTGTCCGGCCAACTGCCGCGACATTACCTGAGTTCAGAATGGAAGATGGTTCAGAGCTTGATTGTCTTCAAGTGGGTCTGAAGGGCATGGTTGTCGGTCGGCGCGATAGCATTGACTGAAGTTTCAGAACCTGAGTCCATTTTTTTAAAATCGAAGACAGGAGCAGTCCCCTCACCAAAAATATGAGGGATGAACAGAAACGAGCAAGTGCTTCTCCAGATGTACGTGAGTTAACTTCTGCGACCTTTTGTGGTGTATCTTAGTTTTAGAAATAAAATCGGATATATCGAGTTGATAATATTTACGTATATATGTAGTACATAAATAAATAAATATATAGATAAATATATATGTATGCATACACGCAAAGAAATATGTTTTTGAAACGATAAGTTCAGTCGAACGTGCAAAAGTAATATTACGCGGAAAAAGTAAACAAGTCCTTGAGTCTACTTGCAAAGACAATTCTTTTTTGATACTGCAAATCAAGTACCTCCAAGCCCAAAGCCGGCCTTAATGTGTGCCCTCGCGACATCCACCTTGACATCTAGAGGGATGACCCATTCGTCCTCAACTGCTCCAGGTAACGGCTCTTGAAGCTCCAAAGTTCCTTGCCCATCTAGAATGTCCTCCCGAAATCGACCCTCGTACTGTGCGGCCCCATTGGCCATAACTAAGCGTCCTCGTCCGTCTCTGACCCCCCCCCGCCACATCCCTTCGTAGCGTTGTCCATCTCGATACGAGCAGACCCTGTGTTACATGGGGGTGTAGAAATCGTTATCATGTACAATGCAAATTTGGGGAAAAGAAGAATGATGACCACACCCAAAATTGAGCAATGTGTCAAAGTTTCGTTTCAAAACTCACCCTTTTCCCTCCATTTTATTGTCCGTCCACTGCCCGATATACTCAAATTCTGGGCAGCGAAGATGTCCTTTGCCTTGACGAAGGCCCCTTACCCACTCTCCTTCGTACATAGATCCGTTAGCCCAGGTGAAGACACCAAAACCCCAACGAAGATCCTCCCGCCAATCGCCATCGTAGCTCGCTCCCTCGGGGAGGTGGTAATTCCCGCGGCCCTGGCGTACATTTTCTCGCCAATCACCCTCATATATCCCTCCTGAGGGAAAAACATATCGACCTTTTCCACTCATCTTTCCTTCTGCCCACTCCCCTTCATAGATGAGGCGACGGCTGTGTGTCATAAGCTTCCCTCGCCCGTGCTCCCTGCCACGCACCCACCTTCCCTGATACAAGAGGCCATTTGGGAAAAAACAGATACCCAACCCATCTCTTTCTCCATCAACTACATCGCCTTCGTACACCTCTCCATCCTCATCCGCTAGAGCTGACACCCAGCCCTCGGCGATGTGCGGCACTTCCACATTACTCTGATCCGTTCGCCGGCTATCGCATGTGTGCTGCTCTACGTGCCATTCCTGCAGTTGTTGCCGGGTAAGCTGCGTATGCTGTTGTATGCCTTGTATCTTATTTTCCACAGACCCGCTTGAATCGCAAGGCGGATGAGCATAACCTGCCGAGGATATTTTTCGCTTGTTGCTGCCCTTGGTCAAGGCAGGACCAGCTGTGGCACCGTTCTCCGTGACGACGCCGTTTTCTCCCCCTTCCATCACTCGGCAACACGAAACCCATCTCCACCATTTGCTCCATGCCCTTCGAATTTGTGCACGATTGCAAGCTTGCGCTGCTTTTAGCACTTTTCCAGCCGAAGAGAAAGCAAACGTGGCAGAAACAGGCATGGCCAGGTGGAAGCCTCCCTCTCCCGCGGCTTGATCCGAGAACAGCGGCGTCCTCCGCACGCCTAGCGTGATCCGATTCGAGGATCGTCGCTGATCAAGTGCCACGACGCTTTGGGTTTTGACCTCAGCAGATGGGGATGCCGCGTGTTTGTCGCCACTCGGCGCCGTACTTGGGCCAACGCCGGTCAAGACATGGGCGTGGCTAGCACTACCAGAGTTACCTCCACTCTTCGCTTTGTTTGTCCGTAAGTTCCGTTTCAACAAATCTTTCTTGTACCGCCTATGGCATATCATGCGCAAGCCGTGCTGGGCGTTGATCTTCCCCTCCAGAATGAACTCCCCATATACATTGCAGCCCTCTCCGAGCACCTCCACGTAGTTTGAGTCAATGACTTTCTGGCTTGTCTTCACAACATGCAGCTTGAAGGTCTCTCGAATCTCCTTCAAACCATTTCTACTGGGATTGTGCACGGTAAATCCACCGCGGCAGGAAACACTGGAGTCTGAGGGGAAGACATCGTGAAGCCAACTCCCCGCTGTTGATGTCTGCCAGTTCGGGGTTTCAGTCTCGATCATCTCTTTCACTTTCTTGCGCATTGTGTCGCCTGAAAGACTGTTACTGTTTTTCGTGCCAATACTTTCGTCTCCGCGACTTGTATTTATCATCAAATCCGTTCCCACGTGGGACGCACGCAGGTGCTGATCGTCGTCGGCGTTGGAATCATGTTGAGGTAAAGAAACAGAGACAGAGAGCTTTCTTGAACTACGCGTGTCCAATGACAACTCTCCGCCTACATCTTCATGGGCTGCTACCGTCTCTGCCGCTGTCTTTGACGTGTTGTCGGCCACACACGCTACTTTTTCCTCGGACATGACATGCGCATTTGTTCCTGATTCACTTTGCCGTTGGTCAAGCCCCTCCCCTTTCCCCCTCGTCTCCTGCTCTTCCGTATGCCGATCCCCTTGGGGACGGGTCCAGACTACCTGTGACACGTGGGAAAGAAAACAACATTTCACAAAAGCTGCGGCAGTTGTCAACAAGCTTTACCGCAGACTATCACTCACACAGGAACTGTCTGAAGATACATCACCACATATCTGATCATAAAGTGCTTACCTCATACGTAAAGGTGCTAGATTTGTTCTTGTTACCGCGAAAGAACCACTTCCCTTCCCACAGATACTTCGCGCAAGAAATAACGTCCTCTGGCCTAGTTGCCTCGTTCCCTTCCATGTCCACACCATGTTCAGAGAAAATGGTTGCCGTATCGTTAGTTGCGCTGTTGGCAGGGTTCGTGCTTCTGGTTTCGCTAGCTCCGGGGCAAGTATCCTCTTGACGCGGATGTGGCGCAGCCTCCCCCTCAATTCTCTCGGAGGGCGTCACAGGTGTTGCTCTCTGAAGAAGGAGCCTTCCGGTCAACACAACCTCCATGAACGAATGATGCAAGACCTGCGTTCAGATGAATAGGTTATCGGCAGAAGATTTGAAAATTTATGAAAAAGTGTACGGGCGGGATCCGGCATCGCCGCGGCTGGTTGGAGCGAGGGGCAGAACAAGTACTACTCAGTAAGGAGAACGTACGTTACAGGCCCTGTTTCGGAGGCCGTCGCGCGGCCAAGGCCTCGGGTCCTGGCGGAAGGCGTGCATATGGACTTGCTCACTTAACCACAATGTTAGAATCTGCGAGGGCATTTGAATTCAACAATTCATCGATCTTTCTCAATCATTTTTCTTCTCCGGTCACTGTCTGCCCTTTCTCCTCCTGGCGCCAGGGCCCCGTCACAAACAAACTTCTGTCCCAATCTGACATCACGCTCTTTCACAGGTCGAGTAGTTGACTTCTAGGAAGAGTCTGGGAGACGTCTGCGGTTAAGAAGTTGGGGTAATGAATGGAAAGGGCGCTCCTGATGAGCCCATGAACATTGAGCAGATGCGGTTCCAGGTCGTGGACAAGGACACCGGTCAAATCTTTCGGATCGATGAGATGGAGCAACACATCAATATCAATGCGTACACGCTATTTCCTTCGCGGGATGAGCTGGCACAGAAACTCGCTTCGAGCGCTGTGCAGGCCGGAGACTCGGACGATGAGACGCCAACTTCTCCCAAAAGTGAGTTCAAGAGGGTGAGAGAGCATCTGGGTGGACGTTGAGTCGTGACGGATGCAGATGTTAATTGAAGTCTTTTCAATTTGGCGCTGACATACGTGACCATGCAGGCGGTTTGTCTTTGACTGGTCTGTCCGCCCTCTCCTCCATGCTGGGCTTCCCCAAGAAAAAAGACGTTCACCGGCAAGATCCTGTAGAGGGCCTAGTGCGTGTGAGCACAGTGCGGAAAGAGGGACCAGATTTTGGAGACCTGAAGCTCTCGCAGTGCTTGCAGGTCCGTGTCATCCCTCGTTGATTGGTCCAAAAAACGCTGTCAATTACGTGTTTCCTTGTAGATGTTTTCTTATTGTTGGTCCTGATACCTCGTTTTTCAGGCTCATGATGGCCCCATCTGGACCATGAAGTTCAGTATTGGCGGTGAATTTCTTGCATCTGCAGGGCAAAGTGGGATCGTGTATGTTTGGTCAGTGGGGCACTCAGGGTTTTCGCGCTCGGGGGGAGACGGGAGCGACAGGGAGGCCCCTGTCACCGACGAGGCGGAGGCGCCAGGCGGGCTGGACGTGCTTAAACTTTTGCGCTTGTCACCACACCGGCGTTTCCGTGATCACACTGCAGACGTGATTGATTTGTCTTGGAACAAGGAGAATTTTCTTCTGTCGGCCTCCATCGACAAGACAGTAAGGCTCTGGCACACGGCGCGGTCTGAGTGCTTGCACGTTTATCCCCACGTCGACTGCGTGACCGCGGTAGATTTCCACCCAAAGATAGACCACCTCTTCCTGTCAGGCAACTTCGACAAAAAGCTCCGGGTGTGGAACGTGACGGACGGGCGGGTCAAGGAATGGGCGAACACGCCGGATATGATAACTGCCGCGTGCTTTAGCCCGGAGGGGAGCATGGCTGTGGCAGGTCTCTATCGTGGTCAGGTCTTCTTTTATCAGACGGAGGGAATGAAATACTACACACAGGTGGAGTGTCGCAATCGACACGGCGCTCTCAAAGGCGGCAAGAAGGTCACAGGCCTCTGCTACGACACCTCGTCACACACAGTGGCCGCGGCATTCCCGCCCTCTTCCTCCGGCGGGGCGACCACCCCAGGGCCTCGCTTGCAAGGAGCACCATCCACAAGTGGAGGTCACTCATCATCCTTTCCGGTCTCGTCCGGCCCAGTGTCTGCACCCGGGCCAACGCCACACAGCGTTACGGGTGCAGGATGCGAGCAGCTGCTTATCACAACTAACGACTCGCGGCTGCGTCTATATCAGACGGAGGACTATTCTATGCTTTGCAAGTACAAAGGGCTAACGAATGATCACATGCAAATCAAGGCCTCTTTCAGCGAAGATGGCAAATACGTCATATCTGGCTCCGAAAATGGCCAAATATACATATGGAAAGGCACGACACCACAACACGGGCACGCGGGCGGACTGGCAGGTCTCAGTGCACCACTAACGTTCAAGAAAGACCGCAACACCGCCTACGAATTTTTCCCCTCGACTGAGATTGGTGGCATTAATCCTCCCATCGTGTCAGTAGCTCTCTTCGTACCCGCAAATGCCGTGTGGCACGCGATGAAGGGCACCTCCTACGAGGAAGAAGCACTGAATGCTGGGCCTGGTTTGCCGATCAGCAAAATGATTATTTCCGCCGATTATTCTGGTAAGATACGTGTCTTTCAGCGCCATGTTCTAACCAAGGAGAAGACCGATAGGAATACAGGAAGCCATTTTAACAAAAAAGCTTGATAAAACATTTTCAGAAGGGTATCAGATGGTGAGGGACGCTCTTGGTGTTGCACAGTACGCATGCAAGACAACCAGTTGACTTAATTCGGTTGGCAGTAATGGACAAGTGATGATAAAAGACATCCAAAAGAAATAAAATCCATCTCGCGTCGTTTTGTGGAAGTTTACAATTCCGTATCAACTGATAAGGAACTTATGCGTACTGGAAAAAGAGAGATCTGTTCCGTGTCCTTGTAAGATAGTGTGGCACAGTATCCTACCCGTATGAACGTCCTCGAAAACTGCCTTCAACATCGTAAGGTCCGTTGGATGGGACAGGGCACTTCCTCGAAATCTGGAAAGAGAAGGAGAGCACTGTGCACACCCCGCGTTGACCCCGGAACTCGCCTCCCAAATGGTTCAAGTTACAAAAACGATGTATTCATAGACAGCCCAGTGCCCGATTTGCTATCCCCCTGCATTTTCAGATGCGCCCTCCTCACTCGACATCCCTCAAGCGCCTTGCTCGACCTAGCTAGCACGCACAGCGTGATCTGGTATCAGCTTGTTCGGAGGAAGAGGCAGGAGCGGCTGCCAACTTGATGTCGATCAAGTTCGCGCTGCCTTGAGTTTGCGCGGATTCCATTCCCGGCAGTGCGGTCGCCAGTTTCCTGAACAAGGGTTTGATGTTGAATCCCGCCTGTAGCAGACAGAGTCACGACGGCGAAAATGATAAGGTTTAAAGAAAACAACGTGAGTACCTGCCGGCGAAAGACATTCAAGAATGCAATATGCACAGGAGGCTCATTCTCTCACTCGAAAGAGCTTTACAAGCCGACCGACCTTAGCGGACGTCTCGATGAACATGATGTTGTCCTGCTTTGCTTTGTCCTCGCCCTCTTCTGTGGACACTTGCCTGCAATGCGGACACGTAAGGATCATACAAGAGTGATATATTCTCTGAGTCATCTTTTAAAGAATGCGCACCAAGAGAGCACATAAGAAGTATGCTCGCCGTGAAGCGGATTCGATCTATTATATATATTGTATCTGAGGCCTCACCTTCGGTCACTTAAATCGGTCTTGTTACCCACCAACATTATTATAACATCATTTCCACGCTCATTTCGCACATCGTCAACCCATTTGGACGTATTAAGAAAAGAAGCCCTGTCTATCAAACGTTGCGGAGTAAATAAAGGTTGTCAGTCAGAGGGAATGACGGCATTGAGAACAAAAAGTGAGATGGACACTTTGTGGAACAGACATGAAGATAACTGGTATTGTATTATACGAAAGCTTCAAAGGAAACGGGCACGTACTTGTAATGTCATATACTACTACTGCCACAGATGAATCTCGAATATAGCTTGGAATTAAACTGCGAAAGCGCCTTAAAAGAAGAATATGTAAATACGTCTTGAGTACATCAATATCAGAACAAAGAGATAGGAAGACGAATCAAGTGCAGTGTCATGGTTTTACTTCCTTGAGACTCACTCTTGCCCAGCTGTATCCCACAGCTGCAAACGAACGGTGCGGTCCTCCAGGTACATAGTCTTGGACAAGAAGTCGATTCCAATCGTTGCCTGTTTTGACGCAGGAGCAGGGTGCCGGGTTCACTCTTTGCATTGCAGCGCAGGACCAAGTACACTGTCCAGCCCAATCTGAGCGTGGAGCGTGTCCTGTGTCAAATAACTCAGACAAAACTTACCTGATAATTTTTCTCGAACGTGTCGTACATGAATCGAGTAATGATGGATGTTTTCCCGACACCTTGATCTCCAAGAAATACTGAAATGTTGAAATAGGAAGATCAATAATAAGAATGGATCAGGTGCAATACTATCAGAGTTGCATTACCTAGCTTGTATTTGGCTAATGAGGGAATTTGAGGCAAGGATGCAGGGGAGGTGGGAGACTTGACGGGGGACGTTGCTGCCATTCTGAGTGCTTTGCTTGAAAATGACGGACCGCTCCAAGAAAACTTTGCTGTTTGCCGTCCACAAGTCAGCAAGTCTTTTCGTTTGCCAGACAACGATGCAAATCAGTGCTCTGTGGTATGAGAGTTTGATTTACAGAGGACGGTCAACAAGTCGTCCACCAGAGCGCGGTTTTTGTGATGATGACGCTACGGAAAACGTGAGCATGCTTCACTAAGGAAGGAATCCCAATGTTGACTATGCATTATAACCACAAACGTCTCAGTTCTGGTTGGCGTGGTTTGCACAGTTTGCAGGTGATAATACTGTGTTGTTCCTTTTCGCGGTGCTCTGTTTCTGCGTTCTCGACGACGGCATGCGAGTGCTCGGGCCCTGCCTGGCTTGCTAGGGGGGGAGCGGAGACGAGAACGAGGGCGAGAAAGAGGGCGAAAACGAGGACGATAACTAGGGAGAAGGGGACAATGCCGTGGTCGGTTCATGGGACAGTCGGGATCAACCTCGCCATCGGTAGCCCGACCAGCACCCTGCCAACAACCCAGACTCGAGCGCAGACGGGCGGCGGACGTCACCACTCATGACAAGCAGCATACCATTGAGATAAAACAAATTACGTCCCTTTGAAGCAGGAAGATGAAATTGTGCATTCAAATCTTTCAAATTTACCTTGAAACACACTCTTAACTAGTATGTTGCGAGCTTTCCCGCTCCTAGTGGAAGTGGACCGCTCGAGATGCTTTTACCACAGCAATGCAACCTTGCGTTTACCATATCCATAGCTTCCTCCGATTTTATTGGGTTCCCCGATCGAACAAATTATTTGATTACTCATCTCAAAAAGAAAAGCAACAATTCATGCGTCAGCTATTTTTCATCCAGGATGAAAAATGGGGTCTGATTGCGCATACGACCCAGCCTGCACTCCGGCCATCTTGTGAGAGCAACAGCTCGTAGGTGCAACAAGTTGCTAGAAGCTGACAGGAAAGGTAAGCCATTTTTCAAAATATAGAGGCTTGATTTTGTTGCTGCAGCAAAAGTTTGATTGGGAAGAAGTGAAGGGGGCAAAAGATCCAAAAAGATAGATTGTGGATTTCTGGTTTTCCGCTTGCTTTTCTAAAAGAGAAGGGATCGGAAAGGGGGACCGAATGGAGGATCGTAGGCTGTAGACAGTCATACAAATTATCAACCATCGCATAAGTTGCATGAAAGACCAGACTGACCAGATTACCTTCATGGCCACGGCAGACAGGACGAACGACAATCGCAGCGAAGAGACCAATGGCAAGCAGCAGCAGAGGAACGTCTCGGTAAGCCTTTTGAAATAGACCTCTTCTCTGACCTGATTGCGTTCGCCTCCGCACTCTAACTTTTGATGAGCATGCCATGCCATCCTGTACCTCTTCCGTTGTTACTCACTCTCTTTTCATGGCGACTTTTTCTCCTGGTAGCATCTTACGGACGCGAGCCGATATGTCGGCTGTTCGTAGAAGTTTCGGTAGCCTGTGTTCCGTGGGCTTTGTGCCAACAATGGGTGCTCTCCACCAGGGTCATCTACACCTCATGGAGGTAGGAAACTATTTTTGTGGTCGAAGAAGTATGAGATCTTCATCATCTTGACTCCTCACCCCATCGCGCACAAACTATTTATGTTGAAGCGAGCACGGCGAGAGAATGATATTCTTGTCGTGAGCATATTTGTCAATCCCAAGGTAAGTTGCAGACTACAGTATCGCAGGGGAGATCTTAATGGAGAAGGTACAATGAGAAATTGAGGACATACTCTTCATACCGTAGCAATTTGGGCCCCACGAGGACTTCGATAAATATCCCCGACACCTGGAGAATGACGCTAAACTCGTCGTCGAGAAAGGTACAAATATGCAATCTTTTTTCCATGGGATGGAAAAGTATGAACTTAAAAACCTTTCGAACAGGCGTGGACTTCATCTTTGCTCCTGGGGTGGCGGATATGTATACACCTTCTCATCGCTGTTACGTTGTGCCCGAGGGATTTGAGCATTTAGCAGAGGGAAAGTCGCGGCCTGGCCATTTCAAGGGCGTCGCCACAATTGTAACGAAGCTTTTTGGCATCGTGCAACCGACAAAAGTAAGGAAGGAAAGGTATCGGACCAACTTCTATATTTAAGACAGAGCATGCACGGCTTGCCTCATATAACACTGTGTACCCCCTCTTGGACTGTTCATATAGACGACACGTGTAAAAATACACGTATGCATCCTACATTAAGAGTTTGGAATTTCAATCCTCACTTTCCCATGACGTATGATACCAACTTCGCGCAAAATACCATCAAGGCATATTTCGGCCAAAAAGACGCAATGCAGTGTGTCCTGATGCGACGGTTGGTGGAAGACCTGAACCTCCCCCCTGCAATCGTCGTGTGTGACACGGGTAAGTAACGAGCATTATTGACAAACAAAAGTGTGATTTTGTACCGTTCCATCGAGCCAAGGACCCAGTACACATGCATCCAATTCACATTTTCGCTGGCATTTTACATTGTCCATGCTCAGTTCGAGAAAAAGATGGCCTTGCTATGAGCAGCCGCAACGCATACCTGAGCCAGCATGTACGTTTGGGGGACTGACCTTTGTCCATTGTCCTCGTCTCATGCAATATTTATTATTCATGTAAACAGGAGCGCAGTGCTGCCCCTGTTGTGTATAAGTCTCTTCGAGCCGCTGAACAGGCGTTTTGCAACTCAGAAACCAGCATCTCGGCGGCAGAGCTGCGAAAGATTGTCCGAGATGTTCTTGCACGAGTAAGGCAGCCCTCTCCTTACATACCCTGCTAAGTCTTGCTACATTTCCCTTAATCGATAAATAAACCGTGCAAATTATTCTATCTCAGGAGGAGCTGATTCATACCGTTGAATACGTTTCAGTTGCGCGGAAAGACACAATGGAAGAATTGGAGGATATTGTGCAGCCAAATGAAGGAGCTGTTATATCACTTGCTGTACGTCTTGGTAAAGTACGACTAATTGACAATGTTATCATATGAATTGTCAATAATCAAAGCGCAGCGAAAATACTCTTGATATGACAAGTTGAGAGGCCTTAAACGAGGAAAATTATATTTGAATAGAAAAGAGGGGCTATCTTTCCGATGCCTTTTTCTCTCAGTACCTTTTCACGACCAGAGCTAGGTTCTCAATTTGATTTAATCGACAAGAGACCTTTTCTGATTACAAATGCCATGCGCAAACCCTTCTCAAGCGTTTTCGAGAATCTCCCGCCCTTTGCTTACTTGGCAAGTTTTCTTGTGAAAGTAATTGACAATAGAAAAACATGATCCCTCCAATACGATTTTAGATTTTTCCTTGCCATTTGTTTCCTTTCACGCTCTTTGCTTCTAAGCTTGTTTTTTTGGTTCTCCAGATATGTAATTAATTTCCTTTCCTACCTTTCTTTGATACGTTTAAGTACTGCATTCTACTTAATGCCAAGAGTATTTAAGTCATTTAGAAATTTGTTCGAAGCCCTGTGGTGTGTGTCGTCATATCGTGTAAACAGCAATCGCTGCACACATGGCTATGAGAATTCGAGCATGGTACACTATGAATGAGGTTGAAATACATGTCGTATGTATTGTGATACTTCATATGTATGTTCCTAGAATGGTTTTTATTCTCTGGGACACATCGTGTCAGTGATGCTCTCATTCGAAAGCCCGATCAAAAACGGGAAAGTTGAACAAAGAGGCCAGTGCATAGAGGCTGTCACATATGCTTTTTGACCCCTGACAGTCGTCATGGAAAAGATTCTCTGACTTGCGCGCGGCTCTTCCAGATAAATGCTTAAGGCTTACACATGTGTGATTAAAATGATGCATAGGGCCTGATTAAGGAGACGACCCGCCGGCGACACCTGCTAGCTAGCTGCTCGCGGCTACCCGGAGGACGCGCCGGGGGCGGGAGGGCAAGTTGCTACGGCACTGCGTGAAGGGATATGACGCACCCGTCTCCTAAAAGTTTGGCGCTAAAACGTGGTTCCCCAATTTCTAATGTCTGGCTATCCATCCTCATAGTCAGGGGCAAGGAATGGGCAATTGCTTTGGTGGAGGGGGAGGCAGGGATACACGCCATGAAGGCATTTTAAACCCAGTCGCAAGCGAGGATTTACTTGTCGCCCAATCGCCACTACCGAGCCCCCAGCACTTCAACCAAAAAACCTCAAATGAATCAAAACTTGTGCCCACATTTGACGAAGGGCGCTTGAAAGAATTAAGCCAAGTCGTGCCTTTGCGGGAGACGATGTTGGATTTTGTCAAGCATGGGAGATGTTTGTTGGACGATGTCGCAGATTCTTGCGCAGCGCCTGCGCAGAAAACTTGGGATAGAACAGCTAAAGGGGCTCATGCACTGAAAGGCGCCGCCAAAACTGTCGGAGCTGCTCGCGTTGCACACCATGCAGAGGTCATTGAGCGCTATGCGAAGCAAGGGGAGGCATGTGACTCCCTTTTAGGGGATTTGGAAGCCGCGTTTGAAGATTTGGCAGAAGGGATTTCAAGGCGGGTGTGGTCATGACATTTTCATCAACTGTGTGGAGCTCCTGTACGAGACGCTCTTAAAAATCGATATGGAACGAGCCGCTGAGTGAAACGGTCAGTCGGACTTGAACTTAACCTGGCGGGTGTTGATAAATTGTATCGATAAACGAGAGAAAATGTAACTTATCGGATATTCATATCAAGCACACAACCGAAACCGTGCCAAAGCCTTCTCTATTGTCAAGAAATATCTTCTCGTGAGCTTTGATCAGATGATTTCGGTGTGAATGGGTTCTTAATCATTCACAAGGATCTTTTACTCGCGCAATGCTCGCTCCTCAAAAGCTCAAAAATGAGCTTACAGGAGTGCAGAGACCTATCGACGTTCCGATTAACATTTCCCTGACCTGTACATGCATTTAATGATGTATGCAGGCAGGGGCATACTTACATGTGCGACATTTACATGCTTCTCATCCAGCAGTGTTTTGCGTCACCTCTACAAACTCGTACAAACTCTTCTGTAAGCTATTTAGCTCTTTACCGTGTGTTTTATCTTAATCAAGCCTACCTCGCACTCTGTAGACAGTTAAATTATGTTTACATCATACATCCAATGTGCTATCGACACCTGAATCCTCCTCGTACCCTTGTTCTGGCCCAATGGCGTCCTCAAAGTCCTCCACCGCATGTCGTGACACTCCTCCTTTACCTTTTCTCTTTTTGCCTTTCTTCTTCTTCTTCTTTTTGCAGCTGGTAAGATTTGCCTGAGTTTCATCTTCTTGATATTCTTGTTCCTCCCCGAGGCCCAGAAAGTAAGCCAAAGGGGACCCGTAATCGATCGAGGCATGCATTGCTACCTCCTCCGTCTTCACCACAGTCCTGCTGGTTTCACGAATGGCATCATGGGCCAGATCAACATCGTTCAATCGCAAACCGCACATAAGTTCCAGACCGTGACCGAGATCGGAATGCCCCGTTGTTTCCCTAGTCGACATCTCCGCCATCTCGCGCTTCTCGAAGGCGGAAGGCACCTGAAGTCCAAGACCGGGATGGAGAAAGGCTGTCTCAGTGGCATCACGCAGCGGCTCTTCAAAGCGGCGCCAACTTTCATGAGACTTGAGATAATTGCGCAGCCATCCCGTCACAGGAGATTGGGTGCCTGCCTGGAGGCGAAGAGCATTGCAAATATTGAGTACATGGCCACGGTTTCCCATCGCCCCTCCAGCCTTGCAATATGCATCCACAAGCGAAGAAACGAGGCGACACTTGCTGAAGAGAATCCGTTGTACTTCTTCATCATCCGACCTAAGAACGCAGCGAACCAAGCGATAAAAAAGGCCATGGTACAGGTTGCTGAACGGGTATTGAAAGAACCACTGGCACAGGAGCCGCCAAAGCGCCGGGGGGACTCGTTCGAGCACGTCGCGGGCCTCCTCTTTCTGCTGACGCGCCCTGCGATGGCTTTGCTGCCTCTCTTTGGCCTTGAGGCCCTTATCTGCACCCGGGTCCACAATCTCAACCAGAAGATTCACGAGCGAAAGGCGGAGGTAGGAGAAGGGCGCCTCCACCACGTGGCCCGGATGCGCTACCGGCCCTCCCAAGCCAGGCGATGCCGCGCCTCCACCGCCCTCCCTCAGCAAACACTCGCAGAGATCCCGCAAGTGCGTCGCAAGTGTACTACGGAACAGTGTGTGGACTGAGCGAAACTGATTGGGAACCATCGGAAGCGATGCGAGACCCGAAGGTATTTGAAAGTGGGTAAGTGCCATGCTGCTTGCAGGGATCTCGGGCTCGCAGCTCCGACCCGCGAGAGCGAGCAGGACGCGCACACAATCTCCTCTCTGCAAAGAGGGCGCATTTAAATCAAGGGCTCGGTCAAAAAGCCCCCCAAGCAGCTCAGGACAATGCGCGATCGGCTGCAGGAGCAGCTCTCCGTTCTCATCCGTTGCTAAGCTGTCCAGCAAGTCTATGAAGAAGTCGGCAGCAGCTGACACTTGTTGAGGGTGGCCACCTGATATCGAGACTTCTCCTGCGAGTACAATTAGAAAGCGCCAATCGGCTAACGACTCGAAAAGGCGCCATTTGGCCACGGGCGAAATCTGATATTGGCCCATTTGATTGGCTGGCGAGGGGGCAGTAAGGATCTTCATCAGGAGTTCAGCCACCGGGGGCTCGGCAAGGTTGCGTACCATCGGCCCCAAAAACCGCTTTACCGAGCCTCGGTTACACCCAACGTGACGCAGGAATGGCTCTGTGAGAGAGCGGAGCAGGTAGTCCATCACGCGACAGGCGTGATGGATGCAGCCACGGGACCGCGGGCTGAGAACTTCGAACATAGCGTCGGTAATAACTGTGATCTTCTTAGACAGGAACTTGAGTAACTGTACACTGGGTTCTGCGCTTGCCAGTAAAAGCATAGCATGATAAGAGCGAGAAAGCGCTATCTCGTCTTCCTCATACAACACGTCCCCTCTTTGAAGCCGCCGTCGTCGCTCCTTCGCAAGTGTCAGAGAGCTCCGCGCGTTGCTGGGGCTTGCCAGGTCTCCCTCCTTTCCTTCACACCGCTCCTCCTCTTCCACTTCTTCCTCATCAATTTGAACGATAAAGCTCAAAAACTTTTCCAGCACTCCATCCTGAGCCAGGAATTCTACTAGGTAGTCAAGACTCAGGTCCTGCAACTCCAGCATATTCTCGAGCAACATCTGCGTTCGCACTTCACGGACACCTACCATAAGCTCATTTGATCCATGTTGTCCGATTCTACTTGTCTCGGCGTCATGGCCGTCGCCGCTGCTGTCGACGCCCTGTTCTTCTTCCTCTCGAACCCCTGCCTCGTCCGGGTGCGGCTTCCCCGATCTTCCTTGTATATCCTCTTCGGCAGTCGAGAGACCTGAAGGAGAGGGCTGCGACGCCTGTGTTGTCACATTCCCAATGAACCCAGCAAGACGTGTCCTTTCATCACCCATTTTCCTGCCAGTGGTTGATTGCAGAGCTGCTGCCGTCGGCTCTCCTTCGTCCTCCTGCATTGCAGTTTTTCCTCCGCCTTGTATCTCGCGTGCTTCACTACTCAACATGCTTATCTCTAACCCCTTTCCGCAGCTGGCTACTTCATTGTCATGCGTTGTAGCTAGACCGTTAATTCCACCAACCAATGCACGAAATGGTGGCCCCCCACTCATTGCCTTGTTGCGAACCCGCTACTCCCTGGTCGATTGAATAAGATATGCGCCAAGCTTGAGAGGGAAGGGGACGTAAAATGCGACTCTTGCTCGACGAGTTGCTCATAATATACAGAATACTCATTCAACGCTCACGACCTTTCACCATTGAGTTTTAACGAGTGTAGCTTGGTGGCCTGTTACTGCGGTGCCATAAAGAGTACCTCGGCTGCCCTCGAGCAAGAAATTTGGTCGGCGACCGCGTCCGCCCAAACGAACTCTTCCGGAAAGACGAACCCTTACGGGATAAAGCGAGATGCATTTCAATGAGTCAACATGCAAAGAAAGAAAGGACAGCTTCTTCGCAACAAGATCTCGAGTCGTTGGCAGTGTACTTTTCCTTCCTGACACATGCTATTGCTGCAAATGCCGGGCGATGACGGCGCGAGCCTCGGGCGCAAAGCTTTGCAGCCCAAGAGAGGCTTGCTCGTTGTACGTGGGGTTCTGGAAAAGCAATCGTAACCCTGGGAGCACATCGTTTGCTAATACCTCGTCTTGTACGCTACGTGGCTCACTCAGAATCTGACCATACACGCTAAGGGCATTTCCAACGTGTGGCTTCAATTCCGGGACCGATGAATGCACTAGTTGGTGTAAGCACTTGTAGACAGTGGGATTCTCGCACTGGTCTGCCTTCAGAGGCAGAGCTTGAAGAAGCGCGGGTACCACAACAGTCATGGGCACAGCGGCGGGAGCCGCCATAATCAGTCGCGCAACAGCCGCTGTTGCGTTATCCACAGTCTCGGCACTCCCGTCCTCCGTTGGCGGAAGCCGAAAAAGCGGATGGAGAGACTGCAGCACTTCCATTACGTAAGGTTGAATGTCTGAGCCTAGAACTTCGCACGATATACCCAGGCACCAGGCTGCATTTCGTTTGACGCCGTTGCAATCATCTGCCAAGCAGAGCTTGAGAATGGGGAGCAGGGCCTCGAAATACCGCTTACTGTCGGCGCCTAGGCCCTCGGTAATCTCACCCAGACAGCCGGATGCAGCCTGACGGTGTCCCTCCGGGCGCGTGGCATTAGTGAAGGTCGAAAGTGGTTGCATAATAAGGTCCAAGTAAGGAACAAAGGCGGAGCCAAACGTGCGGGACACGGCACCGACAAGGTCTGCGCCAGCCTCTATCAGATCTCTGCTGGTCTCCTTCTCCTCGTCGTCCACTCCCTCATCTTCGACAGTCTCAGTGACCTGTTGACACGGTAAGTTTTCCCGGAAGATATCCAGCAATACCGTCATGAAACGCTGTCGGTCTTCGTCTTGGAATAACAAGCAGGGTCCTATGTGCTCCAAGACAGCTTGCAGGGAGATGAGGCTCCGCGTCGCTACATCTTGATCCTCATCTTGAGTCAGGCCTAGAAGGACTTCCAATGCAGCTTTGCATACGCTTCGAGTGGGTGCAGACAGCGTGTCACTGAAATCAGCTTTCCCCCAGGGTCTGGAAGGGGGTGAGGCAGCAGTCGCGGAAAGCACCAGGTAAGGCATCACGGCCGCAACCTCCTCCCGTAGCATGTGGTTAAAGCTTTGCGTCAGGGTTTGAAGAGGGACTAGGGACATTTCGATGAAAGGGGCGAAGTGGACTCCTGTGTGCTGCGATAGCTCGCCCAGGCAGTAGGCCGCCGCCTTTTTCACGTCCAGCATGCCCGTGTGTACGTCGTAAATGGGTGTGGCCCCATAGTCTTCCTCGTCGTCTCCGTCCTCGGTTTCGTTGCTCTCGCTTGTCTTCGTTCCCAGTGCAGAATTTGGATCGCGCGCACCAAGACCAACCTCTCCCTCTTCGTCCTCCTCATCCAGCCCGCTCACAATCCGCGACACCCCGCTCGTGTCCTCCTCCTCTTCGTCCACCCACACCACTTCGCCCTCCTTTTCCTGCAGGACCGCGCATAGTTGAGGGACCAATCCCTCTAAATGTGGCGCAAAGCCCTCTTTCAGGACCCCGACTAGTTGAGCCAGCAAGAGATAGGCGTCCTCCTTCAGAGACAAAGAGTCCAGCTCAAAGCACTGCACAGCCACCTGCATACTCACATCCAGGTACGGCGCAAAGTGAGCCTGCCCCACTGCGGTTGCCATCCGGCCCATGCAATCCATCGCACGCCCTTTCATGCGCAAGAGCCGCTCGTCTGTCACGGGCAAGGCCTGGGCGATGAGCGGCGCAATCTCATGCAAGTAAGGGATGAAGCCATCTTCGGCGCCCACAGCCGTTGCCGCGATCGCTCCTATAGCTGCTTCCTGCACCGACGTTTTGGGCGATTGAAGAAGCTGATGCAAGCGCTCAAGCAGGGCACGGAGGTAATGGCCCACAACGGCCTTGTCCAAGTGCTCGCAAAAGGTCTCCAGCACATGGCACCCAGTCAGCTGCACGGACGGAGTCGCGTCCTCCAGCAAGGCGAAAATGCAGGGGAGAATTTCGCCGTGGCATTCCAAGATCTCAGGCTGACAATTTTCCGAAAGTTGGCCCAGAACGAAGCAAGCGCATTCTCGCACACAGGTGGCCGGGTCTCTGGCTGCAGCGAGCACGCGCGGGAGTATGCTAGACAGATGCTGTGTCACCTCTTCACTACATCCCTCGATGATCACCGCTAGCGCCGCTGTGCCCGCCTTGCGGGCGTTAAAGTCTTGACTGTCCAGTCCCTGGCCGATGAGCGCCATGGTCGGCTGGTAGAAGTACTTGGCAGGCACATGAATCGCCATGGCGTCCAGGCAGCGTTGCGCGATGTCCTGCCCGCTCGGCCCCTCGTAGTCTTCGTCATCCTCATCTTGAGCGTCTCGGCCGTCAAAAGCACTTAACAATTCGCCCGCGGCATTGTCTTGCGATACCGCCATCATATGCAGCAACGTGGCGACGATGTCCGGCACGAGACCTTTTTTGCCAAGACTCCTGGGCTTCTCCTCCGCGATGGCGATCAAAACCATTCCTGCAACGTCCTGGGTGCTATTTTGAAGTGTATCGCCCCTGTTTAGGACCTCCAAACAAAAGCGAATAATCTGAGGGACTGAGTGCGTGATAACGGAGGCTGAGCTTGAGGCTAACTCCGAGAAAACGTCAAGGACCTGCGAGACCACTTCTTCCTCCCCCGCCTCAAGACAGCCCCGCGCCACCTCCAGCATTCCCTGCACTAGATCTTGAAATACACTGGACACGTCCTCGGTGACCAAATGCATAATCAGAGCCGCCGAAGCCTTGAGTGCCGCCACTTGCACGCGTCGACTCGGGTCCCGCAGGCCTGCTTGGTAGAGTTGCTGCAGATTGCCGAACTGAGAGCCGAAACACCGTCCCAACGTTTCCGCCAGCTCGTTCAGGACCACGAAAGCTAGTTCACGATGCTCCTCTTCTTTCGATTGGGAATATTGGTATATGAAGGATAAGAGTTCATTCCACTTGTTTTTGCTGAGCAGTTTGCGGGCTGCCACCGCTATCACGCTGGCGATGTTCTTCCGGATGGGCCGCTCTTGTTCATTGGCAAGGGTGTGAAGCAAGGCCGCCTTCAGCGCCTCCTTAGTGTGAGCGTCCAACTTATTCCAGTGTGGTCCAAGCCGCCTCCGAAGGAGCATGGCTGACAGCTGTCTGACCTGCAAATACGTCGAGCCTTGGAGTTGCTGCACGAGCCCCGCCACACACACAGGACTTTTCACATATTTTTTTATAACAGCTTCAGCTTGCTGGATAATTTGCGTATCGGGTGCTGTCAATTGCAACAGAAGGGCCTCCAGGTTGCTCGGATTGGCAAGCTGCGTTAGTATTTCCTTTGATGGTGCTGAGATGGCGGTGCTCTGTATGTGCTTGGCCATGCTTCTTAGCGGAGAAATAAGGTATTTATTTTATATTCTCGATCCTAAAGAAGTCTGTTAGCCACTACAACCTTGTGTAGGGAAGGAAAAACAGGAAGGGGTGCATTGTGAATGAGAAACGGGAAGACACGGGGCGGGGGAATGGCAGAAGAGGCCGCAAGGAGGACCTGCGGAGTAGCGGGCATCCCGGCGAGATGTCGTCTTAGGCCGGCCATGGAACGATCTAGACGACGAGAGCTGCCTATGGCAGTCTCCCCTTCCAGCTGTAATCGCAGTATCAATGCCGCACTGGCGGCAGACGACAAGCCGTGTCCCGTCGCAAACCAGCGCAAGACACATGATGCAGAGGCCGGGCAGGCTACGCGGGGACCGACCGATCGCTGGCACGCCTCCCTTGCCCACAGGCTGCCCCGGCCTCCCGCGCCGACCCACAGCGGATTAAGAGGCTCGCACGACACGAAAAACCCTTGTGGTGTATGAGTATTACTGTCGCCTATTCCCTTGACAAATGGATACCACCTCCTTGTCGAATGCAGGAAGTATGTTTGTAGGGAAGGGAAAGGGAGATCGGGCAATCTCTGTGGCACGAGGTGGGGAGGTTGCTTGGTTCTCAGACATGTGCACTTCCCCAATGGCCCTTGCTCCACGCTTTTCAAAGCTCTGGTTCAAAAAAAAGGAACAGTTTCTCATGGTTTTTCTTCTACGCATCCTCGAGCGCTTTGGAAAAGTCTCGGAGGATCAAAGGACTGTGCAAATCACAGACAACACGGCCCATAGCAAGGGAGCGACGCACCAGCTAACCCAAATTGTCTCCAATAGAGTACCGTTCCACTTTTGAACAAAAATCGGCTTATTCATCGTTTGTAAACGCAGGCATCGATTGGAGCTGCGCGAGTGCGAGCATTGCATAATGCGACGTCAATCGGCAAACCGCTGTCTGTTCCACTGAAAATTATTGTTAGTGAAGAAAAAGAGCATCCATAGAACGCCAATCGGCATGCACCTAGTCGCGTACTTTGTTTCTTGTGCGTAGTACAGTGGCTGCTTATACATCTTCAGCACAGCACGTGGGAACACACCGCAGCTTTCCCCTGCATACTACACTAGCGCCATGCCTTGACTGCACATCTCTATTCAGCACTTAGATTTTAATCAGCCCCCGACGGGAAGTATGAGGATACAACCCATTGGTTCTAAAAATACATGACGTGTGACATCCCCTAACGTGCTAGCTGAACAATCGGCGGAGAAGGAAAGGGGAATCAGTCCCAAATGCAACAGGGAAACGGCACCTAAACCATTTGCACAGACATTCATCGGGCGCCCCCACCGTATGCAAGGCTTCCCCTACGGCGTCCATAACATTGAATACTTCAGGCGGGGGACGCAACAAGGCATTTACGGCTCGCCATCCGCAAAAAGGGTAGCCATAGTCTTCCCAGAGACCAAACGCGAGCCGATGGCGCATCCCCGGATATTCGGTCATGTTTAGGAGCTGATTGTTCACGTACAAAGGGACCACGCCGCCCACCGCTTCGGGATCGCGGCGAAACTGGACTTGACCTCGGATAGGCTGAGCCCATCCTGCGTAGGCAGAATCGAGGAGCGTTAGCTCTGGTCGGGCTTCCCTCATAAAATAGCCGGGCGTGGTCTGGGCCATGGAGAAGTTCTGGTAAGTCAACGCGGCAGCCAGCGCCCACGTATCCTTGTCTCCGTTTAAACGCGCGTAGGTAAAAGGCTGTAACGGTCCATTCATTGCCATGGTAACCAAGAGAGCGTCCCAGGCGCGGCCCTTGTGAAGAAGAACGCAGCTAGAATCCGCCTCGGTGCCAGCCAGCAGCCCGTGCAGCTCATCCATGTCAGTGCAATACTCGTGCTCTACGAAGCCCCAGGCATTGCGGTCCAGCTCCCGGTAGTCTCGAAAAATGTGAAACCTATCACGTGGAGAGGGGACGGTGAGAAGGGCACGCAGGCCAAGTTGTTAGACGCCGAGAGATGAGGTCGCCGAGTCTTACCCATGGTCCCTGAAGCTGTCCAGCCCAAAGAAGTTCTCGGGGTTGGCGAAAGGTATAACTCCCGCATCAAAGAGAAGAACCTCCTCGAACGGAGCCGCATAAAGCGCGTACGGTTTCGCAGCGTAGCTGCGGAGGCGTCGGTCGGGGACGTGTAGATGTTTGAGCTTAGACTGGTAAAACGGGTCAGAGCCCAGAACGTCTAGCAGGCTTGAGACCTGCGGTGAGAAAGGTGAGGAGAAAGAGCGCGGTCATTATTGCGCGCTCCGCTCACGGGTAGAAACAGAAGTATCCAGCCCGCAAGTCTTCCATCCAACCCATCGACATCCACTCTCACCCCGATTCTGTCCCCATGGCAGGCAACTGTCCAGACACCAACTTGCACGTACCCTAACATCTTTCAGTTCCAAAATCTTGTCTCTTAGTGCCGTACTGAATATTTCGTGCTCTCCGACGAAGTATATCTCGATGGGCAGCTCACACCCTAGCACTCGACGAAGAAGGAAACTTGTCACGAACGCGCCTATGGCCTGCCCTGAAATGCGTCCTGAGGCTGTTATGACAATACCGCGCCCTGATCTGAAGTGGGCGGATGGACAACTGACTGCTGGCACAAACAGACCCTGGAAATGGTAGTAGTTGTCATGCCCTTCTTTCCGAGAACCGTCAGTGGCAGCTGCTCCCTGACTAGATGACAGCTTGCTCCCCGCCTCCGAGCCCGTGCTCACCCCTGTCGCCAGGGCGGCAAGCTGCAGCAGTTGTGGGGCAAAGATGGAGTCGGATTCCTTTTCCTCCTGTCTCCGCGCATCCTCTCCCGTGCCTGTTTGGTCCCCAAGTCTCTCCGAGCCCACGCTTCCCCCCAGCACGCTTCCATCTCTTTGTCCGGTTCCTCTTCCCCTCGCTTCCCTTGGATCTTGTCTGGCATCCTCGACATACCGCTCTGCGTAGAGCACGCGACTGCTTACACTTGATGCTTTCCGTATCCTCCCACTGCTGTGGTAAAGGAAAGGAAGACGGTCGCCGGACTGCCGGCCACGACGACAAGCTCGGTAGGCGGGTTCCAGCATGCTGGGCGGGACGGAGGGGGAGTAGAATTGAAGCATGCTAACCACGTACATCGTGGCAAACAGCAGCGAACCTACGACATATTGAAAGGTCATGAAAACAAGTGTCCCGATGTATAGCGAGCAAAGTAAATTTGGCTTACCGTAATAGAACCAAGTCCTCGAGCTGCGGGCGGCGGCCGAAACGTGTCCTTTGACAAAGACAGGCAAGTCTGTTCGTTGTAGCGAGTCTAGCACATGGTACCGCCATTTCCGAAAGCGCAAGCTAGTCGTGTACATGGGGAGCGTCAAGGGTGGACCCCCCAGCCCTGTTTTTTGTGCTTCGGTACTTTTCCAATCCTCTGTAATATGGAATGTGCAAAGTAATTATTGCACGATTTCAGGGGGACACTTTCTGCTTTCCAGAAAATAATTCGGACGATTAAGTGTCACAGAGGCACACCAGTAAACATCTTTGTATTATTTGTGCCTGTGTTTATGCGGGGTCGAGGGAGGCGGAGAGCCAAGAAGGCTCGAGCCAGTCGGTCACCTCAGCGAGCACGACGCAGACAGTATAGTTGGAAGACTTCCCGCGGGCCCCTGCGCGGGACTGGAGAGAGCGCTTGGCTTCCTGTCTTTGGGTTTGCCAGCCCCTTCCATGGCACCGTGGGTGCAGGACGCTGCAGATGACAGGCACAAAAAAGGGTGTCGACGTGAACGTGACCGCTGTGGGCGGTGCAACATTGGCGATGAGCTACTCGCAGTACTACTAGTGCGAGTGCTAGTTGCTGTGACTTAACCCCGGGGAGCCTTTCTGAAGTCATTTTTTTAAAAAATATCTTGTCGCAAATAAGTATTTCACAGGTACGCAAGACTTAACGCTGGATGTGCACATCGACAGCAGTACCTTTGCGTGTGCCAAGGGTATTCTTCATCCTACCTACCTCCTACAGAGCACATCCTGCCTCGCCTATTTTGCACAAGTGTGGACCATCGACTGACTACCAAATGGCACCATGCATCTCTTTGTCGTCCTACTCCCATCTCAGTCCAGCCCGGCGATCGTCAGGACCGACTTTGAGTGGGCGTTGGGCCAAGGCAGGCTGTCTACATGGTTCAAAGACAAGTCGTGAGGCTCAAAGAACAAGACCGGGTGACACAAAAGCGAGGCCAAAGCCGTGGTTTCCGTTCTTTGCGCTTATGGGAATCGAGTCTTCAATTTTAGGACCTTTTTTGGACGACTTTCACGGCCGTACTGGCGTACTGCACTATAACGACCCCCTGAGCGTTGATATCGGTCAATACCACGTTCTCGGCACCGCTGCATGGGTAAGAAGTTGCCCATGAAACTCACAAACCGCTGTGTAATTCATATGATTTTATTTTCTGTGACAGGTCCCTCTCTTGTTCGGCCTGGCAGGCGTGATCATGAGCTTTCTGACCGTCGTAATGGACGAAGCCTTTCAGACACCTTGCAAGAAGTTGCAGCCCGCACCTCCAGACGTGCTGAAAGGCATCTCACTTTTTAGTTTCCAGTACTACATTTCCGGGGTCCTGGCAGGTGTCTTTTTGGTGAATCCTGTGATCCTCAATGTTTCTCTCCTGGGGCTCGCTGTTGTGTGCTATTTGCGTTTTGATCGGACATGGGCCGGCCTGACAGTGGGTGTATTAACTAGTATATTCGGCCCCATCCTCGAGTTGCTGCTCACAACATATACGGAGTTATATATTTATTCATCTCCTGACTTCTATAGTGTGCCATCCTGGATTCCATGGGTGTATTTATGCGGTGGTCCTGCTGTGTGTAACCTGGCACGGGCGCAGTGGCAGGCCTTGCAGGATTCCACCTCAGGTCATGAGGCGTGAAAACATGTTGTGGAGGAAGGTGACACCATCCCAAAAAAATAATTTTTGAGTGCATTTCTGCGAGCAAGAGGGCAAAACCTTTTGGTAATCTGTTTCTTTTCCCCCCTTCGCCTCTGTTGTGGGCTGGCAGCTACCGCGAGTATCCTCGTCTTCTTCGCCACCGACATGGAACGCGCTCGCCCCCCCCCTCGTTTTGGACATTAAAATGCAACGGAATGCCATTAATAACAGCAATGAACCGTCTTGCTCCTCACTCGTGTGCACCGCTTCGCCTCTCAGGCCTTCGCGCACCATGCTGAGATCATACTGGTCGAGTCGTCGACAAACTGTTGCCTACGATTATCCACGTTCATCGATATTTTTCTATTTCTTCAGTACTCAATATTTTTTTCGCTATCTCCTCTTCCTGGCTTTAGCATAATCGCAGCGCACATAGTAATACAGGGATGTCCTTTTTTCGTGCTGGGAAACGGTGTGCGGCGTCTTTCGGTGCCCGGGCCCTGCCACCGACCATGATAGTGGGTCTGGCGGTGACGGCAGAGTACTACAATCAAGGGCTGCAGAACTATTCCACAACGTTATGCGATGCCGCCGTTGTAAACAACGAAGACACGTCTATTGAAGTACCAGCTTTGGTGAAGCAGGCAGAGGAGGAAAGACGGAAGGTGGCGCAGCTCAAAAATCCGGGGTCTTTCGAAAAACTGATAGAGGATGGCAAGAGATTATCTTCGGTAGACAGCTTCGAGGGATTTCGTCTGGAAGTGCAAAAGATGGTTACGCCACATTTTTACTTAGCACATTCATTCATGTTGGGCGTAAAGCTTCCGCAAGTGGATACCAACGCGCTTTACGATTTCTCGACGCATGTCGTATTGCCAGGTAATCAGCTCATCATGGCACGGATGGGCCACGCGGGATCAATGGACGGCAGGTGCGTGCAAAGGTCGAATGTTTGGTATTTTTGGTAGGCAGTGGCTGACATTGGGAGGATTGGGCGGGGAACCTGGGGCTCTCACCAGGCACTTCCTCAGATGCTTCTTTTTTAATTTACACTTTCCTGCACGGATCGTTCATCACAATATCACAGAATCCACTTTGGTCTGGGCGAAAACACTCTGGTTAAAGTGATAGCGAGCCTGCAGCCCAATGCCGCTAAAGACACCTATCAGGTTGACGCGGAGCGCCACGGCAGGGATCACTCCTTGACCTTTCGCCTGTCCAAGGGGCCACAGCTGTACGCATCCTACCTCCAGAGCATCACGCCGGGCCTCGCGTTGGGCGGGGACACTTTGTTCGATTTCGCAGAGGGTGGAGGGGTCTTCAGCCTCGGCGGCAAGTACACGGGCCCCGACTGGGTGGGCGTTGCGATGCTGGCCCAGTACGGTCAGATCTGTCTCCTCCAGTACATCAAGCACGTGAGCCCCGGCCGCATGGCCTTAGTGGCTGATCTTGTGCTGAATCCTCTCACGCTTGACAGCCAGACCGTGCTCGGTGCGGAAGTCAACATGAAACAGTCGCGCTTCCTGACCACCGTTGACAACGGTGGCAAGATCGCCGCCCTCCTCGAGGCGCGCGTCGTGCCCAATGCGGTCACCCTCCTGCTCTCCGGCGAAGTGGATGGCGTGAAAGACGAATACAAGTTTGGGTACGGCTTCCAATTGAACTTGTAAAAATGATGATGGCACCAAAAACTTGACGACGCTGATTCGTGAGATGCAAGCTAGATGTACGTCTTTTGGATCGAAAGAATCAAAGAAAAAGTCTTCTTCATGTCTCGTCATTTGTCTCTGAAGAATTCGTAAATGCACGAGAGATAGTGTTTTACCGTCGTTTACATTTCGTGCTACTCTTCATTATGCCACGTTACCAGTTCTCTTGCTCTTCGTCCCCCTCTCCCTCCGGGGTCTGCCAGCCCCACTCGTCTATGAAAATGCTTTCTGCTCGGCGGATCCACCGCGCCTCCTGCTCCTCAGGCTCAAGCGTCGCCTCATCATCATATGTTTCTCGCCGCGCGTCAAGGTCCCCCCTCTCGAGGAGATGGTAGTCACACCCTTTGCGCAGACGCAGGCAAACGTAGTCAGGCCCCCGGGAGCGAATGAGTGACTCAACCCGCTCCACGCCCTTGCCCGTCACGTTCACCAGGTAAGAGTCATCAAATATGAAGGAGCATCCCACTATAACGTCGCCGACTTCGACTCCAGCTGCCTGGGCCTTCTCGTTCGCCTCTACCACGTACACCATACCAGAGCCGTCTCCCGCCTCCTCGACTGCCACACCCAAAGGCTTGCTCACGTTGACAACGTACTCCTTCGTATGACACAGGTGTGAGAGAATGGAAAGGCTTGGGCTCAATCATTGCTCGTCGTTGTCATTTATGCACGGTTCAAAATGATATGTCCAATCGGAAGGAATTATACAGATACCAACCTCAAACTGCCCCCCCGATTTCTCCGCCTGCAAGCCGAGCGAGAAACCTTCCTCCTGCTCAATTGTTCTTGGCGGGGCCCCCAAGGCTGTCATTTGCGCGGAGGATTTGAAGTGCTTGGTTGTGATTCCTTCCAAACAGGCTGGGCTCACCTAACAATTTGTTCACTCTCGTAATTCTGAGCCGTGCCATTATCAACGACATGGCATCTAGACGTATGGCTTAAGCCGATATATCGTATGACTCTTCGATGACAAACAAATATTGCTTACACAAGTACTGCCCATATTCCTTTAATCACATGAAGACATTTTTTGGTCCATGAGTATCAAAACGGTCACCCTTTTGAGTGGGAAGGCAACACGGTAGGAATAGGTCATGAAGACTTACGTTGAAAAGAGCTGCTGTAAAAGTTATTCGATGACGCCGAATATGATGTGAAAATATTCTGCCGTTGCATCTGACGGGATCCTAGCCTATTGATAGTGCTCTTGCCACCTAGGTTGTACCCCTGGACAATCGTGAGCATCATTAGGCCACATCCGACGATCCTATTCATAAATGTGTCCGCGTCGCCGGGTCGCAAGGCCAGGCGGAGCATGTGCAGGTACAGTATCCAGAGAGCCCTCTCTGTGATGGTGAGATTTGCGGCCAAACGAACCTCAGTGCTTGTTAAAAAAAAGATCGATAGGGGCAAAAAATGACGCCGGTCGACTGCCACACTCCTCCTTCTACTAGTACGTGCCTTGGATGGCGGGTGTTTCTCGTCCCCTTGAGTCTTGACAGACCACTTCCTCCTGGAGACTTTTATAGCTTGTTGAGCGGACCGTACCACCACAACTGTGTCATAAAAAATAGCTGTTGCTATCTTATAAGCAAAAGTTTACATGTTTTAATCTTCCAGCACCTATGCTGTGAATCTAGTACTTCAATACGAGAGTTACTCCCTCGTCAAGGGTTCGTGATTGGAGGCCTACGCTCATGTCCTTCTTTCCTTCCATTTCAAAGATTTTCTTCCGGACAAGAGAACAGCCAACTTAAGCGTTTGAATCGTCCGAAATCGTGCAAATGTGAGAAAGAGATATCGTGTAGGTCCTAGCAGGCGTGAGCACAAGCCTTGAACACCTCAGAATGTTCCGCGAATTGTTGCCAGCTTGTCATTGAAAATCCATACGAGACTTAAAAAAACCCTCGAGCATTATTTTCTCATCCCTTTTGGATGTTTTCTTTCGTATAATTGTTTTCCTCACCAGAGAACGACTAGAGTAGCGCGTCCGACCGCTCCGAGGCCCATCCGGGGCACCAACTACCCGGGTTCGACATGTTGAGCCTCGACAAAAAATATACATCCGCTACGATATCAGATACACTTGTCGTAGCTCACTCAATCATTATCAGTGTCTCATGCTATCTACAACACAAGGAAGATGACTGGGCGGCCGTCGTGGCTACCAAGCTCCTGTCTGCCATGCGCTAACGCTAGCACTGCGCCCAGGTCATTTGAGAGAGGTACTACCTACTGTAGTATAGTATGATGCCAGAGGACTTCGGGCGAGCAAGGGTAGAGAAGCGTGCCTGACACTTCAAGCTCGAAAGAGTTGTGCATTGCTGTCGGCATATTATCTGATGTAAACTTTTTCGCACCACTCAGGAGAAGGAGGAGGGAGTTGTAGGTACGCTGGGGCATCGATCTCTACAGGGATATTCCCAGAAAGCCAGGAAGCCAGGTGTTTCCGGGAGAAGGCGAGCTGTGTGTAGGGGAGCAGAGATTTCTACGGCAACTAGCCATGATAGCACGTCATGTACAGTTTTTGAAAACAAATTTATATCAGTATGCGTCAAAGCGTAGATTTGCACAGATCGCCACTTCCTCTACCCTTTTTCCCCATCAGTCGCATCTCCAGCAGCACCAGCAACACGGACAGGGAGGCGCTGCAGGACGCTCCACGCCATCTTTTTTGCAACAGCTGACTCTTCAAGCAGATAAATTACATACGCCTACGAAAATAGCAGGTGCATCCGTGCCTTGGTCAAATTCAGCTCACAACGTAAGCGATTCCAAATCGGATATCCTCCGAGACGAAGAAGCGACTATACTTTCATATGCGAAGAAACGGTCGGAACGGGTGTCTCTGCGCAGTCTAGCGGAAGTGGGCTTAGGAACACGACCTTGGCTGTCGAGTCTGAGAGATGCCATGTCCCTTGAAAATCCCCTCTGTTCCTTGAACGTGCGTCTTTGCAGGGTGTCTGACCCCCACTCCCCGGCCCAGAAGGGGCTTCTGCGCATGGCGACCTTCTTGCACCGAGAGCTCCCGATTCGCTTCGCACGCGGCATCACTTTCATCGACAAATTAGATTCAAGTCGACAGGCGCCCAGTTTACGTGTGGTTCGAGAGTGGTACAGGGAATCCTTTCGAGACGTGGTGTCAAGCCCGTGCCCCGTCACCGACGGCTGCGAGGAGAGCTTCGTGAAGGTGCTGACGCGTGTCCGGGACAGGCACGCGGACGAACTCTTGCTGGTTGCGCGAGGGGTCTTTGAACTGCGAGCCAAGCTAGGTATGGACGCATTGGACGGGAGGGGCGGTCGGGAAGCTCTCCATGCGCAACTCGACGAACTCCATCTGAAGCGCATAGCCCTCCGCATCCTCGTGGGTCATTACCTGGCTCTGCACCAGCCCCCTCGCCCCAATTACGTGGGGATAATCTGCACGCGCACAAAACTTCAAGATGTGATCGAGACGGCGGCTGCGGACGCACGCTGGATTTGCAAGCAACGCTTCGACGGTTGCGCCCCGCGAGTGGAGGTGATTGGGGGGGAGGGTATGGTGATGGCCTGCATTCCGGAAAGCTTATACTATCTGTCGATGGAACTCATCAAAAATTCATTGCGGGCAGTAGCAGAGCGCTACAATGAGGCTTTGTTTCGTGACGGATCAATGGCACATGGCGCGGGCGGGGACGAAGGGTGTGTGCCCTCGATCAAAGTCATTCTCAGCCGAGAGTACAGTTTGACAGAAGGGCAACAGGTGGTGATCGAGGTGCGGGACGAAGGGGGGGGGATTCCGCCTGAGGATCTAGGTAAGGTTTTCTGTTACCTTTTTTCCACTGCGGCTGATGCGGATGTGCAGCAACTCGTTATGGACCGTCACGCCTCGGGGCTTGGGGGGGAAAGGAGTAAGCATAACAGAGGGAACTCAAAGAAAGTGCCTCTCGCAGGTCTGGGGTATGGTTTGGGCATTGCCAAGTCATATGCTTTGTATTTTGGGGGGGAGTTGGAATTAAAAAATCGGCCAGGAGATGGCTGCTCTGTGTTTGTGACTTTGAGCCGGCTTGGTGAGTGCAAGGAGCCATTGGTCTAAGGTCAGAGTGGGAGTGACCTGGTCATGTATATAGTGCTGCATCTGTGGAAAAGCGATCGACAAAGACTTTTGTACTACGTGTGAAAAAATACTTGCAAAGTTAATTATCTTCATCATGGGGATGGGAGGCCTTCGAGTGCGAGGTGGATGTTGAGAAGGTAATCAAATTAATGTATGTGCAAGGGTTACTTCATTACTTGATACGCTAAACTGGATTTTGTTCGACAAATCTGGGAAAAGGTGCCATACCCTTCTTTTAAAGTCTGTTCATCTAGCGTCGGCTCATTAAGAAAAAAAACGTAAATTGTCTCTCATCTACAAGATTCACCGCGTGCATTTCTGCCGCACACACGCAGATGACTCAAGTCAGCGACGATTTCTTTGCTTTTAAGTGTTCTCTGTCTATCACATTTCCTGTGCCTATTTGTCAATTAATCATTTTTCCGCCTTTTTGTCCATGTTCTAATTGACGCCGTACGAAGAACTTATTCGAAAATGAGAAGTTGTTCCAAAACAAAGGCGTAATTAAACGCTTTCTCCCGTAAATATTTGTATCGATCACTTGCACTAAAGTGCCCCGAGGACATGTCGATTTTGAGCAAAAGCTGTCCGCTGTCCGCAGTAAGATTCTCCCTGAGTTTTTTCACATACTTCAGAGGCTCCCAATAAGCAACGCGAGGGTCGTGCAAGCCCCCCAAGACGAGGATGGCCGGGTACTGCTGAGGCCGAATGTTGGTAATAGGGCAATAACTATGAATGTAGTCGTGAAATGCTGACTCGTTTGGGTTACCCCATTCCTCCCATTCCACAACTGTGAGCGGAATGGTTGCATCAGACATCGTGCAGAGCACATCGCAAAATGGAACGTCGCATATAGCTGCCTTGAAAAGCTGAGCACCCCGCATATTGAGGCACGCCGTGATGAGCAGTCCACCAGCTGAGCCACCAGAGATGGCCAAACGGTCAGGAGCCGTCAGACCCTGCGAGACAAGGTGTTCCGCCAAACCCACGAAGTCGAGAAAAGTGTTCTTTTTGGCCAAGAATTTTCCCTCTTTCTCATACCAGGGCCGGCCCATCTCCCCTCCACCCCGTATGTGCGCAATCACGTAGACGACGCCTCGCTCGAGCAAGGCCAGTCGATTGCTGTCAAAAGAGGGATCGTTGCACGCACCGTAAGATCCGTATGCGGTCAGGAACACCGGCAGAGGCGCCGCAGGCTTGGAGACTCCTTCGGGCAGGACACTCTTCTTGTAAACAATTGAGAGCGGAATTCCGCGGCGATCGGGAGCAGCTGAGGGCGCCTCAAGGCGTTCACAGCCAAAACGGGAGGCGTCATAGTATGGAACCTCAACTTGCTTCAAGATGGTCTTGGCACCAGTGAGCAAGTTATAGTCGATGGTCTGACGAGGAGTCACGAGGCTGGAATACTCATAACGGAAGCAACTAGAGTCGTAGGTTCGGTTTTGACCCGAATGCACGCAATACACACTCTCGGGATGCGTTACCGGGACTTTGCGATGGGTCTCTTTCTTCAGTGTCGCTGTTCCCTCGTCCAAATTCTTGCCGCTGCGGCTGCGACAGGGCGTGATCGGGGGATGGTAGATCCAGAATTGCGCGTACCCTTGAGCTCGACCATGAATCACGATCGCGTCTCGAAAGCAGGTCAGGTGTTTGAGCTGTTCGGCTGGATCATAGGCGAAGACCTCCTCCCAATGCGCGGAGCTCGGGGTAATTACAGGTGCTCGCACTAGCATCGAGTTCAGGCACTCCCTCCCCTTGAAGTTGTTGGTGATAATGTACAAGTGTTCCCCGTGATGCTCGACAGAGTACCGAATGTTCTCTGCGCGCTTTTCAACAAGTCTCAACTGCCGGGCAGAATGCTCGATCGGCCCCTCGGCGTTCTCGAGATCTAGCACCCAGGTCTCGTTCTGCTGCTTCCCGGAGAGCGACAAGACCAAGAAGCGACCAGAGTCCGTCTTGTCGAGACCCATCCACAGCCTCTCGTCGTCCTCAGTAAAGAGCAACACATCCTCCGAGGTTGGGGTGCCCATGGCGTGCCGCCAAAGCTGATAAGGGCGATGGCTGGCATCGAGTTTTTCATAATATATAGTGGAGCTATCGTTGCCCCACACAAAGCTCCCGCTTGTTCCCGGTATCAGGTCATTGCACGCGACATTGGCAGTGAGCTTCCTCATCTCCCGTCCTTTCCTAATGCCCTCCGACAAAGATTTGAAGCGGATTTCATACGTCTTCGTGTGGTCAAAGAGCATGTAATTGCAGAAAAGAAGAGTCACACACGAACGTAAGTGGGTATATACCATTGAAGAAGCTGAAAAGTGTTATTGAAAGCGAGGATACGACTCGAGGCTTCACACTTATGGGCACCCCCCCAATAATCCTTTCCTTTGTCGGTACTATGGCCTAACCTTCACTCCTGGCTCTCACTCTTTATTCCGCATCGAGCAAACCTCCCTTCTCACCTCGTAGCCAGTCGTGTCCACAGAGTAGGCGAGCAACGCGTGCGCAGGGGGAGCGGGCGACCACTCTCCAACGTCCAGGTACTTCTGTCCCTTTGCCAGAGCGTTCAAGTCCAACACTATTTCTTCAGGCGCATCCATGGAGCCGCAGCGCCGACATACGTACCCGTAGCTCTTGCCCTCCACGGTGCGGGAGTAGTAGTAATGTTCTCCCCATAAATAGGGCACCTGAACATCCGTCTGCTTCATATGCCGCAAAAGATCCGCATATATCTTCTGCTGAAACGGCTTGCTATGCCGCGTCCTAGCCTCCGTAAACCTATTTTCTTCCTTGATCAGGTTCAGCACCTCCGGGTTGTTGCGACTGTCGTCGCGGAGCCAGAAGAGTGGATCCTCTAGCTCAATAGCTTTCAATGTAGCGGCATGTCCACAGAAGCAGCATAAAGAAAGGAAAATCGACGCGTGAGAGTTATTAGTAAGAACACTTCCGAAAGGGGAGCCCACTCGGACATCTCCGAGTAACCGGTTACACGGGTCTGAAAAGCCTACTCACGTGGATCCATGAGTGCCTCCATCCGAGGGCCTCGATTCTCCCCTTCCACTTTGCCAAAGAGCACCTATGGGGTTGCCGTTCGGGTGCGGTGACTTCGAGTGGTTTCTGCACCTCAAACTAAAAAAGAGACATGACTTCGTCCTGTTACCTTTGGCTTCGACTTTGGAAGGGCCTTCATACAAACGATGCACCGTATATAAATGCAATGCGCCGACGCGGAGAATATAATGCTCGTTCGCGTACATCTCATATTCAGAATTGAGATACCCATGGTGTACACCTTCACTCATGTTGAGGAAGGGGGAACTACCTACCTTATGCGGCTTTTTTGGAGCGCGCCGAGGGCCTTCTCTCAAAAACCTCTTCTCACGTTGACGATGAAGTATAACAACGACAGCTGCGATGGCTCCTCCGGCTGCCAGAAATCCAAATAGGAGTTTAGCGGTCTGCTTCCCGGGGGGCGGAACCAGTCTGACGCCCAGTCTCACCATCTCTCACTCCTGCGTGTAGAGCGGTCGTGTCTAGGCCGTCCAGCGACCAACTCAACTTTCACCGTTTGCGGACTGTATTGCGATGGACGGCGGTGTCGTGGTGACGCAAAGGCGCTAAGATGAGTTCTTCCAAGATGAGACATGACGGAACATTTCCATGTCCTCTTTTTAAGGGCGATACAACAGCGACCGCTTCTGTAAGCAATTGAGAGCCTCGACGACTGCTCAAAGATCTCTTGTTGCCGAAAGCATTAGTGATCGGTGAGGCCAACGAAAGTGTGGCGATAAGCTCATGTATGATCCCACTATGTATTTGCAGGGGCTCAATATTCTTCAAACAGCGGAAGGATTCTCGGACAGAAGGCGGCTAAGAGAGTGTCCGGCGGCGTTCCCGCTTCCATTCAGCAACTCATGAACGACCGCCTACCAAAACACACACGGTCGGCCTTGATACTCTTGGCTATTTTGTGTACTGTGAAGGGATCCCCACACCTTGCTTTACAGCCATGTGGCGCCCTACAAGCTTCCCTTGCGTTTTCCCGCCCCTCTGCTCGAGACGCCTCGACCTCCTCCCTGCCAAGCCCCTGTGCGCACAGGACACGCCAAAGAAGATATGGAGAACAACCTGCCTTCCCTGTGTGGATGCAGTCATCAGACAGCTTGGAGATATCTGAAGCAGCCCAGCAGCATAAAGTGGCAAGAATAAGAAAATTTTCACCAGGACCACTCGTGCCAGCCGCCGATGGAGAAAGCGCCACACCACAGGCAATTAATGTAGTCTTGACGCATGCCATCGCCGACTTCGACTCTCTTGCCGCGGCAGTTGGACTTGCAAAATACTGGAGCCACCAAAATCCAGAAACCGAGGCCTACGTGTGCATGCCGCAGGGGGCGCATCCGTCCGTGGAGGCCTTCCTGGCCTTGCACAGCGTGCTCTTCCCGCTCCGGGCCCTGGGCACCATCGACCCGAGCCACGTCCACAAGCTCGGCGTAGTGGATGCGTCCACCAAAGATAGGCTGGGAGCGGGCCAGGGCCTGTTGGCGTCGGCGCGAGAGGTGCATGTGTTCGACCACCATGCGATGAAGGTCCCGGACATCGAGGCTACTGCCCTCAACCTGGAGGACGTCGGGTCCGTGACAACCATGGTCGTTGAGCGTCTCCGAGAGGCTGACGTAAATATCACAGACGCGGAAGCCACCCTCCTGGCCATCGGCATCCACGCGGACACCGGGTCGATGACCTACGACTGCACGACGGTGAGGGACGTCGAGGCGCTGGCGTGGGTGATGCGGCACGGGGCCAGACAGCCAGTCATAGCGGAGTTCTGCCACCAGCGATTGACGCAACACCAGCAGCACTTCCTCTCCGAGTCGTTCGTGCGGCTGAACACGACGCTCTACGAGGGCGTGAACATCGGGACCGTGGTTGTGGACTGCCAGGAGTACGTGGGCGGGCTCGCCCGTGTGGCGCAGCATGTGCTTGAGCTCACGTCCTGCGACGTGCTTGTTTGGGGAGGCCTTTATGTGCAGGGTTCTGGTCGAAAGCAAACGCGACGTCTGGTGTTGATCGGGCGGGCCCGCAGCGGCGTAAACTTTGTCAACTTCGACGAGATTTTTAAGCCCCTCGGTGGAGGCGGACACATGAAGGCTGCGGCAGCAAATATAAAGTTTGGGGAAGACCCTGCTTTTGCACAGGGTGCGGAGGAAGCTGTTATGAAGGACGTAGTCGAGAGCTTAAAGCGACAGGTTGCTAGCCGGCAAGATTTTAAATTGGCGAAGGACATCATGAGCTCGCCAGTCTTGACAGTCTACCGCGACACGACCATGGCTCAGGTCGCACAGCTCCTACGCAAGTATAACATACATGCGGTGCCTGTGGTAGGCGCAAACGAGGCTAGAGCGCCTCAAAGGCCCGAAGAGGCAGCAATTGTGCGGGGAGTGGTCACGGACGTAGAGGTGCTGAAAGCATTCAAAGCTGGAAAAATGGAGTCTCCAGTGTCTGGATGGCTGCTGAAAAAAATTGGGGCGGTAGACGTCGATACCCCAGTGGATCAGGTGAAGCGCGTGATGGCTGAGAACGACGGAAGAGACGTGTTGGTCATGGACCGCCAAGGGAAGCTTGTGGGACTCATATCGCGCACCGATATCCTGCAGAGTTACCAGTTTTATTCCGTCGGATCGTTTGCACCTAAGGAAGCATTTTGCGGGAAAGAACTTGCGACAGCCGTAGTGCAGGCAGGAGAAGTAGTAAAAGTTGAACATTGCACCACATGCTCAGCCCACACGGACTGTCGTGATTTTAGATAATAGTACAGTGTAAAATCCACGCTAAGTATGGGAAACTTTGATGTAGCCCCTTTGCTTATGAAAGCGAAGTACTTTAGATAACATGTGTTTTTGAGGCAATGAAGAAAAAATTGACAACTTAATTTATTGCTTATAAGTTTAGGCTTTGCTCCCTCTTTTGTAGTTGTGAGATCAATCCAACATTTTGTTGACATCAGCAATACAATGTTGTAATAATTTTTGATAACTTACTTCACAACCTGACTTATCTACAACACAGTTATTCCATGTTCTTAACGCTCACAGGACACTAAATAAGTCAAGAGTCTGGGGATTTACGAGACTTTTGCTCTGCAAAGTACGTTTCAGTCGAGCCTTTTCGTATGGAACACTTCACTACATACGTTTGCGATAGAAGACATGCGCCAGTCAATAGCAAGTCTTGTGGTTATGTCGAACGAAAAGAGAAGGTCAACGCGAAGCGCTAAAAAAATATGACATGGTCGGAGGACAGTGGGATCTTGGCGACAGGGCCCGCGGCCCGGTGGCCGGGCGCGAACGTCAGTCTTTGAACCCACGATCTCCTGCACCCAAAGCAGGAATGTTAACCACTACACCATGACCCCGATAAAACACCGACCTAGGACATGTGGGTCGATACTAAGGGTCCATTACGACGCACTAATCACGCTACATGCACATGAGATAAGCGTTTATCGACTCGTAATACATGCAAATGGGAACCAGAAACTCATGGATTCTCCTCTCAAAAAAATGAATCTACGGCTTTTGTATGTATTGAGCCATAGATTTTAAAAATCCGTGCTGGTATCTTCCCAGCATGTGATAGCAGGATTCCAGCATGTGATGGCAGGATTGTTGAGCAGCCCCATAACATCGAGTTCTAGGGGAACAGCAAGGCCATACCTCTCAAAATCCTGGTTTCTCCCTTGTTTTTCCCTCCTTTTCCTATTGTTGCCTTATAATTTAAAAATGGTTACAAAAGGGAAGTAAGGCCATTGTCTGAGATCAAAATATCCCTGTCGCACTCGCGCTAATTTAGAGTGTATACTTCCTTGATCCTGCGCGCAGCTTTCCCCCCCACAACTTTTCCCCATCTTTTCAAACCGCAGCATCATTTTGTTTTTTTTTCCACCTTGTCGATAAGCTTTAGTTGACGGATAGACTCGGAGTACACGCCACCTAGGCGTGTTTACCCTCATCAGTCCCCTTTCACGGTTAAAAAATTATTTTGCAAGCTCAACTGACATTCCTATTCTTTACAGTACATGCTGCTGATATCTTTATATCACTGATCAATCTATCTCGAAATTACTCACATAATGCTAAAAATTCGGACACTTTGTCGTTTTTGTATTCACTTTTTCGAGGAGTAGTGCACAACCAACCAGGTTGAATATGTAAGACTTTGGCATGATAAAATCGCGTGTCAGGAGTTCTACAAACGCAAATTCATTTTCTAGATGTCCTGGTTAAATTGATTGCTGTCATGCAAGAGTCAAATCGCACAAAGGCAATAGATGTATGACTTCAGCTAGTAATTCCACGCATATTTGTTTCCATTTCTTATTATATTATACTGCTTAAATTATGCGATAAAACGCATTGCGTACACGCTCCTTTGAAATCGCAGGAAAGAAAAAGATCCATTATAGCCTGCAGCTTGCACAATATACCCTACATGCTCTTACATCATTAATCCGATCGGAAAAATAGAGATACATTTATTGGTGTACAGAGCAATATCTGTTCGTCCATATCAGGTAATGCAGTAGCTGCTCACCAATGTAGTGTGCTTTTAGCGCACCACATCCGCACAAGTCTCTTACCCTACCCGGAGGAGAGGAGCTGTAACGACTGTCAGCGATAAGCCGTTACCTGCCCCCTTCTGGGGCATTTATGATTCCCACCCCAGCAACCAACGCTCTGACATAGCACGGCACGATCCTTCGTACAGGCTTAATTCGCGACAGATTGAAACATTGAGCTTGCCAGTGGCATCTTCACACAGTTGTCGGACAGGGCTTTACGTCCCATCGCTACGACCATGGAAAACATTTCAAAGAAACTTGACAACAAAACCCTGACGGGCCGGTACGATATGAAACAGCTCATCAAGGTGCAGCAAGTAGAGCAGTGGTTCATGAGCTGCCTGGTAGAGTTGTACAAGGTAGATGACGAGGACAAGTTGCCAATAAACTTTGATTTGTTGGAAGTTATTGAAATGTCAAAGGACAAGCGTCCTACATTCCTCGCGGAGAAGATGACAGAATGCCCTTCGGACGTCCAGCCTGCCATCAAGGAACTCCTGGCGAAAATCGACGAATTAAATATTCAATTGTGAGAAAACTTCAAGGATATTTATCAGGATAAAGGTTACCTGCATAGATTCGTGAGGCAAAGGCGAAGTCGAGCGGGTAAAGATGTTGAGAAATTTCAATTTCTGTATCCTCATGTTAGATACAGAACTTCTGGGAAAGAATGAAAACTCGAAAATTAAGCTTTCAAAATATTCTTTCCTCATCTCAAAGAGTCCGTGACAATCTTTCGTTAAGAAATACGAAATGCGATGTCATGCATTTCCAGTGAAGTCAAGAATTACTATATCAAATTTTCCAGTTCCAGCGGCTTCGGCCACGCAAAATTGGATCATTACCTATGTGTATTCATATATATTTGTCTTCCCTTTCCACGCATATCGTGATTTCAAATGCCGTGTGCCCACACGGAACACATCCCATGTTATGCAGCTCACGTCTCACGGTACTTCCTAAAGCAGAAAGTGCACGACGCAAAAGGCACATCGTGACAAGCAACAGTCAACAATGGGCAATTAATTTCAGTCCAGGTCGTAAGTGCATTGCCTTCTCCTGTCTCAACTTGCTGCTATCTCATTTGAATAGAGCGGAAATCGACTTTTTCTGATGAATATTGTAGATAGCCTGAGCGATGAGCGGAGCCACCGACAGCTGTACGATTTTGGCATTTGCTTCGTGCGCGGGTGTGAGGGGAATAGTGTTGAGCACCACCACCTCCTCCAATTTAGACTGGGAGATCCGCTCATTAGCAGGGCCAGAGAAGAGCCCATGGGATGCGAAGGAGTAGACACGGCGGGCACCATTGGCGACCAACACGTCGGCGGCTTTGGCCAGGGTCCCAGCGGTGTCAATCATATCATCCACTATGACTACGTCCGAGTCAACCACGGAGCCAACCAGGTCCATGCGGTCCACCTCGTTCGCCCGCGCTCGCTGCTTGATAATCATCGCTAGGCCGGCGTCCACATCGTACTTCTGTGCAAGGCCTTCGCGAAACTTTTTGGCGCGGTATACACCGCCTGCGTCCGGCGACACGATGACAGGATTGTGCAAGTCCTTGTCACCGAAGTACGAGACCCCTACCGTGCCCCCATCCAAATTGTCGACCGGCACGCGCGGCCCGAAGAACCCCTGAATCTGCCCGCAGTGCAAATCTACAGCCACAACTCGGTCCACCCCCATGGCCTCAAGCAGCCGGGCGACATCTGCTGCGGAGATAGGCACTCGCGCCTGCATCTTCCTGTCTTGGCGGGCATAGCCGTAGTAAGGGATGACCGCAGTGATCCGCCGAGCTGAGGACCGGCGCATGGTGGAAACCATGAGCAAGAGCTCCATCAGATTTTCGTTCACAGGCGAGCATGTAGGCTGGACAATGTACACGTCTTTCCCGCGCACGTTCTCATGCACCATCACGTTGACTTCCCCGTCCGCGAAGCGTGACACCGTAATTTTTCCCAGGTTCATGCCCAGTTGCCCGGCGATCTCGGCTGCCAACCTGGTGTTGGCATTGCCGCTAAAGAGTTTCATTCCACTTGTTTTCACAACCTTTCCCGACCGCGCCGACGCGGCCATCGCCTCTGTACTCGCCGGAGAATCCACCTAATTGGACAAAAAAGGAGAAAAATATAGATGTTATTGCTTTTTCACCCTGGAATCCTGCACCATCACCCTTCACACTACCTTGGGCGCTGCTTCTGCCTCAGTCTGAGCAACATCCATGGAACCCAGCGCTCCAACTGCAAGTGCTCCGCCAAACCAATAGGTCATCAAAGTGGACCAATGCTCATGACGTCTTTCTCTTTGAGAGCTCCAATAACGGAAAGCCACGATGCCTACTTCTGCTCCGCTCGACCTGGACGAAATGATGCCGACCTGACCACGCAAACTCCATATGCTGCGCCTGACGTTTGCCAGCATATCTCTTATCTCTTTCGTTTACGTATCAGTTCAACAGGAGTCACAGGGAGAGGATAATGAAGCCCCTCCGCCACAAACCGAACAGATTACAGGGTAACCTGTCGTAAATTAACCAGAAGGGAGTCAATATGAAATCTAGTCGCTCAACGACTGTGTTTAAGTGTGAGGACGGATAAGCTGCACTACGAGCGGGTGGTGATAACATCTACACACAGAGCAAGCGGCAGCGACAAAACGCAGGCATGAAGGAATAAAAAGACGATGAACAGAAAAGTCTGCAATGTTGTGGAGTGGTATGATACGAGGCAATGGGGCTACGCGCGACGCCTTGCGCATGCTTTGGCTTTGACCAGTAGGACAGAGGGCAGCTCCAGAAAAGCACTCGAATCGCCGCGAAAGCATAAATTATCTCTGAAAATTTTGTCCTGCCGTAATCTAACCCTTCACCAACTCAAGCGAGGCAATAAGTAATGCAAACCACCGCCTCTCAAGTCGTACACAGCCTCGCCTCGCCGCCTCTCGCTCGCTGCTGGGAGCACTCCATCCAAGCAATCCACGCCGCAGACAGCGCACTACCACGTCCCGTGGCTTAAAATTCGCCACTTTGGGGGCCATAAAAATTCAGTTGTATGCGCGTACCATGCGGATTCCCTTCCGTCACGCGACCGAAGGACCTGGTTGGAAGACACGGCAGAAAAGCAACCTCTTGCTCACGGCACGTACCATCGCTCTCACTTGTGGCTCAGGTCGAGCACACTCAGTCCTCTCATCCATTCAACACACAACAACAACATGAATTTTATACTCTAATCGATCGAAAGAAGTGAACGATCATCGAAAGAACTCGCATTGTTCAAATCTTTTTTTTCGCCTGGCTCGTGCTGCGTTCTCACACTTGAACTTAAAGTCAACACTGCAGCCGCATTCATCTTTTGTCTGGCTGGACTCATAACCAATCTTATACACCCACTTGCAAAAGTATCATACATAAACTTCGAGATACAATGTGGTTTACCCCCTTTCTCCTGACTCCTATCCCGCAATGCCATGTCAGCGTTGATCACCAGTTGCTCACAAAAGTGCATGGTACTCCCTCTTTCAATAGCACGATCACAATCAACGACTCAGCATGTCTGGCAACAAAATTCCTCCAAACAAGAGTCGCCTTGATCAAAAAGTCCCTTGTTAACCTTCCATGTCTTCTAAAAGCACTTGCGGTGGACGATGGACGGCCCCGACTCGTCGTACTCGGCCTTGGAGATCCACATGCTCTGGAAGGTGGAGAGCGAAGACAAGATAGAGCCGCCGATCCAGACGGAGTACTTG
>Ga0102934_1000114_pt1 | contig 44018 bp, 37 predicted proteins | sample SalPonR2_A_D1_MG_FD_78175 | JGI IMG/M metagenome (GOLD analysis project Ga0102934, IMG submission 78175) | Salt pond soil microbial communities from South San Francisco under conditions of wetland restoration - Salt Pond MetaG R2_A_D1_MG | ecosystem: Environmental > Aquatic > Marine > Intertidal... | reverse complement strand
TTAAGTGCATTTATTGTTGAAAAAGACTGGGATGGAGTAGAAATTAATCCGGAAGAGGATAAAATGGGTATTAAAGGTTCTTCTACTGTGCAGATCTTTTATAACGATGTGAAAGTACCTGCAGAGAATCTACTTGGAAGAAGAGGGGAAGGTTTTAGAATTGCCTTAAATATTCTCCACATGGGCCGTATCAAACTTGGTGGTAATGTGATTGGTGCAGCCAAAAGAGCTGTTTCACAATCAGTTAATTATGCAAATGAAAGAAAACAATTTAGAAACCTGATTTCAAACTTTGGAATCATTAAACACAAACTTGCAGAGCAGGTAATTAAAACTTTTACTACTGAGTCCGCAGTTTATCGAATCAGTCATGGTATAGATAATGCCATGCATACATTCATTGATGAAGGAAGGGAATATGGTAAAGCGTGTATTGATGGATTCCTTGAGTTCGAAGCTGAAGCAGCCCTGATAAAAGTATATGGGTCTGAATCACTTGATTATATCGTTGATGAGGAAGTTCAGATTATGGGAGGTATGGGTTTCTCAACAGAAATGCCTGCCGACAGAGCTTACAGAGATTCCCGTATTAACCGTATATTTGAAGGAACAAATGAAATCAATCGATTATGGAATGCTGATACAATTAACAAACGTGGACATAAAGGCAAATTGCCGGTTTTTGACCAGGCAAAGGAAGTTCTGAAAGAGCTCGACAGCATAAAAGACTCTGAATACAAATCTGAAGGTTATTATGAAGATAAAATCAACTTTATAAAGAATTTTAAAAAAGTGGTTTTATTGCTGCTTGATGCTGTAAATAATAAGTTTGGTAAAAAAATGGCCCAGGAACAGGAAATTTCCTGCAATATGTCCGACATTATTATGCTTACTTATGTGGCTGAGTCTACTTTGTTAAGAATTAAGAAGATGGAGAATATGCAAAAACCAGACGAGATGATGAAATTGTATAAAGATATGCTGGATGTTTTTGTGTATGATTCGTCAGCAAATATAAGAAAGCTTGCAATGGATATTCTTTATGCGCTTGAAGATGAAGAGATGACTGATAAATATAAAAAAGGAATTAATCATTATACAGATATTCCTGGTGTAAACTCCAAAGATGCAAGAAGAAGAATTGCGGATAAATTGATTGATGAAAATAAATATTGCTTCTAAGAAAAAGCAATCAATGCAATAGTTAAGCCCCGGACTTTTTTAGGTCCGGGGTTTTTATATTTTCAATGATTCAAAGTCAATTTCCTGTGTGCTTTCTGTTTCATGAATTTGACCATCTTCAAACTTGATGGTACGGGTCGGAAATTTTTTTACAAGCTCATAATCATGCGTAGCCATAACTATGGCTCTGCCACTTTCATTAATCTCTTTAAGAAGCTGAAGCAAGTTTTCTGAGGTTTCAGGATCCAGGTTTCCGGTAGGCTCATCAGCAAGAATAATTTCGGGGTCATTCAGCAATGCTCTTGCAATAACTACTCTTTGCTGTTCACCACCCGATAATTGATGGGGCATTTTATAGCCCTTAAAAGAAAGCTCAACCCTTTGTAGTACCTCTTCTATTCTTTGTTCTATTTCTTTTTTATTCTTCCACCCTGTGGCTTTTAGCACAAAATACAGATTATCAAAAACAGTACGGTCTGTTAATAATTGAAAATCCTGGAAAACAATACCAAGTTTCCTTCTAAGTTGAGGAATATGTTTGTTTTTTATTTTATTCAGATTAAAATTCAGAACACGTCCGGTGCCTTGATTTAATGGAATTTCTGCATTAATCACCTTTATTAGGGTGGTCTTTCCACTACCAACCCTGCCAATAAAATAAACAAACTCATCTTTTTTTATTGACAAATTAACATCAGTGAGAATTAAATTTTCTTTTTGAAAAATATTGGCGTGTTCAAACTCTATAACATTGTCCATATTTTGTTTTTCTTATAATAAAACGGCAAAATTTTTGTTTATTCAATAACCTGTTGCAATTTATACAAATGTAGATAAAAATAAAATACTATAAGAAATTAACAGGAAAATGTTAATTAAAAGCTACTTGTTGTACTGTTACTTTGGCAGTTTTATCTTAAATTTAACAAAAATTCAATTTTTATAAACATATGAAATTCAATATAAAAGCAATAAGCCTTGTTGTTATTTTTTGCTGTGCTTTACCTTTTGTCTCGCAGGCACAGGACGGAGAAAAATATAATCATTCCAGCCATACTTATAAGGAGGCTTTGGAATTGTTTGACAAAGAAAAATATGCAAGTGCACAGGAAAAATTCAGACTTTATATAGATCAAAATTCGGATAAGGATAAAGAATTGGTGGCAAATGCTGAATATTATTATGCCATTTGTGCAATTGAATTGTTCCATGATGATGCGGAATATCATATTAGTCGCTTTATATCGAGACACCCGGAAAGTAATAAAGTTAACCTGGCTTATTTCCATATGGGTATTTTTCAATACCGAAATGAGAACTTCAAAAAAGTAATACAATGGTTTGACAAAATAGAAAGGGAAAAATTATCAAACGAGCAGTTGGCTGAATATTATTTCAAAAAAGGTTATAGTTTTTTCCAGACTGATCAAATGGAAAGAGCAAACCAGGAATTTTATGAAATAAAGGATAAAAACACCAAATTTTCAGCTCCTGCTTTATATTATTATTCTCATATTGCTTATAAACAAAAAAATTACCAAACAGCGCTTGAAGGATTTCAGCAGTTAACCGGAGACCGTACTTTTGCTCCAATAATGCCCTACTACATTACACACATCTATTACCTTCAGGATAAATATAAAAAAGTAATTGAATATGCTCCTGATTATGTAGAATCTGCTACTGCAAAACGACTGCCAGAAATCGCAAAGATTATAGGTGATTCTTATTTTGAACTTCAGCAATATGACAGTTCTCTGACCTATCTTCAATTACATAAAAAGAAGGTTAAGTCACTTACTCGTGAAGATTATTATCAATTGGGTTATGTAGCTTATAAACTGGACAAGTATGATCTGGCAATAGATAATTTTGAGGCTGTTACAAATAAAGAGGATAAGCTGGCACAAAATGCATATTACCATCTGGCGGATTGTTATTTGAGCCAGGACAACAAGAATAAAGCAAAGTTTGCTTTTGAGTTTGCCTCTAAAATGGATTTTGACGAGCAGATACAGCAAAATGCATTGTTCAATTATGCCAAGATAACCTACCAGATGCGGAATACTCCGTTTAACGATGCTATTGATGCCTTTGAAAAATATATTGACCTATACCCCGGGTCTGAAAACATTGATGAGGCATACAATTATCTTGTTAAAGCATATCTACATTCTAATAATTATAAATCTGCACTTGAATCCCTTGATGAAGTGACGGAACTGGATATGCCTCTTAAAAAAGCATATCAGAAAGTAGCCTACTTTCGGGGGCTGGAGCTTTTTAATAACCGACATTATGATGATGCTGTCATAGTTTTGTCCAAATCTTTAAATTACCAGGATTTTGATAAAAAAATTGCAGCACTGGCTTATTACTGGAAAGCAGAAGCTTATTATCAACTTGATAGTTTCAGAAGGGCAGAGAAAAATTATCAGGAATTTATTGTTTCTCCGGGGGCTTTTACTACAGACGAATATCTGAAAGCTCATTATAACCTGGCTTATACAGCCTTTAAAACAGAAGATTACCCAAAATCCATCAAGTGGTTTAGAAAATTTTTAAATCTCAATAAGAACAAAGAAACAGAATATTTGGCAGATGCTTATAACCGTCTGGGTGATTGCTATTTTATAAGGAGGAGTTATTGGCTGGCTATTGAATATTATGATAAAGCCAGGGACTTAGACATACGTGGTCAGGATTATGCCATGTTCCAAAGAGCTTTTGCATTGGGTTTGCTGAAAAGACCTCAGAAAAAGATAAATTCTCTTAAAAAATTAATTGAGACCTATCCGGAATCCTCATTCAGGGATGACGCATATTTTGAGCTGGGAAAAAGTTATCTTACTACTGACAATTCTGAAAAGTCAGAACAGTACTTTGAGAAGTTAGTTAATAATTATCCTTCAAGTAAATATGTGAAAAAAAGTTTGGTTCAGCTTGGTCTTATTAATTACAACCAAAACGACAACCAGGAATCGTTAAAATATTACAAGCGTGTTGTAGCTGAATATCCGGGTACTGAAGAAGCGAAAAATTCACTTACAGGGATAAAAAATATTTATGTTGATATGAACCAGGTAGATAAATATTTTGCCTATGTAAATGGATTGGGCAATTTTGCGCGGGTAAGTATGAGTGAGCAGGATTCTTTAACTTATACCAGTGCAGAGAAAATTTATATGAAAGATGATTGCCGAAGTGCTATTGAATTTTTTAAAAAGTACCTGCAAAAATTTAAAAATGGGAATTTTGCTGTAAATGCACATTTTTACCTGGCTGATTGTTTTCACAGGCAAAAAGATACTGCCATGGCCCTGGCTCATTATGATAAGGTTATTGATAAACCGAAAAACAACTTCACAGAACAGGCACTGGCGAGTGCCTCCGAATTATACTGGCAGAGAAGGAATGATGATAAAGCACTCGAAAACTTTAAAAAACTGGAGAAAGTTGCTGAAGTACACAGAAATTTAATTAGAAGCAGGGTAGGACAGATGCGGATACATTACAAACAAAAAGATTTTAAGAAGGCACTTGATGCGGCAAATAAGGTACTGCATACAGAAAAAATTAACTCCAGAGAGAAGAGAGAAGCTCATTTTATTAAGGCGAAGGCTTTATTCAATAATGAAAAGTATGACCAGGCGCTGAAGCAATTCAGACAAATAGCAGTGGATGTGAACAGCGATGAAGGGGCAGAAGCAAAATATCGAATGGCACAAATATATTATAAGAAAGGAGAGTACGGAGTGGCTGAAAATGAGATATTTGATTTTGTAGAGCAGAACACCTCACAGGAATACTGGAAAGCCAAAAGCTTTATCTTATTAGCTGATGTTTATGATGAAAAGGGAGATAAATTCCAGGCTAAACATACGCTTAAAAGCATTATAGATAATTATGAAGCCACATCGGAAGAGGATAAAATTATTGAAACAGCAAAATCACGATATAATAAGCTGGTTGAAGAAGAAAAATACAATATGAAACAGGATACAACCCAGCAGAAAATGGAAATTAAATTTGATGAATCGGGCGGAAAATAATTGAAAATGAATTCAAAAAAAAATCAAAAAATGAAATATACTAAACCCTGCTTTTTATTTTTCTTGTTGGTTGCTTTTTCTATTTCTGTCTCAGGACAAGAAGAAGATATAGACAAACAGGTTCAGGTAGTTAAAGCATACAAGCCAGTAGTTAAAGATGCATATAAAATTAGTGAATTGCCTGGTATTAAAGATACTTCGACTGTAACAGAAGAATTTAACTACTATTTAATTCCTAAACTGGTGGAAACTGAATTTAAAGTAAAACCTATACCTGCAGCAACCATGGTTGGAGAACCCCTGGGAGAATTATACAGTAGTTATGTGAAAGTAGGAATGGGAAGTAAACTATCTCCTTTAATGGATCTTTATATTTCCAATAAAAGATCAAAAGAGTATGCCATTGGAGCTGGTTTTTCTCATTCATCTTCAGGTGGTCAGATACCGCTTAGAAATGGCGAAAAAGTTAAATCATCTTTCGCCGACAATGATTTGCATCTTTTTGGAAGAAAATTTTTTGGCAACTCAGTATTGGGAGGAAATATAGGTTTGAATAGCAGAACACGACATTTTTATGGATATAATTATAAGGTAGATACTCTTTTTGAGAAAAAAGATATCAAACAGAATTTCCTGAACATAAATATGATGGTTAATTATAAAACGACTTATGTGGATTCTGCGCATCTGAATTATGATTTGAAACTTGCTTATGATCACCTGGAAGATAATTTTCAAAGCAAAGAGGATCATGTTGCTCTTTCAGGGAAGTTTAATAAATTTTTTAATACAAATATTGTTGGATTAGATTTTAAGGCTCATTACCTGAAACATAATGCCACAATTACTAATGTGAATAATTCTTACTTCATGTTTAAACCATGGATTGCAAAGTTTGGAGATGAATGGCGTATCCAGGGAGGAATCAATTTTACCTTTGATGCAGTTGACGGAAATACAAAAGGAAGAATTTATCCTGTGGCAGAAATGGAATATGATATTGTTAACCACTATATTATACCGTATGCGGGAATCGACGGAAATGTAGGACTGAATACTTACCAGTCTGTTTCTCAGAAAAACCCTTACATCCTCCCGGGCCTTCACGTAGAGAATACGAATAATAAAATGATATTTTACGGTGGCCTGAAAGGAAACTTAAATTCTTCAACGTACTATAACATGAGAGTTCGTTATACTTTCTTTGATGATATGTACTTTTTTATAAACGATTTGGCCAATACGTCGAATACTGCCAACAAATTTAATGTAATCTATGACAATGGCGAAGTGCTTAATTTATTCGGAGAAATGTCGTTTGAAATTTCGAGAGATTTTTCTCTAAGGGCTGAAGGAAATTATTACCAATATACTTTGTATAATGAATCAAAGCCCTGGCACAAGCCCACATTTGATTTGATGCTTTCTGCCCGTTATGATTTGCGCGATAAAATTATACTTACGACTGATATCTTTTTTAACGGAAAACGATATGCAAGAGAAGGAATTAATGAAAATACCATGAAAACCATGGAGCTGGATGGATATGTTGATTTTAATTTTGGACTTGAGTATCGTTATTCAAAAATACTTTCAGGATTTCTTCAATTTCGTAATATCCTCTCTGACAACTATTACAGATGGAATCGCTATCCGGTTTATGGCTTAGAGGCATTTCTCGGAATCACATATGCTTTTTAGTCCACTTTTTTGCGAAATTTTACTGGTTGATAATATGTTGAAAAATACCTGATATAATCAGGATTTCATACCAATATTGTCATTTATTTTTTGTAAATTTGAATATATTGTAAAATTTATAATACATTGAAAATCAATAAGTTAAAAATACAGAGGTTTAGACATGAGTAAGATTGAAAAAAACAAGAAACAGGCTGAGAATTTGAAGGATTATTCTGCAGGGAACATACAGGTTTTAGAAGGATTAGAAGCGGTAAGAAAAAGACCTTCAATGTATATTGGAGATGTCAGTGACCGGGGATTGCATCATTTAGTTTACGAAGTTGTTGATAACTCTATTGATGAGGCTTTAGCAGGCTATGCCAAAAACATATACGTAACCATTAATGAAGAAAATTCAATTACAGTTGAAGATGATGGTCGTGGTATACCTGTAGACTTTCATGAAAAAGAGGGCAAATCGGCCCTTGAAGTGGTTATGACGGTATTGCACGCAGGTGGTAAATTTAACAAAGATTCATATAAAGTATCCGGTGGTTTACACGGAGTAGGCGTTTCATGTGTAAATGCCCTTTCTTCTCATCTTAAAGCAGAGATTCACAGGGATAATAAAATCTATTTCCAGGAATATCAAAAAGGGAAAGCTCTGGAAGAAATAAAGGAGCTTGGAGAGACTGACAAGACAGGCACTAAAATAACTTTTCTGCCAGATCCTGAAATATTTTCAGTACATGAATATAATTTTGAGATCCTTTCTTCACGCTTGCGCGAACTTGCATTCCTGAACAAAGGAATTCGTTTGAGTATTGTCGATAAACGTGAACTTGAAGAGAATGGTAATGGCGGTGATTACAGAAAAGAAACTTTTTATTCAGAGGAAGGTTTGAAAGAATTTGTTGAATTCCTGGATGCAACAAGGGATAAAATCATTGATGAAACGATTCATCTTGAAACAGAAAAGAACGGGATTCCAGTGGAAATAGCCCTTCAGTACAACAATTCATTTGCAGAGAATGTACATTCTTACGTAAATAACATTAATACTATTGAAGGTGGAACGCATTTGGCAGGTTTCAGAAGAGGACTTACCCGAACACTCAAAAATTATGCGGATAAATCGGGAATGTTGAACAAGCTTAAGCTTAATATTACCGGTGATGATTTTAGGGAAGGACTTACAACCATTATTTCTATTAAAATTCAGGAACCACAGTTTGAAGGACAGACAAAAACAAAATTAGGTAATTCTGAAGTTACCGGAGCAGTAGACCAGGCAACAAGTGAATTGCTCTCTTATTATCTTGAGGAACATCCAAAAGATGCAAAAACAATTATTAAAAAAGTAATTACAGCTGCACAGGCGCGACATGCTGCAAAAAAAGCCAGGGAAATGGTTCAGCGGAAAAATGTAATGAATGGTGCAGGTCTGCCGGGTAAATTGGCGGATTGTTCTGACAGAGACCCGGAACGAGGAGAATTGTATCTTGTTGAGGGTGATTCTGCCGGAGGAACAGCAAAACAAGGTAGAGACAGGAGGTTTCAGGCTATCCTGCCGCTCAGGGGTAAGATCCTTAATGTGGAGAAAGCTTTGCGAAATAAAATTTTTGAGAATGATGAGATAAAAAATATTTTTACTGCGCTGGGTGTTACACTTGGTACAGAAGAAGACAGCAAAGAGCTGAATATTGAAAAGCTGCGTTATCATAAGATCATCATTATGTGTGATGCAGATGTTGACGGAAGTCACATTGAAACATTAATTATGACTTTCTTCTTCCGTTATATGACTGAATTGGTTCGTAAAGGACATCTCTATATTGCTACTCCACCTCTTTATCAAATACGGAGAGGTAAAAATATCCGATATTGTTGGAACGAGGAGGAACGAAAACAGGTGGTGGAAGAACTCGGAAAAGGAAAAGAAGCCAATGTTGTCATTCAACGATACAAAGGTCTTGGAGAAATGAATTCAGAACAACTTTGGGAAACAACAATGAATCCTGAATTCAGAAAATTACGCCAGGTTTCTATTGAAAGTGCTGCTGAGGCTGACAGAATCTTTTCTATGCTTATGGGAGATGATGTATTACCGAGAAGAGAGTTTATTCAGAAACATGCAAAATATGCCAATATAGATGCATAATTTTTTTTGTTAATGAACAAAAAAGGCGCCTTTTGATTTTATCAGACAGCGCCTTTTTTATTTTGTACGTGTGTAATAATTTGTTTTTTTTCTCAACTAATTGTAAAAAAATTACTTCATCTTGGGTTCAAAAATTACAAAAGAGGAGTTTATAAAGCTGATAGAAGAAAACCGTGATCTGATCTGGAAAGTCGTGGCTATTTATCATAAAAATAAAGCCGACCAGGAAGATGCTTTTCAGGAGATACTGCTGAGCCTGTGGAAAGCTTATCCTACATTTGAAGGAAAATCAAAAATCAGTACATGGATGTACAGAGTTGCCTTAAATACTGTGATTGCCGGATTCAGAAAAACTTCTAACAAAGTATATAACAACCGAACCGATGAAGCAATAAATGATGATTTGATAAAGCCTGGTAATAAAGACCTTTCTGAAGATATTGAATGTCTATATAAAGCCATTGATTATCTTTCTGATATTGAGAAGGCGCTTATCATGCTTTACATGGAAGAGAAAAGTTATGATGACATTGCAGAGATTTTAGGAATGACACGGACAAATGTGGGAGTAAAAATTAATCGAATTAAGAAAAAATTGAAAAAAATATATAATAAGGTTGCCGATGGATATTGAAAATTTAAAAGGAAAATGGAAAAAATACACTGCTGACTTTCAGGATAAAGATCTTGGAGATAAGGATGATTTGATAAAAAAAATCAGGAAAAAAAGTCATCAGTCGCTTAGAAAACTGAGGAGGAATTTTTTCCTGGAGGCTGGAATAAATATTTTGGCTGTTCCAATTTTATTAATCTTTTTTTTCAGCAATTTGTTTCAGGAAGATAGTAGTCTGAGGATGGTATTACTGGTGGTGATCCTGGTAGCTTTGGCAGCATTTTTTGCATATTTATATGTGGTTTATAAAAGAATTTATAAACTTGAAGACACAGGGTTGCCCTTACAGGAAAAGCTATCCAAACAAGTTAACTACCTTAAAACTTTTATTAGGTATTATTACAGAATTACTTATGGAATCTATATTTTGGTATTGGCCATTGCAGGTTTAATTGATTATGTTGATAACCCCGCTCAGCCATTAATAGGTCTTGGTGTACTTGTGATCATAGGGGTTATTATGTTTTTTATTGTCTTGAGGCCAATTACAAGGTTCTATACCAAAAAGCTTTATGGTAAACATTTAGATTCTCTGGAGAAATATTTAAATGAATTAAAATAAATATTCAAATCATTATGATTGAAGTAAATAATTTAACAAAAACTTTTAAGCTATCCAGGCAGCAGCGGAAAAAGATGCAAACAGCTACTGGTGTTGTTAAAGCTGTGGATGGTATTAGTTTCCAGTGTCAGCCAGGAAAGATTTTTTCATTGCTCGGGCCAAACGGTGCCGGAAAAACTACTACCCTGCGAATGATAGCAACTATCCTTCAACCAACCTATGGTAATATTAAAGTAGGAGGATATGATGTGAATTCGGAAGGAGCCAAAGTAAGATCGAAAATTGGTTTTCTTACCGGCACTACCGGACTGTATGATCGGTTAACACCTGATGAGCTGGTAACTTATTTTGGGAAACTTAATAAAATGGATTCGATCCATATTCAGAACAGGAAAAATGAGCTTTTTTCAATGTTGGATATTAAGAGTTTTGCTTCAAAGAAAATTGGCGAACTATCAACTGGTATGAGACAAAAAGTCTCTATTGCCCGGACAATGATTCATGACCCTGAAGTGATTGTTTTTGACGAGCCTACTGCCGGACTCGATGTAATTACTGCCGAAAGCATAATTAGCATGATACAGCAGTGTAAGGAGGATAATAAAACGGTTATTTTTTCATCTCACATAATGAGTGAAGTTGACTTGCTCTGTGATGAGCTCGCTATTATTCATAAAGGAAAAATCCTGTTCAATGACGAGATGGAGAACTTCAGGAAACAGATGAAAACCGATAGTTTAACAAAAGATTTTATCCGCCTGGTAGAAGAGAGTGAAAAAGCCAGTTAAGTAAATTATCTGTTTGAAAAAAATATAAGGATTAGAAAAATATAGATTTTATGAAAAATATAATCACCATTGCTAAAAAAGAGTTTAAGGATACTTTAAGAGACCGAAGAACATTGTTGGTTATGATCGTTGTTCCGTTACTTTTGTTTCCTGTTATTTTTTCTTTTGTTGGTAATATACAGAGTAGTTCAATGAAAGAAGCTGCTGAAAGAAAACTCAATATCGGGTATAATAAAGTTTCGGGGAATGAAACTCTTCTGAATTATTTAGAGAAAAATGAAAATTTTGCACTGATTGAATTACAACAAAGAGATTCATTATCAAAAATAATAAAAGAAGATACGCTTCATGCAGTCCTTATCTTTCCTTCCGGGTTTGATTCTATGATTGACTCGATGAAAGAAACTTCGGTGGGTTTTTATTTTGAATCAACAGAGGAGCAGGTAGAAGAAAGAATTGTTGGACTAATTAGGCAGTACGAAGAGGAAATTGTAAATGAGCGTCTTAGCAAACTGGAAATTAATAAGTCTGTTATTGATCCTGTTATAATAAAGCGAAATGATGTTTCCACAACGCAGGAAAAAATAGGTAAGATTGCGGGTGGTTTAATTCCTTATGTGTTCATTATCTTCTGTTTCATTGGTGCAATATATCCTGCTATTGATCTATTTACCGGTGAAAAGGAGAGACAGACTATTGAAACGATTCTTACGACACCAGTGTACAGAATGGAAATTTTAACAGGTAAAATGATGGTGATTATTCTGGCAGGAATCTTTTCAGCATTGCTGGCTATAGTTGGCTTGTTTTTCGGCCTGAATTCTGCAGAAGCATTGCCCTCACAACTTACAGAAGTGGTAACCGATATGCTTTCAGCCAATACAATTTTATTGCTTCTGTCTATGTTAATTCCTCTGACAATCTTTTTTGCAGGTATTCTTATTCCAATTACAGTTTATGCAAAGTCATTCAAAGAGGCACAATCCATAATTACACCCCTTAATATAATAGTTATTCTTCCTGCTATTATCGGTATGTTGCCGGGAATTGAGCTGAATGTAAAAACAGCTGTAATTCCTGTAATAAATATTGCATTGGCAACAAAAGAGATAGTTGCAGGTACGATTGATTTCAGCCTGCTGGCGATTGTTTATGCTTCACTGATTGTATTTGCTGTGGCAGCTATATCATTCTCAGTAAGGTATTTTAGCAAAGAAACCAATATTCTCAGATCATAGTTCTAAGATTTTAGTTAGATTGGCTTTTTTGGTTGGGCAGGCTTTATTGAGTCTGCCCTGTTTTGTTTGCAAAACCAGGGATATGTGCTGGCAGGCATTTTTTTCTTCATTTTTTTTCTTGAAATTGCAATAAGAGAAAAAACTACCGTCTTTTTCGATGAGATGAAAACAAAAAGCCCAAATAGGTTGATAAAAGACTTCTTCAAAGAGGAGTATCAAAACCTGATGAACTTTGTTCGCGGACGGCTTGATGAGTCCTATTACCGGGTTTCTGCAGAAGACATCATACAGGATGTGGCATTGAACATCTTCAACAAAATTGACTTTGATGCTTATGTGGAAAATGTTGCAGGTTATGTTTACAGGGCAATCAAAAACAAAATTATAGACCATCAGAGGAAACGATATTCAGTTTATAAAACGCTTGATGAAGCAACCGAATTGACAGATGTGGCCGAATCTTTTTATGAGGAAGATGAAAACCGCTTTGTTGATCCCTATAAGTTTCAAGCTGTGCTAATGGAAGCTATTGAGAAGTTGAAACCCGACCAGCAGGCTGTGATCATCGAAACCGAGTTTGAAGGGCATACATTCGAAGAGCTCTCAGAAAAATGGAATATCCCAATCGGGACTCTTCTGGCAAGGAAAAGCAGGGCTGTAAAAAAACTTAAAGAGTGGATCAATCCGGAAGATCTGTTCGGTGTTTGAGAAAGGCAGTATTAAAAAATTAAACAATAAAAATTCACAACTATGGAACAAGTAATAAGCAAAAAAAAGAACCCGTTTTTAAGAGGACTGAAATTTGTCCTGATGGCGCTTATAGGTGTAATTGGAGTAGGAGCACTGGCCGTTTTGTTTGGCTATTTTGTAATGCTCCTTTGGAACTGGCTGATGCCATCCATCTTCGGCCTGGGTCAGATTACCTTCTGGCAGGCAGTAGGAATAGTAATCCTGGCACGTTTGATATTTGGAGGATTTAAACATCACGGTCACGATCACCATGCCAACAGTAATAAGCATCCAAAGTTTGTTGACCGTTTTTTCAACGACAAAATCACTCATCATAAGAACAGAGGAACCGATTGGAAGCTTTTTGGTAAATATTGGAAGGAGCGGGGAGAAGAGGATTTTAAATCTTACGTTGAAGAACAAAAACAAAAAGAAGAGTAAACAGAAACATTCTACAGAAAAAGGAAAAGCCGGATATTCTCCGGCTTTTTTGAAGTTTAACCGGTGTTTTAATCAGGTTATTTTATTTTCTTTTTAGTAATCCTTTCCTTTTCCCTTAATGGTTTTTCTCTTTTCAAAATAATTGGCTCCTGGAAAGCTTCTTCGTTCTCAGCATATTTTAAAGCAAATTCCTGCAATTTATTGGTAGAGGCTGTAAGTAACAAATTTCCTTTTGAAGAAAATGCATGTTCGATATCAATTTCTTTTTTCATGATTTTTTCTTCTACCCAGGTCGGATCCACCATTTTCACTACAACCTTGTCTTTGTCAATTCTTATTTTTGAAAAAGTGTGAACAGGGATAAAATGACATTGGTAGAGTGTATTTTCCGAAGCATGATCTTTCGGGTAAAGGTTTAAAAAGTTATATTCACCAATTTTTGCAAGATGTGCATCAAAAGATGCTTTTTTGCCTTCTTCCAGGTAAGTCAATTTGTATTTATTTTCACCATTCTTTTTGAAGGTCCATTTTTCATTTTCCTTATCTGCTTCAGTCCAGGTACCAACCAGATTTTTGTTGAAAAAAATGTCTTTTTCAGTGTAGATGGGGTTTAGCGAGGGCAAACATCCGCTCAGGATAGAAATAAGAACGATAAGGATTAAAAATCTTTGTGTCTTCATAACGTGTAGTCTTCTTTGGGATAAATTTAAAAAAATGTATTTTTTATTTCAATTCTATTTTACTTTCATAATAATCCAGGAATAGTTTTCCGTATTTCCCGGTTTTAAAAGTCATGCCCAAATCTATTTGGTCTCTGGTAATTCTTTCAATTTGATTTGTCACTTCTTCCCGGTTGACCAGGTCCAGGAGATGGTAGATGGTTTCAGTTCTTCCCTCAGTTTCATTCGGCATGGTGAGCATGATGGCCCATTTTTTATCCGGAGATACTTCTAAGAGCTGGACTACCTTAGAAGTATCTTTAAAAACCACCTGTGCATTTTTTTCGGAATCATCCAGTAGGATTGCATTTTGTTCTGCATTTTCATACACCTTTTTTATTTTGGGAAAAGATATTGGTCTGTTCTGTACAAAACGGTCGTTGAGGAATATTTCGGAGATGCATATGTCATCATATTTGCTGCCGGGATAGGTTCCCATTATTTCTATTTTCAGAATCATGGTACTGATTTCAAGTGGAAATTCATTGCTGGTTCTGTATTTTTTCTGAACCTTTTTTTTGAACTGTTTGAGCATTTCCTCGGGGAAATCAATGGGAATGGGTCGTAATTCAAAGGTGTCCGGGATATGAAAGGTTACCTCAAAAGGGAATTTAGCTGACAGATAGCTCATTCCATAATTAAAGGCGAACCCTCCCCATGAATAAGCGGGATAAACAGTTAGTTTGATCTCTTTTGGGCGGGCATTTTGCTTATACAGTGTTTTGCTTTTTCCATAACCCGGAAAAATATTCAGTGTGTGATTTCCTGTATCGAGCTGGAGGAATAATGATGAATTCCCCGGTTTATTTGCAGAACCGGCTACCCAGCATGTATTCATGTTTCCATCAAATAAATTTTCCGGGGGATAATTTTTGTTGAAAACTTCCCTGACATTAAAAGATACGTATTCAAGGGTATCCATCAGGTTTATTTCTTCCAGTTCAATATTTTCCTGTGCCGGAAGGTTATTAATGAAAAAAATATTGAAAAGTACTACACAGATAATGATTCCTGTGTAGTACCCTGTTTTTTTTAATAGCATTTCTTTTATTAAAAGTTAGGTTTTAGTAAGATTTCCATTTTATGTCTTTTTTCCAGTCCTTGTCGCAATCAAAGTAGGACTTAAATAGTTTTATGGTTTTGGCCTTATCCAGCACTTCTTTTGCCTCGTATTGTTTGTTGTTTTCTTTATACTGGACAGAATATCCGTTTTCTGAATAAGCAGCCTGTAGAAAATCTTTATCCCCCTTGTTTAGAATTATAAAGAAATTATCTCCGTTAAGTTTATTAATTAGCTTTTCAATCTTTTTGGTCGATACTTTATCAAAAGTATCTCCATTGGCCATTTCAACAGAGAACTTTTCTCTTGTTTCTCTGGCTTTTCTGTTTTTTTGCGCACCTGTCAGAGACGGACTCATTTTTTCAAATTCCGTTCTTTTGTCAGAAATAAGACCCTTTGCAAACATTACCCAGTCACTTCCTCCCATACGGGATAACGCAACCCAGTAAATTTCATTTTCTTTATCCGGGTGGTCTGCAAAATAGGCTGCTGCAATATGTGCAGTCCTTCCCATTACTTTTTCTTCTGTATACCTTATCTCCCGTATTTTTCCATCCCAGTTGTCAACTACTTTAATGGGATCCTTTAGATCATTGGATTCAAAATAACCATCTTTGATGGTCATTTTCAGAATACCGGATGCATTCTTTTTCAATAATTCAAGGTCTCTGTTCTTGTATGCTTTTAAAATTTCTTTGGCTGTATTCTCTACCTGTGCAAACGCCAGTATGGAAAAAGCCAAAAACATGACTGAGGTAATCAATATCTTTTTCATAGTCTCTCCCTTATTTGTTGATTTATAATGTCTTAAATTCTAAATGTTATTTCTGGAAATTTCCTTTTACTTCTATGGTTTCACCCTTAGGATCTATGTTTCCGTCCTCCTTCTTCACTTTGGCCTGAAAGGTTCCTTTAATTGATTCAATAGAAATCCCCCGGCTGTATTGTTTTTTCCCGGTTTTAATGGAAGTTACTTTTCCTGATACCTCCTCAACTTTGTAACCATCAATGCTCAGACTGGGTTCTTTCATTTTCCCTGATTCGGTTCCTTTAAAATCCAGGGAGAATACGCTTTCATTGTTGCCCTCCTCAAATGCACTTATCTCAACAACGTCTGCCATACGGTTGTGTCTGAAATGGACTGTTTTGTATGTTTTTTTCTCATCATTTAATTGAAAAGTCAATAACTTTTCGCTTTTTTCTTCTTTTTTCTCTACCTTTTTTACTTCTGATACCTTGTTTGAAGCATCGTCTTTTGTTTTATTGTCTCCTGATCCTCCGCAAGAGGCTAGTGACAATGTGAAAATTCCTGTTAAGATGGTGATTGTTAACTTTTTCATGATTCTGATTTTGTTTTAAATGAATAATTTTAATTTTTCTAATTGATTTATGTTCTTTGAAGTCTATAAAATCTGGCTGTTTTAACCAGTAAAATAATTCCGAGTATCAATGAAGCAAGGAAAACGAGCGAAGAGAGAATAATACAGATGTAAAAACCTGCTGTATTAAACCTGTATGCCAAATCACTGAATATAAATGAAAGAATTGCCAGGGTTAAAGGATTAAATTTGACAATTGACAGGATGCCCAGGAAATAATTCCATTTGTAGTTTTGCTTTTTCTGCGCCATATAGGCCGGATAAATAGTTAATATGCCAATAAAAGCAGCAAAAAAACTTGATGATACCAATACCCAGAGGAAAACCTCTATAATACCAATAATAATAAAAACATCATCGATCTTTTTTATTGATTTGATAACTTTTTCCATAAGAATAATTATTAAAAGTATAAAAAAAGAAAAAGGAGCCCGTTGTCCCTCTTATTTCTGTCCTCAACAACTAAAATAAGTATTATTTATGAGAAAATCTACTTTTAAGTGTAAATTAAGGGATATAATTACATAAAAGGAGATAGGCTCTCTGAATAATGTTAAAATCTATAAGGATGAGATATCTGCTCAGAATTACTTTTATATTGTTTGGGATTCCTTTTTTCCTCTAAAAATGGAAAGAAAATCCTGTTTTTAGAGTAATTCCACCCACATTTAAATTGTTTATATTTTGTTCTACATTACCATCAGTGTCATTAAGCGTAATTGAAGCCGGAATATAGCTATAGGAAAATTGTGTTTTGTATTGCATGAATGAGAAAATTTTGATCTGGAAAGAAGCATTTCCGTAAAAGCCGGCACCAACATCAGAACCTTCAAGGTAACTTCCCCCTGCACTTGATTCAATATTTTGTGAGATATCAAACGGAGCAAAGATGAATCCGGAACCCATATTTAAGGATAAAGGTGTTCCATCAAAAAAGACTCTGCCTGAAACGCCCAGGTTAATATTAAACTGATCTGCAGAATAATCATAATACGTTCCTGTGGCATCATCAACATATAGATCATTCTCTGCAGTTATGGGAGTAATCCCTGCAGTAACACCCAGGGTTGTGTTAAAATAATAACTTACATTCACTGCTGGCAAGATACTGGTACCATAGCCGGAAAAGTCGGTGAAGTTACCGGCAGGATCCTGAACCCATGTAACAGTGTTTATGGCATGGAAAAATGAACTGGAATAATGATGCATGCCAACCATTGCATTTACTTCAAATTTTTTTTCTTCCTGGGCAAAAATTTGATTTGCAGCAAAAAGAGTAATGAACGATATAAGAATAATTTTTTTCATAACATTATAAAGTATTAGAAATATTGAAACTAACGGCTAAAGTAATCATTTTCTGCCTATTTTTAATTGAACTCTGTAATTTTTATTTACCTGGGTATTATTTAAGATGCCTTGCATAACTCCTAACGACCAGAAAGTTAAACACTGTAAAAACCTGAATAAGACTTTGTTTTGTTTCAGAAAATCGACAGGATTATGGAATATTGGTCTAAAGTAAACTTTGAAAAATTTATAAAGAAAAATAAAAGGGAATATACTTAAAATAAGATATTTATTTCCATATAGGTATGGGAAACAAAATTTGCGGTATATAATAGCATATTTCCCTATTAGCTTCTGGTTCAACAGTGATTCTTTTATATTTTCTCTGAATGTGTGGTAGATCTTTATATCAGGGAAAAAGTACAGGGTTGCAAACTGGTTTATTATGATACCAAATAATGAATCTTCAGCTGCTCTTATATCAGGGAATCCTTTTGCTTTAATGAATAGTTCTTTGTCACAAAATAAATTACATGAAGGTAAGATCTTTTTTTTCCTTATTCTTCCTACAGGAATGAATTCACCAAACTCAAAATAATATTGGGCAACAATATGATTTATTTTAGTTTGGTTATTATCAATCATGTAACTGCCTCCTCCAATCATAAACCCGTTTATATATGCTTCATGTATGCCACGAAGCCAGTTGGAAGCAGGATAAGCGTCTGAATCTATAAAAATGAGCAGTTTCCCTTTTGCATTAAATGCACCAATATTTCTTTGAAGCGCCGGGGGAACTTTTTTACCTGAATTTATTATTTTAACAAACGGACAATTAATATTTTCAAGAGTTTTTTTTGTTTTTTCATCTTCAGAAGAATCAACAATTATTATTTCAAGAATATAATTACGAGTGTTTTGATCAATAATTTTTTCAATCGTATTATTTATAGTACGAAATGAATTATATGATGGGATAATAACTGAGATATACGGACAATCATTTGCAATCATAGCTATTGATATTTCGTATATATTGAATTTAGTTTTTTACAACTCGCACTCCATGAGAAATTATTGTATGCATACTTTTTTATGCTGTTTCTTGACTCAGTACTGAGGTTACTGAAAATTTGAATTGCTTTACTGACTGCACTAAAAAAGCTGGATTCGACATCAGGATTATACAACAATCCGGTTTTGTTATGTATGATATAGTTTGAAAACCCCCCGATTTGGGGAGCAATTATCGGAGTACCGTATGCATAAGAAAGAAACAGAACTCCACTTTGACTTGCTTCTTTGTATGGTAATACAGTTACGTTTGAAGATTTAAATAAAAATTCGACTTCTTGATTTTCTATAAAACCAAATCTCTTAATAATATTCGAAGTGTCAATGGTTTTAAAATACTTATAAAACTCAGTTTCGTAATCTTTCGATACTTCACCGGCTATTATTAATTTTACATTTTTATTATTATAGCTGAATCTGTTAATATTCGAAGCAATAAGTTCAACCCCCTTATATTTAGCAATTCTGCCAAAAAACAAAACAACAAAGTCCTCTTTGCATAAATTATATCTATATCTTGCTAATTCAAAAGTAATTTCTTTTGAATTAGCTACATTGTAAACACCATGTTCAATAAAATGAACTTTATTTTTGGCAACATTGAACTCTTTATGAAGACGATTCTTTAAGAATGAAGTATGGACAATTATAACATTTTGAGATTTGTAGATTAGTCGAAAAATCAATCTGTTAATTAATGTTATCCTGTCGTGAGGTAAGACATCATGCGCAGTATATATTACTTTTTTTCCGGTTAAACGGGCAAAAAGGGTGAAAAGCAGACCATCAATCAAATAGAACCGCAGCCATTGAATGTGCACTACTTTTATTTTAGATTTTTGTATAAACCGGAAAAGTTTGTAATAGTATTTTAAAATTCGAATCACCTTATTTTTTAATGGTACATCTGGATTATGATCGCCTCTCAAATTTTTAACAACAACATTTGTATTAAATTTGGTTTTTTCCATGTTATCTGAGCAAATAAAAACAACTTTACAATTTTCTGACAATGCAGTTACGAAGTTTAGTAAATAGTCAGTTTGAAAACCATTTGCAATTATGATAATATGAATTGTTGATTCTATTGTCATTTTATGAATGCTTTGTATCCTAAAATTACTTTTAAATTTTTTTTTCATTTCGCTGAATAAATAACACAGACTTCAGGAAATGAAATCCCGATTTTTGAAGTGATTTTATGCCCTGAAAGCAAATTACTTAATATTTGTGTAAAATGCTAGTTACTTGTGTTTTTATTATTATTACCAATACAATGCCCTCCCCTTTTTTTCAGGATGGTAAGGCTTTTTTTATAAAAAAATATTTTTTCAGATTAGGTATTTTTTGATAAAAGGTTAATCTCCTAAAATTTAAAATATATAAACGGCTGTATGGCAGAGGATTTAACCTGGTAAATTACAAAAACAATCACTACCACGATGATGAGTTTCACCCAGAGAGGTGATTGTATAAACCAGCCCCGGTATTTTTCTTTAAAGTTGGCTGGTAACCAGTGCAGTATAAAGCCACCCACAATGATGAAGAAAACTTCCTGGTAAGAAGAGATAATATCAGGGATAAGCCCTGCATTGAATTTATTAAATATTTGGCTGAACATTAGTTTGGCCCTTCGCATGTCCTGTGCCCGGAAAAATATCCAGGCAATGGTGACAATGTGGAATGTGAAAAACACGGATAAAAAACGATTCAGTGGTTTATGACCGGAGAAAGTTTTCAGGTTCATTTTTTCCGCCAGGTAGTTTGATATCTTAAGCCATTGCTTGTGTATGACCAGGAAGATTCCATGAATGCCTCCCCAGATTATAAACCTGAGGTGTGCCCCGTGCCATAAGCCCCCCAGGAGCATGGTAATCATGAGGTTGACGTTTTTGCGTAATTCTCCTTTCCGGTTTCCTCCCAGTGGAATGTACAGATAATCTCTTAACCAGGAGGAGAGTGAGATGTGCCATCGGTGCCAGAATTCGGTTACGCTCCTTGCTTTGTATGGAGAGTTGAAGTTTATGGGTAACCGGAAACCTAATAACAGCGCCACTCCAATTGCAATGTCTGTATATCCTGAGAAGTCACAATAAATTTGCAAAGAATAACCATATACAGCTAGTGCATTTTCAAAACCCGAATAGGCAGTTGGGGCATCAAAAACCCTGTCGACATAGTTAATAGAGATATAGTCTGAAATGAGCATTTTTTTCAGAAGGCCGCTAAGGATTAGAAACAGTGCATGGCTGAACTCCCGGTAAGTAAGCTGGAACTTTTGCTTAAGCTGAGGGATGAATTCGGCTGCACGAACGATAGGTCCGGCCACCAACTGGGGAAAGAAAGAGACATAAAATCCAAAATCCAGGATATTGTTCACCGGCTTGACTTTATTCCGATAAATATCTACTGTATAGCTAATGGTTTGGAAGGTGTAAAATGAAATACCTACAGGCAGGATAATGGTTCCGATATCAAAACCCGTTCCGGCAATTTCGTTCGACCATTTGGCAAGCAGGTTTACTACTTCCAGATCTGTATTAAAGATCCGGTTAACCATATCTGTAAAGAAGTACGAATATTTGAAGTAGGAGAGAACTCCTAAATTAATAATGACACTGGTAGCAAGATATCCTTTCTTCTTTAATGGATTCCGGGCCCTGTAAATAAGATGTCCCAAAGTATAATCAGCTATAGTAGAAAAAATGAGCAGTGAGAAAAAATACCCCCCGGATTTGTAATAGAAGAAGAGGCTCATCAGAAACAGGTAAGCATTCCTCAGCGCTTTGTGTTTGTAGAGAAAACTATAAAAAACCAGCAGAACCGTAAAAAACACCCAGAAATAAAGTCTTGTGAAGAGCATAGGTTCTTCACTGGAATATGTAAATATGTCTTTTAAATATTCCACCCGGGCTTATTCTTTTGAGATTTGTTCTTTCAGATGTGGGAGCAAAGTTTCAAGAAAAGCATCAAAAAATAAATTTGCTTTCAGGATATAGCCTTTTTTATTTAAGTGAAGCTTGTCTCTGGCTGTCAGTTTATTTTCTGACCATTTCTCAATCGAGCCTTCTCCCCCCATAACTTTATAAAAATTCCAGTAACTGCAATGGTATTTCTTAGCAACATGGATGATATTTTTTCCGGCAATTTTATTATTGGAGTTTTTTAGCCGGCCGCTTCTTAATGCATCTCCGGGGGTAGTTAGCAAGATCCATGCTTCTGGATTTATTTCCCTGATTTTGTTTATCAGTTCACCGAGATGTCTTGTAAACTGTTCCTTTTTATATTTTCTGTTGTAAGCTTCATTTGTCCCAAGAGAGATGATAATCCAGTTTGGTGATAAAATTTCCAGATGTTTCTGAAAAAGAGAACAATTAAGATAGGATTCTGCTTTAGCTCCATTCACTCCCAGGGCATAATAATTTATTGCAGAATAATTTCCCGGAATGAATCCGTGTAAAATAAATTTTGAAGAATCTTTGTTATTTTTTTTAGTGATTGAAATTTTAATTGAGTCCGACAATTCAGAAAAATGAACAAGATAACCCAGTGAATCTTTAATAATTTTATTTGCATTCGGACTAAATTCTACTTTATAGGAATTTTCTGTGTTTTCACAAAGAACTCTCATGGTTGAGAAATCTGGGTTTTTAAATGGGTTTACTTGTTGGAGATTCACCTTGACTGTTGCTGAAGTATCATGTGAAAAAATGCTGATTCCGGATGCTCCAATTAAGCATGAAGAATCCGCTTCTGTAGCCTTATGAGTGCTCCATTCTCCTGTAGCTACCGATCGATAGTTGGCCGGTGTGTTGGTTTTTGCTACCTGGTAAGGAAAAATAAAACCTGCATGAGCCGTTGTGTCATTTAAGAAATAGTTATGAAAGTTTGTTTTTAGTTCGTTGGTCAGAAAACCTCCCTGTATATGAGAATTCCCAATGTGGACAATATTAATCTGCTTTTTTTTGCCGAGGCAAATTGCTTGAAATTGATTCATTACTTTATTAAAGTTTGTAGAATCTTTCAAATGTTTGAACTTGTTTTCCGGTAAATTTAAAAATTTATATTGAGAATAGTTATACTGTGCAGGAGATGTTTGAAAAATGCAGGTTATCAGAAATAGTATTATTAAAGCTTTGGAAATAGATTGTTTCATAAACTGTCGGGTTTTGCAGCAGTTGTTGTTTCCTGCTGTATCAACATGAATTCTTCATAGTCCTTCATGAGAGCTTTGTGAAACATTTTAGCAATCACTTTTGATCCTCTGTAGGTAAAATGAGTAAAATCTTTTCTTGCCAGCGGAGGGTCTGCAAATACCCAGCTTGGCATGCTGTTTTTACCCCCCATCGCTTCATAGGTATCCCAGAAAACACAACCTGCTTTAAATGCTGCATTTTTTTGTGCGTTTCTGATCTTTTCGATATTAGGGTAGGACTCATAGCGGCTACCTTCTTTTCTCGACATATCAGATACTCCCATGACAATTATGGCTAATTCAGGATTTGTATTTTTTAATGCTATTAACTGTTTATACAAGGAATTTTTGTAGAAATTGTAATTTTCTCTGATCATGGGGACTACGTTTACTCCAAAATGAAGAATGATCATTTTCACATTAAGACTGTTCACCATGGTTTTGTAGAACTTCATATTGGTTTTTGTGAAATCGGTACCACTGTTTCCTCTCAGGGGTATGTTATCGATCATCACACCCGTATTGCTTTCCATAGAAATACCATAAATATCCGGACTGTGTACCCCCTGAAAGTGAAGGGTGTATTCATCTGATGCAGGGTCGACGGTCCATGTGATATCTTTTAACTGATTTGTAGGAGGGATCATGTCTGCATCGTTTATCTCTCCTTCTTCGGAAAGTTTAACAATAAAAGGTTTGTCGTTGTTGGAATAGAAAATACGACATTTGTTAAATTCTGCATTTCTTTCATAACCAATTGGAGATTTTTCCAGTTCTATGCTTGCCTCGTACACCTGGCCCTGGTAAGAGCTATAAATCGGAGAAAACTTTGAAAAGGAGAGGAGCACCCCGAATTTCTTGTGCGGAAGGGAGGAGTTCCCTATGTTTTTTGTTGTATAACGAATCCACGATTTGGAAGCTTCGTATTTCATTGAGATAGTAGTATTAAAGGGCAATTTTGCAGGAAACATCCCAAAACCAGTACCACCGAATTTTTTCTGCATTTCATTTCTGAGGTAAGAGGTGATTCGGTCACCCTCTATCTGAGAATCGCCATAGTGAAGCACTCTGATAAGTTTGTTTTTGGTTTCTTCATTCAGTGCAGTGAAAAGTGGGTATAGGATTGATTTGTCTCCCCCGGGATATTGTAAATTCCGGTTAAGATCAGCTTTTTGTGTTTCTGGCTTTTGATATCTTATAGTATCCTGTTTCTCTTTATCTCTTTCAACTCTGCCAATACTGTCTTTTTTTATAGTATCTGTCTGGAGACTATCTTGTTTCTTTTCGTCAGGTTTTAGAACGAGGCTATCTCCTTTATCCATAACAGGATTCAAAATCTCTGATATGTCTTTGTATTGATCTTCAGGTTTTTGGTATATCTCTTTTAATGTAGGAAAGTCAAGATGAATGTCATCAGTAAGCTGTATTCCTTTTTTGGGCATAAAAAAGGCAAGTAATGCTATTGAAAGCAAGAAGGCGATCAAAAAAAGTGTTATTTTATATGGTTTCATCAGCCTGTTTGTTGGTTTATATAATTTGCCAATATGCCTTCACTTTTCACAAAACAGCCGTATTTAAGATTTCCCTTTTTTAGTTGTGTTTCTGATTGAATTTTTACTGTTAAAAATTTAATTCCTGATCGATAAATTTAATTGTCCCCAATACATATTGGCATAAAACCATTTTCCTAAAATTAATACTTTTACTTTAATCTATGAAGAAAGTAAGGTTAATTCTTAAGCGGCTTTGATAAATCTGTAAAAATTTTAGGTTAATCAGGTTTTTTTCTTGATCTTCAGATACTGTCCAACCTTTAGATTTCTGGCGTTGTTTAGATCGTTGAGCTTAATAAGGTCGGTTTGGCTTACCCCCGGATATTTTTTTGCAATATCCCACAAAGTATCTCCATTTTTTACTTTGTAATAGATGTAATTATCGTTTGGTTTTGATTTCTTGATAGCTGTATTCTTTTTTTCAACCGGTTGTCCGATGCGTTTTTGTTTTTTTTCAAAGCTCAATGAATTAACAGGTTTGTAATAATTTACTTTGTTTTTTGGAACATACACGACAAGTTTTTGGTTTGTCCGAATAAGGTTACCCCTTATGTTGTTCCAGTATCTTAATTGAGAGGCTCTTACATCGTACCATTCTGCTATGTATCCAAGGTTATCGCCGGGTTTTACGCGATAGTACAGCTTTGCTTTTCCTCGTGGAGCCTGGTGAACATATCTTGTGCTACGAGGATTTTTAATGATTTTATCTTCAAAGAAGTGTTCTTTTTTATAGTTATAAATTGAGTCTTCCATGCTGATGAATTGCTTTGTTTTTTCCAGAGGGATCTTTAGTGAAAAGGTTGTATTTACAGCAGGAATAATATTTTTCCGGTATTGTGGATTCAGATCTTCCAGTTGCTCCTGTGGTATTCCGAGTACCTGGGCCACTTGATTCAGGTGCAGTTTTTTATTGATTTGAATTGTATCTGTCACCATAGGAAGATCGATTGGACGCGGGTGAATGTTATGCAATTCATGGTAATTCATAATGTAAGTGGCTGCAATAAATGCCGGAAAGTATCCCCTGGTTTCCCGTGGCAGGTAATAGTAGATATCCCAGAAATTTTTCTTACCTCCTGCTCTGTATATAGCTTTGCTTACGTTTCTTGGGCCACAGTTATATGCAGCAATAGCCAGGTCCCATTCCCCGAAAATGTTGTATAGGTCGCTCAGATATTCAGCAGCAGCCTGTGTAGACTTTATTGGATCGCGGCGTTCATCAACAAAAGAGTTAATGGTTAGACCGTAAATTCTTCCTGTGCCATACATGAATTGCCATATTCCTGTGGCACCGGCGCGTGAAACAGCTCTTGGATTTAATGCCGATTCAATAATGGCCAGGTATTTTAATTCATGTGGAAGCTCATGTTGATCAAATATCCTCTCAAATATGGGGAAATAGTAGTTGGAGAGTCCCAGGATGATTTCTACTCTTTCGCGTCTTTTTTTAGAATAAACATGAATAAAATTGCGTACAATGTTGTTATAATTCAGTTCTATTGCTGAAGGAATATTTTGAATCCTTTTTAGGTACACTGAATCGGGAAATATTGGAATTGTGGTATCCTGAGTGGCAGTAAGGGTTGTATCTTTTATCATACTTTTAAGATACCAGTTATGAAGGACTTCGCTAAGGTTTTTATCGAAATTTTCTTCAATATTTTTTGTTTCCAGCTCTGGGTCAGGCTCTTGTGCTAAGATTCCTGTGTTTGCGATCAACAAGGCAAAAATGATGGTTAACCGGGCTAATTGGTTCATAAATTCAAAGTTTTAAAAAGACTAAATTATAAAATATTAAAAAGAAATAGAACAACTGATACCAGTAAAAGTTTGTGAATTTTCCGTATATATTGTTGCAGGTTGAATTTTTAAGGATAGATCCTTACTTACATCAAAATTATATAAATGAGCATCTACTGATGCATCAATGATATTCAGGATATAAACGGCAAACATTCCAATAATGTTCAAGTCTCTGTATCTTCTGTAATAATCTTTGGCTTGTTTGAGGCGCTCTGCAGATGTAACACCCTTGTAGTCTGATATCCTTCCATTTACCATATCAATATAGGCTTTGTTGTATTCGATATAACGTATATTATTCCAATGGTAAAAATACAGCAGGGTTCCTTCGGCAGCATAGATCACAGGCACTTTCCAGTATTTGTCATTATATATTTGTCCTAAACCCGGCAGGAATGTAGACATTAGGCTGGCCTTTTTGGGCGAATGTTTTTTAAATTTTTGTTCTGATTTTTTTATTGTGTCCTTGATTTCTATATCAGAAGAGTTTTGTCCGTAAGAGGAAATACTAAGAAAAGAGAATATAGCTGAAATAATAATGATTCCGCCTATTTTAGTTAGCATTTTATTTTTACTGTTATTCATACCTGGTTAATCCTCTAATATTAAAAGCACCTATGTTTGATTTAAGGTGAATAAATATATGGTTGATATTCTTACAGCTCTTTGCTGAAAGCTATAACTATTTTAATATCAGGCCACAGAAGCTCGTAATTATATCAAGCCCACGTTACAAGTAGTTTTTTATTTCAGCGCTGCGTTTTTCCTGAAATTTTCTAACGCAAATATGCTCATTTTTGGTATAAATACGCGTACTTTTAATAATATTTTTAGAAACTATTTTGTTAAAACGAACTGAGTTTATCAGGAATAAAAAAAACCTGCCGGATGCATCTGGCAGGTCAGTTATTGTAGCTATTATTTCAGGAGTGATCGAATTTCCTATTTTGCCTCCTGTCCAAGAATTGACATAATTCTCTCAAGATCATCATCAGATTTAAAAGGAATAATAATTTTTCCTTTTCCGTTTCCGCTTCTTTTAAAGTCAATATTTGTGTCCAGAAAATTTGAAAGGTGTTTTTTAACCTGTTGATATTCCTCAGGAAGCTCTTGCTTTTTTTGAGTAGATTTTTTAGGTGTACTTTTTTGGTTTAGTTCTCTGATGATTTCCTCTGTTTTGCGCACTGAGAGTCCTTCATCAATAATACGATAATAGGCTTTTAATTGTTTTTCTTCATCGTCTATATTTATCAGGGCTCTGGCATGGCCCATTGAGATTTTTTTATCACGTATTCCCAGTTGTATTTCAGCTGGTAATTTCAGTAATCTTAAATAATTTGATATGGTGGCTCTTTTTTTGCCAACTCTTTCACTCATTTTCTCCTGGGTTAACTGGCATTCCTCTATCAGCCTCTGGTAACTGATGGCAACTTCAATGGCATCCAGGTCTTCTCTCTGGATGTTTTCCACGAGAGCCATTTCCAGCATAGCCTGGTCATCAGCAGTACGTATGAAAGCCGGTATTTTGTGCAGATTTGCAATTTTTGCAGCCCTGAATCTTCTTTCTCCTGTAATTAATTGATATTTATTTTCATCAACTTTTCTTACAGTAATGGGCTGGATTACACCTATTTCCTTTATTGAGCCTGCTAATTCATTGAGTGCTTCTTCGTTGAAATTTGTTCTGGGCTGGAAAGGATTTACTTCAATCGAGTCAATCTTTATTTCATTAACAGTATCCCCGGAAAAATCTCCTGAATTTCCTGCGTCTTCTATCAATGCTCCAAGCCCTTTTCCTAATGCATTTCTTTTTGCCATTTTCGTTGGATTTTGTTTACCAATATAATCTATACTATTCCATTACTTTGTCTTCATTTTTAATCTTTGTCTGGTCATTTTTTTGAAGTAATTCCCGAGCCAGGTTAAGATGGTTTACAGCACCTTTTGATTTGGCATCGTACATTACAACGGGTTTACCATAACTTGGTGATTCTCCAAGTTTGATGTTTCTTTGAATAATTGTTTCAAAGACCATAGACTGAAAATGCTTCCGAACTTCTTCCACTACCTGGTTTGAAAGTCTTAATCTTGCATCATACATTGTCAGGAGGAAACCTTCAATTTCCAGGTCGGTATTCAGACGATTTTGTATGATTTTTACTGTATTCAGCAGTTTTCCCAATCCCTCAAGCGCAAAATATTCACACTGAACCGGAATAATAACAGAATCAGCAGCAGTGAGTGCATTTACTGTAATTAATCCCAGGGAAGGGGAACAATCAATGAGTATAAAGTCATAATCATCCCTTACTTTGTCAACTACCTTTTTCAACATGTATTCCCGATTTGGCTGATCCAGCATTTCAATCTCTGACCCTACAAGGTCAATGTGGGATGGTATTAAATCCAGACCTTCGGTATCACTTTGAAGAATGATGTTTTTAGGATCAATGTCTTCAGTAAGACATTCATAGATGCTTGTTTTTATGGAACGTATATCGAAGCCTGTTCCGGAAGTAGCATTTGCCTGTGGGTCCGCATCTACTATGAGTACTTTATATTCAAGAACAGCAAGGCTAGCTGCCAGATTTATTGCCGTTGTTGTTTTTCCAACTCCACCTTTTTGATTTGCTAATGCGATTACTTTTCCCATATAATTGATTTTGTGGTTTCTGAATTAAATTATAATTTTTTTTGTGTATCTCAAAAATACAATTTTATGTATGATAAATTTTACTTTATCACAAGATTTGTGAACAATATTTTTGCAGTTATTAACAATTTATTAACAAGGAAAGTTAATAAATTTTCAGGGCCACAAACAGAATTTATTGTATTGGGGATTCGATTTTAACTGCCTCATACGCTTCTTCAAGTAATTTTTCTTTATCAACCGGAACAACTCCTGCTCTTTCACATACCTGTCCTCCTCCGATATTTGCTAATTCTGCTGTTATCCAGGGAGACAGACCTACAGCCAGACAAGCGCCGGCAATACTTATTACAGTATCTCCCGCACCTGAAACATCCGAGATATCTCTTATTCTGGCCGGAGTTTGTTTGTAGGTATCTTTATTGCTTATAAAAACTCCATGTTCTGAAAGCGTTACCATCATCCACTCAATGTTTTGTTCCTTGTGCATAAGCTGGGTAGCCAGGAATATTTTTTCATTGTCTTTTTTATTGATGGTTAGGTTTTGTCCCTGTACGAGTTCTTTAAAATTGGGTTTAAAGAGCGTAACATTTTTATAATGATTATAGTTGCGTTTCTTGGGGTCAACCAGGGTAGGAATTCCTTTTTTATTAGCTTCATTCACAATGCCTTCGATAATAACCGGAGTGATGGCTCCTTTGTCATAATCCTCAAAAATAATTGCGTCAACTTTTTCATGGTCCAGCGTGTAGAGGAGGTGGTTAAGAAAAGCTGTTTCAGTCTCTTTGTCAAGAGGTTCATTTTCCTCTTCGTCCACACGCAGAAGATGCTGGTGATTACTTATAATTCGGGTTTTGATAGTTGTTACGCGGGAGTTTGATTCGAATATCCCTTGCTTGGTCATTTGTCTTTTGGTCAGTAGTTGCTTAAAAAGGTGTCCGCGATCATCATTTCCAATTACTGAAGCCAGTATAGGCTGTGCCCCTAGCGCTTTAATATTAATAGCGACGTTAGCCGCGCCACCAAGCCTGCTTTCCTTTTCAGTTCTGGAAACTACTGGTACAGGTGCTTCTGGTGATATTCTCTCTACATCTCCCCAAAGATAGGAGTCAATCATTGCGTCTCCTATAATAAGTATCCTCAGATCGTTGAATGCATAGAATGCATCTTTTAAATTTTTAAAACTCATTATTTATTTTTTTTATCTTATCAGTAAAAGCCCTAAAACCGGGCTTTTTATTAATATGAATATCTAATTTTCTTTTTTATCCTGGTTTTGTATTCCGCTATTACCGGAATCCAGCAGAAATCTCCAGTTTCCCTTCTTGTTTTTCTCCCAAATGGTAACGTAAGTTCCATAATATTTCTTTTTCTCCGGTTCTTTAGCCGTGAGCGTATAAACACCATAAGTGTATCCCATATCTCCTGATTCAGCCAATTTAGCATAAGAAGGGTTCCATGTGAGAGTATAGCTGGAATCACTCTGATTACTAAAGTGTTCTCTGATTTCTCTTCTTCCAACAATGGGTGAATAATTTCTTTTAAGCAATACCGCTTCCGGGGCTGCATATTCAAGAAAAGCCTGGTGATTACCCACTTCCTCAGATCTTTTCGAAAAAGCCTTATCTGTTTCAAGCAGAGCTTGTCTTTCTTTTTCTAAATCCTGTTTATTCGAACAAAATGAAAATAAAAAGGGAAAGACCAGGATTATAAAAAATATTTTTTTCATTTTTTTTAGCTTAGAAACGAAATGCCAAATATACATTTTTTATAAAGAATTTAGAATGAGACATATCATGTTTCATTTTTATTTATGTTAAATCTATGAATAATAACCTTTTCAGAATTTGGTGTGCAGAATTATCAAATAAAATAAAAACAGCTTTAGGGATGCAACTAATTTTTGATTCCTGTTAAAAAAGTCATTCTGTTCAATTCTTTTTAGTTGTTTTGTTTATTATTATTTTATACTTATCTTCATACATCATTTTTCTGGAAACTTATGAAAAGAACTATTTTAGCATTACTTTTGGTATTGCTGATTGTTCCCACTTTTGGCAGCGATAAAAAATATCCATCAGGGGCTCGTTCAGCGGCTATGGCATATGCTACTGTGATGTTACCTGATTTTTGGTCTGTATTTAATAATCAGGCAGGACTGGCATATATTAATCAAATGTCAGCAGGAATCTATCATAATATGGGAATGATCAGGGAAATGAGTTATCAGTCTGTTGCCTTTGTTTATCCCACTTCAACTGGTACTTTTGCTTCAAGCGGGACCTATTACGGTTATTCAAAGTACAATGAAATAAAGGCCGGTTTGGCTTTTGGTAAGCTGCTTGGGGAGTCTTTTTCCCTGGGTGTACAGATTGATTATTACTCCACACATATTCATGGAGTTGAGGATGATCTTGCGCAGATTACTTTTGAGGCTGGTATCCTGTATAAGCCATTTGATGAGTTATATGTTGGGGTTCATGCTTACAATCCAGCGAATAGTTATTATAGTTATCCTAAAGCTTATATTCCATCTGTTTTTCGGCTTGGCTGTGCTTATTCATTTGATTCCCGGGTGATGACGACACTTGAAATTGAGAAAGAAAGTGAGCACAATTCCTCTGTCAAAACGGGACTTGAATATTCCTTTTTGAAAAACTTTAATTTGCGCGCAGGAGTTATTGTTAATCCAGTGGTTTTTTCTTTTGGCATGGGTTATCAGTTGAATAATTTTATTGTTGATCTGGCCTTTTACAGGCATCAGGTACTTGGGTATGTGCCAAATTTTTCATTACAGGTAAATCTATAGTTTGATTATGAAGGAAATGGGTTTGTTTTCGTTTGTTTTTCTGTTTCTTTCAATTTCTCAGAGTTTGTACTGTCAGAACTCTGATATTAGAGAAATTATCGAAGATTTAACGGAGAATATTGTCTCTGAAGAGGAAAACAAATCTTCTGCAGAAGAAATTTTTAGAGATCTTTTTTTCTTTTCTGAAAATAAACTTAATCTTAATGATGCAACAGAAGCTAATTTGAATGATTTACACCTGTTGAATAGTTTTCAAATTCAAAGTCTTCTTGATTATATTTCTAGAAATGGGGCACTTCAGTCAATTTATGAATTACAGGTTGTTTTTGGATTTGACAAAAAACTGGTGCGTAAGCTCAGAATTTTTACAGAAGTATCACCTGTAGATGAAAACAGGGGAAGATCAATAATTGATTTGAAGCCTGGGCAGGTAGTAAATTACGGTTCGCATCAATTATTGGTTAAAGCTGAACGAATACTGGAAAAACGCAGAGGCTATTTAAATAAAGAAGGGGATAAGAACTTATTTCTTGGTGATCCTTATAAACTTTACACTCAGTATAAATTTAATTTAGATCGCAGGCTATTTTTAGGCTTTACCGCAGAGAAAGATCCAGGGGAGGAGTTTTTGTCGGGATCCAATTATTATGGTTTTGATTATCATTCTTTTCATTTTCTTTATCAGGGTGAAAAATGGCTAAAAAATTTAGCTTTGGGCGATTATAGCATTAATTTTGGCCAGGGGTTGACAGTGTGGAGTGGCTTCAGTTTTGATAAATCACCCTATGTGCTGAGAGTAATGCGAAAAGGAGATCCCGTTAAAAAGTACACCTCGTCTGATGAGAATCGTTTTTTCCGGGGAACTGCCTGTACATTTCTTCATGATAATTTTGAATATTCTGCTTTTTATTCCAGTAAAAATATTGATGCCAATTTTACAGGTCAGAAGAACGAAATTCCTATATTTAGCTCCTTCCAGACCACCGGATATCACCGTCTTCCACGGGAAATTGAAGATGAGCGGATTCTTAGTGAAAAGGTTATGGGAGCAAACATTCTTTTCCGGAAAGATCATTTTGAGCTGGGTTTATCAGGGATCTTTGCAACTTTTGAAGGAGATATTGAAAAATCATTCAAGCCATACAAGTTATATCAGTTTTCAGGCAATGAGAATTTTGTTTTGGGACTGGATTATAAATATTCTTTTAAACAGTATTTTTTGTTTGGTGAAGTCGCATCTTCAGATTTATGCCATGCGGCCTGGTTGAGTGGATTACAGGCTCAGCTTACAGAAAAGTTAGGAATTGCATTGGTTTATCGGAATTATCACCGTGAATACCAGGCACTTTATGCAGACCCTTTTTCTGAATCTTCTACATTTCCTAATGAGAAAGGTTTATACGTAGGGCTGAATATGGAGTTATTATCCTGGTTAATTGCCAGTGTTTCATTTGATAGTTACCAGCATACCTGGATAACTTATCTTACTGATTCTCCTTCTGAAGGTTGGAGCAGCCTGGTTAATTTAAATTTTCCGGTTTATCGCGACTTTGAATTTTATATCCGCTATCAATACAGTGAAGAAGAGGTTAATTATCAGAAATCACAATCATTACTGCCAGGGTTGATGTATGAAAATAAGTATAAACTGAGGTTGAATGTTAAGTATGATATTTCTGAATTTTTGAAGTTACAAAACAGGATATCATTTACAGAATGTTATTTAAGCGATGATACCTATGAACAAGGTATTCTGATTTGCCAGGATTTTTCGTGGCGGTTAAGAAAACTGCCGCTGGAGCTGGATTTCCGTTATGGTATTTTTGATACTGATAGCTATCAATCGAGCCTTTATTCCTATGAACAAGATCTATTATATAATTTTAGTATTCCAGCTTATTATTCCAAAGGATTCCGTTATTACATCAATGTAAAATATAATTATGAACCTGTTACTTTTTATTTGAAGCTTGGAAGGTTTTATTATACAGATAAAAATTCTATTGGAAGTGGTCTTAATAAGATTGATGGAAATACTAAAACCAGTTTGAAAATGCAATTAAGGATTAAGTGGTAGAATTACCGTTGCTTAATATCTTTGATGTTTAGCTGCAATGTGGTTTTGCCTTTAAAGTGATTTTCTTCAATAGCAAAGCAAATATCAAAAGGTTTGCTATTGTGAATGGCATGATAATGGTTAGCCTGCTGAAATGCAATACCCGGGAACTGTATTTCACTTGAGTTTTCCTGTGCTAAAGTAAGTTTTACGTGCTCCTTGCTTGAGCCTACGAGCCTGGCCATTCCAGTGTCTCTCACATTTCTTGCAACAAATATAGGGGCCAGGTTTTGTGGGCCGAAAGGTTGAAACTGGTTGAGCACCTTAAAGAAATTTGGTGTAATCTCGCTGAAATCTATTTCTGCATCGACTTCAATATGCGGGATCATTTGTTCTTCGGTTATTGTGTTTTCGGCAATATTTTCAAAACGCTTTTTAAACGGTTCTATATTATTAATGTCAAGTGTCAGTCCGGCTGCATAAGTATGTCCGCCAAAGTTTTCAAGAAGATCACTGCACTGTTCCAGTGCCTGGTAAACATCGAAACCCGGTATGGAACGTGCCGAGCCTGTTGCCAGCCCGTTTGATGCTGTCAGGATAATTGTAGGCCTGTAATAGATCTCGATCATCCTGGAAGCTACTATACCAACAACGCCTTTATGCCAGTTAGGGTTATAAAGGACAGTTGATTTTTTTTCATTCACCCCTGGTTCTATCGAGGTCATTTTTATAGCATCCTGTGTGATATTCCGGTCGATATTCTTTCGTGCATCGTTGCATGAATTTACCTTTACCGCCATCTGGTCGGCTTTTTGCTGATTGGTAGTAATAAGCAATTCCACTGCACTTCTGGCTGACTCAATTCTTCCGGTTGCATTGATTCTGGGGCCGATTCTGAACACAACATCTTCTACCGCAATTTTTTTCTTATGGCTATTCAGCCCTGAAACTTTAATGATTGCTTTTAAGCCTGTGCGCGGATTTTTATTGAGTTGCTTTAATCCATAATAGGTAAGGATTCTGTTTTCATCAATAATAGGAACAATATCCGAAGCAATACTAACTGCTACAAGATCGAGGAAAGGATATAACTCTTTGAAGCTTATATTATTTGTTATGGCAAATGCCTGCAGTAATTTGAAGCCTACTCCGCAACCGCTTAACTCTTTGAACGGGTAGTTGTCATCGGGTCTTTTGGGATCCAGAACAGCCACAGCCTTTGGCAACTTTTTTTCAGGAGTGTGATGATCACAAATAATTACATCAATGTGGTTTTTCCGGGCGTAATCAACTTTTTTTATTGCTTTTATGCCACAATCAAGTGTGATAATCAGTGAAATATCATTTTCCCTGGCGTAATTAATACCTTTGTAGGATACTCCATATCCTTCCTCATACCTGTCAGGGATATAGTAATCAATGTTGTTATAGAATTTTTTCAGAAAGGAATAAACTAAAGCGACTGAGGTGGTTCCATCTACATCATAATCGCCGTAGACCAAAATCTTTTGATTGTTCAGAATTGCCTCCTCGATTCTTTCAACAGCACGATTCATATCCTTCATCTTAAAAGGATCGTAGAGACTTTCCAATTCCGGACGAAAAAATTTTTTTGCATTTTCAAACGAGTTAATTCCGCGTTGCAACAAAAGACGGGAGAGGAGCCTGCTTATATTTAGCTCTTCAGCAAGCTTAATCTCTTTTTCTTCATTTGGTTTTTCTTTAAATACCCATTTTTTGTGCATAATTATTAGTGCCTTCTTTTATTTTTTATAATCCATTTGAAAAATATCCTGAATTTTTTGTTTCAATATTTTCTTGGTCTCTTCAAAATCAATTTTTTTACCGGTTTCCTTTTGTAGCGAAGTAACCCCTTTGTCAGTAAAACCACACGGGTTTATATGGTTGAAATAATTCAGATCGGTGTTTATGTTAAATGCAAATCCGTGCATGGTAACAAATTTGCTGGCCCGAACTCCAATTGCGCAAATTTTTCTTGATTGTCCCGTTTTATTTGTATCAAGCCAAACACCTGTAGCGCCATCAAGTCTCTCTGCTTTAAGGTTATATTCTTGAAGTGTATTTATTATTGCTTCTTCCAGTTTATGAATATATTCCTTTATTCCAATATTTAGTGCTTCCAGGTTGAGAATAGGGTATCCCACAATTTGCCCCGGGCCATGATATGTGATGTCGCCTCCCCTGTTTATTTTGTAATAAGTGGCATTTATTTTTTTCAGAAACTCATCGCTGATTAGTAGATTGTTATGCTCGCCACTTTTGCCTAAGGTATATACATGAGGATGCTCACAAAACAATAAATAATTATTTGTTTCAAGATTTTTCTTTTTAGCTTCTACAATCTCATCGAATTTTTCTTCCTGATAATCCCAGGCTTCTTTGTAGTCGATGACACCTAAATCCTCATATTTAACTTTAATATTATTCATTTTTTTCTTATGCTTTTACGTGCTTTTCAGCATGATAAGAAGATCTGACCAACGGACTGCTTTCAACAAACCGGAAGCCTTTTTCCAAACCTGTTTTTTCGTAGAGTTTAAATTTTTCAGGTTCTACGAATTTTATCACGGGATGATTGTCGGGGCCGGGTTGTAAGTATTGACCAATTGTAAGGATTTTACAACCGACAGCTAAAAGATCATCCATGGTTTCAAAAATTTCTTCTTCCTCTTCTCCAAGTCCCAGCATAATTCCAGACTTAGCGTTTACTCCGGACCTGGCAATATATTCTAGTACTCCAAGACTTCTGTCGTATTCTGCTCTGCTTCTAATTTGAGGTGTTAGTCTTCGTACGGTTTCAAGATTATGCGAAATAACATCTGGTTTAGCCGCAATTACCTTGTCAATTAAATTCCGTTTTCCATCAAAATCAGGAATAAGCCCTTCAACTGTAATTCGATTTCTTTCCTTTATTTTCTTTATGGTTTCTGCCCATATTTCTGCTCCCCCGTCATCAAGATCATCTCTGTCAACCGAAGTAATTACTGCATGTTTAATGCCCATTATCTCTATAGTTCTGGCTACTTTTTCAGGTTCCTTTGGGTCTGGAGGTAAAGGTTTTCCTGTAGTAACCCCACAGAATTTGCACGATCTTGTACAAATATCTCCAAGAATCATAAAGGTTGCTGTACCACGGTTCCAGCATTCTCCTATATTCGGACATTTTCCGCTTGTGCAGATTGTATGCAGATTGTTTTCCTGGACTCTGTTTTTAAGTTTGGAATAAATTTCACCTTTTGGCATCTCCATCTTCATCCAGCGAGGTAATCTTCCTTTTGCTTTATTTTTTTTATTCATACAAACCTTGATTTAAGGTAAGATTTATATATATTTAAACTAAAATTTTTCACAAGAAAAAAATACATTTAATTGGTCTTGTGTAATTTATCATGTTATTTTTATTCATTTCCTCTGGGAATTTTTGAATAAAAATAAAAGGAACGTTTCCTTAATGCAAAGTTAAAATTTAAAATCATTTTAAAGAGTAAAATTTTAATATATTCCTTGAATTATGAAAAAGCCTGTAAGTAAGATAATTATGCTTTTTTTGTTAATGCCTGCAAGTTTGTTTGCCCAGGATTATTTTAGCAATCAAGCGAAAAATTCTGAAAGTGCTCATCTTGTTTTAATGCATCCAACAGTTTCAAATATCAAGACAATAAATAACTTGTTGAAAAAAGAAATTTTATCTCCCGGGGATTATAATTTTGTAGGTGTTTACCATTCCGGTGAGAGATACAATTATGATAGAACTATTAAATATTTGGATACAGCAGAACTAGCTGGTGATTTTTATCTTCATTATACCAGGGAGAGTATTCACCCGGATAAACTTTATGGCAGAAACAAACTAAGCGATGATTTCAAAAAGATTTTTTTGAACTCAGAAGGTGTTATTTTTTTTGGAGGGCCAGACATGCCTCCATTTCTATATGGTGAGAGAACGAGTTTACTGACAAATATTTATGATCCTAACAGACATTACAATGAAGCATCCTTTCTTTTTCACCTTATAGGAGGTACGCAAAACAATGATTTCGAACCTTTTTTGAAAAAACATCCGGATTATTTCATTCTAGGGATTTGTTTAGGTATGCAAACTATGAACGTTGCATCAGGTGGAACCCTGTATCAGGATATTCCCAGTGAAATTTATAAGATTAATAAGGTTGAGGCTTTGCTTGATAAAGAGAAAAATGACATACACAGAAATTATTACAATGCTTTGCATCCGGAATTGGAATTATTTCATGGGAGTTTTCATAAAATTGTTCTGAAAAACGAATTTCCTTTGAAAATGGATCAGGAACCGTTAGTTTACAGTAATCATCACCAGGGAATAGAAAAGATAGGGAAGGAATTTGAGGTAGCAGCTACCTCTTTAGATGGAAAAGTTATAGAAGCTATTCGACACAAATACTATCCTAATGTAATAGGAATTCAATTTCACCCGGAGCCACCCTATTTATATGATCAGCATTTAAAATATTATCTCTCCCCTGAGCATAAAGAACCTGTTTCCGGACATGAATTATTAAAAAGGGCCAATAGTTGTGAATTTCATTATCAGTTCTGGCAGGAGATGGCTGAAAGACTAAATAAACTTGCTAACTCTAAAAAAGAGAATTAAAGGCCAAAATCAAGTACAGCATTGTAATTAAAATCCAGTTTATGAGGACGAATGGCAACGCCCATTTTTGTGTAGTCACCAAGCAAAATTTTCCTGTGACCCAGGTTTGGAACCGCTTTGTCGATAAGTAAATTAAGGACTACATCAAAACCATTCTTATTTCCATAATCACAGGCTTCGGCATTATAACCATAGGGGCATTTTTTTCTGTCGTGGCCTTTCAGTCCTCTTTTACCCGCTTCTATAGCCCAGCATTCCGCAAGTTTGAAGAGTTCATAGTCTGGATATATTATATTTAAAGACCTCATCCTTCTTAGCTTTTTAAACAAGCTTTGATAATAAAAACTGTTTTGGGTTTCTTCCAGGTAAGTTCTGTTGTAAAATGAAAATTTATAATCATACCTTTTCATTATTAGAATAGGTTTTCCCTGATCGCTAAATCGGAATTTTGACAGGTTTTTCAAGACAAGCAATTCGGGTTTATGGTTGTTAAGGTAGTTATATAACCCCGAATAATCAATATTATACCTGTATCGTGTTGTGGTTTCTGATGTTTTATATGCTTTCTTTTCAATAAATCTATTTTCTGTTTTTTCCGGTAGTTCATTTTGATAAATATTATGAACAGGCATATTATAAAACTCCTGACGTGATAACTTTTTGTTGTAGTTATTTCCTAATATTAGGGTATCATAAAGTGGAATACTAATTTTTATTTCGCCGTGATATCGAACACGAAGTCTTGCCCTCACAAATGTTTCATGGAATAATTCCGGGTTCATCCTTACCAGGTTCAGAAAATAGAAAACCATTTTTTCATCCTCATTGAGATAATTTTCATTTTTTGCAGTGTTTGCCATGCGGTACTTAGGATTATCCCATTCCCTGAACTTAGGATTGTTATAATAATATTTGTTTAAGAGTTTTTGAATCTCTTTTTTATAATGCTTTTTATGTTCTTGATTCATTCTGGATTTTGATTCAAGTACTTCTAAAAAATAGGTGTCATCAAACCCATAATGATTCTTGAATAGCCGGTTTGAATTGTTAAATGTTTTGTGTAGGGCATTAAAGTATGTATCAGCCTTATTTCTTCTTCCATTTTTGTAATATTTTTTTGCCTTTATAAAAATATCAGTCTGCAATTTTTCAAGTTCCTTCAGTATAATGGTTTCTGTTTTATCTTCAGGAACAATTGTATTTTGTGCTGAGCGTATCAGCTCCATTGTTTTTAAATACCTATCCTTTGTTTTTTTAATTTCTTCGTGGTCTTTAGAGAGGTTATAAAATGCAAGTGCTTTGAAAATTTTTTTCTGTGGAATTTCAGGATCCCGATTATTCAGATTTTTATATATTTCCTCAAATTTCTGGTTTTTGTACAGTTCTTTTATTTGTTGAATTGAGGTATTATTCTGCCCTGAAACAGATATGCTGAAAAGGAGCAATCCTCCTATATATAACATTGCGGTAAGTATTGTATTTGTTCTCTTCACTTTTAACACAGATCATTGGTTTGTTCTATTTAGAACGATAAAAAGGAATTTATGTTTGAAAAGAATTAATTTAAATGTGCTTTTCCTGTTTTGCGTTTACAAACAATATGTCGCCAAGATTGTCATAACCAGTAAACAGGTTTTTACCTTCATGTTTTAGTTGTTCATTGAGAAAACCGATTAGTGTCAAACCTGCATTTTCTGATTTTTCATTAATAATGTCTCTTGGTTTGGTTTCTTCATCAAGAAGAATAAACTCAACATTTTTTAGTGAAATTGGTAAACGTCCATTTTTAACCACATTTATGAGTTGTTTTTTTGATTCATCCCTGTCGTTCTGGGTAGTTAAATAAAATATCTTTATGCTGCTTTTTCTCCATTCCGGGGCGCCCATAATAATGTAACTCAACAATATCATCAGGTTTATATTTTTAAGATCAAATTTTTTAATCCATATATGAATACCTTGCCTGTAGTTTACTGATTTATTTGTACCCCCTAAGACACATACATCATAATTAGCTGCTCTCACAAGCGATATGTTTTCTACAATTTGTTCGAGTTTATCAGGATTTCTCTTTTCAAATTCAAAGAGGATCATGTTGTTTTCCAGTCCCGAAATTCCCGGTAACTGAATTATCTGAGCTATGGCAGAAGTGTAAGACGGGGAAATGATGGTGTCTACATATACATGACTGTCTTTATAGTAAGTCTTATCAATTAGTTTTTTTAATTCTTTTTTAGATTTTTCATAGTTTTCGTTTGAAAGATAGCCTGGAATATACTTAATATAAGTTCCGAAACCATATTTGTGCGATAGCCAGGTAAGAAGGTTGAAAGCATTTTCTCTGTCAGATTCAATATCGGAAACGCAAACTACTGAAGGATGCCAGCTTATTTTTTCTTTAAGGCGTTGCGTTTTTTGAAGGTAAATCTGTAAGTTCCTGTTGATCTGGAAGAGCGTACTCCTAAAGATGGCTTCAAGTCCTTGTCTTTCTTTGTGATAGTAGCTAATGTATGAATAGAGTAAAATCATCAATACAATAGCTATCCCGGCATATAAGGCATCTATTCTGAACATGAGATAAACTGAGAAAACAAAACCTATGAGTGAGAGCAGCCAGTTGGAACGGAATGAAGGCCTGTAGGAGGGAGGAGCTCCAAAATGATTGAGGAATGAGATCAGGCATAAAGAACCATAGGTAACCATAAAAAACATAGAAATAATTGAAGCCACTGCATTCACTTCTCCGTATGCTACAAAAGCAAAAGCAATAATCACAGTTACAAGAGAAGCATTTACAGGTTCGTTATTGTCTTTTTTGCCTTTTGCCAGAAACCGGTTTGCAGATTTTCCCGGAAAGGCCTGGTCAGCTCCGAGTGCCTGAAGAGTTCTGGGAGCTACCATAACTGAGCCCAGAGCAGAAGAGATGGTAGAGGCCGCCAGGCCCAGGGGGATAATTATGCTTCCTCCATATGCTATTTCGCTCATAATTAATTGTATATCTACCATATCCTGTGGCTTGGCAGAGTGGACAAGTTTTAGCCCAATGAAAACATAAATAATCAGTCCAATAAAAGTCGCCAGCAAAGTTCCTTTTGGAATTGATTTACCCGGATTTTTCAGATCACCCGATAATCCAACACCAGCAGTCATTCCTGTAAACGCAGGAAAGATAATTGCAAAAACCATAAAAAAGTCATCGAAATTTCTTACCGGATTTTCTGTAATTCCTGCCCTGGCTGTTTCAGAATATTCTGTCTGGCCTATGAAGAACATTAATAACGAAAAACCTAAAATAGCCACAACAAAGTATAAAGCTTTAACACCCATGTTGGCCCCCTTTTTAAGAATCAGCAGGGCAAGAATACCCATAGCAGGCAAACTTATCGCCTGTCTGGGCAAATAAATTCCGTAGTCTTCTCTGAGCAGATTGAATACCGGTTCAAAAGCTTCAGTGAAGGCTATTACATAGAAGGCTACACTAATTGCCTGAGAAAGATATAAGGCTATCCCTATTGTGGATCCAATGTTAAGTCCAAATGAACGGGAGATGATATAGTATTCTCCTCCTCCTTTTACTCTCTGGTTCGTGGCTATTTCTGAAATGGCAAATGCGGTAGGAATAGTTACTAAATGACCGAGTAAAATGATCAGTAAAACACCAAAAAAACCAAGTTTTCCAACAGCAAATCCAAACCGTAAAAATAAAATAGCACCAAGTATGGTTGATATGGCTGTAAAAAAAACAGGCAGAGTACTGAATTTATTCTTTCCGTTGGAACTCATACTTTGTATTTTTTATATAAATTTAATATATTTTTGATTGTTAAATTTATAACCAAAATAATTAATTTCTGATGTCTGCGAAAGTATTAATACAAATTTCTTTATCTGTTGGGGCTTTGGTCCTCTTTGTTATTGTTATTTCACTGTTAAGAAGGTGGATTAGTTTTTTCGGGAAAAAGCATTCTTTTCATGAAAGGAGGACATTTTATGCTAAAAAGGTAATTACATTGCTGTTTGCTATTCTTTTTCTTGTTTTTTTGTCTGTTATATGGGGTTTTAATATTGAAGGACTTCCCGTTTATTTTGCCTCCTTCTTCGGAATTGTGGGTATTGCTTTTTTTGCTTCATGGTCTTTGCTAAGTAATATTACAGCTTCCCTTATTTTATTTTTTAATTACTCTTTCCGTATTTATGATAAAATCAAAATTGTTGATGGAGATAATTCTATTGTTGGTGTTGTAAAGGATATGAGTATGTTTTCTCTTGAGCTGGAGACAGAAGAAGGACTTAAAGTAAATATTCCAAACAACCTGGTAGTTCAGAAATCAGTTATTATTCTGGAGGATTCTGTCTATTAGAAGAAAGAATTTTGTAATATTCTAAAAATAAATTTGCTATATTGGTTTATTTGTAAACTATTTGGTTTTTCTAAAGTCTTACTTACTGTTAATTTGCAGATATTCAATTTGGAATTGTATTTAGGTTGATTTAATTTTTAACTTGTATTATTCTTGTTAAATAAAATATTCATTAAAAAATAAAAATTATGAAAAAACAATCCAATTTTATTACAGTAATGATTTTTGCAATCTTCTTGATTGGAAATTCAACCCGGCTATTGGGTGCAGAAAACACTCCTTTGCTGCGTTTCCCGGATATTCATAAAGATAAAGTTGTCTTTGTTTCAGGAGAAGATATTTGGATAGTTCCTTCAGAAGGAGGAGAAGCACAACGTCTTACGATCCATGATGGAGAAGAGAAGTTTCCAAAATTTTCCCCTGATGGTGAATATATTGCTTTTACCGGTGAGTATGACGGAAATTCAGATGTATACGTTATGAACAATCAGGGAGGGGATATTACCCGTTTAACTTATCATCCTGATTATGATGAGGTGATAGGCTGGCATCCAACTGAAAATAAAATTTTGTTTACCTCTAGCCGGGCGCCTGGAACAGGTATTCCGACAACCCGTATTTATTCTGTTTCGCCTGATGGAGGATTGCCAGAGCCAATGATCCTGGTTGAGGCGGCCCGCGGGAGTTTGTCACCTGATGGTAAAAAGATAGCGTTTAATAAAACTGCACGGGAAAACAGGACCTGGAAACGCTACAAAGGTGGCAGAGCGCAGGAAATATACCTGTATGATCTTGAGGATAAGAAGGAAAAACAGTTAACTGATTTTGAAGGAACCGACAGAATTCCAATGTGGATAGATGATAAGATCTATTTCTCTTCTGACAGGGATGGTCATTTAAATTTGT
>Ga0102934_1000113_pt1 | contig 44053 bp, 33 predicted proteins | sample SalPonR2_A_D1_MG_FD_78175 | JGI IMG/M metagenome (GOLD analysis project Ga0102934, IMG submission 78175) | Salt pond soil microbial communities from South San Francisco under conditions of wetland restoration - Salt Pond MetaG R2_A_D1_MG | ecosystem: Environmental > Aquatic > Marine > Intertidal... | reverse complement strand
TTTTTTTTTTACCAACCAGCCACCGTTCGGCCCCCCCCTTCCTTTTTTTTTCCCCTTCATTCGGGGAATTGGGGCCCCCCCTTTCCCCCCCCCCCTACCACCTTCCATATATCACACGTCCCTCTCATCCCTGAGCGACTCCCCCCTTCGCATCCCTCCCTGCCACCCACGCGTCCCCCTCCACTCCTCCTACACTCTTCATCCCTTCCACTTCCCCCCCTTCCTCTCGGGTGAAATTCCAGGCAGGGCATATAGATTTGAAGGAACACCACTCACAGAGCTTCCCTGGGGTGGCGGGGAAGGAATCCGCTTTCCACGCGCTGACGATGCGTTCCCACAGGCCGAGAAGCTCGGTTTTTGTTTCTGCCAAGTCTTCCCGTCGCAGGCGCATGGACATGACCGTCGGACCGTCTGCAAGAGAAGAGGGAAAGGAGAGAGGGAGGCAAAAGAGGGAGAGGGCGGCGACAGATTTCAGAGCAGCTTGGAGGAACATACCTCCTTCCCTGACCTTCCAGACAACCAGAGGAAACGAAGACGCGATAAAAACCACGAAGGAAGGAGATTGGAACAAGTCGGGGAAAATGCAGAGATGGAGAGGGAGACAGCTGGGGAGGGGACGGACCGAGGTAGATCAGCTTCAGTCGCGTGGGCGTCCGTTGTTTGACCTGTTCGAGAAGGAGAGCGTACACTTTAAGCTGAAAGAACTTGTCGTTCATGATCCGTTCGTTCACCGCGTCGGAATATTTGAGGGCAGGAGCCTTTCCTGTCATGGGGAGATGGAGTGGGCGAGGGGACAGGGTGAGCAGATGAGGAGACGTGGGAGGGGTCAAAGGAGAGCATTCGGGGGGGGGAGTACGGAGAAGGACCTTAAAGAAGAGAAAGCGAGACATACGGCGCATGCAGGAATGTGAATGAGAAGGAAAAAGTAGGAAAAGGGAGTCGAAGGGAGGGAGGGAAGGAAGTGGGGAGGGAGGGAGGGAGGGGCCCCACCAGTCTTGTAGTCTACCACCACCCACTCCCCCGACCCGGGCTCCAGATCGACCCTGTCCAAGATGCCAGTCACGCTCGGCCCGTCCGGAAAAGGCACCCGCATGCGGAACTCGCGCATCAGAGGTTCTTGCTCGGCTGGGGTTTCCACCTGAAGCGCCGAGGTGGAAAGGAGCGGAGGGGGGAGATGAGGAGGGAAGGGAGGTTCAGAAGTACTCGCATGGTCGGATTGGAGAAACGAACATGAAACACGTGGCCCATAACATAGTCGTCCATCGGCATTCTCAAGCCCTATTCGGCATGGACGCGTCCACCCACCTTCAAATAATTCGAAAGCAGCTTCAACCCAGCCATGCCAAAGGCCCGCTGATCCTCGGTGGAAGGGAAGAGTTCCAGATACTTGTCCCTTCGCTTCAGCCACACTGCACGGAATATGTCGTGCAAGACTTCTTTACTTCGTTTTTCGGGGGGCTGGGAAAAGAGTTCGTCCAAGGCGTCGTGAACCATGGAGCCACGGACCATGACCTCCGAGGGCGGTTCTGGGATTTTTTCCAAATGTCGAAACCTGTACAGGCGTGGGCAGGTTTTAAAATCGCCCAGAGAAGAAGGCGAGACGGTAGTAGGAAGCCCCACACTCGGTACTATGTAGGCGGAAGGGTCTATGGTGTCACTTCTGGGTCTGGTGGTCGCTTGAATGCCCGCCGGAGGTGCGGGGTTAGGAGTAGAAGGGGAGGAGGTTGCCATTTTGATCGTATGTGCAGGGGTAGACGATGGGGTCGATGTCGGACGCGGCATCGAGACTATTGCTGAGCCCATGCTTCTTGACCTGATCGAAGGGATGTACGGTTGCGATGTGGGGGGACAGATGCTTGATGGTAGGGCTAGAAATGCACGGACAGTGTTGAAGAGGAACATTGTGCTCAGGCCTCCCAGGCCAGCCCGTCGCGTGCTCAGCATTCGGACCCGTCGCCATGGACAAGGATGGTAGATGTGAGGTAAAATGTGGCCTGATGATGCTGACGGTGGTGTTATCAATGCAGCTGGGCGCCTGGACATGGCGACAGAGAGGCCTGCGACGGGGGGTGCCTGTGCATAAAGACGATTGTTCGTGCACGCTGAGGGGCGTCAGGCCTGGTACAACGTCACTATGCAGCGAGAGAAGGCCTTCAAGATTTTCACGCTGAGCCCGGGCGTTGAAGCTTGGGTTGGGTTGTATTTCGTCAAAGGGCAACAGGGGGGGAAGGCTAGCTTCAAGGAAGTCAGCGAGCGCAGTCATGGTGGTACGCCTCCGCACCAAAGTAGAGCTAATTGTGAGCTGGGTAGCGCTAGAAGTAGATAGCACAATGGTTGACACGACAAATAAGACATTTGGAGCGCCTCAGAGGTCGTGGTTGATACGTTCGCGCATAAAGAAACGTTTTTGGGGGCTCGGCTCTCTCTATGATAATGTAGTTAGCGTCCCAACCTCCCGTATGTATCAAAAGCCTATATGCACACGGGACTTTACAAGTTGAGGGCCCAGCGTGTCATTGATGTAAGATTTTTCAATTGGGTATGGTTAAAATGGCGTAAAAAGGCTTGTAATCCGAGTAAAATGCTTTTTATTTTCCATTTCATGTACCGCGTCATGAAACTGATCTCACGCTTCCATCTGTTCTTTCCTTCGATTCTGTGAATGGGTTGCTAAAAACATCGTGGACTGACAGGCACTGCCTGTACATCAGCTCTAATGAACGTCGTTCGAGAGATCCAGCGTCTCAATGAAAAGGAACTACAGCGCGGGACGGCTGGAATGGAGGGCAGTTGGCATGGACAGTATAAAGACTCTGCCTGGGTCTTTGTGGGTAGCTTGCCTTTGCAATTGAGCGAAGGTGACGTGTTGTGTGTTATGTCTCAGTGGGGGGAAATCGAGGACTTGCACTTGGTCCGAGACAAGGGGACAGGGAAGAGCAAAGGTTTCGCCTTTTTGAAGTACGAGGATCAACGCAGCACCATTTTGGCGGTGGACAATATGAACGGGATTAAATTGCTGGAGAGGACCCTGCGTGTGGACCACAAAGAGAAGTACTCGCTGCCGAAAGAGGTGTTGGAGAAGGCAGAGGAGAAGGAGAAGGCCCGTCTGGAGGCGGGGGAAGATGGAGGGGGGGGAGGGCCGCGATGGAAGCCAGGGCATGCCTACGAAGGGAAGGAGCTGGTGGGGGGACATGACCTGAGCAAAGGTGTCGATCTTTTCGCGCCGGTCCAGGAGGGGGAGGTGGATGCGGAAGAGGACGGCTTGGTGTCGTCGGGGAATGAAGAGGAGGACGCCTGGTTGGACGACAGGGAGGAAAAACTGCGGAGGCGGGAGAAGAAGAGGAGGAAGAAGGAGAAGCGGGAGAAGAAGGAGAGGAAGATGAGAAAAGGAGAAGAGAAAGAGACGAAGGGGTGGGATGGGGCGCGTGGTGACACGGAGGAGGGAGGTGATGGGAGGCAGAAGAGGAGGCAGCGGAGTAGCAGCCCGGGCTCGGAGAGGGAAGGCTTCCTGTCGAAGACGCAGCACGAGGGGAACGTGAGAGAGCGAGAAAGGGGGAGGGAGGAACCACATGGCCCGTGGCGAGGGGAGGGGGACCGGTGGATGCGAGGGAGGGAGGGGGAGGGGGAGGGGGCGGGGGAGGGAGAAGATGCGTTCGAGGGGAAAAGGGTGTCGCAGGCGCCGAGGATGGCCTTGCCCGCAGGGCATGGGTTTCCGTCTTGGCGAGGAAGGTACGACCCGGCCGTCCAGGAGGTGCAAGGGAGGGGGGGAGGGGCAGGAGAAAGGGGAGGGCGGGGAGGAAGAGGGTTCGATACAGGGGGGGCGGGAGCCAGGAGCATGTTCGGTCAAGGGCTGAGGCGAGGAGGGGGAGGGAAGAGCCGGGGAGCCATGACCGGTATTGGAGGCATGCACCGGCGGCGGTGAGGGGGTGGGAGAAGGGATGGAGGACGGATGGAGCAACGGGGAATCTGGTGGCAGCCGTAGGGTAACAAAAAGAAAACTTGACATGGAAAGCGTGTCCCTCCGCCGGGCCGGATAGGTGAAGCCGTGCGGCCCTTGAACAGGCAGGGCCTTTGAACAGCCTTCCGCCTGTCCTTGTTCTTTGGGAGGGCACAGTCCCTTCCCCGGCCTTCGCCCTTGGGGCGTGCGCCGAGTTAAGTCGACGCTTCTGCCGGCGTTGCCGTCTGTTTTTTGTCGTCATACACCGCCACCCACGGATCTTATGTACATAACGCAAATGACCTCACTCCCTTCTCACTCCTCCTCTTCGGCCTTTTCGGTCATGGCCTCAAAAGTCCAGCACGGACAAGGGAGCGGGCGCGCCACACAGGCACAGCATGCCTGGGCGGAGGGAAGGGCAGACAAGATGGGGGAACCTCACGATGTGTTATAGCCGGCTTTGTAAGAGCTGACCGATGGCGAAAGCCACGTCCCCCTCCGCGATCCGATCGTCAAAGGCACGAAACTCAGCTTTGATGACGTCGTCCACCTCCCGCAACCGTTGGCTCTTCATGAGGGCCTTGAAAGCGACAACGGATTTTTGAACCAACGGTTTAGCCAGCATGTCCTCCAGCCGCAATAGGACCTCCGTAAGCAAACGGTCCGTGGGGATGATTTCGCTGATGAGGTGTGAGGCTTGTGCCTCCGTCGCGGTGAACTTCTTGCCCAAGAAGAGGAGCTCGCTCGCCTTGCTACGGCCCATGGTGAGAGGGAAAAGGGCGGAGGAGGCGTACTCCGGGACGATGGCCATCCGTAAGAAGGGCGTCCAGAACGTGGCGTGAGGGGCTGCGTATGCAAGGTCCACGTGGCAGAGAAGGGTGACGGCGATCCCGATCGCGGGGCCATTCACGGCAGCTACCACTAATTTAGGAAAATGGGATAAGGCCTGGGAAAGAGGGGAAGGAGGAATAGCACTGTCAGCGTCGCTGACTCCGAGAAAATAATCAGGAGGCTTGATGCGTGCGTGCATCTGAGGACACACCACACGGGAAAGGCCAAGGGAGGGACAAAGTTGCGGTCTTTGGAGACGATCCTGATTCATGCAAAGATAGTCACATGCACCGGGACAGTCTGTCACAATATGCAGGACTTACCTTCATAAAAATGGCCGCCGGTGACGTCTCCATTTTATGCTCTGGGTCGGGAGTCCACGATTCGTCCGTCAAATCTGCTCCCGATGAGAAGTAGTCGCCTTTCCCTGTGAGCACCAAACATGTCACCGACTCGTCCATTGCCGCCCTATCCATGGCATCGGCCAAGTCCAAATACATGGCGCCGGTAATGGCATTTTTCTTGCGCGGTCGATCAAGGAGAAGGACCAGGATGCCAGGGGAAGGTCGTTCTTCTTGGAAGTACTTCTCTGCCACACGCAATACAAGGTGATAAGGAAACATACAAAACAAGTTGATATAAACATGTCCTCAGCTCGACTGATGTACCCGCTTTTGTGAGCAATTCCTTTTTGAACATATAAAGTACCCAAATTTGGTAGTGAAAGATACCTGGACGCCAGTCCTCAGGCAACAAATACGACAGTATCGCACAGGCAAGAGCATACGCGATTGCCACACGAGTTTAAAGAGAGGACTTGCCTTGATTGTCATCCTTCCTGTGTATGATTAAGTCTGCCATTCGCCTCCTTGCGCACGCAATAACGCACGCCTGTACATTTGTGAGAAGAAATTGTCGAACGAGAACAAGAAATTGAAGGCAAAAGGAAGTGGAAGTTGAGGTCGAGGCGAGACATCGTGTGATATGGGCGAGCATTGACAAGCTCCCTGCTGCCCTTGCATAAATTAATCCCAGGCTCCCACGCAGTGACGCGGGGAAACAAGACGACCCCTTTGGCTGATAGAGGCAACCATCAATTGCGGTCTGGCTGCTTTAAAATGCGTTAAAAGAAAAATGCACGACGTCTATGGCCATGGCTGTGTGTCCGGGAGGCAGGACATGAAGCAACTGCCCACATGAGGTTTGATAAATTTGCATTGTCAAGGGGCAACCATTTTGACATTTCACTCGTTATGAAATAAATTCTGATTGATTTTATGGTGTTAAGAGCTGTCAAATATCCGGCAGAGATTTTAGAAGTTTATTCTGGCAGGTATGAAGCTTTTCATCGTTACGGGTCAATAACAAGCATGGAAGAGAGTATAAATGGAAGGCAGAACACAAATCATCTTCAAAATCATTATAAAGGAACTTATTGTGGACTTCAGGTTCGTAGCGCTATTCAATGGTGGAAAGATCGGCGAGATGGAAAAGGAATATGCAGGGTAGACAGAAAGGCCACACGCACGTGACGGCCGATACTATCGTGGGTGAATCTGTACATCGATCAACATTTATTAAAGTGTGCGGCTTCAATACGTAAATATAATCAAGTACGAGAAGATGAAGTGAAAGGAGGACAAAAAAGGGAAACGAAGATAACATGGAAGGACAAGGAGGAGGACGAGGAAAATATGGAGCAATGGTGATGGTAATTAACAGGGAGATCGGAGGAAGAAGGTGGACGAAAATAGCAAGAAGGCAGAATTACTATATTGGCAGGACCCACAACGAGATTTTTTTGTAGCGAGAAGAGGATCTCTTCGCGGTGGTTTTAGAGGCATTTCCTTCCCTACCTCTTTGCTACTTATTGGGAGCGAGTGCCGAAACTAATGAGAGAAAGACATCCTCCTATGCACACAACAATAACTTTGAAGAATACCATCAGAAAGTGTTTGTGAATTGCAGATAGAATTCAAGGGGAGTGTGATGTTGTTGTTTCTCCCGTTGTCTTGAGGCGAAACGAGGGTAAGAGATCTTATCCGGGTGTATCGACTGCATGGAAATCTTTAAGGAATGTACCATAATTTGCACTCAAAATCTATTCGAGAAATTCATGGACAAAACTGGACGCGTATCGGCCGGCTACCACCTTTGAAATATCGTAATTTGCGAGGCGTTTTATTTTAAAAAAATCCTGGTAGAAATTGTTACCATCGCTAGGAATAATCAAGGACAAAATTAAGCACTACCACAAATCTAAGGCGTAAAACGGACAACCGCTCCAAGCATCATATCTCTGATCGACTGAATCACCCCGTGTTTTTGCCAGAAAATGACTGCCGGGCTATCACCGACACGCATCTATTCAGAAGCGCTGTGTTGGGGTCGCAATCTGTACGGAGAAATTAAGTTTTTGAAGACTTGCATGCATGACATAGTAGCTCCATATCGGTATATACGTTTTTTAGCTGGCGCTTTTGCCAAAAATGCCTGATTACCCACCAAATGAATAAATACAATCACATTGGCCCCTTTCCTTGTATGTCCGGAGATAAAGTCCGCCCGCCCCGTCGACCGGGAGATATCACTGCGCATACCGTCGCGACGAGCGGCTATTGGTCCCATTGGACCACACTTTATGTACTTCTTCCGGTATATATACGATCTTATTCAACTTAGTGTCATTCTGTTGTCCTTGTCCCAGCATTTGAACGTTTTCGGGCGAAAGCTATCGCGGCATAGATGGGAGAGGAAGGAATGATGCGTGATACGGATATATGAAGGTTGAGCCCAGTCCGTGGTGCTGTGAAAGTGAGTAAGAGGTGTCCGTGCCAAAGTTTTGGATCTGTCGTCGTTGTGACACGATGTGATCGACCATAAACGGCTGTATTAGGCCCTCAATGTCGCTCTGCTTGTTGCATGCAGCATAGATCTGCGTGGCATGGAGCGTAGCTCCATTCTGCGGCTCACATGGTGAAGCTTCCGGCGATTACCTTAAAATGGGAGGGCAGTGTATGACATTCAGTATTTCACTCATCCACGACGCGGCATACTGCACATACCCATCGCAGAGGGGCTGGCCATTTGCCTGTCTTTCTGCTTGCGAGATCCGTCAGGCGTGCGCGACTCTCGGAGGGCTTCCTGTCTCGTAATGCAGGAAGCTACCGGAGCCCACTTAGAAGAGCCAGAGCTGCAAGACAATCACAACAACCTCAACAGCGTAGGACACTTTCTCGGGCATGATGGCGATGGCTCAGCCATTAAAACTCAGGGCGTAAGGACCAGAGGCTCCTCGTATATGCTACGGGAGCGTTCGACGCCGTCTTATCTTCATGGTGAGTGCATCGCAATTAGTTTCGAACAAGCGAAGAAATATTGGGTCGTGATTAAGCTGATAACTATTCATTCTTGTCAACAGCTTCGCGCCAAGAAGGAGTTGAAGGCGTCGGTGCCTGCGGAGACCAGGCGGATGGGCAGGGGGTCTCCGACAGGCAGACGAGAAGCAGGAGCAGGCAAAAGCCTGCGAGCTTTGCGGTACATGGAACGCACGCCGTCGTAGACGAGGAGCATTCTAGCGGAAGCATTGACATGGGGAGCCTGGAAGAGAGCACGCTGGGTTCGCGTCGAGGCAACTGCGAGGTGGAAGGCTGTGGGCGGAAGAGCCGAGGGTCGACCCGGCGATGCCGTCGGCATGGAGGAGGGGCCATGTGCACCGTTCCAGGCTGCACTGGGTTTTCGCGTCTGGAAGGGCAATGCTCCGTGCACGGCGGCGCGCAGATGTGTATTGTGATGGGCTGCGATAAGCGGGCTCGGTTCTACGGTCGCTGCACACGCCATGGCGGCTTTGTCAACTGCCGTTTCCAAGGCTGTCTGTTGCGGGCAGTCACCAAAGGTGTGTGCGCCAAGCACGGCGGGCGGGACCCGTGTCGGCACCCTGGTTGCGCCCGGCCGGCCATCAAATCACAGGAGAACTGGTGCCAGGTGCATGGACGCATGCTTGATTCTTTCCGGCAGCAGTCGCGCAGGGAGGTAGAACAGGGATTGCACCCGGTGACTTGCATGCATGTGGACTCGATGCACTCTATCCAGTGCATGGAACCGGCCTTGATGAGTGTAGGCCTGCCCTTCTTTTGCCCCACCCATTTGATTCTGGCGAGGTGCGGTGGAAGCGTCGATTGCAGGGGTAACAGCTACGTGCGAGGTCGCTGCGTCCGGCACGCCGGAGGAGACTCGAGTGGGGCGGAATGTCAGCAGCCAGGCTGCACGCGCGATGCCTTGGGGGGGGAGGGTCATGGCTTCTGTGAGAAACATCGAGATTTGGGCTTCTTCTGTACCCATACCTTTTGTGTGGCGCGCGCCAAATGTCACGGAGGGAAATGCGATATGCATCGGCTGATGGAATCGGACATGAAGGAGGCTGCCATGATCGTGGAAGGAAGTGGGCCTAGGGAGGGAGATGATCAAGTGGCACCGGGTCCCGACAACGAGGGGGGTAATGGCAAAGATGAAGGAGGCGGTCGCAGTGCGGCGAGGGAGGTCCGTGGAGAGAAGGGTGATATGGGCAGCCTGCAGTACTCCTCCGCCTGTGTGTCGAATACAGCTGTACACGGACAGTCGGGAGGCGAGGGCGTGTGGACGGCAACGAGGCCTGAAGCTCATTCTCACCTGATCCAGGAAGAGACCGGGGTAGCAAAAGGTCAGGGCGACGGGATGAGCGCTTGGGATGACGTGAGTGGGGAGGAGGGGGCTCAGATTGTCGAAAGCGGAGAAGACGAAGTCAAGAACGTGGAGGACATGATGTTCAGGAGACGCGAGGCCTGCATGCAAGAGGATTTCGACACTGACAGCTTCTTTTCCTCCGAGGCGCGCGATGGGACTGCGGTCGATGGGAGTGGAGAAAGGGACTCTGAGGCGTCGACTGTCTTGTATTTTGGAGGCGTTTCGCGAGAGACGCTCTTCCGTCCCTCATGTGCCTGTGCTTCCGTTCTCTCCCCGTCCTCGGCCATCTTGGCCGATTCTCCCCCTCCTGGATCGCCTTCGTTGGAACAGACGGACGAGTTCTTTCCTTCCGAATCCTTTGCGCACTGGCACACCAGCGTCCGGGAGGCGATCATGCTGGCAAGGGTGGGGTAAGACGAGATGGCGGGAAGATGCTCGGCAAAAGCAAGCAGACAAGCGACGCCAGGTCCCTTGGAGGGAAGAATGAAGTTAATTACCACACAATGCACCGCAATATTTTTCCTTATGCTTTTGCGATACACAGGTACTGTGTTCACACCAGTTGATAGACTGTAACGATTATCTGATTGAGAGGCCCGGTGAAAGGACTGAATCGACGACTCATGCTTATTTTTGGACAAAGAATGCAGAAGCCTTGTAATTTAGTAATGCACTTCAATTGGAATGCTTGAACGCAGATTGAATATGACAATGAACCAGGAACATAAGTCATGCCGCAGAGAACAAGAAGGTTTTCAAGCAGAATGCAAGATTTTTTAATGAGGCTAGATGGAATGCTTGGCAAAGAATCATCTGCGAAGCGTTCAATGATGGGGTGTTTTTTGCACATATTGACTCAACAGCAAAACGAAAAATTCAAACATTGGCGCACTACCCAAAATTTGGGACAAGAGTGAACAGAAATTGATGGCTTTAGCAGAGAAGTAGAAAATGATATGTTGACGTGAAGTCCCCGGATTGAAACAGAATCGAGAATTGTTGCCCCCAAAAAATGATCTGGTCACAAATTTATCTCCACTCCAACATGAACTAGTCATTTTGATGCTTCAATTGTCCTATCTCTTGATAGGATTTTGTTTGCCAGTGCCAAGCCTCCAGTACATTACGCTGACAGGTGCTTTCATATGTCTTCTCCAATTTGACAAAAGAGTCTGTCCCGCTACGGTGGATGACATCAAGTGGGCTTGTTCCGTGTGCAGCAAAACGCCTTTTGGGGTATTGGCTGAGTTATCATACGCCCATGGCAAAAATTGTTTTGTTGCCTGCATGGGCCATGCTTTCGATCGAAAGCCGTGTTGGGCGATGATGAAGTGGAAAAAAATGAAACAATGCAGGCAGAGTTCAAGGGTTTTGTTCCCAGCCAGAAAAGAGTATAGCTTAGAGAATTTACGTCTACGAAAAGTGAATTCACAAAAGAAACAAATTACGTAAACTTGTGACACAGGCAAAGCAGAGAGATGATCAGCGTCTGCCAATGCGTTGTGACGCACACGCATGACGTGAGGGCAATACGCTGACTGTGTGCTCTTTTTCCTTTCCATGCAGCGGACTCACGGTTCACACCCGGTCACATTTGCTCTAACACAATAGAGTTGCATTGGCCACCCTGCATGGGAAATTTGTTGGGAGGGACTGCTGTTGCTGCAACTGCCGAGGCTATGGATTTTGTCAAAACCACCCTTAGAGGTAAGCGTTTGTAAAGAAAAACTTACCCATGGAGTAGGCTCCATACGGTGCTACCTCTTCTGTATTCATTTCGATAGTACATATAAATTGCATTTACGAGCACAATCGATGCTCTGTTAGAGGACGTGGGACGTGACAATCATAAATCGTGTACAATTACCCGTGCGAGTCATGCCTTTCAGCCTGGCATACCATCATCTTACTAGGCAGAAATAAGGGCATTGCTAGAAAGCTGCCGGGGTGTTTTATCACCTGAAAACACTATAACTATAATCACATTTTTCCATACCACAAAAGCTCACAAAGTGGTAGTGTTTTCGAAAACTTACTGCCCGTTCGCTTCCATGGCGAAACGGACCCTCCAGTCCGAGGGAGCCGTCTTTCATGTCGTCGAACTCGACCAACGCAGTGACGGTGGAGACATCCAAGCAGCTTTGGCAGAAATGACTGGTCGACGGACCGTGCCCAACGTTTTTCTTGAGGGAAAAAGCATTGGAGGAGGGGATGACACCGTAGCTTTGGCTAGAGCAGGAAAATTGAAAGAGATGCTTTCTGCGCTTGGAGCGCTGAAGTAAGTTGGCGTCTGTTTGCGAAAGACGATGTGACGGCCTTGACAAGTTTATTAGGCACGACATGGAGAAGAGAGCATTTAATTCTTTGAACCCCTGTCCCGTAATTTGTCATACTTTGCTTCTCGTGCCATTTTCTTGAAAATTCAGTTGTTGCCTGGGAATGACAGGGTCAAGAAGGCGGTACTAGCGGGATTGTAAAGGAACCCAATGGTTGTCACCTTTTTTTAAAAACAGGCAAGATGCTGCCAAACTATAGATTGGCAGCTCAGAAGGGAGGCGGGGAAAGAAGTAAGGATAATTTTGGAAGAGCTTGAGCGTGCCAAGTGACAAAGCCGAAAATGTCACGGCGTGGTGGACCCAGAATGTGAAATAAAGACCAAGAAAACAAAGGAGAAGATGCGAGGGGAGAAATCTCTGTCAAATGGAGGGCAATGGCACAGGACAACAATTATAGCCAGCGTACGCCTCCAAGTAAAGGAACCTGGTCTGGAGACAAATGATAGCTCACACTCCTATCCTCAGGAAATTTCCTGAATAAATTTTTCTTGCTCGACCACGCATCCTAACCCTTCCTGGATAAAGCAAGTTGACAAAGCCCGCGTCGCCCCGCGTCTCTTAGCCTTCTTTCCCACCCCGCTCCCACACCCACCTATGTCCGACTCACGTACAGCACCCTCTCTTTTCTTTTTTGCCTCCCCCGTCTTTACCGCCCTCGAAATGTCGGCTTTCTTTTTTCCTCGAACGCCTGCAAAGCTTCCTTGAAATCTTCCGTCTCCGACAGGGGGGCGCGGAGCTGGCGTGCCAGGGCCATAGCAGTCCCGAAATCCACATTGTGCGCACCCTCCATCACTTCTTTCGCCCCCCGCACACCCAACGGACCGTTCTCTGCGATGCATTGCGCAAGCTCTTCGGCATTTTCCTCCACGTTCGGGGAAACTCGGTTCACGACCCCCAAAGATAGGGCGTCGGTGCCCGAAAAACGCCGCGCGGTAAAAATCAAATCCTTGGCGATGGAAGGCGAGACGACTTCACGCAAAAGGACAACGCCTCCGGCGCCCGGGAAAATGCCCAAGGAGGTTTCAGGCAGACAGAGCAGGGAGGCCGGGTGGGCTACACGAAGGTCACAGGCAAGGGCAAGTTCGAGACCCCACCCAAAGGCAGGACCGGAGAGGCAGGCGATGGTTGGGAGTGGCTGGTCCATCGCACATGCCGGGAGAAGGAGTACAGAGAGAAGGATAGAAAGTGCAAAAGGCGCCGGAGAAAGTGAGCGGCTGAGAGGAGGTGAACTAGAGAGCAGCATGCCTCCATAGACTGGTCTTCTCACTCCCCCCTCGTACCAGACGATGTACTGCCATGACAGAATCTAAGGCCAGCTTCATGTATCGCTCCCTCTTCTCCAAAGTCGTGTGTAGCTTCGAATCCTTGAGGTCCCGTCCTGTGGAAAAAGCCCGTGTTCCACCCGTCACAACACAAACGCGTACCTTCTCAACAGGAGCTGCGGTCATGTATTCGCATAAGCGCATCAAGCTTTCGGCCATATCTTCGCTCAAGGCGTTCAAGCGATGAGGTCGATCCAATTTAATCGTAGCTACGCCATTTTTCAAAGAAAATTCAAGGTCTTTAAGATTGCGGGGCGGTTCTTCAAGGTACTCCCCGCGTTGGTGCATAGGACCATGGGGTTTGCCGGTCTTGAAACTTGTAGGGGTCGTCGCCATGAAGCGTGGACGTAGTTTGCGCAAAGATGGCAGTGGTCTACCCGACGACTTCGTCAAAACTGCTGCCAATCGAAGCGCCATGATGTTTGCCTAACGCCACATAATAAGTGGGAGAGGGAAAGGGGAGGAGGTTGCGATGAGAGGTATGAACGGTCAGCTACTCTACAAACGCAGGGTTTTGTAGAGAGTCCGTACATGCATCAGACTGCAGAATATAAAAGACCACTTTTTGATGTACTTTCATGATCAAGAGTGGACCAATTCGCAATGGTCTCACTGTGGCAATCGAAGGGACCTTTTACATCATTTTGGGGGGGTTGCTCTTGGCGCTACCCATTGGGATCGGAAGCGCTCTTCTCATTCCATAATCCAATCCTATTAACACAGATACTGTAAAATAAAAGGGCCTTGTTTCATCGCGTGGCTGATCTTCGATGGTATTGTCGCGCGGCTTTTTATTTGACGCCATTGTCATCCTTTTCATCGCTTGCCTTTGTCTGGCCCCTTCAACAGGTATGTCTAATGATTCATATCAAACGAACAGCATAGAATAGTGTCGGCCCCCTCAACTCACTATCATACACAGCAAACGAAGTATTTGCTTCTAGCTCAGCAGGCCTTGCTATATCTAGCTTACTGAACCCATCACGCTTCAATCAAGAATACCACTCGGCCCATCACATTGAGGGAAAAATGAACTCTGTCCTCGCCGTTGACGTGGATGTCGCGCACAACGCGGTCACCAAAAGCTGCTCATCTATTTCAAATCAAAATCGCAATTCCGAGTCTTCTCTTTCGCTTCTTTCGACCCATCCCGTGCCGCTCTGCGCGCCTTCTTCGTCTCCTTCTGCTCTCGAGGCCCTGCTCACCGGCAGCAAACTCATGGGCAGCATGCTGAACAAAATTCGCGGAGGCGGAGCGATCTCAGAGGCTCGCACTGTGAATGGGAGCGGGACATGGAAAGGGGCGTTAGTAAGCACTCATGCGAAAGGCACCGTCCTTACACTCAGTTATTTTGCCTTGTGGTTCGCACTGAACGTCTACTACAACATTGTAAACAAGCGAGTTCTCAATGCTCTCCCTCTACCTTTCACGGTTGCAACGGCTCAGCTGGGTATTGGTGCTGTCTACGTCTCCCTATCTTGGCTTCTTCGCGTCCGTGCTTCCCCCCAAATCAGCACGACCGGCTTCAAGGACCTCCTCTCCATCGCTTTCTACCATGGCTCCGGCCAACTGTTCACAGTACTGAGTCTTGGCGCCGCCGCAGTCAGCTTCACGCATATAGTTAAGGCTCTGGAGCCTTTTTTCTCTGCCCTTGTCGCTGCTGTGTGCTTCAAGCAGGTTTTCAAACCTCAAGTCTACTTGAGCCTCCTCCCAGTCGTGTCAGGGGTGGCAGTTGCGTGTGCCAATGACGTGTCTTTTGGGTGGCTTGCGTTCTTGACGGCCATGGCTTCCAATCTGGCCTTTGCTCTGCGTGCCAACTTTTCCAAAGGCGCGCTGTCCCGCTACCGGAAAGAAGGGAAGAGCAGCATGTCGCCCGCGAACGTCTATGGTCTCGTGACCATCCTCGCGTTTTTCCTCCTCCTTCCCCTGACGTGTCTGTGGGAAGGGGTCGACTGGCGGCCATCATGGCGTGTAGCGACCGAAAAAATAGAAGGCACCACCCTTGTTCACCAATTGCTCCTGAGTGGCCTTTTCCATTACCTGAACAACGAGGTCATGTACTTGGCCCTGGATAACGTGCACCCCATCACCTTGGCCGTGGGCAACACCGCCAAGCGCGTCTTCATTATAGTGGCGAGCCTTTTGGTCTTTCGGAACCCGATAACGCTGACAGGGGCGGTGGGCTCGGGAGTAGGCATAGCGGGGGTGCTGATATACAGCCTGACTAAACAGTATTATGACACGCATTAATAGAAGTCACAGCACGCGGACTGCACGCGGGAAAGATGATTGGTAGGAGTAAAGTGTGGACGAGGGTCACAGAAAAAAAGGAACCAAAAGACTGCATGAATATTGTCGCTTTGACGGCAACCCTTACGAAATTTGTTCATGATTTTTGCCAACGGTAGCCGTATATCAGCCTCTATCCTCCCTCCTTTTTTTAAATGCTTCATTTCAAAATTTGTATCCTCCTTTTTCCTGCTCTAACTTTTGCAGAAGAAAGCTCACTGCCGCGTGACATTTTTCCACTATGTACAGAGTGCCCTTCTCGTCAGTTTTCTCCCCGATTCTCTCTGCATCTTCCATTCCTTGCGACGCGAGGCTCTACATCACGACCCGCGTCTTCTCTGTTCCCGTATGTATAACCCTTCTTGGTGCACAGACACGACAGCCCAATAGTTGTTTGTTCGATCAGACTGTCAGAAACCAACCAAATTCTCGCTGTCCACGGGCCTTCACGCTTTCACACCCCATCCACGCCTGGAAATTATGCTCCCATCTTTAGAATCCTCAAAATCCCCATCAGGTCAGCGATCTCACTCTGGTCAGTCACTATGTCCTTCCATCGAGCGGCCGCCCGCCGTCGATTTCACGTCCACAGCCTCCCACCGGGTGGAGATCTCTTCTACCGGCCAGCCCCCGGCCTCCGCCACTGCCACGTCTTCCCCGACGGAGAACCTGCAGGTGATGCTAGTGAACCACGTATGTCGGCCTTTTCCATCACCTGTGGGATCAGCGGCATGGACGGCGCCATCGCCGAGCGTGCTGGTGGCCTGACTCGAGTAGTATGTCACCACGTAGTCGATGGAGTCGTCCATGCCCTGGTCGCGGCAATATTGAGAGGCCGCGGGGACGCCGCAATCGATCCCACGCCGTTCACGGCGCACACTTCCATGCTGGTACCTCAGACAGTAGTCCACTGGCAGCCCCCTAAACTTTGGCATGATAAAGCGCACCGTGCCTTCTATTTCGTCCGACGTGTAAAGTCCCATTTCCCTGACCACGGGGGACGGAAAGTGGGAAGGAGAGACAGACACGGAGGGGGCGGATGACCTGACGGGGCTACTCTCAGACGCTGGGGCTCCAATCAGAGGGTGGGACGCCGCATTATTTGACACGGGCAGTGTGCCTTCAGATGATTCTGGCAGACGGAGGCCATCGGCAGCCTCCGGGAACCGCAAGTTCTGTGATTAGGAGAGATGATACGAATACGCTAGTGACTACATCGTTTGAGGATGTATTCATTTTTGGGTCATGGGACTGGGAGATGTGATGGTCCTGTTTAACACTACAGAGTGTCTGAGTGAGATGCATCCCTACCACCTCCGGGCATAACTCCTGTACATGTGCATCTGACAACGATCGCTAATTTCTTGCTCTAAATATGCTCAGTGTACAAATAAATGAAAGATTTAAGCAGCACACATTTATAGTTGCAATTTTATGACGCTAATTTGTAAGATTGAGCGGGGGCGATTCCAGCTGTTCTGAAAGGGCCCCTGAAGTTCTTTCAGATCTTCTCCCTCTCGTGACATTCGCACTTTACCTGTCCTGCTGCCATGCCTAGGATGGATAAGGCAACGATAGTTACACCACGTGCGTGAATCATCGTACGAACGAGGGTAGCACTGGCCCGGTGTTTCAACTAACAAGCCTTGCTGTCCTACCACCAGCTGTTGATGGGGAAAGCCATGTGAGTAAGGCGGATATAAGGAGTAACAAGGCGACATGAGAGCTCCACGTGACCTGCGCGGGATGAATTTCAGAGAACAGACACACAGGCACCGGCACAAAATGCTTCCACCCGCGCGCGCCGACAAGGTTTTTGCCAGGCAGAATAAAACAGGCCCGTGGCGGGTTTGGACCTGGGTCTCGCCGATCCGGTCATAGGGGGAGGAACTTACACACGGAAACAAAAATCTGAAGGCCGGACGGTCCGCCTGGCGCCTTAACCGACTTACTACTGAAGAGTGGGTGGTTTGTGGGGCAAGGAAACTGGATGGTGTCTCAAGCCAACATTGGAAACACAGCGCATTGGCATGTCGGACGGGCGTCTCATGTGATCACGTGCTGTGCTTAGGCCTACTAGTAGCTAGTGGTACGTATGCATTTTGTGGTGGGCAAAGAACATCACAAGATGGACGATCTCGCATGAAGAAGCAATCTACAAGTGTATGAATGAGTGCACACCACAAGAGCTTCTAAATTGGCTCAGCTGGCTTCCACGATAACGATCGCCTGATCTTGAAACAAATCCATCACGGATAATTTTAGCTTTTACGAGAATGACAAAAATAAGACAACTGGACAAAAATAAGACCACTGGACTCGGTATCACACTTTGATTACCGATTCTCAAAGATGTCTTTCGCAAGAAAATTGGAGACCACATGTGTAGCAAAAACGAGAGCAGGAAGTTTGGAGGCAATCAGTGGTTTGTGGGGGGTACATTGTGAGCCTGATTGGGTTCAGATGGCAGCTTTATTACCGCAAGACGTTGACATCGATTGAAGAATTTGTTGAAAGAAGTGTAATTAAAAATGACAACGCTTTCATTTGTGCCTCAAGACATCGCTTCGTTGACGTAGTCCATTCCGAGCAATTCTTCTAATTTCTTTTAGTAAGCCTGTTTATTGTACAAACACACAGTTTACATATAAACTTTGCAAACTTTTCTGGACGTTAAGTCGCACAATGCCTCCGATTACTTCCCTTCAATCTGAGACATGAGAATTTGCTCATCACTGGCTTCTTCCTCCACAGGGAAAAGCTTCTGCAGCGCAGGTAACAACGCCGCCGCTCGGCCGACGTCTTTAAAGCGCAATGTCATTAAGTCAAAGGCCACACACACTTGCAACTCGTAGTCCGGCGGCAAGACAGGAAACTTAGGATACCGTTGGCTGAAATGCGTGAGGATCACCGTCTTCGCTTCCATCCGTCTGGCCACGTCCAAGGCCTCTCCCACCGTGCTGTGCTTCCGTTCCACAGCCTCCGCCGCTTTCTCGTTCCCAAACGTCGCCTCATGGATGAGGACGGTCGCCCCTCGTCCTGCTTGCTCCAGCCGTCGGCAGGGCCGCGTGTCGCCGGAATAGACGAGGCGCCAACCCGCCCGTCCGTCTAGAACCACTCCGAAGGCAAAAGGGCAGTGGTGCACGCCGACGTTGGTCAGATTCAGGAGGTCCAGCTCTCGCTCTAGGTACTGGTACGCGAAGGGAGACATGCGCTCCATGTCCACCAGGTAATTTTCTTTCATCAGGCCTTCCCCTCCCCCCCGATCTCCCTCCACTGCCTCTCCCCACTCCACTGTTGCATCCCAAGATCGATGTTCCCGTAGCCAGGCCAGGACGGGGCGTGGCGCCATGATCAACATCGGAGGCGGCTTGCCCCCCAGCAGGCCTAGGTCTGCCGCCGCCTGTCGACGGGCGGCCAAGACCTTCATCAAGCCGAGGTGATGGTCAGCATGGGGATGAGAGATCCATATCGCGCTCAAGGAAATGAGCACTTCCCAGAGCGTGGGACCCTCGTAAAGGGAAGCCAATTGCCCCAATGACCCTTCCCCGACGTCCAAGAGCATGCCCTTGACCCGGCCTCGCCCCGCCTCCTCGTCCCGCTCCTCAGACGGGTGACCACGCCCTCCTTCCGGCCAAGGCCCCTCCCTTTGTGCGCCCCCCCCTATCCGCAGATAGACACCCGAGACGTTGCGGTACTTGGACGGGATGGCTGACCCCGTGCCCAAGAACACCACCTCCACCTCTTCTTCCCCTTTCCCGCCTCCATCTCCCTCTCCTTCCACCGCCTTTTGTTCTATGTCCTCCTCCCGTCCCTCCTTCTTCCTCCTGTCCCCTTCGCCGTTTCCCCTCCTCCCTCCCTCCATCTCCTCCTCCCCCCTCCCAGGGCAAACACGCTTCACATCCCGCACCCTGGCGTCGGCTCGAATTTTTTCCTCCTCCTCCGTAACCTCCCCCCCTATCCCGGTCTCATCCCACCCTTTCCGGCTTTCGGGCAAAAGTTGATACTTAAGCAAGTTCCTTCCCCAGACGGCGGGAACTCCCTCTTGCTCACCGTTTCCCTCCTTCTGTCCTCCGTCTTTCTTCATCCCATTCCCCGTCCTTACCTCGGGTTTGGGGACCGGGGCAGGCACGGCCGCCCTCGGGAAAATACACGCATCCAATAGATGCAGTTTTAAATTGTTCAGACGGCTTGCCTGGTAAGGACTTTGGTGGGTGCCGCGGGGCAAGGCAGCAAGGAGGTGCGTTGTGCCAGACCCAAAGCTCTTCATCCAGGTCTGATATTCCAAAGTACGGACCAGCGCGGCCGAGGTGTAGTGAATCATGCATGTCAACGACCTCGTCTCGGCTTCCTGTGTCGGTTTTCCCTCTGTTGTAGCGCATCCCAAGGCAGTTTCCAGCCACAGGCGAGGGGGTGGGAGAACTCCGGTCGGAAGCCATACGTTTTCATCACCGTCTGCTCCTTCCCCCTCCCTCTCTGGGATGTCGATGACGCCAAAAAGCATCCCTGCGACGGAAGGCGCCACCACTTCCTCGGCTTGGATCACGCGGCCGTCGGGAAGCGTGACCGCCGTGCCCGCCTTGAGTCTCCCAAACAAGGGCCCGGTGGGAATGCCCAGCTCCTTGGCGCGGCGGACGTCGAACTTCCCCAACACACTGGCCGTCTGACCTACCCAGGCCATTGCTATGAGGCTGCCTTTGGATCGTATGCTTGCCGTGGGGGCGACTGTAGGAGACAGACCTTGGCATACGCCTACACGCGGACGCTTTGCGGATTGTACGTTGCCCTGCTGAAGATGCTCGTTGGTGGTGTGCTCTTTGTCGGCAACCTTCTCCCCCCACGAGGTCGCCGAAGTGCCCGTGGAGAAGAGAGGTAAAGCATGCATAGCCAACGTAGAGCCTTGCACCGCGAGGCCTGCCTCAGCGTACTCACGCACGATGATCTTGAGCTCCTCCCGGCGCATAAAATGAGAAGTTGCTCTCAGTAAAGTTCGAATACCCGGTGGGCCATGGATGGTTATTGCCTTCTTACCACAGTCTGCCATCGTTAATAACATACCAGGCAAACCACCAAGGGCTTCAGGAGTGAGAGCGGTCAGAAAAATATGGTCAAGACGGGTCAAGCGAACCTTGTGCTCCATAGCCAGCCTTTGCGTGCCTTCCCCCACATTTAGCATGTATCGGTCTCGATCTGTAATGACCAAACATGTAGGAGACGACTCCGCGGCGCCAACGCTGAGGACTTGTATGTAAGCCTGAATATTGGCCTGCGCGAATGCCTTGTTGCTCATGGCGGAGGGTACGGCTGAAGCTCGAGAGGGGAGGTTTGTAGGAGAAAAGGGGAAGCCGTGTGTGGTGGAGAAAGGGGAGGCCTCCTGGATACCATAAAATGACAGTGGATGAGTGTGCGGAAAGGCTAGAATAGTGTAAGCTTAACTTTGGTCTCTGCTCCCGTCGCTAAACCTTAAAAGAGTGATTACGTCACAAGCCAATGCCCGTGGGATTTAAAACGTTTCATGTGAACCTCCCCACACCCCTCTCTGCTAGGCTCGAGTAATTTTCCGAAAATGATTTGTGTCTGTTTCTTGAATGTGGCACTGTCCGCATTTGCCTATAGAAGGAATGAGAAAATTGTGGTTCTGCTCTGCTTCCTTTACATCAGTTTTAAAGAAGTGCGTGTCGTATAACTTTGAACTTCGTTGATTGAAACATGTTTTTTTCACTCGCTAATTTTCCTCAATCGTCTGTATTTATGTGCATTGACTAATCTACAAGCTCACTTGGCAAGCCATACGCGACGGGAGCTGCTCCTACGAGATGTCTTAGCTTACACGCACCCCGGGCCCGGGCTACTGCCGGAAGGATAAGTGCCTTGCTGTCTTCCACCGCTCTCTCGCCTTTCAACACCAACCCTTCATCTCCCAGAATCTCGTCCGTTGCTGTCGATGCTTTGGCTTTTGGAAATAGCTCCTCAAGTAAGGCCACACAAAAACGGTCGATGTCCCGGTCCGTCACGTCCCATAAATTACCAACCACAGCCGGGCTTCCGGCTCCCAAATAGGAAAGCGCCATTCCCGTGGGTTCGAATAGCTCTGGAGACGTGAATGGAATTTTACGGCCGATCCAGCCGACATCTCTAGAGCTTCTACGGTTGGAGGGAAGCGGGACCTCGTTGCCTTTGCCTCGTTTGATGCTGCTCGCGCCTGGCGCGCGAAGACGACCGCTGGAACAACCCATCAAAATCGCCAGGGGCGCTTGTTTGAGCGTCGCCACGTCTTCCCGGGCCAGAAAAAGCTCACCGGATCCATGCCCACAGTAAATGAAGACAGTCGATTCCTCCAACTCTTTTTTCAAGCACTCCTCTGTGGGTGCCTCTCCGATTAGACCTTTCCACACTTCCCGATGCTGCGTTTTGGGATGGTTTTGATTGGCTTGAGAAGGTAGTAAGGGACTCGGAGAAGGTGCATGAGAGATCTGCTTGTGCAGACGAGCCAATGTGGGCTGAAGTGTTGCCCGGGTCCTGGTGAGGTTGTTTTCGGGATCTAGTAAGTAGAAGCCGGGGGCGCGTGGAACCTGCAACGTCCTATCGAGCCCAATCCTCACAGAGGCCACACGCGGGTGAGAAGAAGATGGAGTGGCCGTATTCGTTATTTCCCTCCTTTTGCCGGTATTGTTGGCCCCTTCCAGTCTTCTCGGCTGTGTCGTGGCGTCGCAGGGCCTTGTTGCGGACGTAGCGCGGAGGCGGAGGGCGGCCTCGATGTATTCAATCGAGGGACAGCGCGAGACCGAATGACCTCGAAGGAGGGGCAAACATTCCCATGGTAGACACTGCAATGTTTCATCTAGAATCAGGAGAACAGGACCGCGAGGCTGCCTTTGTTCGTCGGCATTATCCGCCGTGTGGCCCGGCGGACGAGAATATGAGGAGGGGGGCGGGGAAGACGGTTCAGAGGGTGACGACGGCGCACCACGGGTAGCTAAGGGAGCACGGGAAGGGCTCGCGGACGGCGAACAGCTTTCTCTAGTCAAGGTGTCATCGCGTTTTGCTGGCATTTGACTCATGGCAGCTTCCAGGCGCGCTAGGAGCGTGGCCTTGAGCCCTGTGGTCGGCAAAGATCGAGCAGCGAGTTCTTTTTTCAGCCCCGCAACGGTCAGTCTCCGAAAATCTTGACAAATAGCCTGGATGTCTCCTTCTTGACTGCTCCCGTCACTGCTGCGGCCGCTCGATCGATTGGTGCATGTGGCTGCGTTGTCCGTATGGCAACCTGTCGTCACCTTCGTGCAAGCCATTTCGAGGCAATCTAAGGCTCCTTCGATTTGACTGGTGGTAGGAAAGTATCCCGCAGCCTCACATGCCTGACTCAGTCGCTGTTGCCGCTCCTCACCACAGTTCTGGAGGTCGTGCACAAGCCCAGCTAGCGCAGCACGGAGCACGGTCGGCACAGAGGCTTGTTCAGCGTCTTCTCCATGATTTGCTTCATCGATCCCGAGTGCACTCAGGGCCGCTTCAACTTTTGCGACTAGCTTCTCGTCTCGATTTTTGTCCAACTGTCCACCCAACAGCCATCGCCATGGACCCAGCACCGCCTCCATCTCCTGGATGAGCGAGCCTAAGCGCGCGTCCAGTGATTCCCTCTCTTTCCACCAGGCAGCTTTTTCCTTTTTGCCGTATCCTGCTACCTGTTCCGCCGAGCGGCCATGCAGAGTCTGGTGATTCCCATCCATGATTGCTTCGAACTCAGCGAGCAACCTCTTTACTTCCTTAGCTTGGGCGACCCGGGCGCCCACCATTCGCGGGGTTTGAGCCTTGCTCTTTTCTGCAGTGACACCTCGCTCCTTTCTTCCCTCGATCCTACCGATTAGCACATGGCCCCTGCCCGCCTCTTCTACTCCTTCCTCCTCCAAGTACGGGATCAAGGCCAGTGTGACCACAGTCCACGTCTCAGGTAGCACTTCGCCCAACCCTTCCGGCGTCCGCAATGCATGCAAGCGCAAACTGTTCCCAAAACTGGTCCCTACTGAACTGATCAGCCGCCAGGTTGCTGTCGATCCTCGTCCCTCTCCTTTCATGCAGCCTTGACTCCCTTCACCGCCTGCCAATTCTAAGTTCGACAGTGCCACCGGCTCGGGCGCAACAGCTGGAACTCGCATTGTTCCCGCCAAAAACGACAATCGGCCAGCATCTCGGATCAATCGAGGGCATCGGCTTTGTATCGCGAGGCACCACGCTTGTTCCAGCCCCTCGGCCGCTGATCCCTGATGAGCGGTGATTCTCGCCAGCCGTAAGCAAGCCTCCACCCTTTCAAGAACGGGAAGGCCCTTTCGCTCCATCAATGTCTGCAGGTCTCGCTCACATGACCTTAGAGCTACGGCCTCTGATGTCGCAATAAAGGGTGTGTTTCGTCGCAGTTTCTGCTCCGCTCTGTTCCTGGAAACGGAATGGTGCAGCCAGGCAGTCCAGGTCTGACGCCATTGGAGAGCTGTTTCCAGTGTGCGCCACCGGTGACTTGGCGCGCTGTCTATGGCAATCTGAGTATTTTTGGACGCTGACGTGGCTTCATGAGATCTTTCGCACCCGTCTACTGCTATGGAATTGCTCGTTCCGACCCGATTTTCGCCATTGAGTTCATTGCGTTCACAATGTTTGATTTTCGCCCGCTCGGTTTGCGTAATGGAAAGTCGCAGGGGTTCGAGTACCACGTCTCGAAGCTCCAATGCAGATGCAGCTTTGTAAATTTCCCTCGCTTCTTTGTACGTATCCAAGGCTTCACAAAAGGACGTAGACAGTCGCTGGATGTCTCCCTTTTGGATCAATACCTCTACCTGTTCCATCAGCTTGTCAAAACGCCAGTCCTGTCTCGGCCCCCGCAGTTGCGTTTCGTCCTGACCATTAGTCACGACCGATACATCGTCCAAATCTTTGTCCACTTCACCTTTTATCTCGCCTTTCACGCGCGCACGGCCTCGACTTGCTCGCTTTGCCACCCCAAGGGCGACCCATTTTCGTGCAACGGACAAGGCTTTCTTGTAATAGGATGAGGCTTTCCCACCATTACCCAGAAGCTCCCACACCTGACCCATCCGTAACAGACATTCGGGGAGACACCAGCTGCGTCGCCATCCTCCTGCTTTAAGGATTGATGAGAGAAAGTCCGTGGACCTTTCAGGGGGAAGGTGCCGGGAAGGAGGACGAAGGTTGGCACCCTCTCCTTCAAACACCTCCTCCTTTAGAGAACGTGTCCTCCGGTCCTGGCTTCTTTCGGCTTCATCGTCAACTATTGTGCTCACGAATTTTTCACTCGTTTCTTTCAGAAAGGGCAAACTTTCCTCCCCTCCGCTTTGATTTTCCATCCTGGCGGCTTGATCCTCACTACAAGGAGCTGAAAGCCCCTGACAAGTCGCTGCTAATCTTCGAAGCCTGGACAAAGCCATAGGCAAATTTCCATTCGATATTAGATGGTCAGTCTCTCGAAGCAATGAGAGACTCTGCAGAAAACTCTCGCCCAGATCATCTTCGAGAACTGCTTCAGGACTCAGCTCTTGACCAGAGGAAAGCAAATGAGAAGGTGGGGGGCGGTCGAATTCGGTCATGTGCAATGGAACGATGTCCACATCTGGCACGGAGCGCCTGGAAAGTCCTGTCCAGGGAATGGTCTGGGCATGAGCCTCCGAGAATGCGGCCAGCTCCAAACGGGAGAATAGTGTAGTCACGACTGAAACGAGCAATTCCTCTTCAGCGGTCTTCATGTTGCCTCTACGGCTTCCGCCTCCCTGCCCAAAGTATCCTCTCTGATCGAGATACATTGCCGTCTCCAGGACTTGGGCTTGGCGTAGGGACGGCCCATCCACGCTCAGCTGGTCAAGCACAGCTCCGAAACATTGCCGAGTGACAGAAAAATCTATCGTTCGCAGCACCTCTGTTTCTTCCCATCGCTCCTTTTGCGTTTCCCCCTTCCCGATCGAACAGAGCTGTCGCCATGCTTGCAACGCCATATCTACTGCTACACCAGCTTCCTCTCTCTTATCATTCTCCGCACAAATCAGGCCACGAATTCCGTGCACCAAGGCCTCCTCGTAGACTTTTTTGGGAGCCAAACACCTCTCCATCGGCTGCAAGGAAGATTTATCCAAACTCTCCACCCAAAACTCCATTGCTCCTTCTCCAGCGATTTCTTCACGTATTTCTGGCTCAAGTTTCGATAAAAACAATCTGCATCTCTCCTTAGGAGCGTGACACAGAATGCGTGCCATCCTTGCTCCTTCCACACTGGCATACAGTGCACTTACCAGCCCACTCTCACGACAACACCGGTGAGCCAGAACGACACCGCACATATGCTCGGCTGCTTGACTTCCGTGACGTTCTTCTTGTTCTGCGTCTGAACTGACCTGCGCCTCTTCATTGAGCGCGGCGTGCACCATCGCAACATACGCTGACATTTCTGCTTTGGCCACAGCTTCCCGCAAAACTGGTGGCACCACGAGTGAAGGGAGGGATAGGCATAAAACCGCGTGCATTTCCTTTGTCTCCTCCTCAGAATCTCTCCACTGGTGGAGCTCTGCCATGCACCATTCAGGCGTGCGAGCTTCCTTCTGTAGAGCTGTCTGAAGGCTTTGTTCGTCAAGAACATAGGGCGCTTTGTAGCAGTGGACCAATTTTCGGAGCAAAGTTCTGGACAGAGACACACAAGACGTCGGGCCCGAGGGGGAGTCCCGTTGAGAATCAGCGGAGATGGAGCAATGCTGATACATCAAAGACAAGGTGTGGACAGCTACCCGCATGGCCATACGCCCAGCACCAACGTCTTTGAAGGCGGCTGCTAGCGTTGCATATCGCATGTCGATTTGAAGCTGTTGAAATGGATTCTGACGCTGTGGCTCGGGGGACGAGGGGGATTTAGATGGAGAAGTTCTCATAGAGCATTCCCTTTCGAGAAGCCGGCATCCTCGTGCCAGCGGCCCTAGCCCCAACAGCAGACGCGAGCGCCGCTTTTCCTTTGATGTATCCGAACGAGCAGTGAGGGACGACGAGTTGATGAGAGCACGCCCCAAGGAGAAGAACGCGGAGCCCAATCTTCGCTGTATTTGATTGCTGTTGCTGCTTTTGCCTGTTTCATTTGTGTTGATGGCATCCTCGACATGCCGTAGACACGCCATGGCCATCAACGCAGGGTCGTCGCAGTCACGCGTTAACCCTAACCACGACGGGAGAGGTCGAAGAGAGGGCAATGAAGGAATGGCGCAATCGCTGCTGGTGTTGTCCACGAAGAGGTTTATAAGCAATAATGCTGCCCGAAGAAGGCCTTCGAGGAAAGTGGTTTTGAGGTTGGGATCTGGATTGCTCTTGGTACTTAAATTGGTTCGGATGGATTTGTCGCAGGATTTCTGATCCCAAAACAGGAGAATACGCGCGGTGTCAGCCAAAGCCATGTAAGCTCGTATAAGCACTTGACCAATCACTGGCTCAGAAAGGTACGAATCGGCCATGACAATTGAGGGAAGCACAGCGGGCAAGCGAGCCAAAGCCCGCCAAGTGCGGACCAGGTGAGCTTTGCATCTTACAGGGAAGCTTTCGTGTGCCTCCGCTCTAATTCCCTTTTCTGCACCCTTCCATTCTCCTTTGCCTTTGCTGTTGTCGCCGTTGGGGCTAATGGATAAGGGGTTTTTGGCGCTAGCAATGTCTGTTAATGCCGCGGCCATCAGATCAAGGGCTACTTTCATTCCGCCGTCATTCCTGCGCCGGGTGCGCTTACCCTGTCCGATACTTCTATCTCGCTTGCTCTTCGAGCAATTCGCTTTCAACGGGGACAATTCTGACTGCTGCCGCTGCTGCAAACATACAGTAGCTGCGATCACACGTAAAATCCCGCGGGATAAAGTAAGGAGCAGGCCTGTGTCTTCCATCGGCTCTGACCTGTACATCTTCTCGCTTCCCTCACCTTTCTCACCACTGCTGCGGCACCGTTGGCTAGCTTCCTGCAGGAGACTCACGGCCCGCTCAGGCTCTTCCACTTTCAGACACAAGGTGGTGTAGTGGCGGAGCCAGTCCAAGACTTCCACATGAAGGGCCCAAGAGGAGGGAGGGGGGGAAGGGGAGGAAGAAGGAAAAGAGGAAAGCGCGCAGCTGTCCTCGCCTTCCCTTCTGAGCCCGTCCGCCTGCATTGCAGCCACCCTGTTCGCTGCCCATTCCTTGCTTCCTGTTTGTTGGCCGAAAAGCAAGCGTTGGGCTGCGTATTCGTACAGGCCCAGGACGTCCAGCAATAGCGCTCTCGAACTAGACACGACAGCTTCATTCTCTGATCCTTTTTTACCCTGCCTTGCTCCTTTGGGCGCCGCTGTGGCCACCGCAGCTTTCTCGTAAAAGACTCCAGCCCGCCATAGTTGAGGGATGAACGCCTGTACTGACGGGACGCCGGTTTCTGCTACCAAGGACACGAGCCGGGACCGAAGGCGGAAAGCGTCCTGGTAATTGCCTCCTCTCCCTTCCATCCCCCCCTCCCCGCGCCGACCGATCCTATCCAGCGTCACCCCTGCTTTCTGCACTGCGTGGTAGAGGCGTTCCGAATATTCGTCGGCCATGTCCATGTCTCTAGATGCTAAAGTCGCCTCCTCCCCCGCACCCTCGACACCTCTTTCTTTGCTGACGCTGCCCCGACTTCTGAGTGCTTTGATCCATGGCAAGCACTCCCAGATGATTTCCTCTACTTGTATGGAGAAGTCATGGGCTCCCATCGCTCTGTCTCCCGTGCATTCTCGGCCAGGTTGATATTCATCCTTGTCTAACGGCGTGCCCGGAGCCGCCATGGCTGCGAAGTTCTCCACCGTGGACCGCAAGCCGTTTATGGATGCTCCACACACCGTGCTGATCAATGTGGAGTCGCAGGTGTGCGTGGGACGACCAAAGCCATAATCAACTTTAGAATCGGTCGACAATTTGTCCTCATTGCGGTCGGGGGCGGCAGAACGAGGTGTGGATTGGCAGGAAACAGGGGCGGCCGGGTCTGTGCCACTGGTGTGTATGCTTTTTTTACCCTGGCTATTGGAGGATTGAAAAATTTCATTCCTCTTCGTGGCGAGTGGATTACGGACAGTACCTTTCCCGTTCCATTGGTCTTCTTTGACCCCCAAAATGGAGCTCTCTGGGACAGTCCCGCAGCCGTCCGCTGCGCTTTCCCCCGCTATCAGCTTTACCCTTCTTGCGAGCATGCGCGTGAAAGCCTGGACATCACGATGCTGTCCCAATTCCGTACCTCGTGCGATAGCATGGTACAAAATTTTCTCAAAACCTAGCTTACCACCAGCCGCTATGTATTGGATTGATGGAGTCTCACCACAGCTTCCTGCGACTCGGGGTTCCAGAGCGTGCACCATCACTGATATTGCGTGGTAGAGGACGATGGAAAATCGTTCTAGACTACCTTCTGAAGATGACTCTTTTAATGTCATAGCCATGCTGGCCAGTTTTTGCAGACATAGCTGACAAACTTTGAGAAGAGCACGAATTCGTTGCTTTGCCTTCTTACTGCTGGTGGCCGTTTCTGCAGTAGTCACTTGACGGACGCGTGCCAAAAATGTGTCCCAATGGTCTTTAGATGATAGGGCCAGGGTCTCAATGTACTTTGGTTTGCTCACAGCGACGAGGAGCTCTTCGGCGCCTCCCTTTATGTCTAGATGGGCTTCGGCAGACATGGCCTGTGGCACGTATTGGGTGTTGACAGTAAGGATAACTAACAATGATGGGACTGGAAAAATGACATGGCGATTATCCTAATACATGCGCAAGCATACGAGCGCCTGCAATCAAGCCACATGCAAACTTACTACTGGTGTCCATCCAAGAAGTGCACCCTTTCCCGAGTGCCAGCGTGCTCGCGCTCAAGTTCGTATTTTATTTTCCCTCCCTCCCTTGGGCAGCACCTGGCGCCAGCCCGTGGACGTACGGTACAGACCTCGATCGCGTCTTTTTTTACCGCACACAAGGCGCACCATAACGCAACGCAACTGCACGCACCTACACACAGAGAAGGTACATCATGGCTGGTAAGCGCCCTCGTCCGCCTGTTCAAGTGGTTGTTGCGCCCTCAATACCCTCCCCTTACGAGTACAAATTGCAGCTTCAACGGGAGCAAGGAGAGCGACAAGATGAGGCAGCCAATGGTTCATATAAACGCGCCCGCTCAGGTGGCGCTTTGTCTAATGGCAACAATGCGGCAGAACGGGCAGAGTTTAAGAAGATGTGGAAGAGCGTGATGGATCTCGGAGCCATGCAATTGACGGGCTACGAGAAAAAAGCCTACGATGCACGTCGGATTGTCGAGTTGGGAGGCAAAGCACCCGCGGCCATCAAGACTCCATTCAATATTCTGATGGGCAAACGTGCAAAAGCAAAACAACGTGATGCACGCCGTGACAATGACATTCGCGAATCGGGTGTGGTCGTGGCAAAAAAGCGGCAATCTGCGGCAGCACTTGCAAACCAGATTCTAGACGATGGCGGTAGACGGAAGCATGACAGTAGCGGCAAGATCGGTGAGACGCCTTACCCTGTACTCGGGAAGATGAAAGGTGGAACTTTATTTTTGAACAGGGGGACCATTCAGAGAGCGACGATGGGCAAACGGGGGGGAAGAGGTGGTGATAAGAGAGGTGGGCGTGGGAGGGGAGAGGCAGTGGGCAGTGGGAGGGCAGCTGGCAGGGGGCGTACAGCGGGGAAGCAGAGAAAAGGGTAGCTGGTTAAAAATGCAGCATTGGAGGAATGCAAGGTGCGTTTTTTACGCGTACGATATTTTTCTGCGGTATGGGTGAGAGGGTAATTTTGCAAAGAAACCAGAGAAAGTGTCTTCCTGCCATCAGTTCTATACGCGGCAGCCATAAGTAGCGATATCACCATCAATCAGATATTTCTTTCCCGCGTACAGGCACACACCAATGGGCCTCAAAACTGTGCGACGTTCTCCTCACTTCGATGCTCTACCATCCCCAGGACGCCGCAAGAAGATGGCAAAAAAAGAGAATTCCACAGGCAACAGGGTCCTGCCCTCTCCCTCTGCTGCGAGAGCTGCCTGCAAGCGCGCGCTCAGCACCTGCAATGTGTCTGGATTCACGTCTGGGTGGTGCTCCTTCCACGTCCTGAAGGACGACCATGTGTCCAAATAACCGACCAAATGCTCCACACTCATCATGTGCGTCTCTTCCACCTTCTGCTTGCTAAATTGGACGAAGGGAGTGTAGTCTGTCCCCGCAAACTCCATGTCCAGCAGGGCCCGATCGCAATCCCAGACATCGTCCAGTGACGCGTACCATTCGATCATGGCTGCGTCGGCCTGTGGCATCTTAGGAATGTGACTCCTGGGATACCCAAGTACGACCAAGACTCCTTCCGGGCGGAGGAGTCTATCCACGCCTCTCAGAAAGGATGGAATATCCAACCAGTGCATTGCTTGAGCGCATGTTACCACCGATGCGCTGCCATCTGGCAAAGGAACTGAAAGTGCATCCGCCTGCAAATATTCAACGTTGGATCCTTTGGTTGCGTTCGTCAATTGGGCAGCGCTTTGATCAACACCCTTGGCGTGGTCGAAATACCTTGCTAGTTTCCTTAATACTTGCCCCGAGCCAGTACAAATATCGACTAGCATGCTCCCATCCTTTGCCCTGCTATCCATACACCCCTGTGCACGAAGAATGACCTCCACACCTGCCATCAACGCGTCGGGATAATTCGGACGAAATGCTGAGTAGCCCTCCGCCTGTGCAGGGCGACCAAATGGGTCGCCTTTGGCTATCATGGGACGATTCAATGCAGGACTGTGCTTGCTGATGTTCATGAAAAACCTCCTCCCTTGTCTGCGCACCGGCTTCGGTAATTGGAGCCGCCGCGTTGAGAATTCACGCACAGCAGACCGCATACAGCCACTAGGAAGGGGTTGTCCGATTAAGAAAGTGTGAAAGCATGCGTCGTTTTATCATGGAAAAAAAAGTGAGCCCTCGCTGTTTTCCTCTCATTTCTCTTTTGGACGAACGATGCTCGGCTACGAAACGACCCGATCTGTTGAACATCCAAAACGCAAACATCTAACGTGTAGGCACCATCCATCCTCACGGCTCTTTCTTTCCAGTGGAAGGAAAAACAGCCATTAACAATTATGTTGTCGCTGGCACAAGCGGTCCAAATTTGCGAAAATGCAGTCGCTGCATGCCTTACAAAGGGCTTCGCCCCTATCACGATAGTAGTGATGGATCCGACCGGACATCCTATAGCAATGCAGCGTATGGACGATTGTGCCCCCGCAGCTTTCCCCAAATTTGCGCATGCTAAAGCTTTTACTTGTATTTCGCTGGGTGTATCCACGCGTGCTTTTCGGGACAAATACACGATTGCCAAGGACCCAACTAAGTATTGTCAAATGCTGGGCATGATAGATGTGACTGGTGGCCAGGTAAGTTTCGATGTTTAGTGAATTATTCTCGATTTCTGTGCACATTTGAGGCTTACTTTTCTCTCTCCTCCTTTGTGCCATGCTTCGACCTTCTGCTTTTCCTACTTGCGCCAGATGGCTCCTTTCCCCGGTGGTGTTGTCATCAGAGCAAGGGAAGGGAAGGTTGTGGGGGCGGTGGGAGTCAGTGGCGCCAGCGCGGACGAGGACGAATACTGTGCACTCGCAGGTATAGAGGCAGCTAATCTAGAAGGCATGTTTACCGAGCCGGTGTGCCATTCACTGAAGGAGAAATGAAAAGAAAAGATAGAAAAGGATCTTGCCATCAAGGACGTGAGATGACATTGCACAATATTCGCTGGAAGTGTTTCTCCTTTCCGTAGCTTTTTGAAATACAACTTCCACTTATCTGTCAAAGCTGCGTCCCTTCCAGTCTGTCGCATGTACGCTCTCATCTTTCTCCGTCCCTCACAAAGACAGATGCTCTTCTGTTACCCCCTCGTCTCGTCCTCACCCGTCTCTTGTCATTGTAGAGACTACCTCTGACCGCTTTACCTCTTTTTCCATTAATCGTGATCTTTTCGTCACTCAATCTAACATTTTGAATGTACAAATTGGCCTGTCGTCCACCCACATGTTTTGCGCCTCCATTCTCTCTTGCTCGGATTGCACCCCCCTGAAACTTTCTCACTCATCCGGAGGCAAAATCGAGAACGGATGGGGGTCCAGGGGCTCAAAACTTCGCTTCCACTGCTGGTAGTGGCTGGTCATCTTCCAGACGTAGTAAAACTCAATGCACTCCTTCGTGGATTTGCTCGGAAGCAATTTGGAGATCTCATAAAAGTTCTTACCCACCAAGACTATGGCACCTTCGAAGCATGCCACCTCGAAAGGGCTCCAGTGCTCCATCACCGTCCGTCGTCGTGCAGGGCACATCAGAACGCCCAAGGTGTTGGGTCTTTCCAACGGGATTTCCCCTTTGGCCATGTCATAGCCATAAGGACCAAAAGAAACTTTGGGGTACATGAGATCCCCGACGAGATTCACGTAGTCCTCCGCCATTCTTTGCGCCCGCCAACGTTCCACCGGCTTCCCTTTCCCCCCACCACTACCGACACCTTCTACTTTGCTGCGTTTGTTGCTGCCTGCGCTCGTGCTTGTCGTGTTGCCACTAGGACCACTAGATGTGCTGTCTCGTTCCGCACTATTTTTTATCCGCGCGCTGCTACGCCCTACCGACTCCTTGTCATTATGTCCCGCATTTATAATCGTAGTATTAACGCTTGCGTTGCTGTTGTTATTCGCGTTGCTATCCGCATCCTCTTCCCCCTCACGTCTTCGACTCCTGAGGCTCCCTCGCACTCCCATTATGCCAGGTTTCAATTCCGATTGCTGCGGTCAAGGGGGCACATGTTAGCGAGTTTTTCTTTCAAGTATCTAAGTCGCGAGGAAGGCCTTGCTTACCTTGTCGTTCTCCTGTATGTCTTCCATCATAACGCTACCCCCGTCACTCTCCATAGTAGTCGTCATGCCGCCACCACTTGCGAATTCGGCTCTGTCTCCCTAGATTTGTGAATGAGACGAGACATATGCATGAGATTCAATCTGATCTATCATATGTTCAAAAGCAGAGATACCAGGTGTACCTGCGGACTCGAGAAAGTGTTGAACCAGGCAGGGAAGTGGGGGGATCTGGTAAGCAAGAATTGTGAGCATAAAATAATGGGGGAAGCGCAAATTTATACCCACTTGAAGCCTTCAGCTGAGACTGGAGGGAGCAGCAAAGCCGATTATCGGACCAGAAAGTCTCTCAAATCCCTTTTCAACCTTTTTCATGCCAACTGGGGCTACAAAGGGGCAAAAGCAATGGCTTTTATGTCTCCCTTTCTCACCGGGGGGAGGGACGGCGGGCGTCGCTGAAGAAAGGAGCGAGGAAACAGTGGGCGTTACAGCGGGGAGGCATGCAAGTCCTTGCTTGGAAACATGGACATGGAAATTGTGCCGTAAGATCCTGGATGACACTGCTGCTTGTAGGAATTGTGTTCGTGCGCGAGAGGACATGAATAAACGTTTTGTCGTCTCACATGTGCCAGATCAGGCCTGACGGTAGTCGGCCCACAATAACCTCCTCTGCTCTTTCCCCCTCCCGCACAAACAATTGAACATTTGATTGTTTGTGACGCTTAGGTACTGATAAATCATTTTTTTTGTTTTAAAAAAAGGATTAAGGCCCTTTCAGACACAGTCTTAGCGTTCTCTACTTCACCATTACGTAAATTATCTCCCTAGATAAATATCCGGAGCAGCGACGAAAATAAGAAAGTACGTTCCACGACCTTCCATTTCAGAATCAATCACGAATCTGTCACAGTAATTGAAATTTAGAACTGAGGATCCAGACTGCGATGGATCTTGGAGCGAGATTTAGTCGTGTTGAGACTCTAAAAATATGGAAGGAGATGGAGAATAAAAACGATGAGCACACCTCTCAGGACCCTCAAACAAAACAAAACAGATCTTTATAAGTGCAATGCGGAATGTGCAAGGTTTTTGGAGGCCTTCCGCGCCGCAGCCCCACTTCACACGCCAAATACATACCTGATTTCTGTACGATAATGATCCCAAAGACTTGCTGAAAGGCTGAGGAAATTTGTGTGTTTCCGTTACTATTGTTGCGATCGTTGGTGGACGGGCACCAATCACGCTTTGACTTGTCCGATAGAGTGCATTTTCAACCTTGGTCTCGTGACGGTAGGTCCGAAAGTATCTCGCCGGGTTTTTTTCGGCCACCCCTCCTGATTTACTTTCTTTACTTTCACCTGTTGCCTCATCCTTGAAATACTTGTCCCTACTTGCCATAGTATTGACATTACTCAGAATTTCGCTAGAAGAGGAAGCAACGACATGCGGATCGGTAGGGCTGCCGGTGTGGGATGAAGTAATGGGTGCGAGGCCCTTGCCAATCTCGTCGCTTGCCTAAATTTTGTTTCAAAAGAAGAAATTTAGCATGTCTTTTCGACGAAGGTATGAGTGTAGAACATTCTCACCCTTTGATAAAGGAAGGAAAACCTTGGCTTCTGCCCACTCTCACGACACTTTTTCTCTTCAAAAAGCTTGTTGCCACGAAATGTGGATTGAGACATCCGATTCAGATGTAAGGCTTTCAAATCTAAACCGTAAGATGCTATTTTTTTCACAAAATAAGGAGAGAAGAAAGTTTTCAACACTGGCATGCGTGATTGCAAGGTATCCTTCTAATGACTTGGGGAGGAGAGATAAAATGTGGAACCAACAAACCATTTGTTGTGACGAAACGTGTATGCTGCATTTGGCCTTTTTGTTTTTCAGCGGAGAGGATACCAACGGGTGACCGCGTAGTTCCTATATTTTCTCTCTGCGGAAGGGTATATACGTATTATATAAATTACTGTGTCATTATTTTACCATTGTGTTCTTGTTTTTACGCGTAAACCTCTACCCCAAAAAATAATCAAACAAAGAATGTATCGTTCAATTACTCGTCCACGTCAATTTAATCCTATTTACAAGGAAAAGTTTCACGCGCAAGGAACATAAAACCTCACGGCTCCAACGGTTCTGTAACGTCTCAACGGACACGCACGCGTGCGTCAAGCTCAAGGTGACCAGGCTCTGCCACACTTGTGCGAAGCAGCATGCCCTGCAAGGTCCGCATGCGTGTTGGTACTTTCAATATTGCTGCATTCGCTAGTGTCTGGATCTACTGGGCGTGCGCTTGATTGACGTGTGGTGACGACGAGGAAATTTGGTGAAGGAATAAAGCAGCACCGCCATCGGCGTAGCATTTCTTCTTCAATACATCGCTTGCATGGTTTCCGGGGCCAGCATTGGAAAAGTATAAGATCTTTACCGAATTTCTACACGCATATGGCTTTACACAGGTGTCAAAGCCGTCTAGGCGCTGATGGGGGACAAATACATTCGCACATCGATCTCTTTTGAGCACCTGATAGATGGTACGTTTACCCTTTTGCTCACCATCTTCTTCACATCATCAACAGTGTGCAATCACGACAGCGTATGGATAAAAAAGCAGCAAAGAAGCAGTGAAAAGCCCATAATATAATTTCATACGTCTTTATTTATAGACCCAGGATGGATGCCTTATTTCTTGGACTTCCTCAGCAAGCATGGGCAATCCCATCTTCTCTTGTTCTGGCTAGAAGTCGAGGTATTTGAGCTTGCCGCCGGTGGAGGCCCCTCGCTTGTAACGCAGGCAACGCGAATTTACGAGTCTTATCTGGGAGAAGGAGCACCCAAGCGCATCGATGTCCCAGATGTCATGCTTACTTTCCTTGAAGGCGAAATCACTTCCGGCGCGCCCAATATCAACGTATTCGCTGCAGTCCACGCTTTCGTCTTCCGTCGTCTTCACCAAACTTGGTATCCTGCGTTCCTTCTATCGACAACCTATCGATCCCTTCTGGTGCATCTCAAAAATTCTTTCCGTACGCCCCTGAAAGAAGTCCTCCTAGACGAAGTCCAGAGCCGCTACATCGAAGCCTTCCTCTTGAACTCCACTTCCCCAACAGGCCCTTGTACCGTTGGAAATGTGTATCTATGGAAAAAAATCCAACATGACCTGCGACCTCTAGGCGCACGTCTGTCCCGGGACCGACTGGTGGGCCCCGCAGGCGATGCCCGAAACGCCAACGACCTCCGCACTTTCATCATGGACGCCAAGGCTGTGTACGAAGCCTACATCCAGCCCTCCCCGCAGGTAGGGGTCTCAGGCGGACCGTCACTTAGCAGTCGGTCATTCTCCGGGCAGGGCTACGAAGGGGGTGGTCGCCAACGAGACGCTCCGAGTGCGACCGCCCTTGGCCCCGAGTTGCGGTATTCCATTGCCGAGTGTCTGGGCCGGTTGGCCAGCCAATCTCGGTATTATTCGGGCGTGGGTACTGGAGGAATAGGACAGATTGACCGAAGCATTATTGGGGAACTAAATACTTACCTAATCGAGGCCCAACGGGTGATTCTTGCCTGGTTGGAAGCTGAGGTATATCCCTCCTTCCTCGAATCCAATCTAGTCGGCATTTTGTCAGGAGAAATTCAGAGCCAACGGTCAGCCCCTTTGCGGCGGAAAAAGCGCCTACGCACGCTCTTCAAATCCGTACGCTCCTTTCGGCACGTGTATGTCCCTCCCTGCCCTCGCTCCGAAGGGCGTGGCCTCGTCTTGGTGAGCACGGAGGACGTATTTAGGAAACCGGAGCCTTTGACGCATGAATTCGTGTGGGCGTTTGATGTCGCCGTCTTTCCCGTGGACTTGACGGCAGGGAGGGCCTTGCGTGCGGCCGACCTTCGCACAGACGTGGGTAGGCGGGAGTCAGAGGTGGACGGGGAGGGCGGGGAGAAGGAGGATGCTGGGGTCCGCTCCCCGGGTGGTGAGGAATCGAATGGTGCTGTGGGAGGGGCGATCCTCTGCAGCAAAAACGAAGACGGAGACTCAGGGTTTTTCCACCTCGATGAGCCGGTACCAAACTCCAAAGGGACCTCGCTCGGGCAGGAAGAGGAGCAAGGCCACCGAAAGAAGGCCAAGCGGCCGCTGCATTTCAGCAGTGCGGTGCGTTCGTCTCAGGTTTTGGGGCTGCCGAAGCCGAGTGTGTACGGATCCAATGACGTCGCAGGCGCAGATACGGCCACGGAAGACAAGGAAGACGTCGCAACTTCCCTGTGTGCGGCGATCGAAACACGGTTGGTCCGTGAAATCCAGCGCCTCGCCTTTCCCTCCCTGTGCCTCATGCCTCTCGAACGCTCCACTTTCGTCCTCTTTTCCCCAAAACTCGTCGTCCCCGAAGCCACTCTCCACCACTTTGTGCTACCCATCTCCCGCAAAGACGTGGACCCTGAGCTACGGAGGGACATAAGATCTGCGGACGGACGTGACTTGGCATCCTCCCTTGGAAACCGAAGCCCTTCTCCTTTCGTGGCGAGCCCACGTGTCGCCGTAAGGTCTCCTTCAGGGGAGGGGGAACTGGCACCTCCGGATCTGAAGACTGATCAGTCTATTGACCTGTATGGAGCCTGTCTGATGGAATGGGCACCCGCCGGCGCGGACGTGCTTTTGCCGCGGTGCGTCGTTCTGGTCAGCACCGAGCCCCGCGTCGCCTCTTTGCGCCGTGCGGTCGTCCGGATGCGGGAGTCAATGGGACAGCCGGGGGTAGGCGGGTCTCCCATCATGCCGGATACGCCCAAGAAGACACCCTGGCAGCTGGAAGATGAGCAGCTGAGGCAGCAGTCTGAGCGCGTCCAGACCATGCTGGACACTAGCTTGTTCGCGCCGGCCCGCGGGGGGAAGAGGAGCGAACGACCGACTGACTTTCAAAAGACGGACGCTGGGGATAAAACCGACGCCGAGGAGTCTGCCGCCTACTGGTTGAGGGCCTGGAAGAAGACAGGGATGGCTGCTTCGGCGTCGACGGTTTTGTTCTCGCCCAAGAGAGCGCCGACGACGAATTCCGGACTATCGGTCCCCGATCCTGCTGCTACCAGCAGCAGCTCCTCTTCCTGCCCTCTACCTCCACCTTTGCTCACGTCCTTGCCCTTGCACGTGGATGCATCCTTTTTCCCTCTCATTCAGGCCCTCAGCCCGGAGATTTTGCTCAAAGCCTTTACGGCAGTCCTGTTGGAGCGACCGATGGTAGTCAAATCCTCCTCGCGCACCCTCACCATGGTAGCCTGCGAAGGGCTTCGTCGTCTCATCTACCCTTTCGCGTGGCTGTTGCCGTACAAACCTCTGCTACCTGTGGGGGGGGTTTGCAGCTTCTGGGACGATGTGAAACGTAGTGCAGGAGGGAGGAGCTGGTATGACTACGTCTTCGAAGAGGACGGGCTCGACGAGTCCCTGATGAGGATAGCTGGGAGAAGAAGCTATGCGGAACCGATGACGGCATCCTCGGCGATGCGTCAAGTGCCCGGCTTTTTGGTCGGCATAGAAACATGCATTGTCGACGCTGCGCTTACTGCCACGAAGATCGTCTCGCCGGCATACAGTGATGGAGATGGGGACAGTGCGAACAGTAGCAGCGGCTGCCATGCCTGGGCTTGTGCCACTTGTGACGTGCATGAAATGGGCGTGTTTTCCGGCATGGATGGCGTACCTTCCTTTGACGTGGATTCGCCCTTCAGCCCCGGCCATCCGTCCCCGCTTTCGACCCGCTCGATGCCTTTATCCACACGCGGTCAAGGTGGTCACGGGCTCAGTCCTTCTGGTGTCGCGACGGCAGGACATGCCGCCCGAAATACTAGCACGACCAAGTACGGCGAGCTTCCTCCATGTGTACGAGCCTCTACGCGAGAACTCCTTGCCAGTGCTTTTATCGTAGACTTGGACAATGACTGTGTGGAGGGACCGCGGCGGGGGGATCCGGCGACCGCCACGCTTCCTGTATTGCCCGAAGCAGCCGTTTGCACCTTGTTGACCTCAATTCAGCAGCTTGTGAATCCCAGCATGGGATCCCCGACAGGAGCGGGTAATGGAGATGCCTTAGGCTATGGTTACCATGCAGTGCACGTTGCGCGATCGACCGACGCGAAGAAGAGCAATCATGAAAGCATGCTCCGAAATGGAAGTGCAGCGCCCAGTTCTGAGGAGACAAAGTCAAAAGATAATGCAATGAAGAAAGTGACAGGAAATGTTCAGCTGCATGCAGCCTTCGTGACATTCTTCCGTCAGTTGCTCCTTGACCGGTACCGAGAGTACACCTTGAGCTACTTGGAAGAGCAAATGGTGGCTTTCCACGCGGACAGCTTTCTGGCTTCGCAACCTGAACCTACGCACGCATTCTGGACGGATATGTTCCAAACTCGCCTTTTTGCGTATTTTTTACTGGTCGAACATCAGCGTGTGGCAGCTTCCTTTCGCGAACCTGACCGAGAAACACCCCCGGATGGGGCAGTGGAGACGATGGACGTCTGAAGGACACAGAAAGCGACACCTTTACAAATAGGTCACGACCGGGTCCCAACAAAGCAAGTAAAAAAAATTAGATGAAATCATCAAGAAGAGTCCACCTGCTACAAATTTAATCAAACACGCACTTGAATATATATAAAAAATTGTCACATCTATTGCTTTTTTGTATCCGTTCCCGGTTATCTAAATCTCCCCCTCAAGCAACAGTCGAAGCCGCTCCGCCTCCTCCGCACTCCTCAATGCCTCACCAAACTCCCCCAGGAGATCACCATCCATCATTCTATCGATGCCATGTTTGCTCAGGCTAATCCGGTGGTCAGTCACCCGGTCCTGCGAGAAATTGTATGTTCGAATTCTTTCCGATCGGTCCCCTGAGCCCACTTGGGACTTGCGCGCCGAAGCCTGCGCGGCCATGACCCGTGCTTGTTCCATCTCGTACACTCGTGCGCGCAATATCTTAATTGCCTTATCCTTGTTTTTGTGCTGCGAACGCTCGTCCTGAATGGACACCACGAGGCCCGTCGGCGTATGCGTCACGCGAACGGCACTTTCGGTCGTGTTCACGTGCTGCCCACCTGCGCCACTGGCTCTATACACGTCAAATTTCAAGTCCCGGGCGTCCAACTTGAAGTCGACATCCTGGGGTTCGGGCAGCACTGCCACTGTTGCGGCCGAGGTATGCAGACGGCTGTCATTGACTGGTACGCGCTGCACCCGATGAACCCCGCTTTCGAATTTTAGCAGAGGATAAGCCATGTGGCCCTGCACAGCAGCAGCTGCCTCTTTGAGACCTCCAAACTCATTTTTGGATACATTCAATATCTCAAAACGCCAATTTTGTCTGGCTGCGAATCGCTCATACATGTCGAACATCTCTCCCGCAAATAAAGATGCCTCGTCCCCTCCTGTCCCAGCGCGCACTTCCAATATGACGCCCCGATCGTCATTCTTAAGCTCTTTCGGGAGTAGCTGCCGCAAAATCTTCTCTTCAAGCGCAGTCACAGCGTCCCTGGCACTCCCGACGTCTTCTTTCGCCATGGCCGCCATTTCTGGGTCGGGATCACCTTTGACCGTCTCCTCCAGAAAACGTACATTCGACCGGTGCTTTTCCAAGTCCTGTGTGAGTTCTACTAGATCTGAAAGTTCTGAGAGCTCTTTAGACAAGGCAGCCAGGCGCGTGGTATTGGCTGCGCTGTGGTGCTGATGAGGCTCATGTTGTTGGTGGGTGCCCCCGTCATTACCAGTGTGAAGGGCACTCAGTTCCTTTTCGACCTGTGCATAACGTTGCCGCATCTGGTCTAGTCGAGTCAATACTGCAGGCGTGAAGGTAGAGAAGAGGCTCCATGATATTGATGGAGGCGCCCTTGTTTGCGGCCTTGGTCGACGCCGGATGCACGGCCAAAATGGGACATGGCTGAATGCGGATGTGGTAGTGGCAGTCCGCCGGGTGCCTCCGAGCCGCCTCAGGACGCATGAGACCGGCATGCCTGTCCCTGTCCGTCCTGATACTTGACGGGTTACTGTGTTGAGATTAAAACCATGTATAAGGACTCCCCTGATAGGGTTAGGATTTTTGCTACGTCACAGAAAAAAGGTTTTCTCGCTCCGTGTGGCTGGGCTCGCGACGTCGCTCCTCGCCAACAGCGCACTCCAACTGCAGCAAGATAAACCTAGAAAGGAGTTGAAGCCAAACAGCAACATCTTTGATGGCCAAAATCGATGTTGTCGGTAGTTCTGATCCTGCTGGAAGGACAACAATTTCAAAGTTAACTGCTGTGTGTCGTACATAAATTCCTATCAGCATCCACGCATTGTGGAGGGCAATCGGATATGGGCCCTCTCGCGAGCCTAAGACCTATGTGCCATATATGTTGCCCCGTGCTCGAATACCAGGCATCAAAGCCATTAGTATGTCTCCTTTACAATCCATTTCTTACCTCCTATTATGTCTTTCGCCCATATACTCGTGTCAGGAGTCATCAGGTCTTTCCCGGGTTGAAAGTAAAGAAATCGCGCCCGTTCACTTCGACATTCGATTACCCTGGCCTTCGATAACACGTTGAATCATGGCGTGTATTGATCGCGGGAGTGTCGAATTTCTTCTGAGGCTCTTAATATTCACAACGACCGTGCAGTACGCATTCGCCGAGACGATTACGGCATCCCGGACACTCTGCTCTTTGCACAGCGTTCTATTTCCAACCGGCGCGGATGCAGCAGGAAAAGCTGCCGGGGAGCAAATGGCTGATTTGCACTGGAAAGCGTTGGAGCCTGGTAAGCCACCTAAAGCCCTGGATGTAGCACCTATGGTGGTCGCCAAAGAGGACGCCCCATCCAAGGATTTGATTTCTGAGCCTGAAAAAAAGCCCGGCGGTGGCGGTAGTCTCAGTCTATCGACCAGCCAGTGGATCGCTGGCTTCTCTGCAACCGCATCCATTTACCGATTTCACCAAAGCTTTACGCTCCCAGCTGAGGCGGATGTAAAATCAGCTCGGATCGAGGTGGCCTTCGCAGCGGACGCGGCTGTCGTTGCGCTCCTGTTGAACGACGTGAACATATGGACATGCGAAGACCCCGTCATGGGCCTCGCCCCCGGCACCCTCGCCGCCAGTATCACCCTGCCAAAATTGAAGGAGCGAACGAACAGACTTTCTTTGGTAGTGCTCCCGAGCGGTCCCGGTAAGCCGGCTCTACTGAATGTCTGGTTCCCTGTCGCCACCTACGAAGCGGTAGGGACGGCGTGTGGAAGAGACGCCTTGGGTGAGCCATTGCGGGCGCTCACGGAAAAGGTCGTGGAGGGAATAAAACCAGCATTGGAAGTGGTGCCGCAATCTTTTGCTACCCCAACCTTGTACGTGGTGGACGATGGCAGCTTTACCACGCCTCTAGAGGAAGAAGAGGAAGAGACCGGGTGTGGAATCCCAAGTTTGCAACCCACCGACAACGCATCCGCCTGGAAGGTTTGGTTTCGTGCTCTCAAAGGGGCGGCACAAGGCCCTTGGGATCCCGTGGTGGAGCCAAAAGCTTGGCTCAGCTTGAGCAAACCGAGCTTGGCGAATGTCTTGTTTTACGAAACAACTTTCACCCTCGCGCCCGACGCGATATTAGAGGATGTGAGCGTCGTGGGGCGCCATGAAAGTATGCTGACAGTGTTAGCCGTGTACTTGAATAAAAAACCTGTGTGGGTAAATCCCGACCCTTTTTCTTCCGCCGGAGCGGCCATGGAGGAGCAGGCCGGACGGGACACAAGCACCTTGTTCACCATTGAGGACGATTGGGAGGACGAGGGAGAGGATTTGGAACCTGAAACCCTGTGGCGGCACGGGACGAATATTTTGTCGTTTGCGGTGTTGGCAGATGCTCAGGCCGATTTCCGCACGGCTTTTCGAGTCAATTTTGCTGGCCTTTCCCATGGAGGTTGCCCCGACAAATTCCCCGATCGAGAAGAAGCTCCCCATTATCGTACCACGTCCCTTCCCGAGATGAGTCCAGCGACAGGTATGTGCAGCGCGGCCGTCCGCACGGCTCTGCAGCTGGATTTGGGCAATGTGAGCGTTAAATTTAGGGACATGGCTGTGGACGCGGTGGGCGAGATGATGTATGTGGCATGGGAAAACGCAGACGGAAATGCGACTTTGTCTCGTATTGTATTGACAGAGGGACAGCAGAAAGGTCTCCCGTCGCTCGGATGGCCCTTGGCCACATTGGTAGCACCGGAAGCGGTGGCGATGGGCTCGAATGGCGAGGTGTACGTGGTGGATGAGATGATGATCAAAGGGTTCAGGAGGACAGGGGAAGTACTGGGCGCTTGGGGCCCTGTGGAAGGATCTCGAGGTCTGGCCGTCTTTCCTTTCGCAGGGAAGGGGAACGAGACCGAGGTGTACGTCCTCACTGAGGATGACGGTGTTGTGGGCTTCAACACGGCGACAAATGAGACGGTGCGCCTGGCAGGTTGTTGGTCTGTGCTCGGAGAGGCGAAAGAGGGTAAAGGGAAGGGGGAAGAGGGCCTGAACATTGAGGAGAAGTGCTTGGATATGCCTGTCGATATAGCGATTTCTTTTACGGGAACTGGTTTGGATGCGCAGGCAATATTGTGGGTTCTGGATCAAGGTACAAGCACCGTAGAACTTTTCACGCGAGATGGTGTGCACCTGTCCACCCTGGGCGGGGAGGAGGGCTTCCTGGAGACCCCTTCCGTGATCAGTGTCGACTCGTTCCGTGGCCTGG
>Ga0102934_1000112_pt1 | contig 44072 bp, 41 predicted proteins | sample SalPonR2_A_D1_MG_FD_78175 | JGI IMG/M metagenome (GOLD analysis project Ga0102934, IMG submission 78175) | Salt pond soil microbial communities from South San Francisco under conditions of wetland restoration - Salt Pond MetaG R2_A_D1_MG | ecosystem: Environmental > Aquatic > Marine > Intertidal... | reverse complement strand
CGGCCGCCGGTCGCCTTCAGGGCTTCGTCGATCAGGACCTGTTCGGCGCGTTCGACGGCGTCGCGCATCAAGTCACGATCGCCGGCGGCCAGACGGACGCGCGCCCAGGCGCGCAGGGCCCGGGTCCAGTCGACGTCCTCGGCCGGCCGCTCGAGGTCCAGGTCGGCCACGTCCAGCCGCGGCCCGGGCACCAGCGCGGTCCAGCGGCGGCAGCGGTTGACCAGCTCCCGCACGTTGCCGGGCCAGGGATGCGCGAGCAGGCGTCGGCGCGCGGCGTCGGTGAGCTGACGCGGCAGGTCGCCGACCTCTGCGGCCGCATGCGCCAGGAAATGATCAAGCAGCGGACCGATGTCCTCGGGTCGCTCGCGCAACGGCGGCACCGTCAACGGCACGACGTTCAGGCGGTGGTACAGGTCCTCGCGAAATTCGCCGGACGCGACCGCCTGCTCCAGGTCGCGGTGAGTGGCGGCGACGATGCGGACGTCGACCCGGACCGGCGCTCGACCACCGAGGCGGTAGAACGCGCCGTCGTCGAGCACCCGCAGCAACCGCGACTGAAGCGCGGTCGGCATCTCGCCGATTTCGTCGAGGAACAGCGTGCCGCCATCGGCCTGTTCGAAATAGCCGGCGCGCGCCGCGTCCGCGCCGCTGAACGCCCCCTTCTCGTGACCGAACAGTTCGGACTCGAGCAGGTCGGCCGGCAGCGCCGCCACGTTGAGCGCAACGAACGCCTCGTCGGCCCGCGGCGACGAGGCGTGCAGCGCCCGGGCGATCCGTTCCTTGCCGCTTCCCGACTCGCCGCGCAGCAGCACGCTCAACGAGCTGCCGGCCAGCCGGCCGATCGCGCGGAACAGCGCACGCATGATCGGGCTCTCCCCGACCAGGTCGGCCGGCGTCTCGGCCGGCGCGGACACCGGCTCGCCGCGGCGCGTGGCCAGCGCACGGTCGATCCGGTCCACGACTTCATCCAGATCGAAGGGCTTGGGCAGGAAGTCGAACGCACCGCGCTTCAGTGCATCGACGGTGCTGTCGAGATCGGCGTAGGCACTCATCACGATCACCGGCGCATCGATCCGTTCGATCAGCACGTCGCCCGACGCGCCCGGCATCCGGAGATCGGTCAGGACCGCGTCCGGCGCTTGCTCGTCCAGCGCCTCGAGCGCGGCCTCGGCCGATTCGAAGGTCCGGCAGGTCCGCTCCTCAGCGGCCACGGCGTGACTCAGCACGCGGCGGATCGACGCGTCGTCGTCGACGATCCAGACGATGGGGCGATCGGCGCTCATCGAGTCATTCTAGCGAGTCCGGGCGGTTCGCCTCGTTCGCTTCGGGCCGGCGCTCAACCGGCAGCAGGACCCGGAACACGGTCCGCTCGCCGCGGCGCTCGTGGTCGATGTCGCCGCCGTGACGGTCGACCAGATCCTGCGCCACGGCCAGGCCCAGGCCCGTGCCGTCCGGCCGACCGCTGACCAACGGAAAGAACAGCGAGTCGGCGAGCTCGTCGGGCACGCCGGGACCGTCGTCCTCGATCTCGATCGCCACGGCCAGGCGACAGCGATGCACGCCCAGCGTGACGCCGGGGGCCGCCCGCGTGCGGAAGACCAGCCTGCCGGCGCCGGCCTCGATCGCATTGCGGGCCAGGTTCAGGAACACCTGCTGCAACCGCGCCTCGTCGATCCGCACCCGCGGAAGGCTCGGATCGTAGTCGCGCTCCAGCGCCACCGGTGCGGCTTCGGCCTGCAGCAGCCGAACCACCCGGTCGAGGGGTGCATGCAGGTTCGCTTCGATCGCCGTGACCGGTCGCGCGCCGCCGAGCAGCTGCTCGACCAGCGCCTCCAGCCGGTCGACCTCGTCACCGATGATCCCGACCAGTTCACGGCCGGTGTCGTCGAGCTCGCGGCGCGTCAGCAGCTGCGCTGCGCCGCGCAGGCCGGCCAGCGGATTGCGGATTTCGTGCGCCAGCTGCTGGACGACGCGCTTCGACAGCGCGCGGCGCGCCTCGCGCGATCGATCGAGCATCGCCCGGCGGCGGGGCGCGGCGTCCTGCAGTTCGAGCAGCACACCCCCGTCGGGAAGGCGGGCGGCGCGCGCGTCCAGCCACTCGGCCCCGCCGGGCAGCGTCCAGCGCAGATCCTGGGAGGCCACGCCCCGGCCTTCGGCCACGGCCCGGTCGCACAACGCCTGCAGGCCCGACCCATCGATCGCCTCGGCCAGCGCGGAATCCACCGCCGCTCGCGCCGCCGAGACCGCCAGCAGGTCCTCGGCCGCGGCGTTCATCCGACGGATCGTGCCCGCGGCATCGACATGCACCAGCGCCGTCTGGAGACGGTCCAGCCAGGCGGCATCGGCGTCGGAACTCTCGGTCGGCACGGCAGCGGGATCGGGGGGGGTGTTGGTTCGAGCATAGTCGATGCACGGACGCGACGACGATCTGCGATCATTCACACATGGATGATTCGAGCGCACCCCGTTTCCCGTGGACCGCCTGGCTGGCGACCAGCGCAGTGACCCTGGTCCTGGCCTGCCTCGCGTGGGCCTGGATCGACTGGCGCTATGTCAAGGAACTCTGGCCCGTCGACGCGATGGTCCGCGCCAACGTCTACATGTTCTGGACCCTCTCGATCGGTACACTCTTCGTGCAGTACTGGGCACTGCGAAGCCAGAGCCCCGGACGTCAGACCCTCGGCGCGCTAAGCAGCGCCATCGGCGTGACCCTGCTCTGGCTGGTGCTGATCAGCACGGTCGGCGACTGGTTCCACGTCAGGATCGGCGGCGTGCTCGGGTAAGCCCCTCGCTCCACGCGTAGGAAAATTCCGTATTGAGGTCATGGTGCCCGATTGGGTACCCTCCACCCGGGTGCTGGTGGAGAGGGAACGCGCGGCTCGAACCACGGGCTGACGCTCCAGCCCAGCGGCACGATGTCGAACGAACCGGAAGATGGGAACCATGCGAATTGTCCTGCTGTTCCTGCTGCTGAGCTGGAGCGGCTTGGCAGCGGCGAAGGTGAGTTTCGAGCTGGCCGAGCGTGCGCTGCAAGGCGACCTCGACGCGGCCGAGCAATTACTCGACCAGCACCGTGACAACAACTCCGTCCGAATCATTGCGGCCTCCGCCCTGCAGACCTCCGGAGCGCACGGGCGCGCACTCGCCCTGCTCGAGGACGCGATGCGTAACGGGTCCCGCACTGCGCTGTGGGCGCGGGTCGTACACCATATCGAACAGCGGGAGTGGATCGAAGGCTACGCTTGGGGCCGGCTGGCGATGTTGATCGAAAAACACGACCACGATTCGGAAATCGACGAGGAGGCCTGGCCATTGGAATGGACCTGGCAATTCACGCAGCGCGCCGCGCGGAATCTTCGCGAGTCGGAGTTTCCGGAGGCCGATCGGCAAACCGAGGCGATTGTCGGTCAATGGTACGGACCGCTCACGGCAGAGAGGGATTTCGACCCCGCCGATGCCCCGGTCTTTCTCGAGCGACGCGCTCCAATCTATCCGCGCGACGAAGCCTACGCGCGCGAGACCGGTTGGTCGCTTCTGATGCTGCAGTTCGAGCGCGATGGCACGGTTTCACGCGTCATGCCGATCGTCCAGACCCATCGAGATTTCGGTCAACGGGCAGCCGCTGCGCTCGAAGACTGGGTCATCGACCCCTCGTCACTGGAAGCGGACGACTTCGATCGGATGTTCATGCAGACGGTCGAATTCAGTCTTGAGAACTGATCGTGCGCCTCGTTCTTCTTTATCTGGCGATCCTGATCTCGATCACTGCGACACGGCCGATCCCGGCCACCGAGGTCGAATTGACCGCGAGCGAGCGGATCGTCCTCACCCGACAGGCACTGTCGGGCGATCTCGAAGCGCTCGACCGGCTCGAAACCGACGATGCAGCCAGTCGCTGGGGCCTGCTGGTGCGCGGCTACGCACTCCAGGCGGCCGGCCGATTCGATGAGGCGTTCGCGGCCTGGGAACGTTCGGCAGAACTCGGCTTGCGGCTGGCGGCAAGCGCCCTGGCCGCGCATCATTACGAACGGCGGAACTGGATGGAAGCCTACGCCTGGGCGCGTTTGGTCATGGAGGTCGAGGCCGCGTTGACCGACGGCGATCTGGACGACCTGCGCGGTGGCTGGGCGCTGTACACGGCCGTCCACGCAGCCGAAGGTCTCGACGAAGATCAGCACCGCGCGGCGGATGCGCTCGCGGCAGAACGCGTGGAGCAGCACCTGGCCGCCATGATCTCGCCCGACGACGTGGGTTCGCAAAGCGAGGACCCGCCCCTCGATCTCGACGTCGTCCAGCGAACCCGGCCCAACTACCCCCGTTCGCTGGCGGAGAACGGTGTGCCGGGCTGGTCGTACGTCCAGTTCGAGATCCTGGCGAACGGCCGGGTCGGCGAGACCGTGGCCATCGGCGCGTCCCACGATCGCTTCGCACGCGCGGCCGTGCGGGCCATCCGGAAATGGCGCTTCAATGTCGATGCAATGGACGAGCTGCCCGGGACCGGCTTTCAGCAGATCGACTTCACCCTGCGGCGTTGATCAACCGGCCCCCGAAGCCAGCCGGTCCACTCTCAGCCGCTCGCGCTCGTCGAACAACCGACGCGAGGCGGCCGACACCGCCGCCAGCGTGCCGAAACCGGTGCCGGCAGCGACGGTGAACATGATCAGGATCTGGTACTTGACGGCCAGCGCCGGCGAGGTACCGGCCAGGATCTGACCGGTCATCATGCCCGGAAGGCTGACGATTCCGGCCGCGGCCATCGCGTTGACGATCGGGATCAGGCCCGATCGGGTGGCGTCGCGGCGGATTTCGCCGATCGCCTCCTGCCACGGCTGACCGAGCATCAGGCGGTTCTCGATCAGCGCGCGCTGGCGCCAGACCCCTTCGGTCAGTCGGTCCAGTCCCAAGGCCACGCCGGTCATGGTGTTGCCGAGCAGCATGCCGAGCAGCGGGATCGCGTACTGCGGCCGGTACCAGGGCTCGGGACCGATCACCACCGTCAGCGCCAGCACGGTCACGCTGAACGCCGAAACGAACATCGATACCGTGCCGATACCGAAGGCCCAGCCGCCGACCAGCCGATGCTTCTGCCGGGCCATCACCTCGCGCCCGGCGGCCAGCAGCATGACCACTCCCATCAGCGCGACCCACAGCGGCCCCTCGAGCGCGAACAGGGTCTCCAGGACCAGCCCGATCAGGGCCAGCTGGACCACCGTGCGCAGCGCCGCGACCAGCAGCGAACGCGTCATGCCGAGCCGGGCCAGGGCCGTGACCGCACCGAGGGCCAGCACCAGCAGCGCGGCCAGCGCCAGGTCCCCATAGGACAGCTCGATCACGCTCATCGAACGAGCTCCGCGCCCTCGAGGCCGATCCGGAGGTGCCGGTCGGCCACCCGCTCGATCTGCGCCCGGTCGTGGGCGACCCACAGCGTCGGCAGGCCGTGTTGACGGATTCGGGCGCGCAGCCAGGCTTCGACCCGCTCGACCGAGGCCTCGTCGAGGTTTGCGGTCGGCTCGTCAAGCAGCAGTGCATCGGGGACTCGGGCCAGCGCGCGGATCAGCGCCAGGCGCTGCTTCTCGCCGGACGACAGCCGGGACACCGCCCAATCGAGCGCGTCCGAGGGCAGCCCCAGCGCGTCGAGGTCGCCGGAAACGTCGTTCTCGAAATGCGCCCCGACCGCATCGTGCCACCACTGGCTCTCGGCCGGCACCAGCATCACCCGCCGGCGCCACGCGTGCGCCGGCATCGAATCGGCCGGCTCGTTGCCGAGCGACACCCGGCCCTCGTGCGGATCCACGTCTGCGACCGCGCGCAGCATTCGAGACTTGCCGCTGCCCGACGCCCCGGAGATCACGACCACTTCGCCCGGCGCGACCTCGAGATCGAACGGCGGCAACTCGCCCGCAGCCAGCCCGAGCAGGCGCAGCGGCAAACGGACCGCGTCGCTCACGCGGTCAACCCAGCAATGCCTCGGCCGCGGCCTTGACGCGCTTCTCGTCCGGCAGCATCAACCCGGCGGCGTCACCGAGCGGGATGTAGCAGTCGACGCCGGTCACGCGGCGGATCGGCCGGTCGGCCGCGCCGTGTTCGACCAGGCCGGTGACCAGCCCTTCGCCGATGCCGCCGTCCGGGCGGCCCTCGTCGAGCACCAGCACCGCCGAGCAGGCCTTCGCGTGCTCGGCGACGGCCGCAATGTTCAGCGGCTTCAACCAGCGCAGGTCGAGCACGCGAGTCGCGATGCCGCGCGATTCGGCCAGGTCCTTCGCCACGCGCAGCGCCATCGGCACGCCGTTGCCGTAGGTGGCGATCAGCAGGTCGGTCGCGTCCTCCTCGTAGATGCGGGGTGCGAAGGGCTCGAGGAACTCGCTGGGCGACGGGTAGGCAAAGCTCCACTGCCCGTCGTCCTTTTCGTACAGGTCCTTGGTCATGTACAGCGCGATCGGCTCGATGATCGCGGTCACGCGGCCGTCGACGGTGGCGAGCGCGGCCAGCGTGCGCAGCATCCGGGCCGCGTCGTCGCCCCGGGACGGGCAGCCGACGACCAGGCCCGGGATGTCGCGCAGCGCAGTCACCGAGTTGTCGTTGTGGAAGTGGCCGCCGAAGCCCTTCTGGTAGCCGAGCCCGGCGATCCGCGCGACCATCGGGTTGCGGAACCGGTCATTGGAAAAGTACTGCAGCGAGCAGGCCTCGCCGCGAACCTGGTCGCAGGCGTTGTGGAAGTAGGCCAGGTACTGGATTTCGGGAATCGGCAGGTAGCCCATCGCGCCGTAGCCCTGGGCCAGGCCCAGGATGGTGGTCTCGTCGAGCAGCGTGTTGAATACGCGGGCCCGGCCGAAGCGCTTCCACAGGCCCTTGGTGATCGTGTACACCCCGCCCTTGCGCGCCACGTCCTCGCCGAAGGCCAGCGCCTCCGGGTACTTCAGCAGCAGGTCGTGCAGCGCGCGGTTGATCTGGATCGCCATGTGCTTCGGTGCGTCGTCTTCCGGCAGCCGACCGAAGCTCTCCTGCCGGAGCGACTGCGGAATCGTGCGTCCGGCCTCGTTGGCGACCTCGTCCGGCGAGTACGGCGCCAGCGGCCGGATCACGTCGTCGACAGTGGTCAGCCGCGGCTTCGCATCCGCTCGATCGGCCTCGTCCAGGCACTGCCTCCGCAGCGCCTCGTAGCGCTCGCGGATGCGCCCCGGCGTGGTCAGGCCGCGGGCCACCAGCCGGGTGGCCGAGACCAGCAGCGGATCCAGCCGCTCCTGCTGTTCGAGTTCGTCGGCCGGCCGGTACTCGATCTCGAAGTCGGTGCCGGCGTGGCCCATCAGGCGGGTGGTATTCAGGTGCAGGAACACCGGCCGGCGACGGCCGCGGCAGAAGGCCACCGCGTCCTGCACCGGATCCCAACCCGTGGCCAGGTCCAGCCCGTCGGCGTAGCGGTACTCCAGTCCGTAGCGCGCGGCCATCGATCGGGCAATCCACTGCGACGGCGTCGGCACCGAGATGCCGACGCGGTTGTCCTCGCAGACGAACAGGATCGGCAGCGGAAGGCTCTGGTGCGCGGTCCAGGCGGCGGTGTTGAAGGCCGACTGGGCCGTGGCGTGGTTGGTGCTGGCATCGCCGAAGCTGCAGACCACGATCGCATCGTCGGGCACGGGCAGCTCGTGGTCGATGCGCTTGCCGTGCGTGATCGCCAACGCGGTGCCGACCGCCTTGGGCAGGTGGCTGGCGATGGTCGAGGTCGGCGGCAGGATCCAAAGCCCGCGATGGCCCCAGACCTTGTGGCGACCGCCGGAGGCCACGTCATCCCGGGCCGCCGCGAACGACAGGCAGGTGTCGTGGATGAAATCGGCGTCGGCGTCCTTCCGGTAGCGCTCGGCGACGAACGCCCCGGAGCGATAGTGCAGGAAGGCCGGGTCGGTCGCACGCGTGGCCCGGCCGACCATCGCGTTGCCCTCGTGGCCCGACGAGCCGATGGTGTAGAAGACCTTGTTTTCCTGGCGCTTGACCCGGGCCATCAGGTCGAGCTGGCGCGAGGCCAGCTGGCTGTCGAACAGCTCGAGCAGATCCGAATCATCGGTTCCCGGCGTTTCGCGACGCGGCGGGTCACGCTCCAGCGCATCGAGGTGGTCGAGGAATTGCCGATCGACGACCTCGGCGCGGTTCAGCTGGCGGGCACGAGACTGGCTCATGCGGACTCCCTGGTTGAAAGACGGTCTCCCGTAGCGCGGATTGTAAAGGCGCCTCGGTTCCGGCACACGCCGCTGCACCGCTTCGACCGGCTAGGATGCAGACACGCTCCCGACCCCGATCCGCCATGTCGTCGATCCACATCCTCGCCGTCCTGCTCGCCGTCGTCGCCGCTGCCGACTGGCTCGGCCGCAAGCCCGGCGGCCGCGTCCTCGGCGGCGCGCTGCTGGTCATCGTGCTGGCCGCTATCCTGGCCAATGTCGGCGTGATCCCGCTGGCGTCGGCGAACGTGCCGGTCTACAACCAGCTGCTCGGCACGCTGGCGCCGATCTCGATCTTCTGGCTGCTGCTCGACGCGAAGCTCGGCTCGCTGAAACAGGCCGGCGGGCCGATGCTGGGCCTGTTCGCGATCGCCGCCGTCGGCACCGTGCTCGGCGTGGTCGTCGCCGGCCTGCTGCTCGGCGCGCCGGACTGGATGGGCGAGTGGTACGGCCCGCTGTCGGGCATGTTCGCGGCCACCTACATCGGCGGCGGCGCCAACTTCAACGCACTGGCCATCCACTACGAGGTCTACGAGGCCGGCAACCTGTACGCCGCCTCGGCCGTAGCCGACCACGTCATGACCGTAGTCTGGATCGCGCTGCTGCTGGCCTTTCCGAGGCTGGTCCGCGGCCTGCTGCCGAAGGTCGACGCGACGCAACAGGCCGATGATCCGGACGCGCCGCGCCACACACCCGGCAAACCCGGCCTGACCGACCTGGCCATGCTCGGCGCACTGGGCGTCGGCGCGTTCGTCGTCTCCGATGCGCTGGCGGCGTGGAGCGCCGGGGCGCTCGGCATCGCGATCCCGTCGATCCTGATCCTGACCACGCTGGCACTGATCCTGGCCCAGTTCGAGACCGTAGCGAACCTCCGTGGCACCCAGGTGCTCGGCATGTACGGCGCCTACCTGTTCCTGGCCGCACTCGCCGCGTACTGCGAAGTCGCCGCGCTCGGCGCGCTGGGCTGGCTGGGCATCAAGCTGCTGGCCTTCGTCGTGCTGCTGATCGTCATCCACGGCGCGGTCGTCGTCCTGGGCGGCCGGCTGCTGAAGATGTCCGCCGAGACCACCGCCGTCGTCTCGGCCACCACCGTCGGGGGCTCCACCGTCGTGCTGCCGCTGGTCGAGAAGTTCGGCCGTCCCGACCTGCTGCTGCCCGGCGTCGTGCTCGGCACGCTGGGCAACCTTCTCGGGACCTACATCGGGTTCATGCTGGTGTGGGCGCTCGCCTGAGGCCGACGTGAACGAACTGCCGATCGACCCGCTGCTTCCGCGCCTGCGCGAAACGCTGGCCGACGTATCCTGTGTGCTGCTGCAGGCCCCGCCCGGGGCCGGCAAGACCACGCGGGTGCCGCCGGCGCTGCTCGACGCCGACTGGCGGAACGGCAGGAAGATCGTGATGCTCGAACCCCGGCGGCTGGCCGCTCGGGCCGCGGCGCGTTTCATGGCCGGGCAGTTGAACGAAGCCGTCGGCAAGACGGTCGGATTCCGGACGCGGCTGGAGTCAAAGGTTTCCGGCGACACCGTCATCGAGGTGGTCACAGAGGGCATCCTGCTGCGCCGGCTCCAGGCCGACCCCGAACTGGCCGACGTCGCCTGCGTGCTGTTCGACGAATTCCACGAGCGGTCGCTCAACGCGGACCTGGGGCTGGCGCTGGTGCGCGAAACCCAGGGCGCGCTGCGGCCCGATCTGCGCGTGGTGGTGATGTCGGCCACGCTGGACACGGCGCCGCTGGCGACGCTGCTCGACAACGCACCGGTGCTGACCAGCGAAGGCCGCAGCTTTCCAGTCGAAGCGACCTACCGGCCGCCGCGACGGGACAGCCGGCTCGAAGATGCTGCGGCTGCTGCGGTTCGAGACGCGCTGGAGGCCGAACCCGGCTCGGTGCTGGTGTTCCTGCCCGGCGTCGGCGAGATCAAGCGCGTCGAGGAACGGCTGAGCAACACGCTGCCCGACGACACCGAACTCTGCCCGCTCTACGGCGCGCTGAACCCGGCTCAGCAGGACGCAGCGATCTCCCGGGCGCCCGAGGGCCGGCGCAAGGTCGTGCTGGCCACGGCCATCGCCGAGACCAGCCTGACCATCGAGGGCGTACGGATCGTGATCGACGCCGGGCTGGAGCGACGCCCGCGCTTCGACCCCGGATCAGGCATGACCCGGCTGGTGACCGAGCGCGTGTCGAAATCGTCTGCCGAGCAGCGCCGTGGCCGGGCCGGCCGGATCGAGCCGGGTCACTGCATCCGGCTGTGGAGCGAGGGCGAACAGGCGCGACTGAAACCACACTCGGCGCCGGAAATTCTGGACGCGGACCTGGCACCGACGGTGCTGCAGCTGGCCCAGTGGGGAGCGACCGACCCGAGCGAACTCGACTGGCTGGACCCGCCGCCGCGCGCGCACTGGGACCAGGCCGTCGACCTGCTGAAATCGTTCGGCGCACTGGACGACGGGGGACGGATCACCGCGCACGGCCGCGCCCTGCTCGAGCCCGGCCTGGATCCGCGCCTGGCCCAGCTGCTGGTCGGCGGTCGCGAGCGGAACCTGGGCCGGACGGCCGCGGCGCTGGCCGCGCTGCTGTCGGATCGCGACCCGATGCCGCGGGGCGCCGGCAGCGACCTCGAGCTGCGGCTGAAGGCGCTGGACGGGCGCGCGGGTGCAGGCGCGCACCGCGGGCGGCTGCAGCAGGCGAAGCAGTTGATGAAGCGCCTGTCCCGTTCCATCGACCGCGATCGCGTCGACCCGCACGCCTCCGGCCGGCTGCTGGCGCTGGCCTGGCCGGACCGGATCGCGATGCGCCGCCCCGGGGGACCGGCGCGTTTTCAATTGGCCAACGGCCGCGGTGCGTGGCTGGCCGACGACGACCCACTCGCCGGATCGGAGTTCCTGGTCGCCGCCGAGCTGGACGGCCGCGAGCGCGAGGCGAAGATCTTCCTCGCCGCCCGGGTCATGCGCGATGAGCTGGAGGCCGAACCGGCGCTGAAGGTCGAAACCGTCGAGGTGTCCGGCTGGAACGAGAAACGCGGTACGGTCGTGGTCCGGAAGCAGCGCCGACTCGGCGCGCTCGTGCTCGAAGAATCCGTCGAACCGGCGCGCGATGCCGAAGCGGTCCGGAGCGGCCTCCTCGAAGCCGTCCGTCAGCGCGGCCTGAACGCGCTGGATGGTGCGGCGAAGACCAGGGCCTTCCGCCAGCGCATCGAGTGGCTGCGCCGCCACGGTCGGGACGACTGGCCTGCCTTCGACGACGCCTCGCTGCTGGCCGAGCTCGAGGACTGGCTCGGCCCCTTCCTGCCCGGCATCACGCGCTGGAGGGACCTGGCCGCGCTGGACCTGCGGCCGGCGCTGGAGCACAGGCTGGGCCACCCGAACAAGGCCGTGCTCGACCGCGAAGCGCCGGTTGCAATGGAGGTCCCCGAGGGCTCGCGCCTCCGGCTCGACTACGGCGCCGAGCCCGGCCCGGCGCTGAAGGTCAGGCTGCAGGCCGTGTTCGGCTGGACCGAAACCCCGAAGGTCGCCAACGGCCGCACGCCGGTGGTACTGCACCTGCTCTCGCCCGCGCAGCGGCCGGTCGCGGTCACGTCCGACCTGGCCAGCTTCTGGGCCAACGCCTATCCCGACGTGGTCCGGGACATGCGCGGACGGTACCCGAAGCACCCCTGGCCGGACGACCCGCTGAGCGCGGATGCCACGATGCGCACGAAGCGGCACGGCACGGCGCCGGATCGACGAAAATAGCGGCCTTCCCTCTCAACCGGAGCGCGCCCGTGAAGCTTCTGCAGGTCATCACCACCGGCGGCACGATCGACAAGATCTACTACGACGAAAAGTCCGACTACCAGATCGGCGAGCCGGAGATCGCGCGCATCCTCAGCGACATGAAGGTCGCCTTCCGGGTCCAGGTCCAGCCGCTGCTCAGAAAGGACTCGCTGCAGCTCAACGACGATGACCGGGAACTGATCCGCCGGGCGGTCGAATCCTCGGAGGCGAAGCACATCCTGATCACCCACGGCACCGACACCATGACCGACACGGCGAAGGTGCTCGAAAGCGTCCAGGACAAGGTCATCGTGCTGACCGGCGCGCTGAACCCGGCCCGGTTCATCGGTTCCGACGCGGTGTTCAACATCGGCTGCGCCGTGGGCGCCGTGCAGGCGCTCGATCCGGGCGTGTGGATCGCGATGAACGGACGCGTCTGGGATCCGCGGAAGGTGCGGAAGAATCGCGAGGCGAACCGGTTCGAGGCCATCGACTAGGTATCTGTTCTTCAGTCTGGGCGTGGCCGGGCCCGGTGTCGGTATCGGTGTCGATGATGTTGATGTTGATGTTGTAGCCCGGGTAAGCGCAGCGCACCCGGGATTCTCGATTGGCTCTTCAACGTCAACCTGAATTCGAATTCAACTTCGAAGCCGGCGGCACGCCAGAACAACCCTCGGCCGCCATCGACACCCCGATGAGCAGGACGCCCGGCGCCGACCGCAGTCTAGGGACCGACGACGATGTCTTCGAAACCGTCTTCGAAGATCAGCTCCTGCACCGTACCGTTGAACCGCGTCAGCGTCGCGCCGTCGAACGCGTACACGTTTCCGTCCTCGTCCTCCCCGAACGAGCGAAGCCCGAAGCCGATCACGTCGAAGCTGTCCGACACCCAGCCGGTCCCGCCGTCGTTGTTGGCGAACCAGATCTCGCCGCTGCAGTAGTCGCCGTAGATGTACAGGCCCTGCATGCTGGCGACAGGACCGCGGTAGCGGTAGCCGCCGGTCACCGAACATCCACCGGTCGCGGTATGGCTGTACTCGATGACCGGAAACAGAGAGCCGGTGGTCGGGCAGTCGCCGGCGGTGGTGAAGGTGTTCGAGCCCTCGAAACAGCGCCAACCGAGGTCGATGGCGTTCTGTCCGCGAAGGCCCTGCATCCGGGCGGGCGTCCGATCGACGGCACGGAGGTTGACGCCCGGGATCAGGCTGACCTCCTCCCACTCGTTCTGGCCGACATCGCCGATCCAGACCTCGCCGGTCTGGCGATCGAAGCTCCAGCGCCACGGGTTGCGCAGGCCATAGTAGAAGATCTCGGCGCAGTTCGCCGGCGTTGCGATGTACGGGTTCTCGAGCGGGATGGCGTACTCGGCCGAACCATCACCGTTCGCAGCACACAGATTGTTGCTGCCGGCCGGCGTCGTGTTGTCGACGTCGATGCGCAGCATCTTGCCGAGCAGCGCGAGCGAATCGTTCAACGGCGCGCTGCTGCCGCAGCTCGTCGAGAGATCGGCCGGCGACACGGTCTGCGCCCGGTTGCACGGATCGCCGCCGCTGCCGCCGTCACCGAGCCCGATGTAGAGGAACCCGTCCGGGCCGAAGCGCATCTGGCCGCCGTTGTGGTTCGAGAAATCCTGCGAGACCGTGAGGATGATGCGGTCCGGCGTGGTCACCGCGGTATCCGGATCGCCGTTGTCGGTGAACTCGGCAATGACCGTATCGCCGGTGCGCGTCCCGGGCACGGCGCCCGAGCTTTCCGATGAGAAATGGAGATAGAACCGCCCCTCCCCCGGCGCACCCGATACACCGTACTCAGGATGGAACGCGATATCCAGCAGGCCTCGTTCCCCGCCGCTGCGGACGATCGGATCGACATCGACGAAGGGCGTGGCCAGCACGTTGCCATCGGCCCCGATCACCTGCACGGTGCCGCCCTGCTCGACCACGAACAGCCGGCCGCTGCCGTCGCCGGCGTGCTTCAAGCCGACCGGCGTGGAAAAACTCGGCAACCCGGACACCGGGTCCAGCGTGACATCGCCCGGCACCTGCGCCATGGACGGGGCCGCCGCGGCCAGCACGGCCAGCGTGAACAGACTCTTCAATGCCCCTTGTCGCATCGCGTATCTCCTGCGTTGTTCCTGCTCCCGAGTATATCGATCCCGCCCCGGCCGGTCTGCGAAGCGGTTCACATCCAGCGCGGCCGCGGGCAGAATGCAGGCGTGTCTTCTCCCGACTCCGCCCAGGTCGCCAGCGGCCACCCTGAAACGACCGACGCGGCCTGCCTGATCCTGGCCGCCGGCGGCAACGCCGTCGATGCGCTGGTCGCCGCGGCCTGGACGGCCTGCGTGGCCGAGCCGATCTTCTGCTCGCCGGGCGGCGGCGGACACGCGATGATCCGGATGCCCGGCAAGGCCCCGGTCATCGCCGATTTCTTCACCCAGACGCCGCGCCGGCGGCGCATGGACGCGCTGGAGTTCTACCCGATCCACGGCAACTTCGGCACCGACGTGCAGGAATTCCACGTCGGCATGGGTGCCGCGGCGACGCCGGGCATGGTCGCCGGGCTGTTCGAGCTGCAGCGGCGCCACGGCACGTTGCCGATGACCGCGCTTGTCGAGCCGGCGGTGGCCGTGGCGCGGGACGGCTGCGCGCTGACCGCGACCCAGGCCTTCGCGCTGCGGATTCTCGAACCTATCGTGCGCGCCACACCGGAGTCCGGCGTCATGTTCGGCCTCGCTTCACACGACGCGCCGCTGCCGGAGGTCGGCGCGATGATCCGCAATCGACCGCTCGCCGACTGGATCGAACGGGTCGCGGCCGACGGGCCCGATTCGCTGCACCACGGCGAGCAGGCCATCGCGATCGCCGAGGACGCGCAGACCCATGGCGGCCACCTGACGCTGGCCGACCTCGCCGGCTACCGGGTCCACTGGCGCCGTCCGATGCGCTGGACGCTGGGCGACGCCACGGTCTGGTCGAATCCGCCGCCGGCCTTCGGCGGCCTGATGGTGGCGCTGATGACCCAGGCGCTGGAGCACCGGCTGCCGCCGGGGATCCGCTTCGGCGACGACGTCCACCTGGATGCCCTGACCGCGGCAATGCGGGTCAGCGAGCACGAGCGCAAGCGCCTGGAGCAACCCGACACGCTGGGCTGCAATCGCCGCCTGATGCAGACCTTTCGCCAGCTCGAGGGCGAGCTGCGGGTCAGCCGCGGCACGACGCACATCGGTGTGCGCGACGCCCGGGGCGGCTTCGCCGGGATGACCGCTTCGAACGGCGAAGGCTGCGGGCGGGTCGTACCCGGGACCGGGTTCATGTTGAACAACATGCTCGGCGAGGAGGATCTGAACCGGCCGGGCTTCCACAACTGGCCGCTGAACCGCCGGCTGGCCTCGATGATGGCGCCGACCCTGGTTCTGCACAAAGGCCGCCGGATGCTGCTCGGCAGCGGCGGGTCCAACCGGATTCGTACCGCCATCGCCCAGGTACTGGCCAACCTGATGCACTTCGAACTCGACCTGGCCGACGCCATCCGCGCGCCGCGCCTGCACGTCGAGGGGGACCGGCTCGCGATCGAGCATCCGCACGCGGCCTGGCCCCAGCAGGTGGCCGACTGGCTGACCCGGAATGCCCCCGAAGCCAAGCGCTGGCCGGAGCCCAACCTCTATTTCGGCGGCGTGCACGCCGTTGCCGACGGTGAGGCCGCCGCCGACGCGCGCCGCGGCGGTGTCGCCCGGACGATCCGGCAGTAGACGCCGGCAGCGGTTCGGCGGAAAGAATCACGCTGACGACGTACACTTTTGTCATTGAAGCCCGATACAGAAGGAGACACGACATGTCCGTTCGAAATCTTCGTACCGCATTGACGTTCGCGTGGATCCCGGCCGTGCTGGCGCTGACCGGCTGCGCCGCGATGACCGACCCCTCCTCGCGCCAGGCCAAGGGTCCGACCGAGTCCGACGTCTACGTTCACCGGGTCAACGAAGCCGCCGATCGGCAGGGCATGACCACGGTGATCTGGCTGAACCCGCCGCGCGGCGGCGAGGCGGCGCGGATCGGCTATACGCTGGAAGCCACCGTCGGCGATGAGAACGACGACAGCGACGATCGATCGATGGACTGATCGATCCGATGCTCTCGGAATTGCAGGCACGGTGCAGGGTCGAAAAGTCCCGTCGTTGCAGGGTTCCTTGGGCAGGCGTAGGATGAGGCTGTTGCACTCTGCACAGCAATGCAGGAGATCCTCATGACGATTCGTCTCTTCCGCTTCGCAGCCGCATTCTCACTGGCCTCGGCAGCGCTTGCGCTGAGCGGTTGCGCCACGACGGCTCAACCCGCATCGACGCAGGCCGAAGGACCGTCCCGGTCCGATGTCTACGTCCATGCCGTCGACCGCGCCGCGGAACGCCAGGGCATTCGCGTGATCTGGATCAACCCGCCGCGTGGCGGCGAGCCGGCTCGACTCGGCTACACGCTGGAGGCCACGGTCGGCGACGAGGCCGACGACGGCTGACGCCGAGCTCGACCGGACCCGCGCCGAAGCTCCTGCGCCCGTCCCCTTCCGGACGGGCGTTTTCATATCCGGTCCGCTGCCCCGATCAGAGCTCCAGCGGATCGACGTCGACGTGCCAGCGCACGCGCGCCGCGTCGCGCTCGGCGGGGATGGTGTCGAGCAGCTGCGCGACCAGGCGCTGGATCGGCGCCCGGTCCGGCGCCATCAACCACAGCTGGTACCGCCAGTGTCCGGCGCGCCGCTGCAGCAGCGCCGGCAGCGGGCCGGCCACCCGGACCTCGTTGGTTCCTACCGTGCCGGCCACCCGGGCCAGGAATGCACGAGCGAGATCGGCCGACTGCGCCTCGGCGCGCACCATCGCCAGCGACCACGCCGGCGGCAGTTCGGCGGCGGCGCGCTCGGCCCGCAGCAGCTCCGCCAGGCGCAGGTAGGAGCCCGCCGCCATCGCCTGGACCAGCGCGTGCTCCGGATGACGGGTCTGCAGCACGAACTCGCCGGGATCGCGCCGTCCGGCCCGCCCGGCCACCTGGAACACCGTCTGGGCCAGCCGCTCCGGCGCGCGGAAGTCGCCGCTGAACAGTGAGGTATCGGCGTCCAGCACCACCGCCAGGCCGATGCCCGGAAGGTGATGGCCCTTGGCCAGCATCTGGGTGCCGACCAGCACGCAGGGGTCGCCCCGCCCGACCTGTTCGAGCAGCGCTTCGAATTCGTCGCGACCGCGCATGCTGTCGCGGTCCACGCGCAGCACCGGGATCTCCGGAAAGCGTTCCTTCAGCGCGTGCTCGATGCGCTCCGTACCGCTGCCGGCGGCCGCCAGCCGCGGCGAGTCGCACTCCGGGCAGCGCGGCGGCACCGGGCGCTGATGGCCACAGTGGTGGCAACTCAGCCGTCCGGCCGCGCGGTGCCAGGTCAGGTGGGCACTGCAGCGGTCGCAGTCGGCCTGCCAACCGCACTCGTCGCACATCAGGACCGGCGCGAAGCCCCGGCGGTTGCGGTAGACCAGCACCTGCTCGCCGGCTTCGAGGCGACCGCGGATGCGCTCGACCAGCGCGTCGGTCAGACCGTCCTTGCGCGCCACGCCGCGCAGGTCTTCGATGCGCCAGCGCGGCATCGCCGCGCCGCCTGCGCGCCGCGGCAGGTCGAGCAGTTCATAGCGCCCGTCATGCAGGTTCTGCAGGCTCTCCAGCGACGGGGTGGCCGAGCCCAGCACGATCGGCACGCCGAGCCGGCTGGCGCGCAGGACGGCGACGTCGCGGCCGTGATAGCGCATGCCATCGAATTGCTTGAACGAGCTGTCGTGCTCTTCGTCGACGACGATCAGCCCGGCGTCGTGCAGCGGCAGGAACACTGCCGACCGCGTGCCGATCAGCACCCGGGCCTCGCCGCTGCGCGCGGCCTCCCAGGTCGCCAGCCGCTCGCCGTCGGACAGGCCCGAGTGGTAGACGTGGGCCTCGAAGCCCAGCCGCGCCTCGACCCGGCGGACCAACTGCGGGGTGAGACCGATCTCCGGCAGCAGCAACAGCACCTGCCGCCCGCGCCGGACCAGCGCGCGCGCAGCCTGCAGGTAGACCTCGGTCTTGCCGCTGCCGGTCACGCCCGCCAGCACGAAGGCCTGGAAACGGTGCCGCGCGGCCAGCACGGCGGCCACGGCGATGCGTTGCTCGGGATTCAACACGGGCCCGGGGACCGGCGCCCGCGCCGGTGCGTCGCAGGCCTCGACGCGACCCTGCTCGAGCATCCGGCGCAGCGCGTCGGCCGGATGGCCCGCCGCGTGCAGCGCCTCGCGGCGCACCGCCCCGTCGGCCAGGGCCTCGGCCAGCGCCGCCTGGCGCGGTGCGCGGTCCAGGTCGGCGGCCTGGCCGGCCTCGGTCAGCCGGACCCAGGCCGCTGACGGACGACGGAATGGCTCGGGTCGACGGAGCGCGACCGGCAGCCCGTGCGTGACCAGCTCGCCGGGCGGACTGGCGTAGTACCGCGTGGTCCAGCGCAACAGGTCCAGGTGCTCCCGGTCGAGCAGCGCCTCGTCGAGCACCTCCAGCACGGCCTTGAGCCTGGCGGGATCGACGTCCGTCGATGCCGCGTGCCCGATCACGATGCCGACCAGCCGCCGCCGGCCGAACGGGACCACGACACGGGCGCCCGGCGACGGCGCCGGACCGTCGGCCGGCGGGGCGTAATCGAACAGCCCGTGCAGCGGCACCGGCACGGCCACGCGAACGACCGCAGGTCGCGCCGGGCTCATGAAAAACGACCGGCCGCGGGACGACCGGTCGTGCACGATGTTCGTGTCGTGGCCACGCGCGCCACGCGCCGGACCGGGATCAGTCCAGGCTGCCGTCGCCCGGCAGCACCGGGTCGGTTGCCTGGACCAGGCGATGCTGCTCCTGGTCGAACTCGATCAGGTCGGCCAGGATGCGTGCCGATTCCTGCAGCAGCACATCGGGCTCGTCGATCGCCTCGTCGTCGACTGCGGCAACCTCGCCGTCGGCGGCGCTGGCGTCGGTGTCCGCTGCCTCGGCCGCACCGTCCTCGGCGCCTTCCTCGGTGTCGGTCGAAGCGTCGTCGTCCTCGTCGGTGGCAGCCAGGCCGCCGTAGCGGGCCTTGCGGCGCGCCTCGGCTTCCTCGTGCTCGCGCCGCCGTTCGGACTCGAGCAGCGTCACGCTGGTCCGGTCGGCCAGCTCCTCGAACTCACCGAATTCGTCGATCAGGTCGCGCAGGTCGGTGTTCGACTCACGACGGTCGAGATGCCGGGCTTCGGCCGGCGACATCAGCGGCGACAGGTCGGCCAGCGGACGGAAATCGGCCTGCTCGATCTCGGCCCACGGCAGGGCGAAATCCAGCGCCGACTCGCCGTACTCGTCCGGGTTGCCGTAGCTCGGCAGCCGGATGTCGGGAACCACGCCCTGGGCCTGCGTGGATCCGCCGTTGACCCGGAAGAACTGGGCCATGGTCAATTTGACCTGGCCGAGCCGCACGTCGTCGGACTGACGCGCGTAGTCGTCGAGGTTGAACAGGTTCTGGACCGTGCCCTTGCCGTAGGTCGGTTCGCCGATGATCACGCCGCGGCCGTAGTCCTGGATCGCGGCGGCGAAGATTTCCGAGGCCGAAGCGCTGGAGCGGTTGACCAGCACCGCCAGCGGACCGTCCCAGGCCATGCCCGGTTCGCGGTCCTCTTCGACGGTGATGCGGCCGCTGTGGTCGCGGATCTGGACCACCGGGCCTTCGTCGATGAACAGGCCGGTCATCGTGGTGGCCTCGATCAGCGCGCCGCCGCCGTTGTTGCGCAGATCGACGACCAGGCCGTCGACGCCTTCGCCACGCAGTTCGTTGATCAGCCGGCGCACGTCGCGGGTCGACGAGCGGTAGTTCGGCTCGTTCCGGGCGCGGCCGCGGAAGTCGACATAGAACACCGGCACCTGGATGATCCCGATGCGACGCGTCTCGCCGTCGACCTCGACCTCCTCGACCTGGGCCTGTGCGGCCTGCTCCTCGAGCTTCACTTCGTTGCGGACGATATCGATGATCTTCGACGGGCCCTTCAGCCCGGTGTCGCCGGGCAGCACTTCGAGCCGGACGACCGTTTCGCGCTCGCCCCGGATCAGATCGACCACCTCGTCGAGACGCCAGCCAACGACGTCCTGGAAGTCTTCCTCGCCCTGGGCGACGCCGATGATGCGGTCACCGGCCTGCAGGCGACCATCGAGATCGGCCGGGCCACCGGTGACGACTTCCTGGACTTCGACATGCTCGTTGTCGACGCTCAGCAGCGCGCCGATCCCGTCGAGCGAGAGCTTCATCGAGATTTCGAAATTGTCCGCCAGGCGCGGCGACATGTACGACGAGTGCGGCTCGATGGAGCCGGCGTAGGCGTTCATGAAGTACTGGAACACGTCCTGGGCGTTGAAGTCGCGGACGCGCCGGTCGATGTTGATATAGCGCTCGTCGAGCGTCTCGCGGATATCGTCGACCTCGCGGTCGGCCAGCTTCAGGCCCAGCCAGTCGTTCTTGACCCGCTGGCGCCAGATGTCGTCGAGCTCGTCTTCGCTGGCCACCCAGTCGGCCTCGCTGCGATCGAAGCGGTAGCGCTCGTCGACGTCGAAATCGAAGTCGGTGTCGAGCAGCGCCCGTGCCTGTTCGATTCGTTCGATGGCCCGCTCGCGGTAGCGATTGAAGATCACGTAGGCCGGCTCCAGATCGCGGGTCTTCAGCGACTCGTCGAGCACATTGCGGTAGCTTGACAACTCCTCGATATCGGAGGCCAGGAAGTACATCCGGTTCGGGTCGAGCAGCTCGAGATAGCGCTCGAAGACGCGCTCCGACAAGGCGTCGTCCAGCGGCATGCGCCGATAGTGGTAGTTGGTCATGAACCGCGTGGCCAGGCCGGTGGCGAAGCGGTGTTCGATGGCCGGCTCCAGCGGCTCGATCGGCTCGACCTTGGCAAGGGCCGGGCCGATCAGCGCGAGAGCGACGACGAGGGCGGAAAACTGGATTCGTTTCTTCATGACCATGTCAGACCAGCGCAACGGGTGCGGGTTTCATCGGATGTGGCCGGCCGGCGAACTGCGCGGACGCGGTGCGAACCCGCTCAAGCTAGCGAACGCCGGACAACAATGCGTGAGGGTCATCATCGGCCTCGGCCCGACGGCAGTCAAGCCCCAGCCGACCGCATAGCCTGGCGACGAAGTCGTCGCGGACCCGGTCCATCCCGATCCCGGGCAGCCGATCGACCAACCGGGTCATCGCCTGGCCGGCGTAGCCGCAGGGGTTGATCCGGCCGAACGGCGCCAGGTCCAGGTCGACGTTGAAGGCCAGGCCGTGGTAGGTGCAGCCCCGCCGCACCTTCAGGCCGATCGAGGCGATCTTGGCGCCGTCGACGTAGACCCCCGGCGCGCCGTCCTTGCGCGCACCGACCAACCCGTAGTCGGCCAGCTGGCCGATCACGGTTTCCTCGAGCTCGTGCACCAGGCAGCGCACGCCCAGGCGCAGTCGGTCCAGGTCGAGCAGCGGATAGGCCACCAGCTGGCCGGGGCCGTGATACGTCACCTGGCCGCCTCGATCGGTCTGCACGACCGGAACATCGCCCGGGGCGAGCAGGTGCTCCGGCTTGCCGGCCAGCCCCTGCGTGAACACCGGCGGGTGCTCCAGCAGCCACAGTTCGTCCCGGGTTTCGGCGGTGCGAGCGTCGGTGAACTCGCGCATCGCCGTCCAGCTATCCGGATACGGCACCCGGCCCAGCCAGCGGCTCGTCAACCGGCGCGAACCGGTCACAGCGTCATGACCACGATATCGAGCTCGCGCAGCCGGGCGTAGACGGCCTCGAGCGTAGGACGCGAATCGACCTCGACTTCGACCGTGATGCTCTGGAAGCGGCCGTTTCGGCTCGGGCGAATCCTGACCCGCTCGTGATCCACGCCCACCTCCAGCGTGGCGATCGCGGCCAGCACCTGGTCGACCGCCTGCTCGCGGGTGTGGGTCATCGCCTTGACCGGATAGCGGCAGGGAAACTCCAGCGCGCCGTCCGCGTCGAGCGTGAGATCGTCACTCATCGCCGCCGAACAGCCCTCCGAACCACAGGCCGATGCTGTCGGTGGTGCGCCCCCACCAGCCAGCTTCCGGCACATCGTGCATCACCACCAGCGGCTGCTCGAGCTCCAGCTCGTCGTCGAGCCGGATCTGCAACGCGCCGTAGTTCTCACCGGCAACGAACGGCGCCACCGGGCGGCTCGGCACGACCAGTTCGGCCGCCAGCCGATCCTGGCGGCCGCGCGGCACGGTCAGGAACACGTCCTCGGCAGCGCCCAGCGCCATCTCGTCCAGCGCGCCCTTCCACACCTCGGTGCGGGTCAGCTCCTCGCCGGCCGAATACAACTTGAAGGTCTCGAAGAAACGGAAACCGTAATTGAGCAGTGACTGACTGGCCTCGGCGCGCGCGTTCTCGCTGGCCGTGCCCATCACCACGCTGATCAGGCGCATGCCGTCGCGCACCGCCGAGGTGGCCAGGCAGTAGCCCGCTGCCTCGGTATGACCGGTCTTCAGGCCATCGACCGAATCGTCGCGCCGCAGCAGCAGGTTGCGATTGGACTGGCGGATATCGTTGTAACTGAACTCCAACTGCGAGTACCACGCGTAGTACTCCGGGAATTCCGCGATCAGGGCCCGCGACAGGGTCGCCACGTCGGCCGCCGTGGTGTAGTGGTCGGGATCGGGCAGGCCGGTGGAATTGCGATAGTTCGTGCCGGCCATGCCCAGCCGCTGCGCCTCGGCGTTCATCATCTGGGCGAACACCGCCTCGGTGCCGGCCACATGCTCGGCCAGCGCGACGCTGGCGTCGTTGCCCGATTGGATGATCACGCCCTTGAGCAGGTCCTCGACGCTGACCTCGGTGTCGACCTCGACGAACATCTTCGAGCCGCCGGTGCGCCAGGCCTTCTCGCTGATCCGGACGTTCTCGGCCAGGCCGAGGTTGCCGGAGGCAAGCTCGCGGAAGACCACGTAGCTGGTCATCAGCTTGGTGATGCTGGCCGGCTCGACCTGGAGCTCCGGCTCCCGGGCAGCGATGATCTCGCCGGAGTGGAAGTCCTGCAGCACGAAACTGGTCGCTGCCAGGTCGGGTGCGGCGGGCACCGGCACCTGGGCGGCGGCGCGGCCGGCGATCATCGCCAGAAGCAGGAAGCAGAACATCAGTCGTCGTTGGAAAGTCATTGCATCCGATTCGTTGGGGGGTGGGTTTACTGACGGCCCGAAAGGCAGTATGAACGCCGATGCCGGCCTCGGGTTCCCCGGGCCCGGCGAACCCGGGCGCGGGGCTCAAGGATAGACGTAGACCGGCGGTCCGAGGCCGAGACCGTAGATCCGCCGGGCCTGGCGCTCGGCTCGTTCGGCATCCCGGAACGGCCCGGCCCGGACCCGCCAGATCGTGCGACCGCCGACCCGCTGCCGCTCGACCCGGACCCGATCGACGTCGGCCCCGCGCAATTGCCGGGCCACGCCGTCGGCGGTCCGTTCGCGCGAGAAGGCGCCGGCCTGGATCCACACCGGCAGCTCGCGCGGTGCGCCGATGCTGTCGACCGGCAGCTCGGCCTGCTCGACGGCCCGGACGTCGACCCGGGCGGTGCCGCTGTCGACCACGTCGAGCAGGACCGCCGCGGCGTAGGAAAGGTCAATGATCCGGCCTTCCTTGAACGGACCGCGATCGTTGACCCGCACGGTCAGTTTGCGGCCGTTGTCGAGGTTGGTGACCTCGACCCAGGTCGGCAGGGGCAGCGTCTTGTGGGCGGCCGAGACCCGGTACATATCGAACGGCTCGCCGGACGAGGTCGGCCGGCCGTGGAACTTGCTGCCGTACCACGAGGCCAGGCCGCGCTCGCGGTAGCCGCGCGCCGAGGGCAGCACCTGGTAGGTGCGGCCGAGCACGGTGTACGGCGAGTGATTGCCGTAGCGGGCGCGCGGCTCCGGGCGCGGCTCGGGCACTTCGATCTGGCGAGGATCCAGCGGCCGGCCGGCGCCGTCTGCGGGTTCGCGGATCTCGCGGCCGCCGCAGCCGACCAGCAGCAGGAGCCCGAGCAGCGCTGCGCCACGATTCGATTGGATCGGCGTCATCGGGCGTTCACTGCCCCAGCGCGGCCAGGCTGGGCCCGGCCTCGACACCGGCCGTCCGGGCAATCTCGGCGGCCAGCTGCGAAACCGCCATCGCGTAGAGCGGCGAGCGGTTGTAGCGCGTGATCACGTAGAAGTTGTACAGCCCGATCCAGTACTCCGGCCCGTTCTCCCCTTCCAGCTCGATCAGCGTGGCGTCGGTGTCGCCGGTCAGGCCGCGGGCGTCGAATTCGACGCCCAGCGTCGCCAGGTCGTCCAGCGTGGTCTCCGGCTTGATCGGGAAATCGCGCTCCAGGCCGGCCGGCACCGCGCGAACCGACAACACGGAGGGCTGGTCCGGCCGCCAGCCGTGGACCTTCAGGTAGTTGGCCACCGATCCCAGCGCATCAGGCAGCGACTGCCAGAGGTCACGCGAACCGGTGCCGTCGAAATCGACCGCGTAGGCCCGGTAGCTCGAAGGGATGAACTGCCCCAGCCCCATCGCACCGGCGTAGGAGCCGCGCACGTCTTCCAGCGGCAGGTCTTCTTCTTCGGCCAACCGGAAGTACTGGCCCAGCTCGCGGGCGAAGAATTCGCCGCGCCTCGGGTAGTAGAAGCCCAGCGTGGCCAGCGCGTCGACCACCCGATAGCTGCCGGTGATCGTGCCGTAGTTGGTCTCCACGCCGATGATCGCCAGCACGAACGGTGCCGGCACGCCGAACTCGGCGGCGACCCGGTCGATCAACTCGCGGTGCCTGGACCAATAGTCAGCGCCGGCGTCGATGCGGGTCCGACCGAGGAAGATCGGCCGGTACTGGTACCAGGGTTTGCTCTCCGCCGGCCGGGTGATCGCGTCGATGATCGCCTGCTGGTACTCGGCGCGCTCGAGGACGCCCCGGACGTGCTCGGGATCGAGACCGTATTCGGCCACCACGCGATCGACGAAGGCCGCCGAACCCGGATGCGGTTCGGCCGCAGCCGGACCGGACAACGCGGCCAGCACGAGCAGGACGAGGAACGGGGACATCACGAACTTGGGCATCAGGAACTCCATCGAAAACGCGCCGCAGCGAGCGGACCATGAAAGAAAGACCACCGACGACGCCGAGGATTCAATCGAAGCGAGCCTCACTTCATGAATTTCCGTCGGCTGTACAGTCCCATGATGATACCGAAGGCCGTCAACAGCGTCGCCGCCGAGGTGCCACCGTAGCTCACCAGCGGCAGCGGCACGCCGACTACCGGCAACAGCCCGCTGACCATGCCGGCGTTGACCAGCAGGTAGACGAAGAACAGGAACACCAGGCTGCCGCCGAGCAGGCGCCCGAACACGTCGCGCATCTGCCCGACCAGCACCATCGCCCGCAGCAGGATGGCGACATAGAGCAGCATCAGCGCCGTGACGCCGAGAAAGCCGACCTCCTCGGCCAGTACGGCGAGGATGAAATCGGTGTGCGGCTCCGGCAGGAACTCCAGCCGCGACTGGGTGCCTTCCATCCAGCCGCGGCCGCTCAAGCCCCCCGTGCCGACCGCGATCTTGCTCTGGATGATGTTCCAGCCCTCGCCCAGCGGGTCGGACTCGGGGTTCAGGAAGGTCCGGACGCGATTCTGCTGGTACTCGTGCAGGCGCGACCAGATCAGCGGAGCGGCGGCGATCAGGCCGGCCAGGCCGAGCAGGATCCAGCGCCAGCGCACGCCGGCCAGGAACAACACCATCACGCCGCCGGCGGCCACCAGCACTGAAGTGCCCAGATCCGGCTGGATGACGATCAACCCGGTCGGCACCGCGATCAGCACCGCGCAGGCCGCGAAGTCCTTCAGCGTAGGCGGCAGCGGCTTCTGGTGCAGCCAGCTGGCCGCCATCAGCGGAACCGCGATCTTCATGATCTCGGAGGGCTGGAAGCGGATCACGCCGAGGTCCAGCCAGCGCTGGGCGCCGCGTCCGACCCCGAACAGCAGCACCGCGATCAGCAGCAACACGCCCCCGGCATAGATCCAGGGCGCCCAGCGCCGGTAGAACGAGGCCGGCAGCTGGGCGGCGATCAGCAGCAGCACGCAGCCGAACCCGAGCCGGACGACCTGGCGCCAGACCAGGCCAGCGTTGCCGTCGCTGGCGCTGTAGAGCACCAGCAGACCGAAGCCCATCAGGACCACCAGCATGCCGAGCAGCCAGGGATCGAAGCGCAGGGCGCGCGACCGCAGATCGAGCGGGCCGGTGTCCATCATCCGTCCTCCCGGTCCGGCGCGCGGCCGTGCGCGACGGCGTCCGGCGTCACCGAGGCGTCGAACGTCCGGACCGCCTGCGCAATGACCCGGGCGGCCACCGGCGCGGCCACCGTAGCCCCGCCGCCGCCGTGTTCGGCGACCACGGCCACCGCAACCCGCGGTGCGTCGACCGGCGCGAAGCCGATGAACAGCGCGTGGTTGCGCAGGAACTCCGGTACGTCCTCGCCGTTGTCGGATCCCTCGGCGTCGTCGTCCTGCGGCCGGCCGAATACCTGGGCGGTGCCGGTCTTGCCGGCCAGCGCCACCGGCACCTCGCTGGCGATCGCACGTGCCGTGCCCCGGGTGCCGACGATGGCAGCCTCCAGGCCCTCGAAGACCGCGTCCCAGTAAGCCACGTCATGCTCGATGACCTGCACCGGATCGGCCCGGCCGACCAGCCGAGGCGGCGCGGTGCGACCGCGCCCGGCCAGGGCCGCGGTCATCGATGCCAGCTGCAGCGGCGTCACCACCGTAAAGCCCTGGCCGATCCCGGTGATCACCGTCTCGCCGGGAAACCACGGCTCGTTGAGCTCTCTTCGCTTCCAGCTTCGGCCGGGCAGCACCCCGGCGAACTCGCCGCGCAGGTCGATACCGGTCGGCTGGCCGAGGCCGAACAGGGCCAGTTCGCGCGAGATCGCGTCGATGCCCAGGTCATTGGCCAGCTGGTAGAAATACACGTTCACCGACTGCTCCAGCGACGCGCGCAGGTCGACCCAGCCATGCCCGCCCTCGCGCCAGTCGCGGTATTCTCGCGAGTGGCCCGGCAGACGGAAAACCCCGCTGGAGAACACCCTCGACTCGGCCGTGATTGCACCGGCTTCGAGGCCGGCCAGCGCGATGAACGGCTTGATCGTCGATCCGGGCTCGTAGCCGCCGGCGAGGAAACGGTTGAACAGGGGTCGGTACGGGTTCTCGAGCAGCGCCTGATAGCGCGCCGAGGAGATCCCGTTGACGAAATCATTGGGGTCGTAGCCCGGTTTGCTGACCAGCGCCAGGATCTCGCCGGTGGCCACGTCCAGCGCCACCACGGCCCCGGACTGCGTACCCAGCGCGTCGAGCGCCACCCGCTGGAGGTCCAGGTCGATGTTCAGGCGCAGGTCTTCGCCGGGGATCGGCGCGACGCGCTCCAACACCCGAATCACCCGACCCTGGGCGTTGGTCTCGACCCGCTCGATGCCCGAGGTGCCGTGCAGGCGCTCTTCGTAATAGCGCTCGATGCCGGTCTTGCCGGTGTGGGTGGTCGCGCGGTAATCGTCGGCATCGAGCCGCTCGAGATCGCTGGCATCGAGTCGGGCGACGTAGCCGATCACGTGCGCCAGCGCCTCGCCGTGCGGGTAGTGGCGGGTCAGGTAGGGCTCGATCTCCAGCCCCTCGAGACGATGGCGCTGGAGGGCCAGCGCGGCCACCTCCTGCTCGCTGAGCTGGGTCTTGAGCGTGACAGGCTGGAACGGCCGGCTGCGCATGCGATCCAGCGCGAACCGCTCGCGCTCCTCTTCGCTGAGGCCGACCAGCGCATCCACCGCATCGAGCATCGCGGCGCGATCGTCGACGCGCTCCGGCACCATGACCAGGCGGTAGGCCGCCCGGTTCTCGGCCAGCACGCGGCCGTGCCGGTCGAGGATCAGCCCGCGATTCGGCGGCATGGCCCGCAGGCTGATCCGGTTGTTCTCCGCGCGCGCGGCCAGCGCGTCGTGGCTGACCAGCTGGAGCTGCGCGAAACGCGCCACGACCCCGCCGAGCGCCAGCAACATCAGCCCGGTGATGATCACCAGGCGGCGATTGACGCGCCGCTGCGCCAGCGGATCGATCGAAGCCGTCGTCCAGCCCTTCATGGCCTGGCTCCGCGGCGGCGCGAGCGCAGCGCGTCGAGCAGCAGGAACAGCCACGGCCACAGCGCGATTCCGACCAGCGGCGGGATCCAGAACGCCCAGCCCGGCCAGCTTCGCTCGAGCAGTCCGACCACCCACAGGTGCACGACGCGATCGTTGAACAACAGCGCACCGACCGCCAGCGCCTGCTGCCAGGGCGGAAAGAAGCGGATCCGGTTGCGGAACCGGCGCAACAGGAAATTGAGGATCACCAGGCTGAGCGCATGCCGTCCGAGCAGCGAGCCGGTCAGCACGTCGACCAGCAGGCCCAGCGCGAAGGCGGGGCCGAGTTCGTGGAGCCGCCCGGATTCCAGGTGCCAGTAGCTCATCACCAGCGCGACCCAGTACGGCCGGAACGGCTCGAGCAGGACCGGCAGCGGGACCACCGTGAGGGCCAGCGCCACGACCAGCGAGCCGATGACGATCGGGAGCCCTTCGCGGCCGTCGCGGCGGCTCATCGGCGGTCCTCCGCTGCCGCGTCGGGGGAGGCGTTCGTGGCGCCGTCGCCGGCCGGGGACTCGCTGGCGTCGGCCGGTTCGCCAGCGGTCGGCGACGCCGATTCCGTGCCCTCGGCGCCGGCGTCCGCGTCTTCCACGGCCTCGGCCGGAGGGGTATCGACCTCGCGCGGTTCGGCGGGCACGGCCTGGAGGACGAGCACGATCCGGTTGCGGTCCATGCCGGCCAGCGGCTCGATTTCGGCCCGCGCGAACGGTTGGCCCGCCGGACGCTCCAGCGCAACCAGGCGCCCGACCGGCAGACCGGCGGTAAAGCGACCGCCGAGGCCGGAGGTCACGACGAGATCGCCCACCTCGACGGCGGTATTCATCGGCAGGTCATTGAGCCGGAGCCGATCGACCCGGCCCGAGCCGTACGCCACGGTCCGCTCGCCGGCCGGAAGGATCTGCACCGGCAGCGCGTGATCCGGGTCGGTCAGCAGGATGACGCGCGAGGTATTCCGGTCGACCTGCTCGACCTGACCGAGCACCCCGCCGGCATCGATCACCGGCATCCCGACCTCGACGCCGTCGACCCGGCCGCGCTTGATCACGATGCGATGCGCGAACGGATCGAGATCGATCGCCGCCAGTTCCGCAGCCAGGTAACGGCGCGTCTGGCGGGGGGCGGCGTCGAGCAGTTCGCGCAGCCGCGCGTTCTCGACCGTGAGATCGGCCAGGTCGCCGAGCATCGCGTTCTTGCGGACCGCGTCGCGCTCCAGCCGCCGAATCCGCTCGACCAGTTCGGACCGCCGGGTCCAGAACTCGGCCAGCCGGTCGGCGCCATGGAAGGGCAGATCGATCAACAGCACGAGGGGTTCGATGACCTGGGTCGCCGCATCCCGGACATGATCGACGTAGCGGCCGCGAAAATCGAGCGCCATCAGGGTAATGGCCAACAGCGAATAGGCCATCAGCCGGGCCGTACCGCCGGATACGCTGATCAGCGAACGCTGGCCGTACGGACCATTCACGACGGTCCGGGTTCATATTCGGGAGCGTGGCGCAGGCGAATCAACCCGGTCCTCCGCGCGGTCAGCTCGGGGAGAAGAAGTCGCCGCGGTTCTCGTCCATCATTTCGATCGCGCGGCCGCCGCCGCGGGCCACGCAGGTCAACGGGTCCTCGGCAATGATCACCGGCAGGCCGGTTTCTTCCATCAGCAGCTTGTCGAGCTGCTTCAGCAGCGCGCCGCCGCCGGTCAGCACGATGCCGGTCTCGGCCACGTCCGCACACAACTCCGGCGGCGTCTGCTCCAGCGCGTTCTTGACCGCGCTGGTGATCGACGACAGTGGCTCGGTCAACGCTTCGAGAACCTCGTTGGAGTTCAGCGTGATCATCTTGGGCACGCCCTCGGCGAGGTTGCGGCCCGAGACTTCCATCTCCCGGGTTTCGTTGAGTGGGTAGGCGCAGCCGATCTCGAGCTTGATCCGCTCCGCCGTGGCCTCTCCGATCAGCGTCCCGTAGGAGCGTCGGACATAATTGATGATGGCTTCGTCGAAGTGGTCTCCACCGACCCGCACCGAAGCCGAGTAGACGATGCCGTTGAGCGACAGCACCGCGACTTCGGACGTGCCGCCGCCGATGTCGAGCACCATCGAGCCACGGGCCTCGTGAATGGGGATCCCGGCGCCGATCGCCGCAGCCATCGGCTCTTCGATAAGGAACACCTCGCGGGCGCCGGCACCCTCGGCCGATTCCTTGATCGCGCGGCGTTCGACCTGGGTCGACGAGCACGGCACGCAGACCAGGACCCGCGGGCTGGGCCGCAGGAAGCGCGATTCGTGCACCTTCTTGATGAAGTGCTGCAGCATCTGCTCGGTCATGTCGAAGTCGGCGATCACGCCGTCCTTCATCGGCCGCACCGTGCGGATGTTGCCCGGCGTGCGGCCGAGCATCTGCTTGGCCTCGATGCCAACCGAGGCCACGTTCTGGGGACCACCGGGGCCGCGGTCCATGCGGACGGCCACCACCGAGGGTTCATTGAGGACGATGCCCTGACCGCGCACGAAGATCAGCGTATTGGCGGTGCCGAGGTCGATGGACAGGTCGTTGGAAAATAGACCACGCAGACGTTTGAACATGAAGTACCGGAACTGGGGAGTGGAACCGACGCACGGCGCGCCCGGTTCGGGGCGGCGTCCGTGCCCATGCAATCGATGTAGTGTACGCCAATCGCACCCCCGGCCACCGCCGAATACAGGGCCGTTTGCGCGATCGGGATCACGTTCGACCCGTCCAGACTCGCTGGACCGCCGTTAAGGGTTCGTTATACTGCCGGGCTGACTCGACGTCCGGACTCCTTATCCCATGTCCATCCTGATCTGCGGCTCGCTGGCCTACGACAACATCATGGTCTTTCCCGAGCGCTTCAAGGACCACATCCTTCCCGACAAGACCCACATGCTGAACGTCGCGTTCCTGGTGCCGGAGATGCACCGGAACTTCGGCGGCTGCGCCGGCAACATCGCCTACGGTCTGCAGCAGCTCGGGGGCACGCCGCTGCCGATGGCCGCCGTCGGCGCCGACTTCGACCGCTACGCCGAACGCCTCGACGAACTCGGCATCAGCCGGCAGTTCGTGCTGCGCGACGACGACCACTTCACCGCCCAGGCCTACATCACCACCGACCTGGACGACAACCAGATCACCGCCTTCCATCCCGGCGCGATGAACGAGAACCACCGCAACACCGTGCCGACCGACGGCTCGATTGCCTGGGGCATCATCTCGCCCGACGGCAAGCAGGCCATGCTGGATCATTCCGAACAGTTCAAGACCGCCGGCATTCCGCACATCTTCGACCCGGGCCAGGCCCTGCCGATGTTCGACGGCGACGAACTGCGCGACCTGGTCGCCAACGCCGACTGGCTGACCGTCAACTCCTACGAGTGGGAAATGATCGCCAGCAAGACCGGATGGACGCGCGGCGAAGCGCTGGCCGGACTCAAGGGCGGCCTGATCGTCACCCACGGCGGCGAGGGCTCGCAGCTGCTGACCCAGGATGGCGAAGCCGAGATTCCGGCCATCAAGCCGGAAACCATCGCCGATCCGACCGGTTGCGGCGATGCCTACCGGGCCGGCCTGCTGTTCGGCCTCGAGCGCGGCTGGGACCCGACCGACGCCGCCCGGCTCGGCTCGCTGCTCGGCGCCATCAAGATCGCGGAGAACGCACCACAGGGGTATTCGCTCGATATCACCGACCTGAAGGCCCGTTTCAAGGACGCCTTCGGACGCGCGATGCCATCCTGATCCGGGCGTTGCCCCACCAGGCATCGTTCGTTCCGCGGAAACCGGGGCCGGGGCGCCGACCGCGGCATCCCGGCCGATGCAACCCGGAACGCCGCTGATCGGGAGCGGGACCGCAAAGCCGATGGCGCCCCGGCGTGCGCCAGCGCTATGCTTCGTCGCATGAGGCTCGAATCCGCCAGGATTGCCGTCATCGGCGCCGGGGTCGTCGGCAGCACCACGGCGCTGGTGCTCGCCGAGCGAGGCTGCGAGGTCATGCTGATCGACGCCGAGGCTGAACCCGGTCGCGGCACCAGCTACGCCAACGGCAGCAGCCTGACGCCGGCCCACGCCGAACCGTGGAACCCGCCCGGTACCGCCCGCAGACTGGCGGGCGCGCTGCTGCGTCGCGGTCAGCCCTACCGTGTCGCAGCGAGCGCCCTGCCGGGACTCGCCCGCTGGGGAACCGCCTTCCTGCGCGAATCATCCGCCGAGCGCTACTACCCCAACGCGCGGCACTGCATCCGCCTGGCCATGCATGCCCGGCGCTGCCTCGAACAACTGCGCGATCGCCACGCACTGGACTACGACCAGCGGCTCGGCGGCTCACTGGAACTCTATCGCACGCCCGAGGGATTGGCGGCGGCCATCGAATTGCGCCGCCGGATCGACGATCCCGACATCGAGTACGAGCAGCTCGACCCGACCGATCTCGTTGCCGCCGAACCGGCGCTGGCAACGGTCGCCGACCAGTTCCAGGCCGCGCTGCTGTTTCCCGCGCATGAATCCGGCGATGCCCGCCTGTTCAGCATCGCCGCGGCCGAGCGGGCCGGCGAACTCGGCGCGACGCTGCTGTTCGAAACCCGCGCGGAGCGGATCGAAGTCGCGCGCGGAAAACTAAGGATTTACGCGACGATCAGGAATGTAGAGCGCACGATCGATGCAGATCGGGTCGTATTGTGCACCGGAACCGAAACCGATGCGCTGCTCCGACCACTCGCCCTCCGGGTTCCGATCTACCCCGTCCAGGGCTACTCGCTGACCTTCCCGGTCGAACCGGATTCCGCGGCGCCCGACTGGCCGCTGCTCGACTTCGAGCGCCGCTTCGTCACCGCGCGGCTGGGCCCGCACCGGCTGCGGATCGCCGGGCTGGCCGATTTTCGCGGCGATTTCCGCGGCGGCAAGCGCAGGCTCCGGCCCGAACGACTGCAACTGCTTCGCGAACGCGCTGCCGCGCTGCTGCCCGAGCTTGCCGAACGGATCCATGGCCACCCCGGCGAGGCCTGGACCGGCCTGCGCCCGATGACGCCCGACGGCCCGCCGCTGATCGGTCCGACGCCCGTCGAAGGGCTGTGGCTGAACACCGGTCACGGCGCGATGGGCTGGACCATGGCCGCCGGTTCGGCCGACCTGCTGGCCGACCGCATGCTCGGGCGCCGGCCCGCGATCGACCCGGCCGGACTGGACGCCGAGCGCGCGTTCCGCGGAAGCCGCCCGCGGTATTGACAACCCGGAGGCCCCACGCAACAATACGCGGCTTCCTCGTGGCTACGTAGCTCAGCTGGTTAGAGCGCGGCACTCATAATGCTGAGGTCGGTGGTTCAAGTCCACCCGTAGCCACCATTTCCCTCTTTATGAGTTCGGAGCTGCCGAATCGGGCCGATTCGGCGGGGTTTCGCCGCGGACGATCGCTTTGCGACAGGGGCAAGGGACGAGGGGAGAGGGGCGAGTGAGTCGTGGCACCGGGATGACGCGCCCGGTTCGACGTGCGTGGCTTCGTTCCTCGGAGCAGGGTCGCGAAGACGCGAAAGATGCAAAGCCGCAAAGAAGAACTGAATCCGGAAAACCGGAAACCGGAAACGCCAACCTCAAGCCGACCCGGGCAGACCGAACACGCCGCTCGCCCCTGCCCTCTAGCCGCTCGCACCCTTCCCCACACTATCCAGCAACGCGCGGATCGCGCCTTCCAGCTTGTTCACGTCGGCTCCGTTCCGGGTGAATCCGAACTCGTGCTCCGGCTGCAGCTCGCGATCCAGCCAGATGCCGCCGTCGGCCGGCACCGGCGGCCGCTCGGCGGCCAGCCACAGGATGGTGTCGGCGCCCTGATCGGCGTCGCGCAGCAGTTTCTTCAACGCAGCCCGAAAGCCCGGAAGCGCGGCCTGCACGCCTTCGGTATCGACCCAGCCCGGGTGCATGACCTGGACGGCGGGCTGTCCGTTCCAGCGCCGGTTCCAGGCACCGGTCAGCTCGACCAGCGCCCGCTTGTGCCTCGCGTAGCCGGCCATGCCGTCCCAGTCCTCCGGGTCCGGCTCGAGCATCGGCTCGATCTTCAGCGGCGTGCCGTACATGCCGCCGGACGAAACCTCGACCACCAGCGCGTCATTGACGAACCGGCCCGCCGTGCGCAGGCCTTCGGTCAGCGCGACGTGGCCGAGCAGGTTGGTCGCCAGTGAACACTCCAGGCCCTCGTCGGTGACCCAGAAATCGTTCAGCAGCACGCCGACATTGTTGACCAGCACGTCGATCGGCCCCGCGCCCACCGCATCGGTACCGACGACGCTGCGCACCTCCCGCAGCAGCGACAGGTCGGCCTCGACCGGGTGGATCCGACCAGGACCGGTCGCCTCGACGACCAGCGCATCGAGCTTGCCGGCACTGCGACCGACGGCCACGACCTCGGCCCCGAACCGGCAGGCCGATAGCGCGACCGCGCGACCGATGCCGCCGGTCGCTCCCGTAACCAGCCAGCGCTGGCCGGAAAAATCGGGCGACAGCGGCCGCCAGGAACGTGCACGGCGGCGGAAGCCGAGCGCGGAAAAGGAACGCAGGAAACGAGCGTAGAAGACCAGGCTGCCGAGGGTGCGGATCATCGATGTTCCAGCGGCTTTGCGCCGTTGCGGGACCTACCGGTACGATACGCCGGACGCGTCAGCAGCGGACGACAACCGCCTGGCGCATCGCTGTCGCATGCCAGTCGTCCGCCGTGGCGGTCGGCTGACGTTCCGTCGGCGTCCGCAGGCCGGTTCAATGGCCCCGAACCCGACGGCCAAGGAGCCCGAACATGACCACGCAACAGTCGAACAGCGACGATGCTCGCCACAGCGTACAGATCCACTGGAAGAAGGGGATTCGATCCTGGTTCGATATCGACGGCATCACCATCGAAGTCTGGGGATCGGCCTGGACCGGCCGCGAGGAAATCCGCGTCGACGACACGCTGATCTCGAGCGTTCGCAGCCTCCGACGCACCACCCGGCACGAGTTCCGGCACGGCGACCACGACTACGCGGTGGAATTCTCCTGCCTGTCGTTCGGCACCGGCACGTTCCGGATCACGCTGTACCGTGACGGCGTCGAGGTCGATTCCGACAGCGGCAGCGTGATGGGGCCGGACCTGCTCGACGACAACGGCAAGGTGATCTGGCGCCGCGCCTGGAAGAAGGTGCTGCCGGTCTTTCTGATCAGCGGCCTGGCCGGCATGGTGTTCGGCTTCACCGTCGCCCGCCTCCTGACATCGTGATGGAGGCCGCCCATGAACCCCTCGGACCGAATCGCTCGCCGCGGCTCGCGGCCCGGCTGGACCGCTCTGAAGTTCCGGCCCCGTCGACCCGCCGAGCGCGGGCCGCTCGATGCGCTGGCCGGTCTGGCGCTCTGGGTGACGCTGCTGCACGGCCTGGCCGGCTCCGGCATCGGCTTCGTGGTCGGCAGCCAGGTGCTGTAGGGGGCGAACGATGATGATCAACGCCGAATTCGTTCGCGATCAGCGCACCCGCCGCGGCTGGACACAGCAGCAGCTGGCCGAAGTCGCCGATCTCAGCCTGCGCACGGTCCAGCGCATCGAGAACCAGGGCGTAGCGTCCAACGAGAGCGTCTCGGCGCTCTCGGCGGTGCTCGAAGTCTCGCGTGAAGCCCTGCTGATCCGGTCGCCGTCCCCGACCCCGAAACGCGCGGCCGCTGAACGTCGGCTGGTCTGGCTGACCGCCCTGGCCGCAGCCGCCGGCGCCGGTGTCGGGACGGTGGTGACGCTGCTGGTGGTCGGGGTTTGAATGCAAAGGGGAAGGGACGAGAGGTTAGGGACGAGTGGGTGCTCGCCCGATGCGGCTGCGATTCCAGCGGTAGAAGCGACTTCGATCGGTAGAGGATGGTCGCAAAGACGCCGGGGCAGAAAAGGCACAACAAAACCCCGACCCCTGAAAACTGAAGACTGAAAACTGAAAACCGGAAAAGTCTCTTACCGGCTCCCCGCCACGACCATCAGCCCCGGGGAAACCCTGCCCGAAGCACGGCTCGCCCCTCTCCCCTAGTCCCTCACCCCCCCATTCAAGGCCTCGAACTCGAACCGTAGCAGCACCTCGTCGCCGACCAGGTCGTTTTCGATGGCGTAGGTCATCCCCCACTGGCTGCGCAGCAGCGTGGTCCGCGCGGAGATGCCGAGGGTGTCCTTGCCGTGACCGAAGGGGTAGTCGGCGCGCCTGTTGATGGTGGTCCGGAGTTCGACCGGGTGGGTCTGCCCACGCAGCGTCAGGTTGCCGGCGAGCGTGCCCTGGCCGTTCTCGCCGGCGGTGTAGCCGGTCACCACGAACTCGATGTCCGGATGCTCGTCGGCCGCCAGGAAATCATCGCTCTTGACGTGGCGGTCGCGCCGATCGTGGTCGGTGAATACGCTGTCGGCCTGGACGACGACGCGGCCGGAGTCCAGCGTCTCGGTTTCGGGGTCGTAGACGAACCGCCCCTTGGCGTCGAGGAACATGCCGAGCGTGCGGGCATAACCGATGTGCATGACCTCGAAGCCGATCGAGAAGTGATCCGGATCGATCTGCCATTCGATCGGCTCGGCATGAAGCGGCCAGCCCGGGGCCAGCCCGAGCGCTATGGTGAACAGGACGCCGGATGGCGTCGGAAAACGGGAATGCATCATCAAGGGTCTCCTGCCGGTGCGGACCGGCGCATGAGTTCGGTGGTGTCGCGAACGAAGGACGCGGCGAGGGCCAGCAGGGCCAGCGCCGCCAGCACGCTGGCCCACTCCGACGAAACGGCCGGCACCAGGCAGGCCGCCAGCACGACGCCCTGGAGCACGCAGACGATCTTTCGCGGCGTGCTGGGCGGCAGTTCGGCGGTCAGTTTCGGCCACAGCCGGCCTGCGCCGACGAAGGCATAGCGCATCAGCCCGATCGCCAGCACCCACGGACCGACCTTGCCGGTCAGGGCCAGAGCCAGGCTCAGGACCAGGATCAACAGCGCGTCGATCTCCATGTCGAAGCGCGCGCCGAAGGCGCTGACCCGGCCGGTAAAGCGGGCCAGCCAACCGTCGAGGCCGTCGAGCAGCAGGGCCAGCGCGGCCAGCGCGGCCAGCAGGCGGCCGTGCTCGGCAATCGCCGACGGGGCGACCAGCACGCCGGCCAGCACCGCGACCAGCGCAGCGCGCGCCAGCGTCACCCGGTTCGGCCAGCCGAACTCCCGCCGGTGGGCCGGCCAGGCGCGGCCGATCGCAGCGGCAACGACCGCGTAGACCGCAGCCGTGGCCAGAACCGCCAGCGGCATGACCGGCAGCGACAGCGGCAGTGCGGCGTGCACGACCAGCGCCAAACCGGCGCCTGCGGCCAGGTCGGGCAGGATCGGTCGGAGGCGTTCGGCGATCGGCATTCGGACAGTCGTCTCCCGTGGTGGACCCGGCAACGGCGCTCCATCAAGCAGCAGCGCCCATGCGATGACATGGACGTTACACAATAGGATGCATGAGTGAAACCACTTCCGACGCCGACGAAGCCATCGCCCGGGGCTTCTGGACCGTTGCCGCGGGCATCGGCGAGCTCCGCGAACATCCGCTCGTGCCGCCGACCGCGAGCGAGGTCCGGATCCGGACGCGCTACAGCGGCGTGAGCCGGGGCAGCGAGTCGCTGGTCTTCCACGGCCGGGTGCCCGAAAGCGAGCACGACCGGATGCGCGCCCCGTTCCAGCGCGGCGACTTCCCGTTTCCGGTCCAGTACGGCTATGCCTGCGTCGGCGAGGTCGAAGCCGGACCCGACGACCGGATCGGCCGCACGGTCTTCTGCCTGCATCCGCACCAGGATCGGTTCATCGTGCCGGCCGACGCCGTGACGCTCGTCCCCGCCGACGTGCCGGCCGGCCGGGCGGTGCTGGCGGCCAATGCCGAGACGGCGCTCAACGCGCTCTGGGACGCCCAGGCCGGCCCGGGCGACCGCGTTACCGTGGTTGGGGGCGGCGTGGTCGGGCTGCTGGTCGCCCGGCTGGCCGCGCGACTGCCCGGCACCGCGGTCACGCTGGTCGACGTCAACCCGGCCCGCCGCGAGCTGGCCGAACACCTCGGCGCCGCGTTCGCGATGCCCGACCAGGCGCCCTGCGATCAGGACGTGGTCTTCCACTGCAGCGGTCGCGCCGCCGGGCTGAACACCGCGCTGGGCTGCGCCGGGTTCGAAGCACAGGTGATCGAAGTGAGCTGGTACGGCAACCGCGAGGTACCGATTGCGCTCGGTGGCGCGTTCCATTCGCAGCGACTGCAGATCCGGGCCAGCCAGGTGGGCCACGTTCCGCCGGCCCGCCGCGTGCGCTGGAGCCGTTCGCGCCGGCTGCAGCTGGCCGTCGCGCTGCTGAACGACGGCCGGCTCGACGCGCTGATCGACGGCGAAAGCGACTTCGAACGGCTCCCCGACCGGATGCCGAGCATCCTCGCCGACGACGCGACCGGCCTGTGCCATCGCGTCGTCTTCCCCGATGAACCCTGACAACGGAGAACCCATGTTCCACGTCACCGTCCGCGACCACTTCATGATCGCCCACAGTTTCAGCAGTGAAGTCTTCGGCCCGGCCCAGGCCCTGCACGGCGCCACCTATGTGGTCGACGCCACGTTCTGGCGCGAGTCGCTCGACGAGGACGACCTGGTCGTCGACATCGGCCGCGCCTCGGAAGTCCTGGCCGAACTGCTGGCGCCGCTGAACTACCGGAACCTGGACGAGATCGAGGCCTTCGAGGGCCGCAACACCACCACGGAGTTTCTCGCCGGCCACATCCACTCCGGGCTGGCCAGGGCCGCCCGCGACGGTGACCTCGGCCCCGGCGGCCGGGCCATCGCGCGGATCGGCGTGGAGCTGTCGGAATCGCACGTGGCCCGGGCCGGCTACGAAGGACCGGTTTGACCCCGGCGAGCGGCGGCCTGCACCTGGTGGTGCCCGGCGACCCGGCGCAACGCACCGGCGGCTCGCTGTACGACGCGCGGATCGCCGAGGCGCTGCGCCGGAGCGGCGTGTTCGTCCGCGTCCAGGGCCTGGCCGGGCGATTCCCCGAAGCCGACGAACGGGCCCGGAACGCGTTCGACGCCGCGCTGGCCTCGATCGAGGCGGGCCAGCTGGCCGTCGTCGACGGACTGGCCCTGGGCGGGCTGCCCGAGGTCGCCGCCGCGCACGCCGAGCGAATCGGACTGATCGCGCTGGTCCATCACCCGCTGTGCGACGAGACCGGCCTGGACGCGGACACGGCCAAACGGCTGGAGGACCTGGAGCGTCGCGCGCTGTCGGCCTGCCGCGGCATCGTCACGACCAGCGCATTCACCGCCCGGCGGCTGACCGAGCTGGACATGGACCGCGCGCCGGTAACCGTGGTCGAACCCGGCACCGACCCCGCGCCGGCCACCCGCGCGGCGGCGGCCAGCGCCGATTCGACGCGACCAACGCGGCTGCTATGCGTCGGCAGCGTGGTGCCGCGCAAGGGCCAGGACCTGCTGATCCGGGCCCTGGCCGGCCTGCGCGACCGCGACTGGACCTGCACCCTGGTCGGCGCCATCGATCGCGATCGCGCCTACGCCGACAATGTCCGCTCCGCCGCCGACGCCGCGGGGCTCCGCGGCCGCGTCGAATGGCCCGGTGAGCTGGACGAACAAGCACTGCAGGCGGCCTGGCACGAGGCCGATCTGTTCGTGCTGCCGTCGCACTACGAGGGCTTCGGGATGGTCGTGACCGAGGCCGTGGCGCGCGGCCTGCCGGTGATCACCACCACCGGCGGCGCGCTGATCGATACCCTGCCGCCCGGTGCCGGACTGCAGGTGCCGCCCGGCGATGCCGATGCCCTGGCCATGGCCCTGACCCGCTGGCTCGACGAGCCGGAACTGCGCGATCGGCTCCGCCGGGGCGCTCGCGCGGCACGCGGCCGGCTCACCGGCTGGGACGCAGCGGCCCGAACCTTCGCCCAGGCGGTCGGGCTGGATTCCGCGATCGCCGAGTCGGCTCGATGACGCGCGCCGCGGTGACCCGCCGATGACCGACGAGCGCTTCGAAGCCGAATGGTTGACCCTGCGCGAGCCGGCCGACCACGCCGCGCGCTCGGCGGCGCTGGAGGCGTTGCTGGTCGACGAACTGGCGCAGCGCAGCGGGCCCTGGCGCATCGTCGATCTCGGCGCCGGCAGCGGCTCCAACCCGCGCCACCTCGCCCCCCGACTGCCCGGTCCCCAGAGCTGGCGGCTGGTCGATCACGACGACGCCCTGCTCGAACGCGCACGAGTCGCGCTGGCGGCCCTCGAACATCCGGATGGCCAGCCGCTGCAGTTCTCTTTCGACACTCGAGCGCTGGACCCGATCGACCGGGCCCTGGCCGAGCGCTGCGACTTGGTCACCGCCTCGGCGCTGATCGACCTCGTCTGCGGCAAGTGGCTCGACGCGCTTGCCCAACGAGCCCACGACCTGGGTGCCTGCGTCCTGATCACGCTCAGCGTCGACGGCGCATGGCGCTTCCTGCCAACCGGTCCCGGGGCCGCCAGCGACGAGGCCGAAGACGCCCGGATGATGTCGCTGTACCAGGGCCACCAGGCCCGCGACAAGGGCCTGGGCCGGGCGTTGGGCGGCGCTGCGCCGGACCGGCTGGCCGGGGCGCTGCGCGCGCGCGGTTTCGATGTCGTCACGGCACCCAGCCCGTGGCGGCTGACGACCGCCCCGCAGATCCCGCTGGCGCGCACCCTGCTGGCCGGCTGGCGAGATGCGCTGTGGGCCCAGGCGCCGGAAAAGCGCGGCGAGATCGAAGCCTGGGCGGCCAGCCGCGACGCCGCGCTGCAGCGCGGCGAACTCGGCGTCGAGGTGGGCCACATCGACCTGCTCGGGCGGCCGGCGTGAGCCCTCGCATCGGGTTTGCGCTGCGCGTGCTGATCAGCGTCGGGCTGCTGATCTGGCTCGCGCGCCTGCTCGATCCGGCCTCGGTCGTCGAACAGCTGCGCCGGGCCGACCCGACCTGGCTGGCCGCCGGGCTGGCGCTTTGCGCGATCCAGTTCGCGGCCTCGGCGGCGCGCTGGCGACGAACCGCAGAAGCCCTGGGCGTGCCGCTCTCGCGCCGGCGCGCGCTGGCCGACTATTACCTGGCCGGGCTGGCCAACCAGGTGCTGCCCGGCGGCGTGCTCGGCGACGCGGCGCGGGCGACCCGGCATGCGCGCACCAGCGGCCGGACCGGACCGGCGATGCGCGCGGTGATTCTCGAACGCGCGTCCGGCCAGGCCGTGCTGTTGCTGATCACGCTGGTGCTGCTGGTCGCTACGCCGGCGGGCCGAACGATCCGCGGCGAGCTGAGCGAGCTTGCGCCCCCCTTGGCGTGGTCGGGAATCCTGGTGGCCGCCGTTGCCGCGGTCGCGGTGCTCCGGCTGCGCCACCGGACCGGCTTCGGCTGGCTGACCACATTGGTCGCCGACGCGCAGCGGGCCCTGCTGGCACGCCGCCATGCCGCGTTCCAGCTGGTGCTTTCGCTGGTGGTGGTCGGCGCGCTGTGCGGAACCTTCGCCTGTGCCGGGCGAATGCTCGACGTGCCGCTTTCGGGGCAGGAACTGGTCGTGCTCGCACCGCTGGTGCTGATGGCGATGCTGATTCCGATCTCGGTCGGCGGTTGGGGCCTGCGCGAATCGGCCGCCGCCGGCCTGTTCGCGGTGGCCGGCCAGGCGCCCGAAACCGGCGTTGCCGTTTCGGTGGCCTACGGGCTGACGACGCTGTTGGCCGCGCTACCCGGGGCGCTGGTCCCGCTGCTCGCCGTCGACCGGCGCTCGCATCCGGCCTGACGCGCGAAGATCGACGTCGAACAAGGTGTCCTGGCCCAGCGCGATCCGCCGCACCGGCGCAGTCAGCGCTTCGTCGACGGTGTCGATCGGACGCAGCGCCAGCCCGCAGCGCCCCGACCCCATCAGCATCGGCGCGACCAGAAGGTGGAGGCGATCCAGCATGCCGGCGTCGACGAACCGCGACAGCGTTGCCGCACCACCTTCGACCAGCACCCGCCGGAGGCCGCGCTCGGCCAGCGCATCGAGCACGGCTTCCGGCGCGATCCCGGCCTCGTCGACCGCCAGCGACGCTCGCTCGACATGCCCGCCGCAGTGCCGCGCCGGCGCGTCCGGGCCAACCAGGTGCAGTGTCGGCGGCGCATCGGGCGCCTCGGCCAACGGCGACTCATCGACCGGCGCCCGCCCGCGCGGATCCAGCACAACCCGCACCGGATCGTCCCCGGCCACGTGCCGGACGGTCAACCGGGGATGATCGGCGACGACCGTCCCGACGCCCACCAGCACTGCATCGACCAGCGCCCGGAGCCGGTGCAGGTGGACCAGCGCCTCCCGGCCGTTGATGGTGTGCGAGTGGCCGGTCCGGGTGGCAATGCGACCGTCCAGTGTCTGGCCCAGCTGGCCGACCACCCCGCGGCACCCGGCGCTGATCGGCGCCAGCGCGTCGAGCAGCTCGGCGGCGTCGGCGTCGATCGCACGCTCGGCCGTCCACCCGGCCGGCCCGATCTCGAGCCCCGGACAGGCCGCGCCGCCACGTCCGGCGCACGCGCGCAGGGCCGCCCAGGCCCGGTCCAGGTCGATCGATGCGTCGGCATGCGTCATGGTCGAAGTCGTCTGTCGAGGTAGGCTGTCGCGGGCGAGTCGGTGCGCGGCGCGGCCGTGCACAAGGGCGCGCGCCCTCCGCGTCCGGCATTGAACTCTAGCCGAAGCGCCGCAAGATTGTTTCACGCCCGATCGCGCCGCAACACGCTATGTTGGCCCCGAACTTGCCCGGATTCGCCACCCTCATGCATCAATCCGAACGTGCCGTTTTCGACCTGCGCCGGGGCCTGCCCGTGCTGATCAACGCGCCCGACGGCGATCGCGTGGCCTACCCGGTCGAACGCGGCAGTTCGCTTCTGGACTCGCTGGAGCCGGCCGCCGATGCGGCGCTGGCGCTGGTGCTGCGCCGGCCGCGACTGGCCGCGCTGGGGCTGCCGGCCGACGACGACGCACGCCTGCCGGCCCGCGATCGAGGTCCGGTGGCGCGCGATCGCCTGGCGGCCTGGGCCACCGGCGACGGACTCCCGGACGACGAGGCCTTCGACGCACCCGAAGCCATCGGCACCGCCGATCGCGCCGCGCTGGCGCTGATGCGGCGCGCCCGGCTGATCCCGGCCGCGATCACCGGCCGGGTCACCGCCGAACTCGAGGAACTGGCCGACCGCGGCCCGCTGCTTCGTGTCGATGCGGCCGAGGCGCTGGCCTGCGCCGACCAGGCCGCCGACCGGGTACGCCGGGTCAGCGAGGCGCCGGTGCCGCTGGCCGATGCGCCCGACAGTCGCTTCGTCCTGTTCCGCGAGGCCGACGGACTGCGCGAGCACGTGGCCGTGGTCATCGGGCAGCGCGAGGACTGGGCCGACCCGGTGCCGGTCCGCCTGCATTCGGCCTGCCTGACCGGTGACCTGTTCGGCAGCCTGCGCTGCGACTGTGGCGAGCAGCTGCGCAACGCCGTCGACACCATCGCCCGCTTCGGCGGCGGCGTGCTGCTGTACCTGGACCAGGAAGGCCGCGGCATCGGCCTCGCCAACAAGTTGCGCGCCTATACCCTGCAGGACGCCGGCCACGACACCGTCGATGCCGACGCATTGCTCGGCTTCCACGACGACGAGCGCCGCTTCGCCTCCGCGGCCAGCATGCTCGAATCGGTCGGCGTGCGGCGTTGCCGCCTGCTGACCAACAACCCGGCCAAGCTCGAGGCGCTGGCCGCGCACGGCATCGAAGTCCACGCCCGCCAGGCCGTCTACGGTCGCCTGACCGAACAGAACCGCCGCTACCTCAGCGCCAAGGCCAAGCGCTCCGGCCACCTCCTCGACGAAGTCCTCGACGCCGAGCCCTGACCGTCGATTCCACCGCCGGCGCCGGACCGAACGCCT
>Ga0102934_1000109_pt1 | contig 44601 bp, 37 predicted proteins | sample SalPonR2_A_D1_MG_FD_78175 | JGI IMG/M metagenome (GOLD analysis project Ga0102934, IMG submission 78175) | Salt pond soil microbial communities from South San Francisco under conditions of wetland restoration - Salt Pond MetaG R2_A_D1_MG | ecosystem: Environmental > Aquatic > Marine > Intertidal... | reverse complement strand
TCAAACAGCATCAAAAAGCCTATAAACTAAAAAGGTTTTCGGTCCGAAACAGAGCCCTGCTGTCGGGGGTTATTGCTGTGATAACCATTTTATCTGCGCTCACAATTTACTACATAAGCATAATAAAGACGGAGCGCGAAAAAGCTATTGCAGAAGAGCAGCAAGCCTCATTTATTGCCGGATTCATGGTTGATCTTTTTGGAGCTACGGATCCTCTGAGAAACGTTGATGATACGCTGGATGTGTATGATATTCTACAATCCGGAGTTGATAAACTTGACAATTGGGAGGGAACTGATCTATCAAAAGCAGATATCATGATTTCTCTTGGCAATGCTTACAAGAAAATCGGTGACTTCGAACAGTCCCGCACTCTGCTTGAAGATGCGTTTAAAATATACATATCTGATTCAGGCGATTCACTTGCGCCAGAGATGCTAAAACCAACTCTGGAGCTTGCCGTACTCCATAATGATGAGAGAAATTTCAACTATGCAGCGCATTATTTCGACCGCACGCTACAGATAATCAATGATAAACAAACCGTAAAGCCTGGAATTTTAGCTAATATTTACTCCGGATTTGGTTCTACGCTTACTGAACTTGATAACCCGGAACTTGCTATTATTTATCTCGAAGATGCAATTGAGGAAATTCTAAATTCAAATTTGTCTGACACGCGTCTCACTAATGTTCAAACAAATCTTGCCAAGGCCTATAGAAGAAATGGGGAGTATCAAAAAAGTGAAGAGCTTTATATAAAACTGCTTAATGCCCTGCCCTCTGATAATCAGATGACATCACAAGAGTCTATCATTCATAACAATCTTGGATACCTATTGAAAGTGCAGGACAGGCTGGATGAAGCAGCCGTTCATTATAACCGTTCGCTTGACATAAACCGATATATTTATGGTACAAAACATCCCAATACCCAGATTATAATGAACAATCTGGCATCGTTGTATTCAACAGCCGGCCGATTTGAGGAGTCTGAGCAGATTCGGCTTGAGCTGCTCGATTATTCGAGAGAAGATTTTGGTGATAGCCATTGGAGAACCGGGTCTGCATACGAATCACTTGGAATTTTAAAAATAAAAGAAGGCACCCTCGATGATGCCCAGGACTTCTTTGAGAGAGCCTCTGAAATTTATGAAGAAGTACTCGGTGAACATCATATCTGGACCGAACGTGCTATACTTTATTTTTCACTTTGTCGCTTTAATACGAATGAGGCTGAAAAAGCAAAAGAAACGTTTCGGCAAACAGTTGCATCGTTAAAGGAAAAAAGACTTACTTTTTCCAGGTATGATGTAGACGTAATGAACAACCTGATCGATAATTTCGAATCTTATCCATCCATTTCTGCAACTTCAGACTTTGCGCTTTTAAATGAAATAAAGTGATTCTAAAAAAGTTTTGGCAACCGCGACAATTTTTTCAAAATAATTCATTTTTTTGAAACTGTTCCTGATAATTCTACGCATTATAGAATAGGCACCCTTAACTCAAACCCATCCACCATGAAAAAAACAGCTACATTAATTTCTTTTCTCTTATTTTTGATAGTATTTGCAATTCAACCACTCATGCAAGGTCAGCTTTTTGCCCAGGGTAGTGGTATCGTAATCAATCAAAGTACCCTGGATGCAAACACAGGAGCAGTGACATATTATACCTATACCGACCAAGCTTCTGCCGTATCAATAATCAACCAGACAGGCGCAAATCAAACGTGGGATTTTTCAACATTTGCTAGTGAAGATTCCATTTCAGCAACAGGCACTATAGAATCTTTTACTAATTTTGCTGGTGAACCCGGAGCTGATGAGGCTCATTTCAGTAATGCAAATATAATGATAAAAGCTGACATCGAATCATCATTTGAAGAATCAGGAATAGTATACGATATAAACATAATCAATTATTCTTACAGTGGGCTGAGCGAAACCAGCCTTGTAGATTATGGAGTATATTCAACCAATACCACAACTGTTAACGGGAATAGCTCTACTACCCAGTTAATCACTCGCAATTTTCCATCTAGAACTGTCTATACTTTTCCCCTTGAGTATGAGACGACGTGGAATTATACATATGACTTTGAAGTCAACTCATCAACGACGGAATTCTCTGTTGACGCTGAAGTTGATGGATGGGGAAAAGTTGTGATCGGTAATATTGAAATTCCTGTACTTCGTGTTACAGAAACAACAACATCCAATAATGGTGTATTTATCGATATCACTGCAAATTTTATAAACGAGGAAGGCTTTCCAGTAGCAAGTGTTGATATATCCGAAGATACTAATACTGGAGCATATCTATCAGATTCGGGCAGCATTCAAGTAGCTTTACCGGATAATCTCACTGCAGTATCATCAGAAACATCTCCGGATCTTCCACAGACAGTTAAATTGGAGCAAAACTATCCTAATCCATTTAACCCAACCACCCAGATCTCCTATCAGCTCGATAGCCCATCTGAAGTCACCCTTTCCATCTACTCTATCACCGGTCAAAAAGTCCAGACGCTTATAAATGGTGAGTTTAAAGCAGCCGGCGAGTACAATATCTCATTTGACGCCCAAAATCTTGCAAGCGGTATGTATATCTACAGACTCCGAGCAGGCGATCAAATGTTTACCCGAAAAATGACCTTGCTTAAATAGCCAGGAAACTTTTTTAAGGCTGCCCGGAATTGACGGGCAGTCTTTTTTCTTTCCAGTACTTTCCCGAATCAAAGATTCAGTTCGTATCTGCTTGCGACTTTCATCTCAACTTCCCAATTTAAGTCCGCATCTAAGCAATATATAAATAAGTTCATATGTGCGGACGTTACGTTTTAAAAGCTACTCTTGAAGAGCTTCAAAAGACCTATGGAGCTGTTCCTGATGGCACATTTACTGTTGAACCCAGTTACAACGTGGCCCCCTCCCATCATATGCCCGTCATTCTTGAAACTAAGAATAGCGACAAAAGAATCATCCGCCCGCATCGCTGGGGACTTGTCCCATTTTGGGCCGATAGCCTAAAAACAGGCTACTCCATGATTAATGCGCGGGGTGAATCCTTGGCGAAAAAGAAATCATTTCAAAAGCCGTTCAAATCTCAGCGATGTATTGTCCCGGCCAGTGGATTTTATGAATGGAAGAAAACCTCATCAGGAAAATTCCCTCATTTTATTCAGCGAAAAGAATCTGATCTGATGCACTTTGCCGGATTGTGGGAGCATTGGGAAGATCCGGAGAACGGGGAAACGGTCAACAGCTACACGATTATCACAACTGATGCCAACGCCCTTATAGAGGAGCTTCACGATCGAATGCCGGCAATGCTGATGCCAGAAGAATTTGATACCTGGCTTGATCCCTCCTTTCATGACACCAACGCTCTCCAGGATCTTATTCACCCCTGGCCCGATGACGACATCAAATTTTATCGCGTTAACCAGGAAGTAGGAAATGTCCGCAATAATCAGCGTGAGCTGATAGAACCGTATCAAGACCTTTTTTCATGATGAGAGGGCGTCTCCCAGATCGCTGACCCGGGCAGGAATACCTTATCAAACGGGGGTAACTTCACCCAATAAAAGGAAGAGTAATTAAATTATATATTGATATATGTGTGATATATGTGTAAACTTACTTTTCCTTAAAGGAGAAGTTTATGGACAAGGAAAAATATCCACCAATCAATGTACTTAACGTCGTGCGCGGGTTTTCAAACCCCAAGCTCAAATACCACATCACCCCTTACCGGTTCGAAACAACCAAGGGAGAACAGTTTCACATTCGGCAGATCAGGCAGATGCACAAAGAGCGTGTGGGAAAAGGCGTGCATTACCATTATGTCGTAAAAACTGAAACCAATCGTTTTTTTCATCTCGTATTTGATACGTCAACCCTCTCCTGGCGAATGGTTCAAGAAGTGGATGAAATGCTTTTTTTCAATGAATGAACAGTGGGAATACCTTTACAAGACATGGCATTTCTGTGCTTCTATTGTTTTGCATGACGAATAATCAAAAAGCGGCTTCTCATACTTAATCCAAACTGCAAACCCTGAGAAATACCATGTCTGGAGTTATGTTTTACATCTTTCTCGCCAGGGCGTAAACGCCATTTCCCTTTTCATTTTTTGTATAAAGATCAGAAACGTTCATCAGCAGGCAGAACGGCAATACGATGGGATAGTATATCAGTAGAGGCAAAACGGCCAGAAGACCCAATTTGTTAAATGCGATCATAGGCCATTTTACCGAAAGGACCCATGCTTTGTGTCCCCAGAACCCATAAGTATAATGGACTTTCTCCGGCTGAAGTCCTGCTTGTTTTAGCTTGGCAGAAATCTCTTCTTTTGAGTATCCGGGACGTGCATGCTCTCCCACAAATGAATCATCTTCATCACCGTCTTCTTCAGAATAGTGAGATGGCGAATGCATCAAAAAGTATCCTCCCTCCTTCAGATGGCTGCTGATGTTCGTCATCACCCTCACATCTTGCTGAATATGCTCCAGCACATCAATACAAATCGCCATATCGAATGTCTTATCAGACTCGAACTGAATTAAGTCAGCATAGTAGAACCTGATTCTTTCTTTCTCTATCTCATCCTCAAAATAGTGCTCATTATCTCTCAGATAATCCTTTTTTACATCCACAGAGTCAACTGTGACGTTATTGAACTTATTTAAAATAAAGCGGTCGTACTGCCCAAAGCCACAACCTGCATCAAGCATTTCCCAATCGCCAGATTGGTCGAGTGGTGAAGCTGTTTTACCTAAAACACGGCGAATATGCCAGCTCCGAAGAAAAAACAGGTCCAGCAGGAAATAAAAAACCCGTCGAAGGAATCGGGAGTTTTTGATGATGGCAGAAAACTTGTCTTTTACCGGATCGTACTCAATTTTACTCATAAACCTGTCGTCTTCTCAATTCCCGGCATGAATTTATGCACCCGGTTTTTATTCACCATTTCACCCAGGAAGCCAATAGAGAAAAATTGAACCCCTATCACTATCAGCAAAATCCCAAGAAACAGCAATGGCCTGTCCCCAATAGGCTGATCCAAGAATATTTTTAGTGCGGCTATGTAAACATTAATAACCGCTCCTACAACTGTAAGCAATACGCCAATGGTGCCGAAAAAGTGCATGGGCCGCTGCATATAGCGGTGCACAAATAACAGCGTCACCAAGTCCAAAAAGCCATTCATAAATCGTGAAAGGCCAAACTTGGTTGTGCCATATTTCCTTGGATGGTGCTTCACTTCCTGCTCCTCGATATTACCAAAACCCTGCCATTTGGCAAGAAGAGGCACATAGCGATGCAGTTCACCATAAAGATGAATATGACGGGTTACTTCCCGTCTGTAGGCTTTGAGGCCGCAATTAAAATCGTGTAGGTTAATACCGGTGGTCCAGCGGGTTACTGCATTAAAAAAACGCGATGGCACTGTTTTTGAAATTGGATCGTGGCGAACTTTTTTCCATCCGCTCACAAGATCGGCCCCATTTTCGAGCTTCCGGATCATAGCCGGAATTTCGAATGGATCATCCTGAAGATCGGCATCCATTGTAACAATAAACTTGCCTTCGGCTTCCATAAATCCAGCCTGGAGTGCCGAACTTTTTCCATAGTTGCGACGCAATTTAATGCCTCTTATGCAATTATCATTCTGGCTGAGCGCTTCGATCTCACTCCACGAACCGTCATCCGACCCGTCATCCACAAATAATATTTCAAAATAATATGCTTCAAGAGCTTTTCCTATACGCTCTGTGAGTTCACGAATGGATTCTTTTTCATTCAGCAATGGTACAACAATGCTGATATCCTTTTTATGAGATGACCTTTTTTCTTTTTTATCTGTATTTTGTTTAGTCAATGCCTTGCATATTCTTTAGAATATTTCCATTCTAACGTTTTGGGACGATCAAAAGAAAATAACAGATTTCAGTGCTATGAAGAAACTCTATTACTCAATTGGTGAAGTTAGCGACATTACTGCAATTGAACCTCATGTTTTGCGCTACTGGGAAACGATATTTGATGATTTGAGCCCGAGAAAAAATAAAGCCGGAAATCGTACATATCGCGAAGAAGACCTTACCTTTATCCTTCGGCTTAAAGATCTCATTCAGAAAAAAAAGTACAGTACAGCAGGAGCAAAAAAAATTGTAGAAGATGGCGAAACTGAAATGGATTTGCCCGGAGATGAAACACTTTCAGTACACATTAAAAAAGACTTACGGGAAGTAAACCTGTTTTTAAATAAACTACTGGAAAAACTGTAGGTGATAAATTCCTGCTTTTAACTAGAATTCAGACCTGAATCAGGCACCTGCTTTTCTTGAAAATCCAACCATCAGCATAAACAGAAATTCAATACAGATTAAAACGGATACGCTGACTAAGTGAAGAAGCTGAAGAGTACCCGGAATATTGAGTCGCTCCATCCCAAGCCCGAGCAGCATCTGTAGAATAATCAGTCCGAAAATGGCGTATCCAATCTTCACAAGCCTGCCAGGTACCTCACGTTTTTTATTGAAGTAGAGCAGGACAAACGATAAGATCACTACAAGCCAGGAAAAACTTCTGTGAACGGCATACAGCAAGTCAGTGGTATCTATCCATTGTTCACGGGGTAATCCCAGTACGTTTTTTGCCACATCAATCGATTCGCGAACTTGTGTACCTAATACCAGCTGCACCAGAGTAACAAAAAGAATTGCTCCGGATACAATCATCAGAATTTTCTTCGTTTGCGGCGTCAAGACTGTTGCCAGTTTTTCATTCATTGCCCTGAATGATGCGAACAACAGCGTATTGACAATAATCATCGCAAGGATCATGTGGATGGTAATCATTCCGGCACTTAAACCAGATTTAACTACCTGCCCCCCGAGCCAGCCTTGTACCAGCACAAGGATAAAAGCAGCACCGGAAGAAATAGTTACGACCGGATCTGTTTTTCTATACCTGAACGAAAATATAAACGTAAGCGTAATTAAGAACCCAATCAGCACGCCGACCAGACGGTTGATATATTCAAGCCACGTATGGATAGGATTGAATAGTGACGCATCGTATTGAGACGGCAGTTCAGAAGCTGACGTTGGGGGAATCCACATGCCAAAGCACTGTGGCCAGTCAGGACATCCAAGCCCGGCTCCGGCCGCGCGAACAAGTCCGCCGATTAAAATGAGAACCAGCGTAGCAATAACTGTGGTGATTGCAGTTTTTTGATAGAGATTAAGTTTCATTCAGTATTCACAATGATTGGAGATTTTAGGCAGTCTAAATTCTTCTGAGATAATACGCTCTCTATTTGAAGCGGATATTAAGGTAACATATCACGTCAAAATATTTTAAATTTAAGACTGTCATTTACAGTCTTTCTATATGGAAACATCAGGTTCACAATCAAGTTCTTTTAAGATTGCTGCCAGTACACTGAGGGATTACTACGAGCTAACCAAGCCCGGGATTACTTTAAGTGTGGTTGCCAGTATGCTCATTGGTTTTATCATGGGAGCCGCCGGTTCACTCGATTATCTGCTAATGGCCCATGCTATACTCGGAACATATCTCATCGCAGCTGGAACATCTGCTCATAATATGTTTCTGGAACGCGGGCTAGACGGACTCATGCATCGTACAAATAGCCGTCCTTTGCCAGATTCAAGAATAAGTGCACAAAACGGATTTATTTTTTCAACCGTTTTGATTTTTGCGGGTCTCGCATATCTCATGGCAATGGTTAATATTGTGGCGGGAATTGTATCTCTTGCAACCACCATTATTTACCTTTTTGCATACACACCGCTAAAACGGATTTCAGCACTTAATGTATTTGTGGGAGCTGTTCCAGGCGCTTTACCGGTTATCGGGGGCTGGGCAGCATCAACAGGCACTATCTTTGAACACGGGATGTGGATTCTATTCGGTATCGTGTTTTGCTGGCAGGTTCCGCACGTTGTTGCAATTGCCTGGGTTTGCAGAAAAGATTACGAACATGCGGGTTTCAAAATGCTTCCCAAGAATGATCCTAAAGGCCTGAAGGCGGCAACATGGGTGATACTTCCTATGCTTATCCTGTTTCCAACTATCTATAAACTATTTGCGATGGATCTGGTGAGCTGGATTTATCTGACAGGATCACTTCTTACAACAGCTGTATTCCTATATTACGGTATTAAATTCGCCGCTGACCGTTCTATAGCGACAGCAAAGGGGGTTATGTTTTCCTCGTTTGCGTACCTGCCTCTGATCTGGATATTTATCTTTCTTGATTTGATTATTTTCCGGATCTGGCCCTGATAAAAATCAGATTAACGGCGGATATTCAGAAATATCTGCCTCGCTCATCATTCCGTAAATTGTCTCGAATATATCTTCTGCATTTGGTTTCGTGAAGTAATCACCATCGCTGGCGTACGCTGTTCTGTGCGCTTTTGCTGATAGACATTTAGCTTCAGAATCCAGATGATAGTATCCCTTATGCTTTCCAATCACCTGTTGCATCATAAATGCAGTGGCACCTCCCGGTACATCCTCATCAACAAAAAGTATACGGTTCGTCTTCTTCAGTGACTCCAAAATCATCTCGTTCCGGTCGAAAGGCAGAAGTGTTCGCACGTCAATTAACTCAACGGAGATACCTGTTTCTTCAAGATCAGGGAGCACTGACTCAACCAGGTTAAGTGTCGAGCCATACGAAACGACCGTGATATCATCACCCTTTTGTTTGATTTTTGGTATACCAAGAGGAACGGTAAACTCACTTAGATTATCTGGCAGTTTTTCCTTCAGGCGATACGCGTTCAACGGCTCAATAATGAGAGCCGGGTCATCACCCTGCAATAATGTATTATAAAACCCTGCCGCGTCAGTAAGGTTACTGGGAACACATACGTGTACGCCCCTGAGTCCATTCAGAATTACACCCATTGGAGAACCGGCATGCCATATCCCTTCCAGGCGATGCCCTCTTGTACGAACGATTACAGGAGCTGCCTGCCCCCCTTTTGTTCGGTATCGAAGAGTTGCAAGATCATCACTAAGTCCCTGGAAACAGTAAAGCAGATAGTCGAGGTATTGAATTTCTGCAATCGGCCTCAATCCGCGTAGCGCCAGGCCAATACCCTGTCCTAAGATTGTTGCTTCCCGAATCCCGGTATCTGAAACTCTTGTTTCTCCATATTTTTCCTGCATGCCTTCCAGGCCGAGATTTACATCACCGAGCTGACCTGCATCTTCCCCAAATACCATCACCTCGGGATACTTTTCGAAAAGCTTATCAAAATTATCACGTAATACTACACGCCCATCAACTCTCTTGGTTTCTGCTGAATAAGCCGGTTCCACTTCCTCTATCAACAGCGGAGATCGTTCGGTTTCACTTACAAGATGTGAATCATAAAGCTTACGATTCTTATCAACCAGGTCTTTAAGCCAGGTCCTAAATTCTTCAATAGCTGCCGATTCTTTCCCTCTCAGTTCAACGAGTGCTTTTCTTGCAATAGAAATAATATCTCTGCGGTACGGACGAGACTTTCGCTTAAGCTCATCTTTGTACCGGCTAAGCATCGAAAATTCGGAATGAGACTCAATCAGGTTAGACAGTTTATCATTCAGCTGGTCTTTCTGATCGAGAATAGGTTCCTGAAATGATTTCCAGGCTTTCTTTTGCTTTTCTTTGACTTTTTCCCTGGCCTCTTCTTCAATTTTATCAAGCTCTTCTTTCGTGCCAATGTCTTCTGAAATTATCCATTCCCGAAACTTACGGTTGCAGCAGAATTTTTCTTCCCATTCAAGCCTCTCTTCTTTCTTATATCTTTCATGAGAGCCGGATGTGGAGTGTCCCTGTGGCTGGGTAACTTCCTGAACATGTACCAAAACCGGAACATGCTCTTCCCTTGCAACCCGCTCCGCTTCTTCATAAGCATCTACAAGTGCGGTATAATCCCAGGCTTTAGCTGTGATAATTTCGATCCCCGGCTGTCTTTTCGTACGCTTAAACCCTCTCAGCGCTTTGGAAATACTTTCTTTTATGGTTTGATACTTTTTTGATACGGAAATTCCATACCCGTCATCCCAAACTGATACAATCAGAGGTACCTGAAGTACACCGGCAGCATTCATCGTTTCCCAAAAGTGCCCCTCTGAGGTACTAGCGTCGCCAATGGTCCCCCATGCAACTTCGTTACCATCGTTTGTAAAATTGGTCTTTTTGCCTAGCTCATCACTCTGCCGATATACTTTAGATGCTTGTGCAAGCCCAAGCAATTTTGGCATCTGCCCTGCAGTTGGTGACAAGTCTGCAGCAGCATTTTTCATCTCAGTTTGAGCTTTCCAGCTGCCATCCTCATTAAGCAGGCGGGTGGCAAAATGCGAATTCATCTGACGGCCAGCCGAGTTAGGGTCTTGTTTAACGTCGGGATTGGCATATAGCTGGGCAAAAAACTCCTCAATACTGAGGCCATCAATTGCCATCATGAATGTTTGATCACGGTAATAGCCGGCCCTGAAGTCGCCATGTTTAAAATATTTTGCCATTACAATTTGTGGTAACTCCTTGCCGTCGCCAAATATTCCAAATTTTGCCTTGCCGGTGAGAACCTCTTTCCGGCCCAGATAAGACATATGCCGACTCTCCCAGACAAGTCTGTAATCGTCCAGGATTTCCTGTGCCTTTTTCTTAGAATATTTAGTCTTATTCTTTTCTTTCGTTGTACTCATAATTCTTTAAGAATTCATTACCACACATATCTTTTCGCTCTCTGGAATAGCGGATTTATAATAAGGTCTTCTGTGTGCTAAACCAAGGAATAATTACTCAGAAAACCGCTTTTCTATTCCGTGAAGCCGCCTTTTGTCATTGAGAGCGGTTCGAGGGCTTTTTTCAGCTCATCCTCTGAAAGATCAGTCATTTCTTTCGCAACATCCAAAACAGCACGATCTTCTGCGAATGCTTTTTTAGCGATTTTAGCTGCCTTATCATACCCGATTAATGGGTTAAGAGCCGTGACAAGAATTGGATTCTTACCCACCATTTTCTTTATCCGATCTTCTTTAACTTTAAACCCTGTAACAGATTTCTCAGCAAAATTTTTAGCCGCATTTCCAAGTATCTTTATCGACTCTAGTAAATTATGAGCCACGAGAGGCAGCATTACATTTAGTTCAAAATTACCTGACTGTCCGCCTATTGTTACAGCGGCATCATTACCAATAACCTGAGCTGCTGCCATTGTAAGAGACTCTTCCATCACGGGATTTACTTTGCCCGGCATAATTGACGAACCGGGTTGCTGGGCTTCGAGTTCAATCTCGCCAATCCCGCTGTTCGGGCCGGAGTTCATCCAGCGAAAGTCATTACCAATTTTCATCATACTTACTGCTACAGTCTTCAACTGGCCACTTAGCTCAACAGGTGCATCAACTGATGCCTGAGCTTCAAAATGGTTTTCTGCTTCTTTGAAATCCACACCGGCTAAACGGGATATTTCAACAGCGAATTTCTTGCCGAAATCCGGATGTGTATTGATGCCTGTTCCGACCGCTGTACCGCCCTGCGGCAATTCCTGAATCCTTTCTAATGCTGACTTGAGACGTTCAATTCCCAGCTGAACCTGGCGTGCATATCCTCCTAACTCTTGTTGCATTGTCACAGGCATCGCATCCATAAGGTGGGTTCGCCCGGTCTTCACAACATCCTTAAGTTCCTCTCCTTTTTGGACAAGGGTTTTGTTCAGGTAGCTCAGAGATGGAATCAGGTTTTCAGTCACAGCCACAGCTGCAGCTACCCGAATAGAGGTGGGTATCACATCGTTGGAGCTCTGGCCAAAATTCACGTGATCATTCGGGTGGATTGGGCCATCACTGCCGGTATAGTGCTCATTGGCACGGCGTGCTATAATTTCATTGGCATTCATGTTCGTCGATGTTCCAGATCCCGTCTGAAAAATATCAACTACGAAATCATCATCGAACTTGCCGTCTGCAACCTCACCAGCTGCTTTTTGAATGGCATCAGAAATTTTCTTATCAAGCAGTCCAAGATCCGCATTAACTTTGGCAGCCGTTTTTTTTACTTGTCCTATAGCTGCTATAAACCCGCGGCTAAATCGAATACCGCTGACAGGAAAGTTATCGTAGGCGCGTTGAGTCTGAGCTCCGTAATAGGCATTTTCTGGCACTTTTACTTCACCCATAGAATCTTTTTCTATTCGATAGTCACTCATTGTCTCACATGCTTAATTCAGATTTTTCTTAGATCTGAATATACGGTATTTGAGGCTCAATCAGAAAAATGAGAGGAGTAGAATCAGAGATCCTTTTGGTACATTCGGTAGGTTTTATCGTGCTCACCGCCAATTTTTTCAGCAACACGATTCATCTGTATATTGTTTTCGAGAATCCAGCCAATTTCTGAAGCATATTTATTGTATCTCAGACCGTTCTCTATTGATTCTCTGTGAAGAAGTGCATCTATTCCCTTACCCTGGTAGTCGGGTTTCACACCCATCAAAGCCGTTCTTATCTTAGTAATTTTTCTTCGATTGAATAGTATTTTCAGAAATCCGAATGGAAAAAGATTACCATTCATATTCTTCAATATCTGGTTGTAATCGGGCAGTGCCACAGAAAAAGCTACAGGTTCACCCTTTACCTCGGCAATATGTGCGTAATTATCATCAACAACTGCTTTAAGATCTTTTGCCAAATATTTAAACTCAGCTTCTGAGAGCGGAATGAAGCCCCAGTTATCTTTCCACGCTTCGTTGAAAATTTCCTGAATAATCTTTATTTCTTCGTCGATTTTTTTCAAACGAATTTTTCGGATCCGGATATCAGGTAATCTTCGCTTTACAATTTCAACCGCGCGGCTCATTCGCTCGCGGTCCACATTATCCTGATTTACTTCATAAGTTAACAAATCCATTGCTTTTTCAAGCCCTATCGACTTGAGAAGTGGGTCATAATACTCTTTATGATAAGGCATTAGAATAGATGGGTATTTCTGAAATCCTTTTACCAGGATACCAATTTCATCCATCATTCCGGGATTAACAGGCCCCATCATTTCTTTCATTCCCCTTGAGCGGAGCCATTCTTCAACCACACGAAACATTAGTTGGGCTGATCTCTCTCTGTTAATGCATTCGAAGAAACCGAAAAACCCGGTTTTCGCATCATGATAATCGTTATATCGATGATCAATAATAGCCGCTATCCGGCCTACTAGTTTACCGTTATTATATACGAGGAAGAGCTCTATTTCGGCATTATCATAGAATGGATTTTTATCGGTATCGAGGAGCTTTTTTTGCTCCATTCTAAGCGGCGGAACCCAGTACTCATCGTTTTCATAAAGGCTGTAAGGGAATTCCAGAAATTCTTTTTTCCCCTCTTTAGTGTCAACAACAGAAATAGAGTCTGTGTTTGCCTTTTTACTCACAGTACTTACGATTCACCTATTAACGACTGGCCGTTGGTATCGATAATACCTCGCCTGAGGCCCACTTTTTTAAATGCGCTCAGAATCTTGTCGAGTTGCTCGTCTGTATGAGTAGCCATATAGCTGGTACGGAGAAGCGCTTGGTTTTTAGGTACAGCAGGCGGTACTACAGCGTTTGAATAAACGCCCTCCTCAAAAAGCTCTTTCCAAAATTCAAAGCAATCAAACATATCACCTATCACAACCGGAATTATAGGTGTTTGACTTGACCATACATTGAAACCCAGATTCCTGAGTTCTTCACGCATGTAATTTGAGATTTTATCCAGCCTGTCAAGTCTCCAAGGCTCTTCCTGTAAAATTTCAAGTGATTTCAGTACAGTGGCAACGTTGGCCGGCGGCATACTTGCACTGAAAATATGTGCTGGAGAGTGATGCCTGATATATTCAATTACTTCCCGGTCGCCAACCAGAAATCCACCCAGCGAAGCAAATGATTTAGAAAAAGTCCCGCTGATAAGATCAACGTCATCCTGAAGATTAAATACAGACGCAGACCCGCGGCCCCCCTCACCTATCACTCCGATAGCATGAGCATCGTCCACATAAAGTCCTGCATTATATTCTTTGGCAATTTCCACAAGCTCCGGAATATTTGCAATAACGCCCGACATTGAGAATACCCCGTCAGTAACAATGATTTTTCCTGCATCAGGGTCTGACTTTGCAATCAAGGTTCGCAGATGATCCATGTCATCATGCCGAAAACGGACTGTCTTTGCATTCGACACCTGCGTGCCTACAACAATACAAGCGTGATTATCACGGTCAGAAAAGATAATATCATTCCTGTCGGCGATCGTTTGAATGGATCCTTCATTCGTTTGATAGCCTGTGCTAAAGAGCACGCAAGAATCTTTACCCATGAAGTCAGCAAGCTTTTCTTCCAGCTCAAGGTGTAAATCGAGGGTCCCATTCAGATACCGCGATCCCGTACAGCCAGTACCATATACAGCGAGAACATCCTGTGCAGCCTTAATGGTGCGGGGATCGTTCGTTAGCCCAAGGTAGTTATTGGAGCCAGCCATGATAACTTCACGACCTTCAATTTGAACGGTAGAACCATCCGTCGCCTGAAGCGGCTTAAAATAGGGATAAAGCCCCATTTTTTTGATTTCATCAGCTTTGGTGAAATCATGGGCTTTTTTAAATATTTTTTGGTACTGTTGTGTATCGGCTTCAGTTTGGCCCATTACAGAACTTTAGTTTAAACTTTCTGAATCAACAAATATACCGAGTATTACGGTTCCATCAAATTAACAAAACCATAACACGGACATAACCTGCTAATCCCTATTTAATATTATCTTTTTTTCGTTACTCAATGCGGCTACTTCAAGCAGCCTACCTTTTAACTTCTTAACTCTCTGTTTCATTCAAAAAACAGCAGTTATTATTTTGTGCCGGAATTAAAGCAGTTTTTGAAATCTGATAGATTTTAGATCAAATCAACTTATTTAAACGTGTACAAGATGGAACTGTTACACGAAATATCAAATTTCTCTCATTCATTTCCGAGTACTTCATAGTAGTGGGTCAACAATGTACTATTTATTTTGTCCCAAGTGTAATTTTGAGCTTTCTCAAATGATTTTTGCCCCAGCCTTCTTCTTAATTCAGCATCCTTTGCCAGTTCTTCTGCACGACTTATAAACTTTTTCTTTTTACTCACCGGTATCAGAAATCCATTTTCGTTATGGTCTACAAGTGACTTACTCCCCTGTGCATCAGCTACCAGGCATGGAAGACCAGATGCCATTGCTTCCAATGTTACATTCCCGAATGTTTCGGTATCAGACGGAAAGAAGAAAACATCACTGCCGGCATAAGCCTTCGATAGTGCATTACCGGTCAAAAATCCTGTGAATACTGTATTATTCAGTTCTGACTCCAGCTCGGTTCGCGCTGGACCATCCCCAACTATTAACGATTTGGCGTGCGGATATTTTTCCTGAATTGCGCTTATTACGCTTGCAAATAACTTTAAATTTTTTTCCCAGACAAGCCTTGATACAAATGTAAAAACGACATCTTCTTCGTTGAACCCCATTTCCTCTCTCCACTTCGGATCTCTTTTCGATGGGTTAAACTGATCCGTATCCACACCTCTTGCCCAGATTTTCAATACTTCGGGTGACCGGCCAATATTTTTTTCGATCAGTTCTTCCGCCATGGATTTAGTTGGAACGTAAATATGCTCCGAATGCTTGTAAAACCATCTCAGGTACGACCAGCCTATTTTTTCCAGTAGTCCCAGCTTATAGTATTTCAGATAGCTTGTAAAGTGGGTGTGATAGGATGTTACAATTGGAACCCCCGATTTATCTGCCCATTTCAAAGCTTTATAACCAAGGATATCCGGGCTGGCAATATGCACGAGATTTGGGTCGAACCGTTTTAACCTGTCTCTGTTTTCTTTAGGAAACCCTGTTGAGATACGATATTCGGGACGTCCGGGCATTTTTACAGAGGGTACAGAACACAGCTCACCAACATGATCAAGATCCGGATCTTCAACAGTCGGCCCAAAAACCAAAACGTCTGCACCATTTTCCATTAAATAGGAAACCCAACGGTTCAGTGTAAGTGAAACTCCATCACGAATATGATTGTAATTGCCCGTAAAAAGAGCAACCTTCAATTGACTCATGTAGTTTTATAAGCAATGTTCATCTTCGTATCTTTTTTAGATACATTTTTTAATCAGCCTGACAATATACAATTAAATGAATGCATTTGTTACCGGTGCAACCGGGTTCATAGGCAGCCATCTCGCAGATCACCTGATGGAATCCTCCAGCTACAATGAGGTCCGGTGTCTGGTTCGGAGCCAGGAAAAATGGCTTGATGGAAAACCATACACCCGGATTCATGGCGATTTAAGCTCAATTCCCGTACTCAGGCAAGCTGTTACAGGGGTTGATACCATTTTTCATCTTGCTGGTGTTGTCTCAGCTCGCTCTCAGGACGAATTTAACCGCGCAAATGTAGATGCGACTGAAAATATTCTTCGTGTTGCAGATCAGGCCGGTGTAAAAAATGTTGTAATATTATCCTCGCTTGCTGCAGCCGGACCAAGTAACGGTTCGCCTAAGACAGAAAAAGATACAATGAATCCCGTGAGTATGTATGGGCAGTCTAAGAAAACAATGGAGGAAATGATTCAACGAACTGCGGGTAAGTCGATGTCGGTTAAAATACTTCGTCCGCCGGCTGTATACGGCCCGCGTGAAGACCAGATTTTCACATTATTCAAAATGATGAAGTATGGCATTACCCCCATTGTTGGCGATGGATATACTCCTAAACTTTCTATTGTGTATGTGGCTGATGTTGTGAATGGAATCATGAAAGCCGCTGAACAGAACGATAAAGGTATTGAAACCTATTTTATTTCAGGGCAAATCACTTGCTGGCAGGAGATAAAAAAAATCGCTGACACAATCTTTGGAAAAAAAAGCCTGTCCCTTAAGATTCCGCCTAAAGCTGTAAAAAAAGTTGCCGGATTTATTGAAACAACTGCAACATTATTTGGTTCATATCCCGTTGTTAATCGTGAAAAGGCTCGGGAAATGATTCTTGAGTGGACATGCAGTTATGAAAAAGCTGAAAAGAATCTTGGCTACCGTCCTGAGTATACACTCGAAGAAGGACTTTCCCGAACACTTCACTGGTATAAAAAACATAAATGGCTCTGATTTCATGACTCAACTATTGAAGGTAACCCTGTTACTCATTATTCTATTTCATACGATCGACGCCACTGCTCAATACAGGCACGATATTTCGCAAGAAATCGAGATTCCGAATATTTTGGATATCGAGAATTCCGAAGCCCACTTTTATGTGCTTTCAGAGTCTGAAGGACTTGTTGTTTACAGAGCATATCCCGACTCACTTCAATGGCTCTACACGTCAACCGGAATGCAGAGAAGGGGAAACACTTTGCATGCAGATATCCGCTTTGCTTATCTCTACGGAAATTCGCGTCGCCTCACAGTCATTGAACCCACATCTGTACTTGGCGTTTATTCATCAACAGTACTGCCGGATGTACCTGTCTCGACGCGGCGAATTGGCAACAATCTCTATATTGTAATGAGAAACGGAAAGCTGGGATCAGTAGGTCTTGAAACACCTGAAAGCGTAGATTCAGATCCCGCAGCGGTTGACCCCGACCGTTTTGAAGGCCGGATTGTTAATGACCTTGCAACGGATGCCAACCGGTACCTTTATGTCTTAAGTAATAACAATCGCATCGATATCTATCGATTCGATTCAAATGAAGATCAGCTGGTAATAGAGGAAAGCGTAGAATTAGATGAACTTGTGGATAAAATTTTCTTCGCCGACAATGAGCTGATAGGATCAGCAAACGATGGTAATATATTTTTGATAGATTCAAACGGCAGAACACGATTGCAGAATGATTTAGATCAGCCAATTGATGATATCGCTTTTTGGAATAATGAAGCCGTTATCAGAACCACCGATGGACATCTTCGGATAGGTATTCTTGGAGATGATCTGACACATTGGAAACAGAATGAAAGGGCTAAAAATCTATTTTCAATTAATAAAGACAGGCTGTTTGTTACTGAATTCAACTCTATTTTTCCAGTCCTTCGAACACCTAATAACTTGTATTCAACTGAGCAGCAAAATGAGGATAACCGGCCATTTTCGATTGAACCGATTGAAACCATTACCCTGCCCTTTCCCAAACCACTGCTCTTACCGATTGAAATAGCGGGTTATTCAGGGAGTTTATCAGACATTACATTAAGCGTTAATAGTTCACTAAACGGTATTCATGTCCGGGGTAATTCAATCTTCTGGCAGCCCAGCGCATCCAGTACCGGCCGGCACCAGATTATTGTTTCTGCAACTACTCCAAATGGCAACAGCACAGAAACATCTTTTACAGTTGACGTAAAACCTTTCAACTCCCCGCCACGGTTTACACCATCTAGAGAACAGTCGCTCCCGGCAAATGAAACGTTCGAATTGCAAATCTCTGCATTTGATCCGGATGGCACGCATCCGAATCTTATCCGCTATCTTGGTGTTGACCTTCCAAGCGGCGCATCATTAAATGAACAGACCGGTGTTTTTTCCTGGGAACCTACGATTCGCCAGGTTGGAAATCATCAGTTCAGGGTCATAGCAACCGATCAGTTCGGAGCAGCCGCTTCACAGGATTTCAGAATGCAGGTAATTGATGTACCAGAATCTGCAGTAGAAGACACAGAAAATAGTATTGATTCGCAGTGACCGACTTTCCCGTAGCAGGCCTTCTTGATTGGTATCAAATCAATAAACGCAGCATGCCCTGGAGGCAGACGTCCGATCCATATAAAATCTGGATCTCTGAAATCATGCTCCAGCAAACCCAGGTAGCCACGGTTATCCCATATTATGAGCGTTTTCTTGACAAATTTCCCGTTGTAGACGAACTAGCAGCTGCACCACAACAAACTGTTCTGAAAATGTGGGAAGGCCTTGGATATTACTCGCGGGCACGGAATATGCACAAAGCCGCACAGGAAGTTGTTGCCAAATATGACTCCAGATTTCCTGGCACCTACAAAGAGCTACTCAATTTAAAAGGCATCGGGCCCTATACTGCAGCCGCCGTGAGCAGCATCGCTTTTGACAGACATCGGGCCGTCGTTGACGGAAACGTTATTCGTGTGCTAAGCCGTTTTTTTGGAATAAGGGATGATGTGAGACGATCTGCGGTTAAAAATGAGATTCAGTCTATTGCAGATTCCATCATACCAGAAAATAATCCGGGTGATTTTAACCAGGCTGTTATGGAGTTGGGGGCTACAGTCTGCACACCTACTAATCCGGAGTGTGAGAGCTGTCCACTCTCAGTTGACTGCACAGCATATAAATCTGCCGAAACTGATTCAATTCCCTACAAATCCCCCCGTAAGAAAATACCGCATCATACGATTGGCGTAGGCCTTGTCACGAACGGTTCAGGTGATCTGCTCATTGCACTGAGGCCGGATGATGCCATGCTAGGCGGTTTATGGGAATTCCCAGGTGGAAAGAAAGAAACAAGCGAATCCATTGAGGAGACAGTAGAACGCGAGCTCAATGAAGAGCTTGGAGTAACTGTAGAAGTGGGCGAAAAATTTATGGATCTAAAGCATGCCTACTCCCACTTCAAGATTACCCTTCACGCGTATTGGTGTACTATTTCTGATGGAGTCCCTAAACCTAAATCGAGCAACGAAATCAGGTGGGTCTCACTCGAAGAAATTGACGAGTATCCGTTTCCAAAGGCTAACAAAGTCCTCATCAATAAACTGCTTGAGCTTCCTGATCGGGATAGCAACGGTACGTTGTGATGTCTGGCACTTCTCCACTTCGCAAGCGATCCAGATCGGCCCTCCTCGAACTGAAACCTCTCCTGGATGAAATCAACGATAGAGTTGAGCAGCCTGACTACATTCCATATGACCCGGTTCAGTTCATGCATGCGTTTGATGACAAGCGAGACAAGGAGATTGCGGGTTTTCTTGCGGCAACCATGGCCTGGGGCAGACGCGATATTGTGGTCTCTAAAGTAGATGACCTTCTCAAGCGTATGAGCTACGATCCCTTTGAATTTGTAATGAATTACACTCAGGCTGAATACGCGACTTTCAGAGGTTTTAAGCACCGCACGTTTAAACCAATTGATATGCACGGGCTCATTTTAACCCTTCGGGAAATTTATCGAAAATACCCAGATTTTGAGACGTTTTGGAAGGAATGCTATGAAGCAGGAAAAAATGAAATCCGGCCATTTTTGGCAATTTTCAATGAGAGATTTTTTAGCCTGTCACCCGATCTTGCGCCTCGTACAAAAAAACACGTATCCAATCCTGAAAACGGCAGCCCCTGCAAGCGACTCTACATGTTCTTACGTTGGACCATCAGGAAAGACAGCCCCGTCGATCCCGGTATCTGGAGTTTCATGCCGCCCTCTGAACTCCAAATTCCACTCGATGTGCATGTTGCGAGGCAAGGCAGAAAATATGGGCTTATCACGCGCCGGTCGAACGACTGGAAAACTGTTAATGAGCTTACCAAAACACTTTCTTTTCTGAACCCGGAAGACCCTGCCCGCTATGACTATGCTCTCTTCGGGATTGGCGCACTGGATTACACGCTGCCGCTCAAATATCACCTCAACAAAGTTTAACCACGTATTTGTTCTGTTAACCATTAAAAAAATTTGCGAGCAGGCTATCCCGAAATTTCACTTATTCTCTGGATGATCGTTATTGTATAAGCAACCGCTGATGAGAGAATACCGGACAATAAGATGAATATCACAAATCCGGTTACATACGCTGACAGGATCTTTATCCAGTCCATAAAGCCGGAAGGCCTGAAATAAAGATTGTAAATCCATAAGATCACCCCGGCTACAATCATGGCGGGAACGGTTGAGTTAATGAATGGATCTGTCAATGGCTGTCCTGATAACCCCCAAACCGGCAGCAACAAGGGAAGAGCAATCATTGATGCCCCAACTGAATACGTATTAATTACAATGTGATCGAAAAAGCCCTCTGTTTTGCCACGTAAAAACAAAACAGCTCCAATCGATAGCGCTATGATTTGTACAATAAACATGGAGAGCGGCAAAAACTGTGTAGCTGCCCTGACGGAAACAATCTGTGTCCATTCCCCCATCATCCTGATCACTTCCGAATCGGCCGGCAGGTCACTCAGGTCTGGTTCAATACTATAATCCAGGGCCAGTGTGTTTATAGAAATGACTAAAATCATACCAATCAAAACGAATTTAAATGGATGCTGATATGATTCATATTCACCGTTTAGGAAAGTATCGATAACCTGGCGTGGCTCAGTAAAAAGCACCCGGAGAGTGCGTATATATTTTTTAAACATAGATATAAGCTTTGAAAATCAGGGCATAGTATTTAATCTTGTCGGGTAATGAAATTTTTTAATTCCTGATACTGTTTTATAGGTAGATTTATTGCTATCTTTGGAATCTGTCAACTAATACAAACTACATTAACAATATGATTGGAGTAAACGTAAAAGATAACGAAAGCATTGATCGCGCGATTAACCGTTTCAAAAAAATGGTAACCCGCTCACGGCTTTTAAACGAATATAAAGATCGTCAACAGTACACTAAGCCTTCTGAAGAACGGCGTGAAGCCCTTAAGAAGAGCATTCGTGAAGAACGACGACGTCAAAGAGAGAATTACTAATTCTCGTCTATTTGTCGATCTGAGATATATAGGTTCTTTCTATTATCTCAATATTTGATTTGATCGACATTTCCGCGGGAGGCGCAACCACCGAGCTTAGGCCCATTTTTTCCGCTTCCCGTATTCTCTGTTCTCTGAACCGAATTCCTCTTATCTCTCCACCGAGACCAACCTCACCTATAAATATTGCCTTTTTACGAATCGGGTGATCTTTTATGCTCGATGACAGGGCCGCAATAACAGCGAGGTCAGCAGCCGGATCAGAAATTTTAAGTCCTCCGGCAACATTCAGGTATACATCCTGACCAGCGAATGACACGCCGGCTCTCTTTTCAAGAACCGCGATCAGTAATTGCAGCCTGCGCTGATCAAATCCATTGGCTGTTCTCTGAGGCGAACTGTAAGTACTGGCAGTCACCAGCGCCTGTACTTCAATTAGAATAGGCCTTGACCCCTCCATGACACACGTTACGCAGTTTCCACTGATTGACGTGTCGAGATCTGACAGAAACAGTTCTGATGGATTTTCAACTTCATAAAGTCCATCATGCTTCATCTCAAATACACCCACCTCCTGTGCGGGGCCAAACCTGTTTTTCACACTGCGGAGTAAGCGATGAAACTGACTTTGATTCCCTTCAAAATGCAGAACCGTATCAACCATGTGCTCCAGAATTCTCGGCCCCGCGATATCTCCTTCCTTGGTTACGTGGCCGATCATCAATGTTGTTATTCCTTCTTTCTTTGACAGCTGCTGCAGCATGGCCGAACACTCTCTCACCTGTGCTACAGATCCGGGAAGCGATGTCAGGTTCGAACTATAGGCCGTCTGAATAGAATCAATAATCAGGAGGTCGGGCTTTATGCGTCTCGCCTGATCAATGATTGAATCGATATTGGAATTGGAATAGATATACAGCTGGTCACCTGAGACATTCATTCGGCTCGCTCGCTGCTTAATTTGTGTGGGTGATTCCTCACCTGCTACATAAAGTATTTTCCAGTCTGGCTTTGATTTAACCAGTTCAAGCATAAGCGTGCTTTTACCAATTCCAGGATCACCACCAAGCAGCAAAAATGCACCTTTTACGATCCCGCCACCAAGTACCCTGTCCAATTCAGCAATTCCCGTTGACCGGCGATCGTGCTCTTTACTTTCTACATCAGAAAGGAGAACAGCTTTCTGAATGTCTTCATCATCACTGATATCAACTTTATGCTTCTTACCTGAAGATTTTGTCTCTTTGATTTCTTCAAACGTATGCCATTCATTACAAGATGGACATACACCCAGCCATTTGGGAGAATCGTAACCACAATTTGCACACTCGTATCTAATCTTTGATTTCGCCACTCTATGAATCTATAATTTTTTTCGGATCATCACTGTTTGTATTTGCGCCAACAACTGACCGGTTAACATACCATGAAGCTGCGATAATGCCCAACCCAATGCTGATATAGTATGTAATGATTCTCCACGCAAATACTGCAAGACCGATAAAAGAAGTACGTGAGATTAACGGGCCTAGGAATACGGCAAAAAGCCCCTCTACCCCACCTGAGCCACCGGGTGTTGGAATAACCAGAAATGCGAGGTTCATTGCCAGGCTGCGAAGAACAAGAAGAATCTCCGGTCCTGGAAGAAGACTCAGAACAACAATCACCGGCAAAGCGACCTTACAAAGCCAGCTCATCGTTGTAAAAAAGAGGGCTTTCATAAAAAACCCTATTGGTTTCTGCCTGATTTCATAAGAGTACTGCTCAAGATTTTCAGCCTCAGCGTTCATTTTGTCCGCCAGCCTGTTTAAAAACGGCCACTTAAATACCCAGGCAATTATCTTTTTTATCGATGATGGATTAATCATTAACCCATACGTCAGGAATCCGGCATAAAGCAGAAGGCCGGTATAAATAAGAACCATGGTAAGATTTCCTACGAAACCAATTTCCGGCGGAATTACCTGGTAATAAAATCCTGCAAGCAAAAGAATGGGTACTGCAAGAGCATACCAGAATTGATCGAGCAACACTCCATACAAGACGATTGCTGAAGATTTGCCTAGTTTTATACCCTCACGTGTCATCGCATACGTTGCAATCGGTGCGCCTCCGATTGTGGATGGAGTAACGGCAGATGCAAAGTCCCATGTAAGCATAATCCTAAAACATTTTGCCCAGCTAATTTCTTTATCTGCCAAATATCGAAGTTTTGCAGCGGAAAAATAGACCCTCAAAAGAGTTACACCAATGGCTATAAAAAGTCCCGGAAGCCGTTTCGGCGCCAGATGATCTAAAACGCCCGGTGTGTAGGTAAGATATATAACCAAGCCCATGCTCGTGACACTCAGAGCAATGGAAATAGCAATATATTTAAATGAGATTAAGCTTATAGAGGAAACGCCTTTATGTTTATCTGTATCTGACAAAGAGTAGATTTGTTAAGTATCAGCTCTGATTCCTCTGAATATAGCTATAAAAGAAAGAGATCTCCGATAGTTAATACCGGAGATCTCAATATAATGCAGTTAATAAACTAATTATGCGACGGTGATATCTTCGTTGAGATACACATCCTGAATAAAGTTAAGCAGTTTAACACCTTCATCCATTGGACGCTGAAATGCCTTACGGCCACTAATCAGTCCCATACCGCCTGCACGTTTATTGATAACAGCGGTTTTGACTGCATCCGCAAAGTCATCTTTACCAGATGCTCCGCCTGAGTTAATGAGTCCTGCGCGTCCCATGTAACCATTGGCAACCTGATAACGGGTCAGATCGATGGGATTGTCGGTTGTGAGCTCTGAGTAGATTCTCTCATCAAGTTTTCCATAGGAAGAATCGCCCGTGTTCAGCGCTTTGAATCCGCCGTTATTCGTTGGGAGCTTTTGTTTTACAATATCTGCACCAATGGTTGCACCCAAATGATTTGCCTGACCTGTAAGATCGGCTGAAGCATGATAGTCTGTATCACCTACTTTAAATGCTGAGTTCCGCGTGTAGCACCAAAGTACTGTTGCCATACCCAATTCGTGCGCATATTCGAATGCCTGTGCGACCTCAACAATTTGCCTGTTTGACTCTTCAGAACCAAAGTAAATCGTGGCTCCTACAGCTGCAGCGCCCATGTCGTAAGCTTTCTCAACGGAACCGAACATGATCTGGTCGTAAGTGTTGGGAAATGTAAGCAGCTCATTATGATTTATTTTTACAAGAAATGGAATCTTGTGTGCATACTTTCGAGCTACTGAACCCAGTACTCCAAATGTCGAAGCAACTGCGTTACATCCTCCTTCAATAGCCAGTTCTACAATATTCTCCGGATCAAAATACTTTGGATTTTTGGCAAATGATGCGCCAGCACTATGCTCAATCCCCTGATCAACCGGCAAAATAGAAAGATATCCGGTACCTGATAATCGTCCGTGATTAAATAGTTTTTCCAGGTTACCAAGAACTCTGTTACTGCGGTCGGAATGGTACCATACACTGTCAACATATGAATCAGTTGGCAGATGAAGGTCAGTTTTTGGGATTGTTTTACAAACGTGATTCAAAAGTGAATCAGCATCTTTACCTAAAAGTTCTTCAATTCCGTCAATAGCGAGTGCCATGTTCAAACTCCGTTCTATAGTTATAAATTATTTAATGGTTGAATATACATGATCAATAGCCAAATGGCTATCCATTCCTGATGTCGAAACGCTTCCAATTCTATGAATTTACTCTTAATTGGAAAAATAATGCTATGAAGACAAAAATATCATAACTTTATTGATTCAGAACATTTCGTTACAGACAATTCAGTAATCTTTCGTTGTACCTATTATGCTCATTAAGAATATCTCTCTGCCATCTTCCCCGCTTTTTCTTGCACCTATGGAAGATGTAACTGATTCACCTTTCCGGCAAATTTGCCGGTCGAAGGGTGCCGACATAGTCTATACTGAGTTTATCAGTTCAGAGGCTATCATTCGAGATTCCGACATTGCTCAGCATAAAATGTCGTTTGAGGAGATTGAGCGTCCCTTCGGAATCCAGATATTCGGTGGTCGTGAAGAAGCGATGGAGGGTGCTACAAAAGTCGCCAAAGCCAATAATCCCGATCTTGTGGATATAAACTTTGGCTGCCCGGTATATAAAATTGTTAAAAAAGGAGCAGGCGCCGGATGTCTGAAAGATTTGGACATGATGGAGCGTATGGCCGGCACTGTGGTTGATGCAGCCGGAGATTGCCCAGTTACTGTAAAAACACGCCTGGGATGGGATGATAATACAATTCGAATCAGCGAAGTTGGACTGATGCTGCAGCGTGTTGGAGTGAAAGCACTCACAGTACATGCGCGAACACGTGCTCAGAAATATAAAGGCGATGCACGGTGGGAATACCTGAAAAAACTGAAAGAAACACCCGGCCTTGAAATTCCCATTATTGGTAACGGAGATGTGGATTCCCCTCAAAAAGCGAAACAAATGCTGGATGAAACCGGAGTTGATGGCGTTATGATCGGACGCGGAGCCATCGGTAATCCCTGGATTTTTGAACAGACCAAACACTATCTCAAAACAGGAGAACTTCTCCCTGACCCAACGATTCAAGAGCGGCTTGAACTGTGTGGCGAGCAGCTCAGGCTTTCAGTAGCTCATCATGGCGAACGATATGGCGTCATCATCATGAAAAAACATTACGGGCAGTACTTGAAGGGAATCCGGAACGGTAAAAAACTCCGGGGTGCTATCATGCAGGAAAAAGAGATGAAACCTGTTCTTGAACTGCTCTTGAACTTCAAAGAAGATGAAGTTTACGCGTTAGCATAGTTTCAGTGTTCATTTTTATCAGTATTCAGTGTATCAGTTGACCGGGTAATCTGATTTAGTTTGAGATTTATACTACCTCCCCACCGGTTTGATAAACTTTTTTTGGACTATGATTTCTTTCCGGTTATCCCCAGAGTTCTTGTAACGACGGATGAATTCCCTCTTCATCAATTTTAGCGGTAACCCGCGCTCTTCACCCAGCAGAAGTGGTCCGTCGGGGTCAACGATGTTTGCACCTCGGGCAATAAGTGTTGCGGGGGCCATTGCAAGAGAGGATCCGACCATGCATCCTGCATCCTGCCATAACTTCATCGGCTTCTTTTATACAACCTCGCTGCCTATAAACGGAACGAGCACGTCGGGTACTTTCACATCTCCTTCTTCGGTTTGATACTCCTCCAGAATAGCCGCAAGTATCCGCGGAAGTGCTAAAGCTGAACCGTTCAGCGTGTGAGCCGTATGAATTTTCCCCTTCTCGTCTCGATACCGCAACTGCATACGACGCGCCTGGAACGACCCAAAATTGGAACATGAGCTTACCTCAAGCCACCGCTGTTGACCCCGGCTCCAAACCTCAAGGTCGTATTTTTTTGTCTGGGTGAATCCCATATCGCCCGTACACATGAGTAGCGTTCGATAAGGAAGTTCAAGTTTTTCTAGAAGCATTTGGGCATGCTCTTTTAGTTTTTCAAGTTCACTATCAGATTCATCAGGATGAACAATATTAACTAACTCAACTTTATCGAACTGGTGCAGTCTGTTAAGTCCACGGACCTCTTTTCCATAGCTTCCGGCTTCGCGTCGCCAGCAAGGCGTATGTGCTACATATCGTACGGGCAGTGCATTGGATTCAATAATTTCGTCTCTGTGAAAATTAGTTACAGGCACTTCCCCTGTTGGAATTACAAAAAACTGATCGCGCTGAACCTCATACATCATGTCCTCTTTGTCGGGAATTTGACCCGTTCCGCGAGCTGACGCTTCATTCACAAGATATGGAGCCTGCATTTCCTCATATCCTGCTGCCGAAGCTTCTGAAATAAAAAAATTAATCAATGCTCGCTGAAGACCTGCCAGTTTACCCAAATAGAATGGAAATCCGGCACCCGTTACTTTTACGCCTCTTTCGAAATCGAGCCATCCTTTTTTTTCTGCAATATCCCAGTGTGGAAGTGCTGATTTATCTTTTGACGGCTCACCCCACGTATGATAGACTTCATTATCCTCTTCACTATGCCCTACCGGCACTGAGCTGTCCGGGACGTTTGGGATTTTATACAACAGGTCATCCCGATGTAGTTTCAGCTCAGACATTTTAGCCTCCAGGTCTTTAATCTTCTCTTTACTCTCTCCTGTCTCTTTAATGATTTGCCGGGCCTCTTCCTTCTTACCTTGCCCCATTAGCTTGCCGATCTCTTTTGAACGGGCATTACTTTCTGCCCTAAGTTGATCCGTTTCCGTCACGGTTTCACGCCACTCTTCGTCGATTGCTATCGCCTTATCGACAACGGACGTATCGCTCTCACCTTTGTTAATCATTCCTTGTTTTACGAGGTCTCTGTTTTCACGGATGTACGTTATATCAAGCATAATGAGGGTACCCTGAATTTCTTTCTGGATTGAATGCGGAAAGATAAAGCTGATCACATCGCTAATGAAATCTTTTTGCCTATATTTGATGGGAATTGAATACTAAATTAAGAAGTCAGGCAAGCAATTCTTATATATAATCCCTAATTTATTTAGGGTTTACTCAACAGGAATTAGAAATATTAAGTTAGAAGCAACATGAGTCACCAACTCGACGAAACCGACATCAAAATACTGAATCATCTGCAACAAGACGGACGCGCCCAGAGAAATACAATTGCCGATATTGTGCATCTGTCGGTTCCTTCTGTATCGGAGCGCATGCGCAAGCTCGAACAGCGAGGATTGATTTCTGAATATAATGCCATCTTGGATTCCAAGAAATTCAACTTTGACATCACGGCATTTATATTTGTTGAAGTTGACGGATCTGAAAAATATACAAGTTTCGTTGATCACGTAACGGAGCACCCCGAAGTTCTCGAATGCCATTCAATAACAGGCGATGGTTCTCATATTCTGAAAGTCAGAACACAAAACACCGAATCTTTTGAGAAGTTTCTTTCTCTGATCCAATCATGGGACGGCGTCACCCGGACACGCTCCAACATTGTGTTGAGCAGTTTTAAAGAGACCCGCACCCTGCCGATTGAGCGCACCGCCAATATCAAAAAATAGGTACAGATCTACGTGTCCCTGATTTTCTCAGTCTTTCTTTTACTCCTCTCACCAGGATATACCGGATTGGTTCAGACTGAACAGCAGCCCTCGCACAGGATTGCCCTCTCTTTCTCAAACGACGACTTTATTCCTAGTGAGCTTCAGCTTGCTCTGCTGGAAGATCTCAATATTCGCCTGTTTGAGATCTCAGATCCCTCAGTGGCATCTAATCTTACAGATTCCAGATATCGTTTTCTTATAGATGCCGGTCCGGAATTTTCCGTGCCGGGAGTATTGGCTCCTCAGATCGGTGAATTGACCGCCGGGGTCTTGACTCGTATTGAAGAATTTCGAAGGCAAACAGGCGATCGGATTGCTGCCATAAGTATATTCCGATATCCATTTGAAACCTATGGGGACTTTTCACAGTTAGCCTCAGTGTTTGCAGATTCTTTAGGTGAAGAATTTTCAGATCCGCTTTACTATCACTCTGCATTTCCAGCCTCTGATGTACTCCCTGATGGATTTAATTTCACATCCAAACGCGCGGAACCCGGTCAAAATCTGCAAATTGTTTTTCCTGTGATACACGTCAAACCGACGGAAAATCAATATGAAACCTATAGATTGCTCAACGATATATTTTCTGATCTTGAACAGAGGGAAGAGTCAATCACAATTCTGCCGGCTCGCTGGTTCTTTAATCAGATCGAACAACGAAGTGAGCTGCGGTTTCTCTTCGGCGATTTCACAAGTGGAAAGACTATCACATTCCCTCTGCCAGAGCAGCCTGAGCCCCAACCATACATGAACTGGAGTGTATTGCTCCTGTTACTTATTTGGGGAAGCTATGCTCTTCACTTTCGTTATCAGCCCATTTACAGCCAGTCGATGACGCGATATTTTACCAATCACGCTTTTTTTGTAGACGATGTGATGGAGAATCGATTGAGGAATATATTACCGGGTATTATTCTGTTGACCCAGCATGCACTTTTAACAGGCCTCTTTGTATTTGCATGCACAGAAGTACTTATCTCATCCTTAGGTCTTGAGGTTATACGACATTACTTTCAGCCATTCATGTTTTTTCAAAGCACAACACTTTCTCTCTTCTTGTCAGCAGTATTTGTGGCTGTATTACTTCAAACAGTTTCAGTAATATGGATCTATGTTTCAAATAAAAAACTGAACTCAGTTAGCCAGGTGCTGAATTTGTACAGCTGGCCGCTTCACCTAAACCTGTTTGTCGTTACATTTCTGGTTGTATTTAACAGAGTCGGATTTAATGAAATCTGGACACTCATTCTGGGTTCTCTGTTTATGCTCATTTGGTTTTTCAGTTACAATATTGCAGCCATCGACAGTTCAAGATTTCTGGAGAAAGGACGCGGTATCTTCCTTACAATAACGGTGGGCGTTCATGTATGCCTTGTTATGGGGATTCTGATCTATCTCTTCTTTACTCCCTCCGTACTGGAGCCAATCATTTTTGCGATTGAAGTACCATAGGATAACCCGCCTGTCATCAAACATACAAGAATCTTAATTTGGCCTCACTCTTCAGGTCAATTCGAGGTGCATAATAATGAGTCTCTCCGCCGGCAAATTTTGACCTTCAAGAGCCAACCGGTAAACTAAACTTGAATTTACGCTAGTTCGCGCTCTCGTAAACAATTAAACTGTTAAAGGAAAGGTGTGATAGCACTCATTATCGCTTATACCATGCAGTATGTGTTCAGACGATAACGGCAATCAAATACGTTTGCTCTACATAATCTGCTTGCGTAATCTGGCTACGGGAATTTGGAGCTGTTCCCTGTATTTACTCACTGTACGGCGGGCAACCTTGTATCCTTTTTCTTTGAGAAGGTTAGTGAGTGCCTGATCACTGTAAGGTTTCTGCTTATCTTCATTATCGATGATTTCCTGCAGATAATTCTTCACTTCACGGTTCGATACGTCCTCACCATCTTCTGTTTGAAGGCCTTCACTGAAGAAGTATTTTAGCTCGTAGACACCGTGGTTGGTTTGAACATATTTTCCGTTAACAACCCGGGAAATGGTAGAAATATCCATTTTAATTCGCTCAGCAATATCCTTCAGGATCATAGGCTTTAGTCCTTCACCGTATTTAAAGAAATCTTCCTGAAGTGACACGATTGTCTTCATCGTGTTCATTAGTGTATTCTGGCGCTGAATAATAGAATCTATAAACCATTGGGCCGACTCAACTTTATCCTTGATGAACCGCTTTGCATTCTTGTCGGACGACTCCTGCTCGGGCTTCTTTTTGATGTTATCCCACATCTGTTTGTACTCCGGCGAAATTCTCAGCGGCGGCACATTGCGCCGGTTCAGGCTGATGGCAAACTCTCCATCCTCACCTTCAGTTTCCGAAGGCTCATAATACACCTCAAAATCAGGTTCAATGTACTGCTGATTATCTTCGTCGGGATTTGATACGGCACCGGGCTTTGGATCGAGCGACCGAATCATATCAAATGCTTCTTTTAACTCACCATCATCGATATCGAGTTGTTTTTTAAGCTTTGAAAAATGCTTTTTTTCAAACGCTTCCCAATGGTCATCCACAATCATTATTGCATTCTTGCGAACGGCCATGTTGCCTTTCTGATTTTTGAGTTGGCAGCTTAAGCAGTCTCTTAAGTCGCGCGAGGCAATACCAATTGGATCCAGCTGCTGAATTTGTTTCCTGACCTTTTCAATGTCATCGGCATTTACAAGGACGCTCTGATTAAAGGCAATATTATCAACTACAGCCTCCGTTTCACGCCTGAAGTATCCGTCTTCATCCAGCGAACCCAGAATCTGATCGGCAATAAGTTGCTCATCCTCACTTAAATCCAACAGAGCTACCTGTTTTTCAAGCTCTTCCAAAAGAGTATCATGGTAGGGATCAGGTAAATCTTTCCAATCCTCATTGCCTCCACCGCCGGAATTGTAGTTACTTCCCTCATACTCAGTATTGTGCATAAAGGAATCCCAGTCTACGTCTTCATGCTGGTCAACCGGCTCAACTTCATCCGACTTTTCATTCTCCTCCCATTCCGGATCATTTTCCTGAACCCTATCTTCAAGACGATCCAAATTGTCTTCTTCAAGGACCGGGTTCATCTCAATCTCTTCTTTGATACGCTGCTCCATTGCAGCCGTCGGAAGCTGAAGCAGCTTGATAAATTGAATCTGCTGCGGCGATAGCTTTTGCTGAAGATTCTGGCTTTGTTTTAGATTTTGACCGGTCTTAATCATGGCAGTTTACTACTTCTAATCTCAATGCACGCAGTTATAAAATCGTCATACCAATCTGTTCCGTAGCGTCTTTTAAGCGCCGATTCTAAAAATTCAGCTACATAAATACCTTTACTTTCACCGTTCTCGCACCCGGATGAACACGTTTCAGGAACGTAATCAAAATTGGCATACACTGTGCCTGCAACTTTTTTTAAACGTATAGGAAACAGGTGGCAGCTCAATGGCTTTTCCCAGCTAAACTCGCCGCGGTAATATGCGTTTTGAATCGCACAGGTCGCTGTACCCCTTTCATTCTCTTCAACGAAGATACAGGCTCCACCGTTGACGCAATTTAATTCCAATGAGCCATTTGTGTTTTTTCGAACCACGCCTTCTTTCCTGGCAGTTTTTACGGCTTCAGGGCTAAGACGATTCTGCAACTGGCCGAATGCTTTTTCCAGTACAGAAACCTCACTTTCATCGACTGGGGCGCCCGCATCTCCTACCACACAGCAAGCGCCTTTGCAACGGCTGATGTCGCAGGCAAAACGAGTTGTAGCTATATCCTCTGAAAGTATGACGTCATGAACTTTAAACATTACAGAACTAAAGGATTATATAGGGAAACAGCAAAACAGAAACGTTTCTTACCTTGAAATATGTCGCAGTTTTTTTCTGAATTAATCTACTCAAAAATAGATCAAGAAGCTGAGAAGATCGGTTAAGCGGCCCGGGGTTATTAGCACTGTCTGATAATTAATATGCATAGAATTACTCTCCACAAACTTTCACCGGGTGATTAGTAAATAAGTACTTTCGCAATAGAAAATTCACTTCCATGCTATGATCATGCTTAACCCGCTCAATAATACACACGGTCTCTTTCAACTCTGGAAACTCTTCCAACCCACTGTAATCTTATTCATTTAAATCCCTCATCATCACCCGGATGGCTCTTTCAAGCTGCTCATCTCTGCCTTCAATAATAACTTCAGGCTGGTTTTTTACTTTGATATCCGGTTCTGTCTGGTTGTTCTCCATCCATTCGCCGGCTTTGTTTTTCGCACTCACCGGTACCACACCCCAGTATCCACCATTGGGAAGTCCTTCCCATCCGGCCCAGCTACACGTTCCGGGAACGGGCATACCCACGGTAAGTCCGAGCTCCATATCTTTGTATCCCTGGGCATAACAGTGTCCGTCAGAATAGTTGGATTCGTTGAAGAGTGTCAGCGTTGGCTTAGTCCATCTCGAGGTCGGTTCTCCCCCAACTGCCTTTCTTGCTGTAGCATAGGTATTGAACTCCTCTCCCGAGAAGAACATCACGAGGTCGGCTACAAGGTCACCGCCACCGTTAAACCGTGTATCCACGATCATAGCCTCGGTATCATAATATTTGCCCAGCATATCTTTATAGATATCACGATAAGGTCCATCGCTCATACCCGGAATATGTACATACCCCAATCTTCCGTTCGAAACCTCTTTCACCTCATCAGCATTGATCTTCACAAATCGGTCATATAGCAGTCTGCCTTCTGCACCAAGGCTAATAGGCTTGACCCTCACCTGTCGGGAATTTTCTCCATTTTCATCTGAGATCTCCAACAGCGTATATCTGCCTGCTTTACGGTTGAGATAAGACGCCACATCCCGATCCGGTGTGACCATTTCCCCGTCTATAGCCTGAATAATCATACCTGGCTGAACATTCAGATCAGCTTTATCCAACGGGCCGCCTTTCAGAACTTCCACGATCCTGATGCCATTGCCTTCGTGCTCGTAATCCATGAATATTCCAAGCGAGGCCGTAGCATCAGCATTTTCGATACTGCTGCTGTAGCCTGCACCAGCGTGAGAAACATTCAGCTCACCCAGCAGTTCAGACACCATTTCAGCAAACTCATAAGCGTTGCCAATATATGGCACATATTTCTGGTACTCTTCATAGAGCATGTCCCAATCGTTGCCGTGGAAAGTGGGTTCATAAAAGATATTCTTCGTGCGGATATAGATGTGATTCAGCATTGTTTGGCGTTCTTCCACAGCGTCAAAGTCCATTTCACCGGCAATTTCAATTGCTTCCGAGCTGCCTTCGGAAAGATCCAGTTTAGAGATCCTGCCTCTGCTCAATAAGTAAAGATTTTCCATCTTTTTGTCCCAGGCAAGGCTCCCGCCTCCTGTGTTCAGCCTGATCGCCATTTTGGTTTCGCGTGTCCTCAGATCTGTTTCCCATAAATTATAGTCGTCCTCGAAACGGGTCAGATAATAAAGTTTGTCTCCTTCCTTGGACAGTGTGGCGTCCGACATGTTGCTGGAATGGATCGTCAGTTTTTTAGTCCAGTCTTTCATCCGGTCAAAGTCGATAGCGAGATCCTCTACTTTTTCATCCTCTTTTTCCTCGTCTTCGTCATCTTCACCTTCAGTATCTTCATCATTCATCTTCTCAATTTCCTGCATGAGTTTGAAGTCTTCCTCACTCATATTGAATTTATCCCAGGCCTCCTGATCAAAGAACATGGTGTAGACATCACTTTGAAAACTGCCGCTGGTGGCGTAGCTCTTCAGACCATCCTGATTACTAAACCAGATCATCTGTTTTCCTTTATTTATCCACTTTGGGGAATAATCGTAGTAGCCGCTTTCTGTAAGATTGTAACGGCTTTCTCCATCGGCTGACATGAGCAGTACTTCGCTATTTTGAAGCAGTTTACTCCAGCCAATCAGCAGCCATTTACTATCCGGGCTCCATCGGAAATATTTATCGCCATCTCTCATATGGAACAGTTCGTCAGGGGTCAAAAGGTCGGTTGTCTCTTCGGACTCAAGATTCTTCACCCTGATCGTTCGTCTGTCAGCAACGTATGCAATTTTGTTCCCGTCAGGTGAAAACCTTGGCAGATAATTGCCTACTTCAGTTTCTATCAATGCTGTTTCTTTTAGTAAGCTGGAGGCAAAAAAGAAGGGTTCCTCCTCATCTCTCACGATTTCGGTCTGATAAACACTCCACTTACCATTTCTTTCGGACGCATAAACCACCTTATCTCCGTCAGGGGTAAACGTAACGTGCGCCTCCGCTTCAGGGGTATCTGTTATACGCTTGGTCATAGATCCATCAACAGAGGTTACAAAGACTTCACCACGGGCAATAAACGCAATTTCTTTCCCATCAGGTGACACCACCATCTCATCCACACCACCGTTGATGGTGATAAATTTATCAGTGTTAGCTTTAGCCTGTGTCCTTATTGTGACGGAAACCTTAACCGGGTCAGAACCTTCCTCCATCGTGTAAAGCTCGCCATCATAACCAAAAGCCATCTTGCTATTTCCCATACTCAAAAAGCGCACCGGATGGAGCTCAAAGTTTGTGAGCTGTTCTGCTGCTCCGCTGTTGGTAAGGTCTTTCTTGAAGACATTAAAACTTCCAGCCCGTTCGCTAAGGAAATACATCTCTTGCTCATCCTCAGTAAATAACGGCTGACGATCTTCACCTTCAAAAGATGTGATCATCGTATGCTCGCCGGTTTCAGTATTATATGTCCAGATATCGCGGGTTATTGACGATGTATGATGTTTTCTCCACTCATTTTCTCCTCCCTTTTTATCGTGATAGAGCATCGTAGTTCCGTCTGAGCTCAGCTGTACATATTCAGCGGGCACGGTAAGAATCTGATCGACCTGACCGCCATTAACCGGAACGCTATAAAGTTCCGGCTGTGAACCTGTAGGATATTGCCGGTGACTGGCCAGATCCTGACGTACGGCTCCAAACAATACGGCATCATCATCCTGGCTAAAGGTATAGGGATTTTCATCATTTGAATGAAATGTCAGGCGGGTAGCATCACCCCCAATGGCATCCATCACATAAATATCAAAATTACCGTACCGGTCGGAAGCAAAAGCCAGTTTTGATCCGTCTTTACTCCATACCGGCATAAAATCATGGGCCTCGTGAAATGTCAATTGAGTTGCATTTCCTCCTTCTGCAGGTACGGAATAGAGGTCTCCTTTATACGTAAATGCAATAGTGGCTCCATCCGGAGAAATGCTTGGGTACCGCAACCATTGGGGGTTTTGCTGGGCAAATACAGCTGTACCAAAAAGAGTGATTAATAATGCGCTCAGTAATTTTTTCATGTAAGTATCTGTATCAGATTAAAAAAAGAAGCTGATTCCATCTGCGTTTCCCCTCAAAATAGGATGCCGGTTTGCGATAGAGCAGCTTAGATTATAGCTTCAATGTGTATTAGCCGGAGTAAAATAAAGTCGAATTTACTGGAAAATACCAAATAAAAACTACATCACTGGAATGTCTTATGACATTCTTGAATTTCTTGTCGCAGAAAGCAGTAACGTTATGCAATGACAGAACAGGCCGGTTGTCGAATGTTTCCCAGAACGCACTACCTAAGCTCGAAATACTTTCCTGCTTTTTGACGAATTAATCCTTTCATTTCGAGATTAAGAAGTACTGCAGAAAGTTTGTAAGGCTCTGTTTTCATCATCTCTGCCAAATGGTCAATATGTAGTGATGCGTCGCTCAGGAATCTGCAGAGCGTCACCTGAATATCGGTGAGATCATCCTCTGACTCCCATTTTTTAGCTGCAGAAACTTGTGCAGAATCTCCGGTTGTTTTAGTACCAGTTAAATTGGGCAGTTCATCCAGAATATCATCCATTGACTGAACCAGCTTTCCCTGTCCTGAGCGAATCAGGTAGTTGCACCCTTCCCCTTTTTTATAGCCCAGCTGATGCGGTACTACAAAGACTTCCCTATTTTGATCGAGTGCAAGCCGCGCAGTAATCATACTTCCGCCTTTCACACCGCTTTCTATAACGAGTGTTCCGTGACTTATTCCGCTAACGATACGATTACGCTCGGGGAAATTAACTGCATCAGGTTTTGATCCCGGGGGATATTCCGTAATTACGGCCCCATTGCTTTCGATGATCTTTGCAACAATCCCACGGTTTCTGTTCGGATAAATTCGATCTATACCCGAACCTAAAACAGCCACTGTGCAGCCGCCTGATTCTACAGCTGTTTTATGTGCTTTCGCGTCTACGCCATAGGCCAGGCCACTGTTCACACTCAATCCTGCCGCACAAATTCTACGGCTCCATGTTTCAGCCTGATCAAGGCCATAACGTCCCGGATTCCGTGTTCCAATAACTGCAATACCTGGTTCTGAAAGCGCCGCCGGATCCCCTTTCAACCACAAAATAATCGGTGGGTCAAACGTTTGCCGAAGCAACATCGGGTACTCCGGATCATTTAATGAGATAAGCTTTGCGCCAGCAGACTCTGTTTGTTTCAAAATCCGGTCTACTTTCTTCCAGTCATCAAACTGTGTAAGGCTGACGGCACGTTCTTTTCCTATCCCTTCAATTCTCATCAGATCAGGAATAGTCAGCTTAAACAGGTCTTCAGCATGATCCACACCGGATGCTTTCCATACCAAACGTGCGGTTCTTACCCCAAAATTCGGGACCTGCATCAGCCCGATTAGTGCTCTATGTTGCTTCGTAATCTCCAATTTCCTGAAGTTTCTCCCATATCTTCTCTTTTAAAACGTCAATATTGTGGCCGGTTGCTGCCGATATTTCCACAATTTCTACAACGTCATCAATCTCAACAGGCTCATCGAGTTCAAAACCTTCTTTAAGATCCATTTTTGTGATGGCAAGGATCCGTGGTTTGTCAAGAAGATCCTCACGGTACTCTTTCAATTCATGAAGCAGAGCCCTGTACTGACCTTCGACATCCTCATCACATCCTACCAAAAAGAGAAGTATGTTGTTGCGCTCAATGTGTCTTAAAAACTGGATTCCCAGTCCCTTTCCCTCGTGTGCGTCCTCTATAATTCCCGGAATATCCGCCATCACAAAACTGCGATAATCGCTAAAAGTTACTACTCCAAGATTTGGTTCCAGTGTTGTAAATGGATAGTCGCCCACTTTTGGACGTGCTTCTGACAGAGCCGATAGCAGTGTGCTCTTTCCGGCGTTTGGAAATCCTACCAGGCCAACGTCAGCTATAAGTTTAAGCTCGAGTTCAATAGCTCGTTCTTCGCCCTCACGCCCTCCCTGAGCATGTTGGGGAGTCTGGTTTGTTGCACTTTTGAAATGCCAGTTTCCCAGTCCGCCCTGCCCGCCTTCTGCAACTAAAAGTGTCTCTTCATGTTCAGTTATTTCTCCAAGCCTCTCTTTGGTATCTGCATCATATACGACAGTGCCAAGCGGTACTTTCAGTTTTACATCTTTTCCATCACGGCCTGTTTTCCTTGATGTATGGCCATCTTTACCGTGTTCAGCTTTCACATATTTTTTGTAGCGCAAATCCAGAAGAGTATTCAGCTGTTCATTACCCACTAAGATTACATCGCCGCCTTTTCCTCCGTCGCCGCCATCAGGTCCTCCTCGCGGCACATACTTCTCTCGCCGAAAGTGTGACATACCGCTGCCGCCGTTTCCTGCTGTTACATATATCTTCGCATAATCAGCAAATCTCATCTCTTTACCCGGGTCATTTAAGTTATTTCACTCCAGCGAAAACGGCTTTGAATATTACGATAAAAGCGAATGGATCCTATTTCTTTTTGGGCTTATTGAGTACCATTCGAAGCAATCTTGATACTTTACTTTTCATTTTGCGTCTTGGTACAATGAAATCCAAGAATCCGTGCTCCAGCAGATATTCAGCCGTTTGAAATCCCTCAGGCAGGTCCTGGCCAATCGTCTGACGAATAACCCGAGGCCCGGCAAAGCCGATGAGTGCGCCGGGCTCAGCAATGTTAAAATCACCGAGCATGGCGTAACTTGCTGTCACCCCGCCGGTAGTTGGGTTGGTCATGATTGATACATAGGGTACACCTGCTTTCTCAAGCCGGGCAAGTTTAGCTGATGTTTTAGCCATCTGCATCAAGCTAAGAACACTCTCCATCATACGCGCCCCGCCCGACTGGGAAATGATCAGAAGAGGACGCTTCTCTTCGAGGGCTGTGTCAATAGCCAGTGCCAGGCGCTCTCCCACAACTGACCCCATGCTTCCGCCAATGAACGCAAAGTCCATACACGCAATGACCGAATCAAGTTTGTCCATTTTACCTTTTCCAACGCGGCAAGCGTCTGAAAGCCCGGTTTTTTCCTGAGTAGCCTTCAGGCGATCCTTGTACTTTTTTCGATCCTCAAAATTGAGAGGGTCGGTGGGGAGTATGTTATCGCCAATTTCCTCGTACTCCCCTTCATCAAACAAGAACGAAAAATACTCTTTACTGCCGATTCTGAAGTGATAACCACTCAGAGGATCAACCCAGAGATTGTCTTCCAGCTCACGCCGATGGATCGTTTCGCCGGTCGTGGGTACTTTTACCCAAACGCCTTCAGGCATGTCTTTCTTTTTGTCGGTCTGAATATTAGAATCTTTGCGTTTAAACCAGGCCATTGTATTTCATTTGATTAATGATGTCGGGTTAAAATAATGATTCTGGCATCAAGCTAAAATCTTATCACATATATTTTGAGCTTTCTTCGGGAAAATGGTACGACCTGACAGCATTCCCGCTCAGTTGCGGGTTTCTGTCAGCGTCGGGGCAACACCAGCTCGTTGTATGTCTATTGTGTCTTACCTAACATTCATCATACCCGCTCAAACTATTGTGCCATATGGAGTAGTATGTTTTATTATACATACCACACATTTCAACAGCAGCAACTCATTTCGGAGGTTGGTTCACAAGGAATTGCAAAAACCAATAACCACGTGCTAACCCTTCGATTCAGATCCGGCCTGTAAACGATATCGAGCCTCGGGTTCAGATCAATTGGCCTCACTCATTGCTATAACCAGGGTACGCCTACGGCGTCAGGAACGAATAAACCGAGGTTGAACTCACAGACCTGACAGCATACCGATGCATTTCCGGTTCCTGTCAGCGTCGGAGCAAAACCATGTTTCCCAGTGGGCCTTGTCCTCTTTCTACATATCATCTCAACGTTGTGAGGCCCTGCGGAAGCTGACAGGTTTGGGAATCTGGGCTCACAAAAATATTTTACCGTTCTTAAAACCTTCCCTCTCGAGTCATCGACCCTAAGTACATGGTTAGCAGAACTGAATTACATGTTACTATTATTGATCTGCGCAATTTCGAGATAGTCAGGATCGAATAGCTGGGGATCCTCTTTCTTGAATTCAGGTCTCAATGCTTTATTATTCCAGGCTTTAATCAGACTGATCGCTGAGATTGATTCGGTCTCATAGGTTTTAATGCCTGAGTCTTTGCCCAGATTGAGCCTTTCCCACCCGGTTCCTACGATCACAGACCTTTCGGTAAGTTCTTCCTTGATGGCTTCCAGTTCTTTTATGGAGGCACTGCCCTTTTTTATCAGTTCAGTTCCGGTCCAGCGAAATCTCTGTACATAAAGGTGCGTTCGCCTGGCATCGATAACTGAAAAAATATCGCAAGGCCTACTGTTAAGCTCTAGCCCCGCCGCAAATGAAAATAGAGTTGGAAACGTGTATAGAGGTACATCTCGTTCATATAGAAATCCTTTGATGGCTGATGCACCGATTCTTAGTCCCGTGTAGGATCCCGGGCCTCTACTGAATAAAATGGCATCCAGTTCTGAAACCCCAATTCCAGCCCGTTTAAGCAATTCATCTGTAAATGTGAACAATCGCTCTGAGTGAACACCCCGCCCCTCAATTCTTTTTTCCCATACTCTGTCACTCTTACCACTCGAACTCAAAGCTACTGAGCAAACAGGCGTAGATGTTTCAATTGCTAAAATCATGAATTCCTTTTTTCAATTAGCCAGTTTGAATTACTTAATTCTACCCAGCGCTCATAAATTCTGCGTAGTTCGGGGTATTGATCAACCGAAAATTCTTTCCTTGAGATGTCAATCCTGAACGAATAATCAATACGATTACCATTAGTCTGATACTGCTCACTCAGTTCTGCCCCTGGGAGTAAAATATTTCTTCTGCCAGCTTTTTCATCTACAGTGAAGCCGTTTGGCAGTGTTATGCTGTAGTTGATCACCAGATTTTCAGGAGCATCAAGTGTGATTGGCACCCTGCGCTGTGTAGATTCAAATGGATTTTGGAATAAGTACCCTACAATCATTGGCCGAAATTCGAGTCCATCACTGAAGCTGGGAGCATATTCTTCAATCGAAAAGCTAACGTCCACTGAAACATTGTGGCTATCCGGACCTGATCTGCTGATTACTGCTTTATCTATGACTTCACTGCCATAAATCTCCATTAAATTGGCTGCTGCAACATCCGTTTCTGTCGATCCATTATTAAGTTCTGTTCTAATTTTTTGTGCCGGATATCCTTTGGTTATCGCCCAAAGTGTTCCGCTTAAATCTCCATCAGAACTTAGTTCCGCATCTATGTTTAACGCCAAATCAAACCTGCTTTTCTCAGGAGTGAGATTGATCCATTCAAATGAATCCTCCCGAAGAATAAATCCCTGTTCATTATATGATTCTATAGGAATCAGATCGGGCTCACTGAATGAGAACGACGCATCCATTACACGATTACTGCCATCTATTCGGCTGTGCACGAGCATCCTGTTAAACTGGTAAGGAGATGGAAATGACCGGTTAATTCGGCCATAGTCACGCCCGGAAATGTAAAGAGGATACGATTCAATTCCTGCTCCCCTCAGCATTGAAAGCAATGTCATATTAATTTCTGCCTGATTCGACGGCACAGCATTTAAAACGTGGTTTAGGCTATCTGCAAATACAGCATTCATTCCATTATAAAGCACAGATTCATTCACATATGAGAAGATCGAGTCCTGGATGGCTGACTCTTTTTCAAAATAGCCTGCAATATTCCTGCCTATATACTTAAGCGAATCCTGTTGGCTTATCAGTTTTTCAGGATTGGCGTTTCGTCTTATTTGAGCGGCAACAAGTTCCCAGCTATTATCAAGCGGCTGTCTGGGAATTCCAAACTCGCTGATTAGAAAACGAACTTTACCACGCAGGTCATCCACTGATGACACATACGCTGAGGGATCAACAGCTGGAATATCCGAAACATACCAACGTTCAACTAAAATCGGTTCAGGACGTTTGTAACTAAAAACAAGAGGAACACTGCTTGTGTCAATTTTCTGCTGACTGTAATCAACACTAAAATCTGTATTCTCCAGAATTGTATCATACCTTAAAAAACGCTCATTCTGTAACGTGATAAAAGCTTCCCTGGTTGGTGCCCGGTGGGATAAATAAAAGTCAGGGAGCTCCTCAATATAGCGCCGGTTTACCGTATACTTATATTCAAATATCGCCCCTCCTTCGGCATCAGGCATTTCAAACTCCAGAATGTTATACCGGCTGTTTAGTTGAGAAGTACTCACTGTCTCTTCATCAAGTCTGACCGAGCGCCCGTTCTTAAGGTGAGTCACCGCCTCAAGATTTTGAATCTGTTCCATTTGGTCGGCATCATAGTAGGGTATGGAAATGAGAGACGCGTCAGCCAGCTCTAGTTGTTCATCCGTATAGACTTTGATTCGCACCAAATGATCGATAATGGCACGGATACCTCCGCTGTCTTCAACGAATCGAATAGAGGCTCTTTTTGTCAGATATTCAAAGGGATATTGGTGATCCGGTTCCATTTCCAGCATTTCAGTGGAAATATTTCCGAAATCAGCAAACAGATCAACAACATCAACCTGAGAGTTTCCAAGCTGAGCCATTACACTTGTAGTACTCCCAATAATGGCAATAACCCAGAGTGTAAGAATGGTTGATTTCCAGATCATATAAACATGTCACCTACGAATTCAACCGTCCAGAGTGTTAACAATCAGCTTGGCGTTGTTATAAATTGCTACAGCACGCCCTGTGAGCTCCTGATTCAGATAGGGTGAGTTTCGCGACTTTGAGCGCACTCGTTTGGGAGTATAAGTCCATTTCTCATCTGTATTGAAAATGGTAAGATTTGCCTGTTCCCCTACCGCTATTTCAGGAATATCCAGGTTTAGTATTTCCCTCGGCTTGATGACAATTTTATCCAGAATTTCGTCCATCGAGAGCTTTTTTGTCTTCAATAATCGTTTAACGGTAATGCTCCAGGCTGTTTCGAGGCCAATGATCCCATTGGGTGCGTAAATAAATTCAACCTCTTTTTCTTCGATAGCATGAGGTGCGTGATCGGTACAAATAACATCAATCGTACCATCCGCCAGACCTTCAATCATGGCTTCTACATCATCCTGGGTACGAAGCGGCGGATGCATTTTTACGTTTGTATCAAAGTGCCGCTTTTCAACCTCTTCATCGGTCAGGTCAAAGTGATGGGCGCATACTTCCGTCGTCACATTAATCCCTTCCTCTTTGGCCTGTCGCACAAGATCTACTGCTTTCCTGGTGCTTATATGAGCTACATGAACGTGTCCGCCAGTAAATCCGGCCAATAAGATATCACGTGCTATCATGGTTTCCTCCGCAATACCGGGAGTACCATCTAGTCCGAGCCGAGTAGATACCTCGCCCTCATTCATGTGCCCCGGACGCGACAGCTCAAGATCTTCTTCGTGATTGATAATCGGCATATTCAGCATTGAAGAATATTCAAGGGCAACCCTCATCACCTGAGAATTATACACCGGATCACCATCGTCGCTAAATGCCACTGCTCCACCCTTTTTCATATCGGCCATTTCAGCAATCGATTTACCGGCGCGCTCTTTTGTAACGCAACCGATCGGGTGAACACTTACCGCTTCGCCCTCAGCTTTTTTTCGGATATACTCGACAACGTCACGGGTATGGGTTGCAGGTTTGGTGTTAGGCATACAGGCTACTTCTGTAAACCCGCCAAAGGCCGCTGCCCGGCAACCTGTCTCAATAGTTTCCTTATGCTCGAAGCCCGGTTCACGAAAATGAACGTGCATATCCATCCAGCCTGCACTAATCAAAGCCCCGGCTGCATCGAATACCTCTTCTCCATCAGCTTGCGTCAGATTCTCTGAAATCTCAGATATTTTTCCATCCTTTATGCGGATATCGTGCGAGCTTTTGCCGTCATATCCATTCCCTACCGGTTTCCCATTTTTAATTAGAAGATCTTGACTCAACGTGCCTGTGATTTGATTGAACTTGACATTGAATTCAAATATAGGCTGAAATCTGCTGAATTACGATTGGGATTTGGGGTTTGATTGATTGGTTACTGTCAGATCTTAAGACCTGACAGCGTGGCCCGTGCTTTTCGGGGCTCCTGTCAGCGTCGGGGGACCATTTCGAAGAAAAACATGGCATGTCTCTTGTCGTTAAAACGCCTAAAGTCTTGAAAAAGCTCCTTGAGAAATGCCAGCTTCGATTCAATACCGAGATATGCCATGTTTAGGGACCTGCTTGTCAAAAATCGAACGCTGACAGATCCGTTGGGTGCTGTCAGGTTCTATACCGAGACCTGACAGCGTGGCCCGTGTTTTTCGGGGCTCCTATCAGCGTCGGG
>Ga0102934_1000108_pt1 | contig 44851 bp, 45 predicted proteins | sample SalPonR2_A_D1_MG_FD_78175 | JGI IMG/M metagenome (GOLD analysis project Ga0102934, IMG submission 78175) | Salt pond soil microbial communities from South San Francisco under conditions of wetland restoration - Salt Pond MetaG R2_A_D1_MG | ecosystem: Environmental > Aquatic > Marine > Intertidal... | reverse complement strand
GTACCTGATGGCGGTTCTCAAGCCAGCGGGCAAGGCTTTCAGCGAGCGCGTGGCGGAGGACCGCGTCTGGGCGACGTCCGTGTGGCAGCAACGCCGCATGCTCCGTGCCAGTGAGGCGGACAACTAAAATGCCTTATTTGGGGAGCCTTGCTTGGTACAACCTGTAATTAGTCGACAAAGATTTTATTATAAAGGAAGAACCCAACAATTGCAGCGCACCTTTACGATGTCCCGCTGCCAGTACTACATGGAAATGTGTCCGGTTTCACGGGAGTGACTCAGAAAATGCACGTGTGATCCTGCTTTGCGCCCTTAAGTTGATGATTAGCGAAGGAAGAGACTCTTGTGAGGCAGAGGATTGAGTTCTTCAATCTCGCCCGGATCTTTTACTCCTTGTCACTTCATTCGGCGTCGCAAGCCCTTATCAAAGAGGAAAAGAGAAATGAAAAAGAAGACGCCCACTCAGTAGCAAACTCTCTTCGATTGACAAAGAACTTAGACGGAAATGGACAATTATACAGCGAAAGAAGAAAAAAAAATCGGCAAGCATAAACAAGGGCGTAACCCACGCATATCTGCGCTGGGGATCGGACAGGTCATCTACCTGTTGTCAATTGTAGTGCTTTACGTCTGGATTTTGGATCGTTGTACAACCACATGAGGAGCTGCATGCGGCAAACCCCTCAATTACTTTCATGCTTTCGGTGATCCAGCGTGAGGCTTGTAAACTTGTAAGCCCTACTTCGGCTTCTTGGGCGAGATGTTCATTAAACCTCCACCGCGATGTATATGTATACTTTAATCCTGCCTCAAGTATTGTTGCCGCCCAGAGGATATATACCATCAATATCACTCCCTTTGAAGTGTACTTCCTCGACGAGCATCTGCAATGCACCCGGACCGCCTTTCTGCCTTACACTTAATCGTTTGCCGCTCTTTCCTACGATAGCGCCGGTTCTAAACCATTTAGTTTGTGTCGCTTTTTATTTACGTCGTGTTGAAGGCGCGCGAGCCCCTCTCGCTCCTCTTCCACTGACCGACTCAATGCCTTTAATTCCGTCTCCTTCCGTGCTCTCGTCTCCTCTTCCTGGCGAATTTTCTCGCGCGTTCTTTCCAGAGTACCTGCAGTACATAGTTCAACGAGAAGCTGTAAATGATTCAAATACTTCGAGGATGGTAAAACTTCCTTCGAACGTGCACTCGCCTGTTAGCTTTTTGAGGGCTTCCTCCATCTCCTCCACTTCTGCCGATGCACTTTCCCCGGAGATGTAGGGCAGCAGCTGGCTTTCCTGGTACGAATTTATCAATCCGTTTCCATCCATCTCGTTCTCGTTGAGTAATGGCTCCTTCGATTTGCTCTTCGTAAAGCACAGGTAAGCCTGGTCGCCTATAAGAGTTTTACAAAGCATGCGGGCACGTTTGTGCGCGAATTCAGCATGGCTTTTAAACTGCTTTTCTAACTCTTGCATCTCTTGGCGGTGTTGTTCTATGCTGCGCTCATTTTCCTTGTTGGTCACCTGTATATTCAACCCGCAGATACTTTAAAAGCATTTTCTACTAATGCGAGCGGAGAGGAAGATGAAACGACAGGACACCAAGGAAACATAAGAGAATATAGCACGCGAGAATTTGGGTGCCTCGAAGGCAACATAGAAAAATGAAATGGTATATATATATATATATATATACATACATACATATAGGTGGACTGTTGCTCAATATTTTTTTAAAAAATATCCACTTACATCCACGATGTTGGCAACATGAAGCATGTCGCCGCTCTTTGCTTTATTCTTCCGCGCCTGATCCGCATTATCAGTCAGGAGGCGGTCGTAGGTCTAAAAGTGTGGAAGGTGCAGGGATTTCAAGAGGGAGAAATATCTCACATTGAAACCAAGAACATACCACTTTTGCTGTGTTTAACTTGGTTGATGCATTGCGGATCTCGACTCTCAAAATTTCCATATCTCGTTCTGTCATGGGATTGAAAAAGAGATTTTGTTGACTATCATCACCGAAGAGGGACTCTGACTGATTCGCACCTTTGCTTTCTGTATTCGCCCTCTCGCTTTTCATCCGTTGTTCAGCCTCCATACGAGCTATGTCATTGTTCTGCTGCGCGCGGATTACGTCGATGAACGTGACGTGCTGGGGCGCTGCTCGGCTCATATGTGATGCTTGCTGCCTACAATGTTATGTCGGCCAGAACAGGCAAGGGAATAGAAAGATGCGAACTAGCGAGCAAGTGTCCAGCACACCCAATGTTAGCTAGTTAGGGTTAACTAGTTATCGAGCGGATGGGACGTGGCCAGAAGAGGCATGTGCGAGGAGGGAGGCTCGGGGGGTAGGAGGGGGGTAGAGGGGGAGGGGAGGTTCGGAGACTAGCAGCCAACGAGGGCGGGCAGCGAGCTGGGCCCCAGGCGAGCCGGCGGCGGGGAGATGGGGATCAATCGACGCCTGCCGCACGTCGAGGTAGCGAGAACGAGCCCAAGTGAAGGGTGCCCGATGGGGTGTATCGCGAAGGAAGCGAAGTTTGTTTTCCTTGGGGCTTCAGTGCATGTAAGAGTCTACGTTGTGGACCATGAAAGGGGCCTCTCGAATTGAATGCCGACTAGCACGGATGGAGGACGTACATACCCTTGACATTGTCCACCGTTTTCCCTTTCACATTCGGGAAAATTTTGTCTGAAAAGTTGTAAAGGCGTTTACAACATCTTACTTGAAGTCTCTAGGGGTCGAACGGATGTATCTATCTATTTTTGTTACAGTGCAAGTCAGGAGCCTACGTGCACGCGCATTTTTTAGGAAATCGCGTACCATACACAAGCTAGCGCACGACGACGACCAATAACATGCATCCAACTAGTGAACTTCCTGGTAACATAAAAACATAAACTGATGAAAGTCTTATAATTCCTCTCGTCTGGTCATTATAGTGCAGTAGTCATGTTGGGCCGCCTATCGTTCCTTGCGATAGCGTCTACAATATTGATGCTGGCCGTGCAGATAACTGGATTCGTGGGTCTACTACCAGGGGCATGCAAGAGAGCGGCCGATATTCAGAATTCAATGTATCAATGGCCATTTGTCAGAACGGGCACTGAAGGACCAACACGGAGGGTGAGCTTTGACGGGCACAAGCGCAGGTACAAGATTGTACCACTTTTGCAATGCGGCATCCTCAACATCACTTTTAATATTCTAACACACGCAGGAAGACAGAACTTTTTGGTCTTCATTAGCATTGTGTGCGAAGAAGAATAAGGAATCTGATGTAATCGAGGTGCGTACTTGAGGAAGGAAAAAAACGTTCATGCCAAATCCTTGACTAGTCACCAATATGTCTTCAAATGATAGGTGGACGGCATCGTGAAGGAATCGCTTCCGAATGCAAAATTTCGTGTAGAACTTGTGGCAACTAAGGCTGTTATTGTCTGCTCCACGTCCGGAAAAATGCGCAAGAATTTCGTGCGCGTTCTTGTCGGAGATCCCGTCAAGGTGGAGCTTTCCCCTTACGATTTGACCCGTGGCCGTATCACATATCGCTCGCGAGGCCCTGGAAAGGATCGTTCTCCCTCGCCTCCACCAGACTCGACCCCTCCTCCAACGGCGTAGCCCCAGGAGTGTAGAGAAGAGTGTTCACCCTTGGAGGAGGTGCCAAGTAAGACGGACACGAGGCCATTCCGTCTCTTTCAAATCCAGAACTACAAGCGTGGCCGCGATTCCAAGCTCTCAGGCCTGACCTTTCTTTTCCAGATCCTCCTCTCCGATCTCCTCGTTATGTTTTCTTGTGGTCGTGCGATTATAATTTTCTTCCACATGTCTCTTTAAAGAAAAAGCGAAGACAAATTAAATATTTCGCTGAGATCCAGCTCCACTCCGGCTGCAAACCAGCATGTTGCTTTTTCGTGCCGATCCTGCCGGGATTGCCTATAGTCTGAAGCTCTGAATAGCTCGTCTGTCTATCCTCTCGTATCCTTCGGTTTGTCGACCGTCATACCGCCCCAAGACCACCTCATGAGATGTTTTGAACTACACACATCGTGACTTTGCGTCAAATTTTCGTTCTTTGTACCATTTGGCTACCCAAGCTGGCCCGTTTACCGAAAGATCATAAAAGCTGGATTTGTCAGTGGCCCATGCCATGTTCCGATCTGTTGGCTGCGAGGGCGAGACATGCCATCGATGGGGCAGGGAGCCACCCATCAGGTCAGTCGGTGTGTCTTCACGAAAAATTGTCCTCTCATTTTTTCGAATTTTTGTCGAATGTGAAAGTGCTTACATGCATCTTGCATATCAAGCCATGTGCTTTTTCCCGAAATCGGAGGCGTAGACAAACGAACCGGCCGAGTATCTTCATGCAGTGGAAAGCTGATGGGTGAAGACGTTGACGTAGTCCGTCATTTTTTCTCCTCACAATCAGCACAACCATCGAGATGGGAATGGCGAGCACCGAAGACAAGAGCATGAATGCAAAGGAGAGACGCTTGCTTCGGCGGGCGCAGGAGAGGGCGAAAGCGGCGTCGGGCGCTTCTAGTATTCCCGCAACAAGCAACCCGCCGGGGGTGGTCTTGTCGAAGAATGGAAAAAAGAATGTGACTAGAAAACCTGAGACTAGCGAGGAACCCAATCCCCAGGTGGATACAGCTCCAAGCGCGCAAGACCCAGGAAGTTTGAACGCAAAGCAGCGGCGCTTGCTGAAGCGTGCTCAGGAGAGAGCTGCAGGACAAGCAGGAAACAACATCCCACCTAAACTGCTTTCGAATAATGGCGCGATTTTGGAAGAGCAAAGCAGTGACGTGAGTAGCAAAAAACGGAGACGAATTCATGAAAACCCACACATCGTCTTCGTGGGCCAGCTTAGCTTTGATACCAGCGCCCACGAGTTGCGAGAGCACCTGGAGAATGGCGGGGTCACCGGCCCTATACACGTCCGATTGCTGACCGAGAAAGGCTCGAACAAGTCTCGAGGCCAAGCCTTTGTCACGCTTATTGATGCTGAGAATCAATACAAATGCCTGTCTTTGCACCACAGCAAGCTAAAGAATCGAGTCATCAATGTGGAGCGCTCATGTGGGGGCCGTAACCTGGACAAGCGGAAGGGAAAGCTGCAAGCCTTGCGGAGGGAGCAACGGGAGGCGATTGAGACCACCTGCGATCGTATTGTCAAAGAAAAAACAGAAGCGGGACAGCTACTGCCAGGAGAGCTGGATGAGCAGGCCGTGAAGCTGCTGACTCGGTACGACGGGCATACAGCGGCGGGCATTTTGGAGGCGTACTGCGCGGAGGACCGAGCGCGCTTGCGCAACCCATCGGCCTACTTTATGATGCTGGCCAAGAGAGTCATTGAGGAAGGGGTGGAGGCCGTGCTCGCGGACACGGCGACAAGCAAAAGCGGGCGCGAGGCCGAAGTTTGGAAGCGCGGTGATGAGGCGGGGGCCAAGGAGGGCGAGGAGGAGGTTAAGAAGGGCGAGGGAGAGACGCGAATCGTTGAAAAGGGGGACGCCTCCGCAGGCGCGCGGGAGGAGGCGGAGGACGGGACGGACAGTGAGGAAGAGGAGGAGGAGAGGGGGTGGGGCGCGCCACTTCACGAGGGGCTTGTGGGCCGGGAGGGGGGGAACGAGCGAGGAAGGCCAAGGCGGAGGGGGGGAATGTCGAAGATAGGGAGCCACAGGGCAGGAGGTGCGGGAAGGAGATTGGCGAGCGGGGATTATTATGACATTTCTCAAGTTTTCGGGTCTGTGCGGGGCCGCGGCGGTTTCAGAGGCCTTGCGAGCGTCGGTCGGGGTGGAGGACGCTAGCTCGAAGGTAAGCGATGGGGGATGGGCTGAAGGACGGGGCCGTGGCAGCACGCCAGAACGATCGAGAGCGCGAGTTTGACTGGCGACGTCCTACCTGATGAACGAATTACAATTATCATGCGTGTCAACGGACAGCCCGTCTCTTGTCGTAAGGGATAGGGCGGAATGATGAGTGATTTTCTAATCTTCTCTCTGAAAGGACGTACCCAGCCAGGCTAGCGCTGTGCTAGTGTGAGGAGAAGACATCCACCTTTCCTGACCCCCCTCCTCTCGCCATATCCTATTCCAGCACGCACAATTATACAGTCCGAGAATGTAAAAAATGCTGCACACATGGCGATGAACCATGAAACCGAGCAAGGAAAGAGCATCACTGGGAATTACCGTAGCACCACCAGGCCGGGCAACTTCCATCCGATTACCTCATTTGTTTCGGCCTTGGCCTTATTTGTTTTCTTTTCCTTTTTTATGGCTATGCACGTCGACTAGCATCGCTGCCACTATTCACATTACAAAAAGTCTCATTTCGGGAACAGGATCCCCTCGTTTTCCTCCAGTAAGCGGCGCAAGATGGGCTCTACCTGCTTGCGAGATGCCTGCACGTTGCCTTGCTTGAAGCACCACAGCCGCTGCTCTCTATCCCCCCCTTCGTTACAGCGCTCTCGGTCCCACCACTCGGGACGTGGCCAGAGCTCTAGCTGCAGATCGCCCGCTTCCGTTTCGGGTGTGAGCAGCACGGTCGCCAAGGTCCGCCCAAGGACGGGACAGGACGCGTACACGGCCAAGGTGCGTTGTATACCTCCGTCCTTTGCTCCCCCTGCGGGCATGACCAGCGACATGAGCACAAGCAGCTCCACCCCTCGAGAGGACGCGAATCGCTCCAAGACAGACTCCACGCCTGAGACCTTGCACAGGAGGTCTGGAGGGGCATGTGGGGAAGGGAAGCCTCGCTAGGTGCCTGCGACAGCAATGCAGTTCACAAGGAACTGAACCAGGCCCTCGGGCTGCACGCAAAGCCTGTCGCTCAGTTGTCGGAGCCACGATATCCCGTTGATCCCCTCCATCCCCAATGTCAGGGATTGCAACACGTACCGTTCAGAGCGACAAGGATGGAGCTCATGCCGAACCGAAGAGCTTGCCGAGTCTGTAAGCTGGCGGCGAAAGACTTGTAGTCGAGCCCCAAGGCCTCGTTTACCTCTAAGGACTGCCACCATCTGGAAGGAGATGGAACGGGGAGGTTGACATCGGAGGGCTTAGTAAGGGTAGACTAAGCCAGTCACTGCTAGCACAACACGCGTCTCGAAGAGTTCGGGTGGATACATTTTTGACTCAATCGTAGAAAAGACGAAAGTCCCAACCCACCCTTGATCGAACTTAGCCCCCGAGAGATTCCTGTAGAGGGCCTGCTCGCTCTTCCACTCCCTGTCACTCCTCCCGGCCAAGCCTGCTGCCAACGCCTTCGCCACTGCCTCGTCTCGAGAAGTTACCTTGCCTGCGCTGGCATCTAAGCACACGGAGTCCAAAAGTACAACGCCAAGGAGAAGCATGGCGACGGCCGGGCAGAGCAAGCCGGGATTGGACAGATACCGCTCTGCAACGAGGGTGCATGTCGAAGCTACAAGGGCACGACCCCCCGCCGTGCTGCTGTTGCTGCTCAGGCTCGGGACACGACTGATATCACTTTGACTTTGCTGCGCGCTTGAGTACAAGGCGTCGAAGCCCTCAGCGTCGGCGGCAAAGGCAATGTCGCGGTTCCCGCCCGTTACCTTCTCGTAGAGACCTTGGTCCTCGTGATGATCCACGATGCGCTCAACCGCCTGTGCAAGGTCCATTCAGATACAGTAACGGGGATGGACGGAGATTGGCAAGCACAATACAGTATGAACCTGCAGGCACCGAGAGAAAGGCGGGGCTTTTTCTAGTACTTGGGTCCTAATTTGACTCAAGAAACAGACAGGTACAAAAGAAAATAAGCACGTGGGAAAAGAGCTCGGCCACGATCTCCTACCGGTCCTAGGTTCTGCAATGAGGCCGTGAGCTTGTTGTGGTCGACCAGCACTAAACCCGTCAGGGCATCTTTTGCGTGCGCGCCTAGTAAGTCCACCTCGTCGATGCAGACCGTGTCCCTGTAGGTGCGGAGGAAGCGGTATGAGAAGGGCCATTGAACATAGCGGGTTTGAAAAAAGATTTTGCATTTATTTCACATCGTTGAGTATGACAAATCCATACAGTGACAGCACATCCTTCCCAAGATTCATGCTTACCGGAGAGCCTCCGAGATGCCGGCAAGGCGGAATAGAAGCAAGGTTTCGGGACGCAACTTTAGCTCTGTGCGACGCAAGGGCAAGATAGGAACATAATGCACACTTCCCAATTTCTCATTAGATGATCGAGTCATCTGCAAGAATTGGGCTAGACAAATGGATGACACAATGCTGTCCGCGTCGGCAGCTTCGTTTCCCAATACTACTTTGACCCGTGCCTTCTTTTCATTGCACAAGAGCAGTGCCGCTCGACCCTTCTTCAAAAAGGTCGGTAAGTCTTGTGTGGTTGGCGAGGATAATATCGGTTCCATGTGGCTCGAGAGAGTCTTCCGTGCAACACAGTATCGGGAGACCAAACGATAGGGGAGGTTACCAAGGGGACTGCAGACCGAAAAAGAAAAAGCCACCGTGAAGGCGGCGCACACTGTTGGCAAGGCGCAGGAGATGGACGACAATTTGGAAGAAGCACGCATTCAAGGCCTACTTTTGGCCTATGATGAAGAAATAGAAAGCTTTATATAATTCGTGTCACAGCGGGCGAAAGACGGACCTGGTGCTAGACTCTCCGACCGACAACTTGCTGAACATGCGGCTGTCAGTCAAACATTGTCAAGGTCGTGCAAAATCTGGAACCCTTGGTCTGCGTGACAGCGTGCGCACGGCACGTTTCGCCGTAAGTCACGGCACGGTCCAACATCTCGGCGCCGCTGGGAGTGCCACAGCTGTCAGCATCGAATGTCTCGCCCAGACTGCCGCTCCGGCGACTTCGTCTTTGTTCTGCCGAATTACTTTTTCCTCTTCGACATCCGCATTCGGCACGCCCACCTCTATTCCTGCTATTCCTCTTTTAACCCATCCAGCTATTATGGCCTTTGCCAAGTCTCTTGCGTTCATGCTCGGCATGGCCACCTTCGCTCTCAGGTTCGTGTAGGTCCTCTGGCCATGGTGCTTCATCCCTCGATCGCGAAACCCGATGAATCGCATTTAAGACCTATTTTCTTGATCTTTTACAATTCTTTGCCATACTTACAGTCAAGCTGATGACCTCACGAAAGTAACGCACAAAGTTTTTTTCGACATCAATGTAGCGGATAAGGTACGTGAATGTGAAGAGAGAAGTTTTTAGCAGCGACGCGACTCATCACTCCTTTGTCATCTCCTGCTTTTCTCTCCCGACCGGCACAATTTTGCAGCCTGCTGGTCGTATTGTCTTTGGACTGTATGGGAACACCGTACCCAGGACGGTTGAAAACTTCCGTGCGCTCTGCACCGGCGAGAAAGGAATTGGAGGCGCAGGCCGCCCCCTCCACTACAAGGGTTCAAAATTTCACCGAGTGATCCCCTCCTTCATGCTGCAGGGGGGCGATTTCACTCACAACAATGGCATGGGCGGAGAGTCCATCTACGGGTTAGTACTAGAATTCTAAGAAATGGGGGCTGGTTCTGGGGGAAAGTTTCGGAGTTGTTGTGGCGATTCACGGACAAAGAGCTGTAAATACTCTGATTGCTCACCGAGCGTTCTCCGTGCACGCTCATCCCTATCGCCGTGACAGCGGTAGGTTCGCTGACGAGAACTTCAAATTGAAGCACACCCGACCCGGCCTCCTCTCCATGGCGAACGCAGGGCGCGACACGAACGGCTCCCAGTTCTTCATCACCACCGTAGTGACCTCCTGGCTCGACGGGCGCCACGTCGTTTTCGGAGAGGTTCTGGAAGGTATGGACGTAGTGAAGATGATCGAGGGCCTGGGCAGCGATGACGGGACCGTGAAGAAGCCCGTGATCATCGCGGACTCCGGCGAGCTCAAGTAGAGAGTGAGCGCGAGGGACCTCTTTTGAGATATACACTGGGTTATGGGAAGCAGCGACGATTAGGGATGAAGATGGCCAGAGACGGCCGGGAAGCGAGTCTGGACATAGATGACTCTGTCAGAAGGGTGCTTTATCGCAGGACCCGGTCGTTGAGGTTATTGACGCCGTAGCACGCCTCACAATGGTTTCGGTTTGGGTGTTTAGAAGAGCCTAAAGTACGAAGAGAGCGAGAAATAATGACAAGCAAATGCCCAGCCTGGAGTAAGACGCTCTCGGCGCGTACCGATGCGGTAAAGATTTGTTTCTTTGTTACAAAGGGCTTGCTCGCCCCCGGGGCCTGGGGTTCCTTGTCGCCCTGTGCTCCCATCACGATATTGTACAAGCCGGGCAGAAATTTACCACAGACCGTAACCTCACGCATCTCAAAACACGACTTTGCTGCCGCTCACTTCTCTGCTCCAGTTGGGGCGCGGCCCCTCACCCCTTTCCCCCGCCAGCCCATTAGTGTCGACCCGATCCCTTCGCGTCCTCTTCCCCCCCTGCCTCTCCAACGCCCAGCAAGGCCTTGCTCGCCTCGAAGGAGGAAAATCCCACCGCCGTGAAGAGAGCCGAGTACATGACCCTGAACCGCACGCCCGCGTAGAGCCCCGGCACCCCCTCCTTCTGAGCAACGTCTAGCAAGCAGCCCAGGACATCGCGGCCGGGGGGGCAGGCGTTGATCGCCATGCGCGTCTTGATCACGTCGAGAGGAGTTGTGGCTGCGCTCGAGAGGGCTCCGGCTAGGGCTCCCGCGACCACGGCCACGCGCGGTCCACTCAGGGAGATAGCGCCCGACAAGGCCTGCCCCCCCAGGTACAATTTGAACTCCTCGTAGAGAGCAAAGCGGAGGACAGCCGACGGGATGTTGCGAAGCAACGTCGCGCGGTAACCGCTGTAAAGGCCTCTGACGCCCTTCTCCCTGAGGATGGATGCGAAGACCCCCGGGAAGCCCAGACTCGCTCCTCCGTGGGCGTTGCGGTACATCTGCAGCTGCTGTTTCAGTACTTCTTTCGGTACAAAGATTAAAGAACTGGCGGTGTTTCCTGCGGCGGCTGCTAAGGCGTGAGCCGTCCAGCGTCGTAGAACTTGAACACGCCGGTGGTAGAGCTCCTTGCTCCCGTCGCTCGAGATTGAGGACGACGCCTCGGTGCGCGGCCTGATGCCGGCGACCAAACGGCGCTTTACATACTCGTACACACCGAAGTACAACGCTGAGGAGGGCATGGATCCGAGCACGGCGGGTGTCAGGCCTGCCCACAGGGAGCCCAACCCATAGATGCGGGCTTGTGACGAGAGGGACGCACCCCTCGAGGCTGGTCCCGCCTGACGCAGCGTCTTCGCAACGTCGATGGGGTAGAGCACCATGTTGCTAAAACCACCCGCCAACGCGCCGGCCAAAGCCAGACGCGTGCCGCTGTTCATCCGTGCGAGAAGCTCTTGTATTCGACCCCCGTCGGCAAGAGCGATAGATGTACGTCGCTGTCTTCTTCGAGAAGGTCTTCCGACGACCTTTTGCGCAAATTTGGACGGGACATCATCTCCAAGTCGCCTCGTTTCTAGACTAAGCGATGTTCTGGTGGCAGTGCTGGAAGCATACTGTCGCGAGGAAGACGCGGCTAAGTACGGCGATAGAAGAAGGAAAGTGACGAGCAGGAGGGGAAGCCATGAGGAGGAAGCACGCTGGGAAGATGGAAACCATGAAGTCCACCGCCAATGAGGTGGACGTGACGCGCTTGTCCTCATCGATTCTGCCGTACTGCTGTAAGCTACCTGTGCAACGTGGAAAGCAATGTAGTGTGAGATCGTTGCGCCATAGGTCAAGGACATGGCCGTAGGCGGCGACTCGGGAGGTTTGCAGCGAGGGTGGGGGTCGAGTCCATCCCTAGCCTCAAGCGAGAGATGCGAGTTGAGGAACTTCTTGTAAATGCCTTAGAGAGGCACGGGATGATAGATGCGATATGTATATCCTCTCTTGTAATTTTAATTGTCCTTTCCGAGTGAGACGCGTGCATTACGCTGGATCTTACCATCCCCTACCTCCCCTACCTCCCCTACCTCCCGACTTTCCTCGAAGGAGCCATCAGAGGAATGTGCAGGCCCACTAGGCAAGATAAGCTACATCCGCGTGCTAGTAAAATGACCTTCGTCCTTCTTTTAATAAGAAATACAATAGGAAGAAGGGTTGCAAGCGATTCGTTTTCGCCATCAGCTGGTTTTTCATGTCAAAGTCCTGTATCTACATTCGTCCGCGCCGGCTCTTGCATTGGCTCCTACCTACCCGCGAGGTACTCGCTTGGGCGTGGCGGATCGACCATAAGATATCTCACTGAGGATGAGGAGGGAGGCATGATTTTGTCGAAAGGAACGAGATCAGTCGTGACAGGATCGAAGCAGAGGAGAGGCCGCAAATCCAAGCCGTGGCAGGGTCCGTTTGCTTACCATGAGGAGCTGGAACTCACAGTGGAAAGCCTGACTAACCTTGGTTGGGGGATCTGTCGTGCATCGTTACCTAGTGTACCGGATGCACAATCCCCCGAAATGCCATTGCCAACGCCTTCTACACCGGGCGGGCCGAGAGAGAGCCCGGAAGGTTGGGTGGTGATGGTACCGGGAGTGATTCCCGGCGAGCGAATCCGGCTCCGGATCTATCGCAACCACAAAAACTACTCCGAGGCAGACTTGATGCATGTGCTTGAGAGTTCGCCTGAGCGCGTCGAACCCGCGTGCCCTCTCTTCGGCACGTGCGGCGGGTGTCAGTATCAGCACATGAGCGTTGCGGCCCAGCGAGCCTGGAAACGCGAGCACGTGCTCCAGGTGCTGGCGCGGACAGGAAACGTGACGGGGGTGGCCGTGCAGGAAACGATAGGGACGGAGCATACCCTTGGATACCGGTCCAAGATCACGCCGCACCACGAAAAGCCGCGAGGGGGGGAGATCCGCGAGATCGGCTTCCTGAAACTCGGGTCTCGGGCCCTGGTCGACGTGCCAGAGTGCGCCATCGCCACCCCAGCGATCAATGCCCGCTTGCGCGGACTGCGAGAGGAGGTGCGGGTGACGGCCAGGGCAGCTGCAGTTGCTGAGACGCCGAGGAAACCGAAAGGGGCGACTTTGCTGCTCCGGGAGACTCGGGAGGGGGTGGTCACGGACCCGCGGGCAGAGGTCTCGGACCAGGTGGGGGGCCTCCTCTTCAAGTACACTGCGGGGAGCTTCTTCCAAAACAACCCGTATGTATTGCCGCATATGGTTGAATATGTGGTGCGCAAGGCCGGGGCGCCCAATGTCCGCTACCTGGTGGACGCGTACTGCGGGGGCGGTCTCTTCTGCCTCTCGGCGAGCAAAAACTTCGAGGCGTGCTACGGCGTGGAAATTAGCGAGTTGGCCATATTGAGCGCTCAGAGAAACGCGGAGCTGAACAAGATTGGGAACTGTCACTTCCAGGCGGGGGACGCGACGGACATCTTCGCCGGCATCGGCCACATTTCCGGAGCGGACACGGTGACGATCCTCGACCCCCCCCGCAAGGGCTGCGATGAGGGCTTCTTGACGCAGCTCTGTAGATTTCGCCCAGCCCGTATTGTGTACGTGAGCTGTGACCCCGCGACACAGGCCAGGGACGCCCGCTTCCTCCTAGAGCGCGGCTATGACATCGAGGAGGTGCAGCCCTTCGACCTCTTTCCGCAGACGCGACACATCGAGAACGTCATTGTTTTTGTTGAGGCTCACCGCACGGGTGCCGGAGCCGGACCCGTGCCTCCCTGGGCCGGTGAAGGGGGAACAGCGAGCTTATAATGTAGAAAAAGTGCAAGGCGCTTGATGTAACATACAGATATCTTTGGCGAAGAAAGGAAGAGGGGGGGGGCGCAAAGCAGATAGGCGACTCTTTTCGGAATATTCTTTGATCTTTCTCATGACAGGGCAAAAAAGGCAGAGCCTTATCTTTTTATTTATTTCAGGGAGGGATGAGTCCATCTTTCTTCAATCGCTATGATTATATTTACATAACGCGAAGTAAGGTCTTGACTGCGACCTGCGACACCTCCCTTTCATTACCCTTCGCCGCCATTCCCTCCTCCTTTTCCTTTTCCCCGGCCCCCTTCAATCCCATTCCTTTCCCCCCGTCTCCCTCCTCGGAGGGGCTGAACGCCTTGGGATCGAACCACGTGCCATCCAGGAAGAGCATAAAGAGCTTCAAAGCTGTGTCCGGTGTGTACGTTGGGACCTCTGTGGTATTATGTGGATGGTATGATATTAAATCCGCAGAACATTGATGAGATAAGCTCAGGCCAATCATACCATATAACCCCCCTCAAAAAGGAGGTAAAGGCGGTACCTGACAGGATGCAGTGAGAATCGACGAGTAACCCATCTAGCCCCTCCAACCGCCCCCCCACTCACCATGGCCCGCGCCTGCGACCGTGGCCAGTGTCAGATTGCCTCCAAACTGCGTCACAAAGCCCGCCACCTGCCCCTCATCGTCGCGCCAGGGCACCCAAGCCCTCAGGACCCTCTGGCCCAGGCCGTGCATCCACTTCTGCGTGCCCCAGGTCCCACACACGGAATCGTCGTCCCCGCTGTACACAAGCATTTTCAATCCGTACTTTCCCCCCAGCAAGAGCTTGTAAAGGGGCTCCATGGGTGCGAAGAAGTCGCGGAGATCGTAGTTGAGCAGGCTGGAGCACTCCTTCCACTCAATGCCTGGGTCGACATGCATGGCCACCTTCACCGCCTCCTGATTGAGATACTTCACAAGGTAGTTATCTTCGCAGGGCTCGTAGTCCGCAATATCGATGATGCCCACCCCCACCTGCGCCATGCGTTCCCTAACCTCAGGCGGCGAGGCGTGGTGGAGCAGCCAAGTGCGCTGAGCACGGCCGCGCTTAGAGAGGCGAGCATTGGGCACTGTGTCCAGACAAACGGGATAGGAAAGCGCCTGTTCATTGAAGCGATTCAAAAATGACAATGTGAGACGATCAGAGATGGAATTATATTTGACGAGGGCATGTGATAGTCCTGTCAACCGGACTCGGGCTAAGGAAAGAAGCTCTTTGAACGCGAGGCTCCTCAATCACGTAGCCCTCCGAGAAGACGTATGCCTACACGCTAGCAGTCACCTACATAAGGATTGACCTCCGCCATTTCCACGTTCATCCGCGCCTCCAATTCGATGCAGTCGGTCAGGAGGTACTCTGGGGCGATGCGGATGTGTGCACACTGCCTTTCCCAGGCGGCGGCAGTGGGATACGAAACGAGTGAGTGCCCGACGAGGGCTTTCACCGTTGCCTGGTGGTTATTCATCCAGCTTGTGTAGGGGTTGCCGACGAGAAAGCCCACGAAATTGAGCTTCGGCGAGGCGCCGGGTCGACCCTGTTGACGAACAATCTCCACGGAGAGCGTGGGTATATAGTGCCCACCCCAGCTCTCGCTTGAAATGACGAATTCATTGGACAAGTACTGAGGGAACTTATGGAAAAACCCCAGGATAAACTCGTAGTTGTCTTTGGCGGCTTGTCGATCTCCGAGCTCGTAGTCGTGCATTGGATCGTCACTGAAAGAGAAACCAACGCCAACTGGGAAGGGCGCCCCAAGAAAATGCAGTTTGAGCGTGAGCTTCCCACTCGCAGTGTATCAGGCCACCCTGACAGGGAGAGAAGTTCCCATCCTACACCCTACCTGGTTGTTCCACGAACAGCATGTTTGCCACCTTGTTCCAGCGATAGGCGTTTTGCTCGAGGATGCCCTCCGCGTTGGGCTTAAAGGGACCCTGCTCCGTGAAAAGACCCAAAAGACCACTGCATCCTGGACCTCCGTTGGTCCACCACACGACAGGGTCCTTTTCGGGGGCGCTCTCGGACTCGATGAAGTGGTAGTGCACGTGCTTGGTGGCGTTGGGCGCGATGCCAGGGATGTCGATGTAGCCTGAGAAGTGACGGAAGGCTGGCATGTATTCCAGGCCGGGCAGGTCTGTAATTTCATCATCAAGTGCAGCTTGCAGGTAGTTTACATTTCTGCCTGCATTTACGCCAGAAGTAAGCGCAAACACAGTCAGCAACTGGGGGAGGAAAGTCGGCATCACTTTTCTCTAGGTGACAAGCTCTCCAGCGCTTTCCAAAGAATTCGTGTCTGGGTGACGCTCGCGACTACAGGGAAATAATCACAGTGGTAGGAAAATGTGAAAATTTTAAACGCAAATTTTCCTTCGCCGGGTTTTAAAAAGAGTGCCATGCGTGCGAGTCTTGCGAAGCGGGCATATTACCACCTGACCCTGACGCTCACTCGCAGGCGCCGACAAGCAGCCGGCCAAGGAAGGTTTTGAGCAATAGTTTTGCTCGAAAGCTAGCCATGAATGCGCCACGAGGATCTCGCCAAATTTGTATCGGAGTGCCAAAAGGGGTAGTCCTGGTCCCAGGCGTGCATTCGGTAGAAACTCGGCCATGCCTGATTCAAGCTCGCTGGGAGCGACCCGACCGGTGGGGCGCCGGACCGGAGGGAAGTCATGGCGGACACCCCGCAACGACGACAGCTTTACAGTCGTAGTCTGCAGGGCTCCTCCGCCCAAATACCTTATATGTCAAGGTCATTGTCTGCTCGCGCCGTCCCTGTCCTCGAGCGTGTGCGCAAAGTTTTCGTGGAATTAAAAGGGCTGTGTACGACAACATTCTAACCGACGTGCTCTCTTGAATCATACCAGGGAAAGGCCTTACGGTGGGCTAGGGCTTCAAAAGTGGAGCATACTCTACACTGTAGATGAAGCGGACTTCAGCCTCCTACATACTTCGTAAAGCAGGCGCGACGGGCACCCAGCGGCCTCGTGTCCACCATTACCCTTTCTGTCCCTCCGAGCGTGTCTTCAACGGTAGCGTAGCGACGCGCGCGGGCGCCATTGTCACAAGCCGGAGGCGGCCCAGAATAGCCCTTGGTGGAGGAGAAATGCGTTCTTCGCTGTGTTTCTTTGTTGCGAGGCCAAGTGGTGGACGCGATTACCCGCGCTTGACTTCGCAGCTCCCCTACCACGCATCCCGTGCTTTTAGCTCCCAAACCTCCCAAATCGAAAAGCACGACGCTCCAGGAGACGATGATAAGCAAGGCGCGGGCCCTGTCAGAAATGATAGTGACGATGAGCACTCGACGTACTCAACAGCAGGGTACGAAGGCAAAAGGTCGGACAGGCCAAACCATAATAGCAAAATTACGGCGGCGCATATAGTCAAGCAGCGGCAACGAAAGGTGTGTCAGATAAGTAGCGGAGCCACATTGGAAGAGGCCATTAAAATTTTAGCATCCAACAATGCCAACACTTCAATGGTATACAATGAACGAACCCCGGGAGGCGCAAAGGAGGTGGTGGGGATCTTCACGGCGCAGGACGTGATTAAGACACTGAGCAAGCAGGCGGACAAAGCAGAAGCGCTCCAGTCGCTGGTCAAAAATGCCATGACGCCCATGTCGCGAGTTATCTATTGCTCGCCCGATGACACGCTGGAGAAGGTCCAGTACATCATGGTGGAGTTGCAGATCAGGACGCTGCCCGTGGTGAAGGACGGGGTCATCTACGGGATCATCACCCTGGGGGACGTCATCAATCATCACTACTCCTCCGAGGAGATCGGGGGCAAGAAGGCCTTTATCAAGGGCGTGGCGGGTCGGCTGGGTTTGCCGAGCGGCACGCAGGTGGCCTCGCACGTGGTCAAGGAGGGCGTCAAGAAGAGCATTAAGTGGAAGGTGGGCGTGGCGGCTCTGCCCCACCCCTTCAAGCGTCGGGATGGCGTGGCTGCGAGCCTCCGTCTCCATGGCCCCAAAGACTACGCCACGGACCTAGATCTATCGGAGGACGCCTCCTTCGTGCTGAACTTGCCCTGGCCCCACGAGCACGGGGACGAGGCGACCTACGTGGGCATCGCGGACGGAGTGGGGTCCTGGCGGGAGCATGGGGTGGATCCGCGCGAGTATTCGCACCGACTCATGCAGCTCTGCGAGCAGTTCATCCGCTCCATGGCTCCCAAGGCGCCCAACCTGGTAACGCCGATGGTGCGGCCCCTGGACGTGCTCTCGAGTGCCTGGGAGACCATCACCAAGGAGAAGGTGGTGGGCTCGAGCACGGCCTGTATCGCGACGCTCGACATGGAGCTGAACCAGCTCTCCTTCTGCAACGTGGGGGACAGCGGGATTATCATTATGCGGCACATTGACTCGGACGTAGCGGGCTACATGCGCGATAAGACGACTCCGCGGCCCCTGCGCACCAACGACTTCCGTATCGCCTTTGTCTCGCGGCAGCAGCTCCGCTCCTTCAACCTTCCGTACCAAATGGGTTACACTAACACGCAGCCCGAAAATTGCTTCGACACGCCCTCGGACGCGGACAATTCCTCCATTCCCATCATGAGGGGTGACGTCATCATAATGGGCACGGATGGTCTCTTCGACAATGTGGAGCTCGATGAGATCTGTTCTATCGCCCTCGCTTGGGAGCAGAAGTGGTTTGGGAGTGGCGCCCACTCCAGTGGCCTTCGCGCCTCTGACTTTCCTGAAGAGAGCGTCCAAGAGCTGGCCATGACACTGTGCCGGCGCGCGCGGGAGCTGAGCCTGGACCAAAAACGAGACTCCCCCTTCGCGATCTTGGCCAAGGAGAACGACATCATGTGGGGAGGGGGCATGCCCGATGACTGTACCATCTTTGCCATGCGGGTGGTCAAGACAACTTAAAGGCACATGCGGGGTATGAGTAAGGACAGGGAAAGCGACATGGCTTGTCAAGGATTCACTGCGCATGCGCTTCATGCCTCTGAGATCAGTAGCCACTAGTATGGCTCTGGTAAATGTATGGGTGCACTTGCGTGTCTGCAGCTTTTAACAGGCTCACAATAGGGACACGTGACATGTACTGGCGATTCAGATCGGGGAGAGTCAAAAATAACTAAAACATTGTAAGGATTACAGTGGAATGGTCAAATTGTGGGCTAAAAGAAGAAATGGAAACATGCTGTCTCACGGTACGGAGTACTCAGTTCCGTCGCTGGATTTCATCACTGTTTCTCATCGCTACACAAGCTGTCGTCATGTAGTTGGTCAGAGGTCCTGGGTTCCTCTTCGTCTCGAGGTGCTTCTTTACATCACGTGTACTTCCTCGGTCATACCAACGCCTTATTGCTCATATCTTCACGTTACAGAGCCCTTTAAGCCTGCAACCTGGCCCCCCGCGGTCGACTGTACATAGTCGCATGTTGTCACCATAATGAGCTAAATCCAATCCCCCTTCTCCAGTTTCCGAGGCAAGTAGTCCTCCGTGATGTATTGGAAACCAAAGGCGGACAAGGCCTGTATCTCAGCCTTTTTCTTCATCTTCAGCATCAGCTGCAACTCCTTGACCCATTCTGGGTTCTTCTGGATGAAATCCTCCTGAAGGAGCTGGCGTCCTGTGCGCATATCGTGATCCGTCATATCCAGACGGCACTGGGGCGGGATCCCGTACTTGTCCAGGTCGGACGGCCGCACTCCCAGCCACTTGATGTCCGACGTCGTGAGCGAGGCCGAATCGTAGGACATATTTTTGGAGCCTGTCATGTAGACGGAGAGGATCTTCAGGCCGTAGGGATCGGAGTCGACCAAACCCAGGACCGGAATATGCAGCTCTGTCTTGAGCTTCTTCAGGAAGAGTCTGGTGGCCACGTCGGGCTGGCCCTTGGCCGTGATGACGATGCAGGGGTACTTGTTGTAGAAGCGGTCCTCTGCCAGGCGCATGTAGGCCGCCTCTTTCTCGACGAGGAGGATGAACTTGGCGTCGCTCTGGATGCACGCGATCTTGTCAACGTAGGGCGGGATGGCCTTGCCCCCCACCCCCATGCGCGTGCAGTCGATGAAGTCGCCATCCTCCTCGAACTGGACGCGGCCCACGACCAGGCCCTTCTCCGAGGCGACCACGTTCAGGCAGGAGCGCGTGCACCCGAGCATGCATGCCACGTCGTCGAGCACCACGTCGGAATCCTTCTGGTCCCGGAACAGCTTCACGTCCGTGTAAAACATGTCCCGCTTGGTGATGTGGATCCCCTTGCTCAGCACTTCGTGCACCAGCTGCATTATCCGCGTCGTGATGGCCGTCTTTCTGACCTCTCGCGGGTTCAAGAAGGCCCGGGTGGCGACTTTGTCGGACAAGACGATGCGGTCCAGCTCGGCAATGTAGAGCTGGTTCGTGGCCGACCGGGTCGGTACCTGGTACGAGAAGCCCTCTCCGCGCAGAATCATGCCTGCCGCCGCGAGTATTGTCTTTTCGATTTCGAAGAGCACTCCCTCTGGCGCCATATCCGACACCTCTCGCACCGTGGTAATTCCCAGGTCTGCCAGCGTCGGGTTGGGGGCGTCGTCCCGCCGGGACCGCAGCATTAATTGACGCACCTCCTCCAAGACCTTGTCCACCTTGCTATTTCCAACACCGGTGACATTTAAGCCCTTGGTCTTGCGTTGATTCTTTCCGGTCATCCTCCTCGTGCTGCCTCCTCGGCTTTTACCTTCTGGTTCGTCGTCGTCATCTTCCTCCTCATCCTCATCGTACACTTCTTTTGCCTCGTCTTCCTCCTTCCCTTCCTCTTCATCATCTTCCTCTCTTTCCAACTTTCTCCGTTTTCGGCCTGCTAGGGTACCAGGAGATGTGGTACCTGTTCTGGCTGCAGCAGCTTTTCGGGGGACCGTCCCGTGCCCTCCTCCTCTCTTCCCCTCTTTTTTTCCAAGACTGCGTGGTTGGCTCGGGCTCTTCTTCTTCGACGCCGAGGACGTCAGTGTAGCAGCGGCATGACTCCTTGCAATGGATTGCTCGGGCGCAGCTTTGGTAATCTTCTTCCCTTTCCTTGTAGTGGCCTCCCAAGGGGAAAAATCACTGTCTTCATCTTCCTCATCGGACGATGATACCTCCTCCTCCTCCTCCTCTTCAGATGAGGTGTCATCCTTGACGCTCCTGCGCCGCACCATAATTACACCAGGCACAGGCTCTTGTCCCAAACGCTGTGCCTGAGAGCGGGTGTCGGAGTGTAAGTGTGGGAGGGCAGTCGAGACGGCGAGGACCAGGCGAGCGGGGCTCGAGCCCTCATCTTGGCCCCCCAGGCTCAAGCAACGGGTTTGGACAGGCAGGAGTCGCGCGGACACTGGCTTTACGCAGGGGCGTGCGGAGAGCATCGCGGCCCCCGCGCTTTCGACATGTCATCCTCCCATGACGTGATAGGAAGGATGGTGGGGACGGGAAATGAGTCATGGGGCCTTTCCTGTGTGGCTTGGATATCTTGACTCAGTCCGTCCACTAGATGCACTTGGGGATCCGGCGCTGATGTCAATTAGAGCTGTAGAGCCGCGCCGGAATTGCGTACATCTTTCTAAGCCCTTTTTTAATGCAGAGCGTGAATAAGTGTGGTGTCGATGACCTGATCGGATGTCATATGTGCTCTTCCAACTACAAAATCGTCACTCCACCTCAAGTGCAACAGACTGCTCCAACACGACTCACCTTCCACGTTGATAATTTCACCGCGCAGGTTTCGCAGTAATTAAAAAAAAGAAGATATGGCACGGCTACTTTTCGCAACATCCTCGGTTCTGCTGCTTCAGGCAGCCCTGGGCTTTATGCCTGCAAGCAAGTTGGCTCCAGCACCACGCACTGCAGCTCGCACTTCCGTCCCGAGCCGCTCTGGCCTCCGAATGGCTGCCACGGCAGAGGAGTACAAAGCTTGCTATGTGGACTTACTCGAGACCGTGGATAAGGCTAACTGCGCTCCTATAGTGGTACGCCTGGCCTGGCACGACGCGGGTACCTTCAACAAGGCCAACGCAGACAAGCCCTTCCCCGACCGCGGGGGCGCTAACGGGTCCATCCGATTTGATCCCGAGCTCGCGCACGGGGCCAACGCCGGCCTGGGCCTCGCCCTTAAGCTCCTGGAGCCGGTCAAGAAGAGGCACCCTAACGTGGGCTGGGCGGACCTGATGCAGGCAGCATCCGCAGCAGGCATCGAGGCCACTGGCGGCCCGCGCATCCCCATGCGTTACGGCCGGAAAGACGCTGCGGGCCCCGAGGACTGCCCCAAAGAGGGCAACTTGCCCGGTGCCAACATCCCGGGTCAACAAACGGGCCCCTTCCCGGACGGTACCCCCACCCCCGCCGACCACCTGCGCAAGGTCTTCCACCGGATGGGCCTCTCGGACCAGGACATCGTGGCGCTGTCGGGGGCACACACGCTGGGGCGGGCCTACAAGGACCGCTCGGGCCTGGGAAAGGAGTCGACCAAGTTCACGGAGGGGGACGCGGCGCCTCGCGGGGACGGCGCCAAGGGCTACGGGCGAAAGGGCGGGCAACCCTGGACAGAGAAATGGCTGAAATTCGACAACTCCTACTTCGCGACCATGTACGACCCGAACGCGGACCCGGAGCTCCTCAAATTGGACACTGACCTGTGCATTTTCGGCGACGAGGGATTCCGCCCCCACTCCATGAAGTACAAGGACGACCAGGACGCTTTTTTCAAGGACTACTGCGTCTCCCACGCCAAGCTCTCCGAGCTGGGGGTGGAGTGGGAGGTCCCTGGGGGCGTGACTTTCTAGAGAGGACGCTCGTGTCTGGGGCTTCGGAGTGCGGAAGAGTGGCTCCGCCATGACCTTGGAGGCAAGTAGAGTGGCAGGGAAAAAGATGCGGCATCGTTGTTCAAAGACGGGCGCGAGGCTGCTTAGGACTGACTGACTGAGAGGGGAGGACAGGACCACACTCGCATGATTTTTATTGAGATGCTGATTGATAGGAGCCATGAAAGAGAGACAAAAGAGTCCGGGAGAAATGGCCCGAGGCTTCTGGAGCCCGGCCCTGGGAGAGTAATGACGGAACAAAAAATCATTTCAGGCTCCTACGCCGACGAGACGAGTACGTTTTGTTTTTCTTTCCTGACGCCACGCCCATCCCCTTTCAGCCGCCGTCGCCCGGCCGCTCTAGAGCATTAGGCTTAGATAGTAAGCGTGGACGAAGCCCCCCACCACCGTGACCAAGTTGACCAAGGAGGATGCGCCGTGGAGGGCCCCGAAGCGCTTGGCGAGCTCCTTGTACTCGGTCTCCTCCCGCCTGTTCTGCTTCTCCAGAGCGTACCGCTGGAACATGACCTTAGTCGAAGCCGGCTCCAAGAAGAGTGAGTTGATGAGGGCGGCGGCCAGGGAGGCTGCGAGCCAGCGCATGGCCTTGGCGGGCAGGCCCAGGGTCTTGCCGGTCAGGAGCTGCAGAGCCAAAGCCAAAGCGGACCAGGCGAAATAGATGGGGAAGAGCTGGATAGCAGGGAGAAGAAAGCCGTGAGTGAGGCGGTCATTCTCGCGTGATGCTGCTGTGGGCGACATCACGCAATAGTTGTAATTTGTGCCTCGCAGGCAGCGCCTTACTCGCCCAGACAGGGACAGAGAGAGGACAACCAATGTTCGCATCCCGACACTTTCCCGCTCACCTTGCTCTGAAGTCTCCCAAACGTCTGTCGGGGCAAGTGCTTGATCATAACCAACCCCAGGACGAAAGTGGTGTACATGACACTCCCGAAATTGGCGCCGAACATGAGAAGGTGAATGTACGTGGCTGCCGACTTGGGAAGGGCCATGCCGGAGTTCTTCATTGCGATGGAGATACCTGCAAGCACCGCCAGGATTCGCACGCTCAATTTATTGTGGAAGGCGGGCTCAATCCACGGTTGGACTCCAGCGCTGTCCCCCTCTGCTCCCTTGGCGTCGGAGGCGCGTAAGACCTGCGACACGACGCCAGCACCCTGCACCAGGTTGCTGGATGGAGGAACTGGCCACCGCTTTAATGTTGAGGACGAGGATGTCCGGGCTAGGCGTGCACCAATGGGTATTTTGAAGGCTTCGTGCAGGGGCAGCAACAAAGCTGCCGTGCTGACGAGAAGGAGGACAGAGCAAGGTTTCTTCATGGTAATGTGCTACGGAGGGGTACAACACAGGTGAGAGAAAGATAGTTAGAGGGCGAGCGACGATGACAATCTTATTTCTCTTGACCACAGAACAGTACGAATGAACGTCGATATGCTGTGAGACCCAACTGAGTCAAGCGCAATGCGGCCAGGCGAGTAAGAGATGACGTTGATATCGCCGCCTGAGCGACTGGAACCGGGCCCCGGCCACAGGCTCTTTCGCATGTGGCATCTTTCAGCACAGCCTTTCCTCAAGCGGACGCGCAAATTTCTTCTTTTCCTTTCTTGTCTGTCCACAAATGGCGCTCCTGGGACGCACAGCACCGTCGCTTGAAGATCTGGCCACGCTTGCCACTTACCTGTCCAACGAGGTGCGAAACAAGTTTCACGCCAGAATATATGGTATGATCACATTTCTTGTCAAATGCTCAGGGGATGCCCAACTACGAGCGGCGCTGGGGCTCGCAGGAAGGAGCAATGCCGGGGATAGCAAGTGGGGGTGAGGCTATAAGGAGAAGCCATTCCAAGCACTTGAATTGGTGAGCGCGGAGAAGTTGAGCCATACGCAATCCCGGCCACAGGCAAGGACGGTGATGAGCTGGTACAAGGACTGGACTACATTTCGGACCTTGAAACGGCAGCGCACGTAAAAAGGGGCATTGGGAACAGTCGTAGATAGCTTCGACGGAACATCTTTGCACCCGGCGGCACTGGCAGGGTCCGGTGGCGTGGTTCAAGCATTGCTTGACATGGGCGGGAGCCAACGTAAGAAAAACCGATGAATCTCTGCACTCGAGTAGCAATATGGCTGTCATTCTCGCCGGGGATGCTGCCCATTGAGTGCTGCATAGGAAGAAAGACGTAAGATGTGACGTTGCGTTGCGGACCAAGATGATGGTCTCTCAGTGCAGGCCCTCCCCGCACGACCGCGGCATAGACTTTGCGTCAACGAGCGTGATGAGAAGTGGAATATCCCTTTTTAAGAAGCATGTCGCATGAGAGTGCTTGACGCGGTAAAGATATGCGGTCATGAGAGCTTCAAAGAAGGGCCCACCAAAGAGGGACTCTGCCTACTCCGCGTCGTATGCTCTTCTCCTGACTATCCTCTTCGGGCCTGGGGAGGCAGCGGAAGTTACAAAACGGCGCAGACATAAAGAATATAGGGTGTGCACGCGCTTGGATCCGTTTTGTCGGCCACAAGCACGGTCTGCTTGGAAGGCGTCGCTTACGTCGACGGGAAGTCGAGGGTACACAAAGCTCGGATACTGTGTTAGCAAAGAGTGTCACAAGGTAGCAGGATGGCGTCTGTTGCAGAAGTCGAACTTGGCAAGTCAGTATGGCATTTTGTAAGAGAATGCATGACAAAATGGAGCCAGCTAGCTTTGATACTCTCTCCTCGTGGTACTTGCTGCTATACAGAACACGTTTTGGTCATCAATTTGAACTGATGCTTCTCAAGATTCAGCAGAAATATGATACACACTTTCGTGCAACCCTTCGCTCTCCTCGCCCTCCTCGTCAATTGTGGGGTTATTTGACATGAGAGAGACACCCTAAGTTTTCACCAAAATTACTTTCTCCTGAGGCAAGATTCGCCTGTCAGCCCATTGTCTGATTGCTTTTTCCCAAGTACTCCGTGCTCAACGCAACCGGAAATCCTGGCTAACGTGGGCCTTGCAGTGCCTCCCCTCGAAGTTGAGGTCGATGTGAATGTCCAGATCGCGCGGGTTGCGGTCATTAGGCGCCGAGCTGATGGTGCCTGTGACGGCCTCCCCCGCACAGACTGTCAGAGTCTCCTGCAGGTAGAATACCGTCTGCTTCCAATGCGTGTACTTGGCAAAGGGGCCTGTGGAGAAAGTGAGGGGTTTGTGCAGCTGCGTGAATGCGCAGTCGAAGTAGGCGACCAGCGCATGGACATAGTCGTTCCTGCGGGCGGGCAAAGAGAAGTTGGCAGAGAAAGTAAGATCTGCCTTGCTGCAAGTCAGAAGGTCCAGCTCCAGTACCACCGATTGGTGGGTGACCACGCTCTTGGCCTCCACCACGTCCACCAAGGGCTCCAGAATGGCCAGATTCTTGATCGCAGACATGTCAAAGCCGTAGACGTCATCCCAAAAATCGATCTTCTCCTGTTTGTACTCCTCGTCCTCGATAGCGCACACGTGCAAGGTCGCCTTGTCGGGCAGGATTAGGCCTCCCGCGACGAGCCATTTGTCCCTCGCATACAGGACTGTGTCAAGCATGGACTCGTAGAGCAGGAAGTAGCCCATCCACTCTGAGATGATGATGTCCACCTTCTCCACAGGCAGATCGATCTCCTCTATCTTGCCGCGGATGAGCGTAATGCGATCTTCTAATCCGTTCGCTACAACAATCTGCTTTGCTTGCTCAAGTATTGTTGAGCAGTCCACGCCAATTACCTTAGCTGCGCCGGCCTTAGCAGCGAACATGGAGAGTATCCCAGTGCCACACCCTACGTCCAAAACCACCTTGCCTTCAAACAAATGCCTGTTTCGCATGATGGCGTTCATGTAGCTCCGCGTGCGCACTTCGTCTTTCAGCATTTCTTCATGGATACCGAAATGCGAATATGAGTCAAAGTAATAGTCTGCGCTCGTCATGCTTACTGCACTCATTTTTCCGTCTTCACTATGGCTGGTTGAGGGGGGGGTCGTAGATTCTTTCGTGGGCACTTCGCCATTCGCAAGGGAACCAGCGTTTACTGCGGCTGCAAGATGGCCAACCTCAATAAGTGATACTGATGAACGCGTCATATTCCCTTAGACAGATTGTCTCCGCCAACCACTGCCGGGGTAAGGGAGGTGTGGTGGGGACGGGAGGTTTGAATGCACATAGGTGCGGAAAAATAGACAGGGGTCTCAGGGGCATTAGGGCGCTTGATTTACATAGCACAAGCAGACAAACAAGCAGTCAGTGGCCTTCTCTTTTTGAAATTCTTGCTCCGGCATCGATAACCACGAAGGAAAAGGAAACGATACCTCATCCTTTCCGAGTTGTTTTTTATATTATTTCTCTACCCGTCAACTGCAACAACGACGCAGATAGACATATAATGTAGGGGATGAATAGACATGCGACCCACTTGCTTGGTATTCTTATCAAGAGTGGGAACGGGCATACTGCCCCAAGACGCACGTGTGGGTAAGTGAGGTCATTTAGTCACGGGTATAGAAGGTGAGGTCTTTTCCATCACAACCTCGCCGCTTCTCGATGGCTAGGAGGAGGCCAGCCACGCCCGTCGCCCCCGCGGCCGCTATGCGCTCAACAGAGAAGTAGTTTTCATCATTGAAACGTTAACGATAACAGTGTGTTGTAGATCGTTATAGAGATCTTTCAATGGTGGGATGTAATATTTGTGGGCTGGTGGAGAACGAAAGCTATTTCTCGGCGCAACGAGCGAAGGGAGGAGAGTGATAGAGCGGGCACCACGAGATGTCTGTGCAGTGTGCCTACCCTGCCCGATAGACAGGGGCTTCATACTACATTGTGAATATTTTTTCTTCATAAAAAGTTTCATCTCTAAGTATGTGCTCGGTTCGGTCGATCCTGCCCTCCATTGTCTCACCACTTCCCTGCTTCTTTCCTTAATCTGCTCAATCGTTTGCCCTTACTTTTCTCAGTAGGAAGAATGGTCTGCATTCCCAAGGAGCGCAAGACCTTTTGCAAGGGCAAGAAATGTAAGAAGCATACCGTACATAAGGTCACGCAGTACAAGGCTGGCAAGGCTTCCAATTATGCACAGGTGCGTGTTTAAGTTAACATCGGACACGGAGGGAAAAGGAACGCGAAGTTCGTACTGATCATTTAGCGGATGATTATCGAGCATTGTGCCATCTTCCAGCGACACTGTGAAAACCCATTTATTTTGGCAAGCTGCATTTCAACGTGGCACGGCTATGAGAAGGGTAGGGGCGCCCATCCTGTCGGAGTGTGGTGAATGAAGCTGGGAAGCTGTCACAGTTAAGGGGGCCCGTCCTGTAGAAACTTGTTTGTGAGACATGAAGTGATCGATTCATTTGTCTTCTTTGAGTTGTTAATGAAAAGAGAGAAAGTTAGTGCCGAGGCACGTGCGGAGGGATGTTAAAGGAAGCATCTCGACACGTCGCAGTCACCACGCTTAGGCGATGGCTTGTTTGAACGACCGTCAGGCAGTGTTTGAGAAGTGTTGGGGCTATCCGCGTCTCAACGTTACTTTTATCCCGGTCTCTTTCCAATGAAACATGGCTTCCAGGGCAAACGGCGCTACGACCGAAAGCAACAAGGGTACGGCGGTCAGACGAAGCCCATCCTGCACAAGAAGGCCAAGACCACGAAGAAGGTGACCTTGCGCCTCGAATGCAAGGAGTGCAAGACAAAGAAGCAGTTGGTCATCAAGCGCACCAAACACTTTGAGTTGGGCGAGAAGAAGAAGGCGACGGGACACCAGTACTAATGAGAAACCTGGCGGGCAAGCCTTGGAGACCGTTTACGGTGTAAAGCAAGCAGAAAAGAAAAGGGTAAATCAGGACTCCGCGCTCACTTCCATCGATGGAGGGAATTTGTGGAGTGTTTGTCAAAGCTGGGGCGAAATGTAGACCTACGCATCATGACGGCTATTTAGCAAGCTGTGCTATTGGTACGCTAGAGGCTATTTTCCCTTTCTTTTTCCTTCATGCTTTCAAAAGAAATAACACGGTTACCTCTTACGAACTTCTGTGCTCGATTTTTTCCTTTGACTCATATTTTCGCAAATCCCTTAGCACTCTTCTTGCTTCCCTACCTCTCAATTTGTTATGCCTTTTTGAAAGCACTTTTTCCGAGGAATATCGATACTCCCTGTACGGTGAATTGAATGAGTAAGAAAGCTGGAGATTTCGATGAATGACTAAACTGCATCGGACAGAAAATCCACCATGTATACTTTGAGCAGCATACTCGACTCGCTTCAATTTCTCGCGAACAAAAACGGTCCGGTGATCCGTGCATCTCGTAGATTGTCTGCCATTATGATTCTTGACAGCCTTCAGATGGGCCACACTTTCTGGAGCATTCGAGCCGCTATTCCAACACCAACGAAACCCAAACAACTCTGACGGGAAACGGACGTGTCTTCGTGTATTTAGAATGCGAGTGGCGATGAAAAACAAGTTTTCCGTACAGCTTTCCGCAAACATGCTAGAAAACAGGACCCGGCTGTAAAACAAAAATGTAGGTGGCGCTTGGAAGAATCAAATCTTCCCACGTGAGGGCTTGAACCTCAGACCGCGGCGTTATTAGCACCGTGCTCTACCAACTGAGCTACGCGGGACTGCAACCGATTACGTAGAAGAAATTATAATATTATCAATGTTCACATCGCATCTACATGTCTCAGGCTCTGCTGCCTCAACGAATCGGCCTCCAACGCCCCGTATAGCTTTCGAGCTTGCTCGAGCGTCGCAGTACGTGAGGGGACGTTCGGAGGCCGCACAGCCTGCATTGATGAAGCGGCGGTCCGAGCCACCCACTGGCTGAGTTTTAAGCCTCCCTGAATCATTCAATGGGTTCAGGACTGACGAGTGTTGTCATGTCGTACGACGGGCCGGATTGGCGATCAATAAAAACTTCAGGCGTGGCGTAGATCCACTCCGTCTTCTTGAGTTGGGCAGACCAAAACCACTTTTTGAATGTCGCATTCCCCAGCGCGGCGCCCATGTGACTGTGTACGAGCATCCTCTTGGGTCGTGTCACGTTCGCACGCGTCCATCCCTCTCGACTGACGCTACAGGTGGCGCTTACGATTTGTCTTGCCACTCTACACGTTCCAGCCTACGGTGACATCTCAAACGCATCGCCACGATGCATAACACCATTTGTACTTGTGAGCGTGCAATTATGTTGCCACTTCGATTTTCGACACACATTGTGGGGCCACTCCCGTTCGACCTCCTCACCCCCCAAAGCACTGGAAAGAGCATCTACTTCGTACCGAACAACTGGACTACCAGTCCACAAAGTGTTTACCAATTTGATACCTGATTTCTTTTTCGGTATGCTGATCTGTCTGCTCTTACCTACATGATAGAGGCAATGCATCCGCTTGCGGAATCTTCACATGCCTCGCCGTCCGCGGCAGCACCACCTCCAAGGAACACTCACCGCATCGCACTCCTCCTGCTCACCTTCCTTTCTTTCATCTGTTCAAGCACCTCCTTCTTCACTGCCTTCCCGGCATCTTTCACGAGGCCGTCCCCCTGGTCGGTCACTCGGCGCCATGCCGCCCCATTGTTCCGGGGAGTCCTTACCATGGGCCTCCTGGACGGCCTGAAGAAAGCCATGACCAGCGCGGGCGTGGCTTCCGGTGCGATCGATACCTCTATGAATGGTCCACCAGAGATGGAGAACGCCGCATTGATCAAGCAGTACGAGGAGCGGGTAGTGCGCATCAACGCCATGGAAGACGCCTTCGAAAAGCTGAGCGACGAAGAGCTCCGCGCCAAAACAACTGAGTTCCAGCGCCTCATCCGCGAGGGGAAGGAGGATGTGACGGGGCCGCTGCTTGAAGAGGCGTTTGCGGTGGTGCGAGAGGCTGCCTGGCGTGTGCTGCAGCTGCGGCATTACGACGTCCAGCTCATGGGGGGCATGGCTCTCAACGAGGGCCGGCTGGCGGAGATGGCAACAGGTGAAGGCAAAACGCTCGTGGCTACTCTGCCGGCTTACTTGAACGGGTTGACGGGAAACGGGGCCTTTTTGGTCACAGCAAACGATTACCTGGCACGGCGCGACGCGGAGCTGATGGGCCAAGTCCACCGCTTCCTGGGCCTCTCGGTGGGGCTCATCCAGACCGGGATGACCTACCCGGAGCGCCGGGAGGCCTATGCCTGCGATGTGACCTACGTGACGAACGTGGAGCTGGGCTTCGACTACCTGCGGGACAATCTGGCATTGACCGAGGACGAGACGGTGCTGCGGGCCCGGCCCCTGGAGAGGGCTTTCTGTCTGGTGGACGAGGCCGACTCCATCCTCATCGATGAGGCGCGTACCCCCCTCATCATCAGCAAGCAGATCAACGCCCCCCAGCCCAAGTATGGGGCGGCCAAGAAGCTGGTGGACTTCTTGAAGCCGGGCGTGCATTACGAGGTGGACGAGAAAGCGCAGAACGTGGTCCTTACCGACCAGGGCGTGAAGGACTGCGAGAAGGTGCTGGGCAAGAGCCTCTTCGACCTCCAGGACCCCTGGATGAGCTTCGTGACCAACGGGCTTAAGGCCAAGGAGCTCCTGACTCGGGACAAGGACTACATCGTCCGCGGGCAGGACATCGCCATTGTGGACCGATTCTCGGGCCGGGTCTTGGAGGGGCGCAAGTACTCTGACGGGCTGCAGCAGAGCATCCAGATCAAGGAGGGCTTGCCGTGCTCGAGCCAGAGCCAAGTCATCGCAACAATTACGTACCAAAGTCTTTTTCGGCTCTTCTACAAGCTGGCGGGGATGACGGGCACGGCACTGACGGATTACAAGGACTTCGTCACCACGTACAATCTGCCCGTGGTCGCCATCCCTACCGCTCTGCCCAATGCACGCAAAGACTACCCTGACGCCATCTTCCGCTCGAAGGAGGGTAAGCTTCGCGCGCTTTTGCGTGAGACCCGGCGCGCGCACAAGACAGGGCAGCCCATTCTGATTGGCACCACCTCGGTGGAGACCTCGGAGCTGATCGCTGACGCCCTGCAGGAGCTGAACATCTCCTGCAAGGTCTTGAACGCGCGGCCCGAGAACATCGAGAAAGAGTCCCAGATTGTCGCTCAAGCGGGGCGGCTGGGTGCGGTGACTGTGGCCACCAACATGGCGGGTCGGGGCACAGACATCCTCTTGGGCGGGAACCCGGCCCTGATGGCGAGGATCAAGCTTAAGCTCGAGCTGGCGCGCGGGGTGCTGGGGTCGCAAGCGGGGGCGGAGGCAATGGACGACTTTTTCCCCGTAGAACTGAGCCCCGCTGCAGACCAGTTGATCCAGGCAGCCGTAGCCCTGGCCAAGGAGATCGGAGCGGAGGGCATGAGCCTCTTTAAGATCGAGGAGATTGTTGCAGTGGCAGCGGAGAACTCGCCCGTGACGAACCCCGTTTTGTTGGCCCTTCGGGACGCCTACGACGAAGTAAAGCGTCAGTATCAAGACGTGCTGGCTGACGAGAAGGTTCAGGTCAAGAGACTGGGGGGGCTCTATGTGCTGGGCACCGAAAGGCACGAATCCCGTCGCATAGACAATCAGCTCCGAGGTCGGGCGGGCCGACAGGGGGACTCGGGGGCGACGAGGTTTTTCCTGTCCTTGGAGGACGACGTGTTTCGGATCTTTGGCGGCGACAAAATCCAAAGCGTCATGGACACCTTCCGGGTCGGCGATGACCTGCCCATCGAGAGCCCGACGGTTAGTGAGGCCCTGGACAAGGTGCAGCAGCAAGTGGAGTCTTACTACTTTGATATCCGTCAGAAGCTCCTGGCCTTCGACAATGTAATCAGCAAGCAGCGTCAGGAGTTGTACGAAATTCGCGCGGCCATCGTGGCCCATGACGCGGCGCAACTGCACACGATGATGCGGAACTTCGCCAGGCAGACAACGGAGGACATCGTGGACGCCAACTTCGAGACGGAGAAACGGAGCAAGATTGTGGAGAAGGTCCGTCAATTTTTCCCCACGTTGGGACCCGTGGATGAGAAAGAGATAATGAAGATGACGCGGCAGCAGACGTCGGCTTGCATGCATGAGGCGGTAGATAAAACATTGGAGAGAAAGAAAGCGGACTTGGCCACGCACAAGGCTGAACTTTACGCTGAAACGGTTCGATACTTGACGTTGCTTCAGATCGACAATTTGTGGGCACAGCAGCTGGAGGCTCTGGAGCAACTCAAGGAGATATCGGTCTTGCAGCGCTTTAAGGGCGCGGACCCTATGCTTGAATATGAGAAACGCACAAGCGCTTTTTTCCGGGATTTGATCGGCAATGTCCGTCGCAATACGGTGTATTCACTTTTTCAATACCAGCCGAAGGGGACGGCATCAGGTGGTGGCGAGACGGTGGCGAAGTAAAATTTACGAGACTTCTCTTGTGACCGGCTTTATTCGTTTAAGAGTATAAAAGGAAAAAAACATAAAACTCATTCAAACCACTTCCAATTGGAACAGTACGCATGCAAGAAAGCTTTTAAATTGTAGTTGATTTATGAGCAATCCATAATGAAGAGCATTCGCCATTATGGGCATACCGTAGGGCAAGGCCGGGCGGCGTCATATCAGTAGCCCGGCATTTTGAGGTCGGCCCCCGTCGCACTGCTAGAAGTTGGCACGGATACTAGACCATAAAGCCCGACTTCGCTTTTTAATTGGAAATACCACGCAGGTGGACGGAACGCACGGCTTTCATTAAGCACGTCCGCGTGGTCTAGGGGAATCTCTCGTGTTGTGTGCCCCCTAAGCGGAGGTAATGTGGCAATGGGGAGATCGACAGTTTCCCAGTCCGTCCGCTGGAACGCGTACGTTCCATAATGCCCGCCTCCCTTTCAGGACGGCAAATTGTTGTGAAGACCCGCAAAGGCATTGATGCTGGTGTATGACGTGATACTCTGTCGTGCTTTCTCGACTCCACACGCCTAGTGGACTCCACTTTCTACGGCATTGCCACAATATTATTATCTCATCGTATCAGCATCCGTTGAAATATATGCAGCCTTACTTCGACCGAACTCCACAAATAACAAAACATCAACAGGCATAATGGCATGCTTAACTTACACAGGACAAAGAAAGAGGCTTTTGACTAGAAAATTAAGATAGTAATCCGACTGGACATGGAGGAGAAGGTCGAAGATTCGTCCACAGGGGATAAGGATAAGGGCAGCGTTGCAGATCTGGAGTTCGGCAGCAACTCTGTAGATAGCATGGGCAGCGACTGTAGTAATTGTGTGAGCACACCTCGAAGGCAGCCGATGCATTCAACCATGGGAAAGAATTGCGAAAACTCAAGTCGGGGGCGTGGCGATGGAAACGCCTTTAAAAATGAGAGCGAGCTCCCCTCACTGTTGACGGCCGCAGGTCGTGGCTTGAGTAACAACCAGACCGGTGGTAATAGAGGGAATAGGAAATGCTATGGGAATGAGACAGTGAACAGTAACGGGTCCGTTCACGCCGGCGCCAGCAGTAACAGCAATGGAAAAGCTGAGTGTACAGACAACGGCAGCAAGGACAGTGGGGATGGGACGCTCTCTGTGCATCCCAAGCCTAAGTTGCAGGGCATATTGAAAAAAGAGGGGCTAACCGGCGGGAATCTTGGAAGGTCAGGTATGGGAAGGCGAAGCTCATCGTTCTATGCGCCGAAAGGCTTGAGTCGAAGCAGCAACTCCCTTAGCACGCGCTTCCATTTGGTCCCTCCTTCAAAGACGGTCCGCTTTCGACTCGAGAGCGATAACGAGAAGCGGCCATGGTTTGCTCTATTGGAAATCATGGACCCGGGCTCGCTTTTCATGGTGCGCTGGAAGAGCCTGTGCATCGTCTTCTTGTCGATCTCCTTCTTTCGATTGCCAGTCATTATGGCGTTTGGGGCCCATGGCCTCCTCATCGACTTTATATGTGACGTCTATTTTTTTATAGACAACGTTTTCGCCCTGCACACGGCCTATTTGAAAAAGGGAGAGCTCATAACCGACCGGCGGCGCATTGCACGGCGATACTTTAGCTGGAAGACCTTCATGAGGGGAGAGCGTTGGTCGTACCTCGTCTTTCTCATGGAATTCGTCCCCTTCTATTCGGCCATCATCATTATGGCCTTCTACACCCTGCCGGACTGGTTTCTTACCCTGTGTGCCGCATCGCGAGCCCGCCGAATGTACGATCTCCTTTCCTACTTCCATGCGCTCGAGTTGCGGCTTGACAGCGACCTGCGCGTGCTGGCCGTCACCAAGTACGGACTTGTCCTCTTTGGGAGCGCGCACTGGTTCGGCTGCGTCTGGTGGGCCGTGGCCCGATTTTCGGGATTTACGGAGAGCTGCTGGGTGTCGCAATTTCTGCGACTGACAGCGAGGCCCGTCTCGGATGAGAGCTTTCGGAGCACGTCCTTCAATTATTTCCTCTCCTTGTATTGGGGCTTTACCGTCCTCACAGGCACTATGGTGCCAGGATATGCGCCAGACAGCAGCCAAGAGACGATTCTGTCGATCGTGTCGATCTTCAGCCAAGTCCTCATTTTCTCCTTCCTGTTCGGTATCCTGCTCCACTACATTGTCAAAAAGGACGCCAATCAGGAGAAGTACAAATCCTTGATAGACAAGGTGGAGCGCTATGCCAAGATGCACGAGCTTCCACGGCGTTTAGAATCCTCCATAAAGCTTTGCTTCACATTTCAGCACCAAAATCGCATTGGCCAAGACGAGGAGATCCTCTCTGCTATTCCCATGACCATGAAAACCAAGATCCTTGCCTACCGCTACCAAATGGTGGCCGCCAACGAGATCTTTGAAGGTTGCCAGGAGCATTTTGTCACTTCTGTTTTGGCCGTCCTTCGCCCCAAGATCCTCATTCCTGGCGTGACAATATTCAACAGGGACGACATGACCCGGGAGGCCGTGTTTTTGGAGGAGGGTGAGGTGGAGGTGCACGCCGAGGACGACGCGGGCGCTTTTCGAATGATCAAACCCTCTGAGGATGTCTTCCCTGTCGTGGGCGCCATTGCATTTTTTCTCGGTATTCCACAACCCTACACGCATAAAGCTAGCATGAAGTCGCACGTTAAGCTCCTGACCTTGTCCAAAGACGACTACGAGGATATCAGAGACCGCTACCCCGAGTCACGAGACCAGCTCATCGGCAATATCACGGCGGCCGTTGGATTGACGCGGGACGGCGACATGGATGACATTAGCGGGGCGGTGGTTCTGGAAATGGAGAGCCCTATGGGCATGCCAACGGATGTGGGCGGAGATAGCAATGCTGCTCCACTGCAAGAGCAGCGGCAACGACGGCAGCAGCAGCAGCAGGATCAGTCACAGTCTCAGGGAGTAACCGCTGCAGATTTAGGCGTGCGAACGGGGGAAACCGAAAAGGTCGCACTTCGACGTAAGGTGGCGTTAGGGCTGCGGAAGAAAATGGATGACGAGCTCGCCACCATGTTCAACGCCGTCGAGGAGGGCGACCTGGAATCCGTCAAGCTGCTGCTTGACAAGGGCTTTAAGGTAAATACGACCGACTACGACCTACGTTCGAGCTTGCATTTTGCTGCCACGAGGGGCGAAGACAAAATCGTAGAACTGCTCACCCAACGGGGGGCTGACGTGCACTCGCGAGATCGGTGGGGCCGGAATGCGCTTCAGGATGCTATCGACAATGGATACACAGTCGTGGCAAGCATGCTGGCGGCCCAGGGCGCTGAACTGAGACTGCGAAATTCAGCAGGTCGGCTGTGTGCGGCGGCGTTTACTGATAATTTGTTCGAGCTCCAGCGTTTGATCGAGAATGGCGTTGATTGCAACGTCGTTGACTACGATGGACGCACAGCACTGCACCTAGGGGCTTGCGAGGGCAATAACAAGGTTGTGGAATATCTACTGCTGCCCATAAATAAATGCAATCCAGGTGTTTTGGATAGATGGGGAATTTCTCCACTTTTTGACGCCATCAAGCACGGAAATTTGTCCGTAGCACGCGTTCTCTACGAGAATGGCGCCCGCCTGTCCAAGGGCAAGGCGGCAACATTTTTGTGTACGGCCGCAGCCAACGGGGACTCTTCATTGCTGCAAATGCTGTTTGAGTGCGGCGTAGAAACGAATATCGGTGATTATGATTATAGATATCCAATCCACTTGGCAGCAGCCGAGGGTGAGGTTATATCTGTTGAGTTTCTTGCATATGCACACGCTGAACTTAGCGTCAAAGATCGGTGGGGTCGCACTCCATTGGATGACGCCATAACCGAAGGGCATCTTTGCTGTGCGAAGATGCTGATGAGCTTTGGTGCTGAGTATACAATTTCCATTGATGCGGCGACTCAAGCGCGTATTGACGCCGTGGACCTAAAGGAAGTGCGGGCGATGGTCAGGGCAGAGCGGACAGTGCAAAATCAGCATAAAAGCGTCGCGAAACAGTTGAGAGAGATGGTCAAGTGGATGGCCGCAGAAACCGAAACTTGGCAGAAGAGTGTTGAGGAGCGTCTCAAACATTTGAAGCGGACAACAGATCGCATGATTTCGGGGGACGAAATCGACGACTTTCACCTGGACACGCAGGATTTCCTCGCGCAATCTGACTTATCCATTCTAGTATCAGAGCGCCCAGAACGTGTCACAATTGAGTCAAACATGAGCTATCCGGATTCATACATGCTGAGCCGCTTCATAAGCGAGGCGTCATCAAGTTCTGACAGTGCAAGGGAATTTACTAGCACGAGTAATGCTGCAAAGAGGGCTATATCTAGTGAAGCGACAAGCAGCGATCGGAAACAAAACCATGGCCTAAAGTCAATGCAGCATTTTTTTCTGAAGTGGAGCCTTATTCACTCTGCGATCAAAAACTGGAAGGAACATCTGATTGTAACGGCTCGGCGCGACATGCACGAACCGCCTGGTATAAATAAGACTGCCCTAGGTACTGCCCTCCGCTCATTAGGAGTTTCTGTCACCGATCACGATCTCGATCGAGCATTCGAAGCGTGCAAAAGTGGTACAGAGGAGGTCGATACTGCTCAAAGGGTGAGCGGTCTTGGAGAGATTGAGGAAATGACATTTTTGGAAGGAAATGCTATGATATCTGCAGACAAGGCGGCAAACGCTCCTGAATCGGTGTCGTGCGAAGACGTAGTAATGGCCATGCCTGTCTGGTCGTTCATCATGCATGCCCCAGCCGCGGGTGGTAGCGATTTATCTCGGCTTCAGGAAGCAGTGCACGTGATTTGCGAAGGCTATCGTTTGCTGACTCGGCATGGAAACGGTAAGCTAGGCCGTGCTGCTTGGATGATTCAAAAGAGAGAAACTGACTTGGGCGAGTTTAGCTCGGTTATCGATCAAGTATTTCTTGATCAGGATGTCATCGACAAGGAATCGTTTTTCTTGACCGTTGCACGTTGGGCTGCGCTTCGTGACGAGGATAATGGCGTCTCAGATGACTACGGGTCAGGTGCATATGAAAAAAGTACAGTTTTAGGCTTGAGCCCCGATGATGACGCCTCATTTCAAAGCCAGGGAGGAAATTTGGACAAGATGCCTTCCGGCGTTGCGAAGTCGGGTACTCTACGGGAGAGCCGCATGCCGTGTGACCTGGGGCATAGCTTGAGCAACTCAAGTTGGCCTGAACTGGCGGCAAACCGTCTGTACTTAGATAGGATTGAGAGCGATTCCAGCCTTCAAGGGCAGATGGGCTCCCTTTCTGCCAATCAACTCCCACATTTATACGTTAAAAAACGCAATTTGTGGACTCGTCTGTGCACTGCCTGGAAGTTATTTTGTATAAAGCGGAAGTTACGTGCTTCTTTAAAAGCCGGCGAGGGTCAGTCCAGGACACAGCTGGCAATGCCAGACTTTGCCCGACATTTCGCCCGACTAGATCTAGAGCGGTGCGACTGGCTTGATCGTAACCGTACCGAGCTTCTGCTTGCTCGAGGCTTCGATGCCGACCTGAGTCGAGGAGAGTGGGGCTTACTTGCCGAGTCCTTGAAAGACAATGTAGTAGGCAAGGTCAGTCTAGCAGCTGTGGAGCGTTTTTGGATGGAGTTAAATGGTGTCTCAGCCAAATTGCAAGTGGCGTCAGCGCTGGACGCCTCACAACGGGGCATCAATTCCTTAAATCCGTCTCAACGCGTCCTCAAGGATAATGCTGCCTTTGATGCCGAGGGCAGTAAGCGCATTCCTGGCGCGATGATTTTGGTAGAGCGCCGATCCTGGAGCGAAGCCCTTTTGTTCGACAGGAAGGGGTGGTTCATCTCGATGTGGGTCGTGGTTATGATAGTGAATGCGCTGTATTATTTTCTGAGCGTACCTTTCATTATCGCCTTCCTGCGAGACGAGATTCTTGGTGAATATGAAAGCTGTCTTTGGGTTGCATATGCTTTTGATTGCCTCCTACTCTGTGACGTCCTGGTCAAGCTCAATACAAGTTTTATAGATACTTCATGCAGTGTTTTAGTCGTCAATCGGCGCCGAATTCGTCATCGCTACTTGACGGGAGGTTTCCTCAGAGATCTTGTCGGGATGCTACCTGTCGATATCCTTGTGCGATTTTTGGGTGGCTCAGGCACGCTTGTGGCGTTCCTGCGTCTGCCTAAACTCATTTTTTGCTACCGCCTCGTCAATTTTTTCAGACGCCGCTCCCTCAATTCTTCATCTCGCTTGGCTGTAGATCTTCAAGCCCTGCTTTTCTCAGCGCTCGGCATGATTCACATTCTAACATGTATTTGGTTCTTTATGACCGAGGGTGATCCGGGCAATTATCAGGCCTTGAGCGGTTATGAAGATTACGGAAATTACACAAATGATCCTTCCGGTGGTGGACCATTCCGGCTCGAATATTACATTTTTTGCTACATGTTGATCACTACGATCATCTCCACTCAAGGCATCTACGACGTTGTGATGGGGCAGGTGCGCGAAATATGGTTCACCATGTTTATACTTCTGCTGAATCTCTCCGCCTGGGCCTATCTAATGGGGACCATTTCCGGCCTGTGCGTGACGGCTGACGAGTCGATCGCACAGTCTCACGAGCTGATGACTGCTGTTTCCCGCTTTATTCAGCACAATCCTATGCCTCCCGGTGTGTCGGAGGAGTTGAAGGGTTATTTTAACATAAATGCCCAGCAAAAAACGCAGTTGTCGCTGACAGAGCAGACACAAATATATCATAGCCTACCACTGTCTCTACAAGTTGAGGCTGCACGGCATATTTCCCGAGACTCTTTATTGTGTGTCGAAATTTTCACGAAGACCAGTGAGTATTTCCTGGACTCTGTTTCTACGCTTTTAGACATGGAACTCTTTGGGGTAGGCGACTATGTGTACAAGGCGGATGACATCTGCCGCTCGCTGTACATCGTTGCTTCAGGTAGCGTGGAAGTAGGAAAGATGAATTCAGAGACTAACGAGTTCGAAGTCGACGAGATCGCTGGGGTCGGCTATGCGCTTGGACAGCTAGAGTTTCTCTTCGATGTGCGATACATGACCTCAGCAAGAGTGTCGGGCGCGGACGATGTGCGGGTTTTTAGGTTGGGTAAGGAGGACTTCACACGTGTCATCAAATTGTATCCCATGGATGAGGACATTTTGTACGAAAATCTCTCACGCTTGGCGGACGATAAGATGGAAACCAGTTCGAGGGCACCAAGCACAGCCCAGAGCATGTCCACGCACTCGCTAGACTTCACAGTCGTAGGCGGTGATGACCTCATGGAAAAGGCTATGGATAGCATTGACAAAGCTAAAAAGCGGAGCAAGGAGCAGCGTACCCGCTCTTTTTGCAATGCGGCCGCCGAAGGGAACATGGACATCCTGCAGCGCCTCCTCCGGAGTGGTATCGATATAAATGGACGAGATTGTAACGAGCGTACTGCACTAATGCTGGCGACCTGTGCAGACAATTTCGAGCTTGTCAAATGGTTAGTCTCTTTGGGAGCAGAAGTGAATTTGCGAGACAAGTTTGGGGGCTCCGCTTTACTGGATGCCATGCGTCATAGTACACCCTTGCATATGGAGATTATGGGCTTTTTAAGCAAACAAGGCGCCGTCTTAGAACTGGACGATGCAGCGGGAGAGCTTTGTCAGGCAGCAGCAGACGGAGAGAAAGAAAAACTGGCTCGGATGCTTGAATTGAATACATCACCAGATGTAGCTGATTACGATAAACGTACTCCCCTACATCTGGCTGCTTCAGAAGGTCGCCTAGATTGTGTGAAACTCCTGCTGGAGTATTGGGCAGACGTAAACCCTATTGACCGAATGGGTGGGACTCCCTTGTCGGATGCGGTACGGCATGGGCACCTTCACATTCAGACACTTCTACGCCAGCATGGTGGTAAGCTCAATATGGACCCGTTCGAGCTTGGGACGTGCGCGTGTGAGGCAGGGTCCTCGGGCGACCTGGACAGCATCCGTGTGCTGGTTGAGAATGGTGCCGACATCAACACAGGAGACTACGACGGTCGCACGGCGTTGCACATGGCTACTTGTTATAATCGGTTGAGCGTCATCGAATATTTGGTCTCGTTGCCGTCGATCAACCTCAATCCACTGGATCGTCTCGTAAATACGCCTCTTGACGACGCGGAAAGGGAGGGCCAAGGTGCTATTGTTAAAATTCTTCAAGCCCGTGGGGGCGTTCCAGGCACTCATCCATCGTTGAAAGACCAAGTTGCTCAACAAAGACAGAAAAAAGCTGAAGCTGAGGCCGTCAAAAAAATGCGTCGTGAGGCGGACGCACGCTTATTTGAGGAGTGGAGCCTCGTGCAAGAGGACCTGTCGCGAGTCTACAGCTTTATGAGTGAGTACTTGCCATCACTCTGTAAAAACATCAACATTTTAAGCATGACCCTGCGGAGTCGACGAACACAAAGTACGATTGATCGTTCCCCCCGGCCCGATCTTGCGGAAACCCGGCTCTATTTTTACAAGTCTTTCCTAGCCTTCTTAGAGCGGCGTTACAAAGTCAATCTGGAGATGTCCTTGACGCTCATCGAAGAACTAGAGGAAGTAACTTCTTTTGAAGACAAGGCGCGAATCGCAGGGTACATCGTGGAACGCTTTCTTGACGCGAAATCTTCAGATCGTGTGCACTTTCATCCCACACAGGTCGGGCTGGTGAAGGAGCGCCTACTCGCTGCATTTCCGGAGAAAGTCTTTCCTGTCGATTTACTCGAGCCTTTTCGAGCAAGTGTTGTTGAAAAGATGGAGGAATTACTGCCAGACTATTTTAAATCAGATTTTTATTACCGTGCTTGTCGGCAGCCTAATGGCTTCCTGTGGAGAGTGATGAAACTCTCTCGTTTGCTACATGGGCTGTGTAATCAGATACTTGTCGATGTCATTAATCCTTTTCTAAAGCTATGCAATCGAGATGCACTTGCATGCGTGCCACACTATTCAAAAAGCAATAGGCAGGCTTTTCGAGAGGAATTTGTAAAGCTAAAAAATAACATTACGTCGCTGCAACCAGTCTTGCACATTGTCGGGTACAAGTCCAAGCATGACGCAATGCAAGAATGTATCAAGGAGCGCCGAGAGAAGCGCACAGGAAATGGAGGTACCGGACATAGGAAGTAGAATGCGAAGTTTGACTCAGGAAGCGGAGTAAAAATTGTGAGCTCCAGCTGCCGTGAAGCTGTCCAGGTTGTTCCAGGACAAGGGAAACTTTAAAGATGAATGATCTGGGTGCACGACCTCTGGGTGCACGACCTTCCGTGAACTCACGGCTCATTGAAGACGGGGGTAAAAAATGATCGGACCTGAAACAGGCAGTGTAAAGCTATGCCATTGCGATAGATGGGGAAAGGAAAGAGCGCAGTAACTCTGTTCCGAGAATGTTGTGCAGCAAATTTCCATCGCCTCGAGACGATCTTGAGAAATTCATAACGTGCGATGGTCGTCGAGATCAGAAAGTGGCTTCATTTTATTCGTGATTCTACAATGTTATCCAGGTGGTTCCATACATGTGACATAAGATTCTCTAAGAATAAGCTAGATTCATATGAAAGAAACATGTCGCACACGGCAGCTGAGTTCTTCCCTTTGTATTGCATTGAGAACAAGAAATATTCTTCAAGATTCGCCTAAGCAGCCTTGCCAGTTTCGCTGATGTTCAGCCGTCTATATCTCCAGTTCAGGCCCTCCTCATATTGGCGTTCTCTCGTATTAAATCTCATCGTCGGGACCCACACGTCAAACCCGCCTCACTATGGAGGAGTCTTATTTTTCTTACATCTGTCGCATCACAAAGACCAAGGGCTTATCGAAAAGCCTCCTATCATATGAATTTGTGTCACCGATTACCGCCTTCTGCCGTAAAAAGTGCTCAAACCTTGGTTACCATCACCTGATATCACCTTTAGCCCATCCTATTCCATTATGCTCTTTTCTTTTCAACCTTATCACCCCCTCTACATCTTGTACTTTTTCGTCTGCTGCGTGAGCGTGCGCTTCTAGCTTTGGTTCGAGGCTGTCACATCGAAAGGCTGCGTACAGAAGCTGACCGCAAATTGTGTGGCCTTGATGGAGTATGTCTGTGGAGCTAGGTCAGCAGGCACCTCAAAGGGAACCGTAAGAGAACCCTTGCCCTTAGGGACGATTTGGCCGATTGGGATGTCATCACTTGAGCCCAAACCGCATTTCTTTGTCAGCGTCAGGCCTACGGGCGCCGTCGATGAGAATCCAGAAATCATCACTTTGCCCGTCTCTCCCTGACTAAACGTCGGGAGGGCCAGACGCTCGCCGGTTTCCGTCGACACTAGGACAGTGGGCACCATATTGCCCGAGAGCGCTCCGACGACAGAGCTCATCACCGTCGATGAAGCCTGGGGCAGGGCCATTCCTCTCACCTTGTGGGTAGTCACGAAGTCAGCGTTGCTCTCGTCTATCAATACGTCGACAGGCAGCATCTCACCAAGGACCGACGCGAAGTCCGCGGCCTTGAATTGCTTGACCCAATCCGAGGCGAGAGCGGCGCACTCGTCGTCGTGTGTCGTGAAAGAGAGGTCGTAGACCTCTGTGAGCTCTGAGTCCTTGAAAAAAGCCTCTGCATTGGACAAAGCGAACTCCTGCAGCTCGGGATGTCTGATACTATTCTTCTTCTGCACGTTCACTCGCGCACAGTCGTCGCCGAGGGCCTTGGAAATGGCCGATTGCAGGTCAGACGGCTGTGCGCATTGTTCCGGTACTGATTCCGCGCTGCTAGAGCATCCAAGCTTCAGAATCGCTGTTGTCACTTGAGTATCGATTAGAGGCATGTCCGCGCTGCTTTCATCGTACAGATTGCTTGCCTGTTTGATCCACTTGGGGAGCGCCTGGGCGGTTCCATCCGTGCCCAGCACCCGAACATCTTCGAGGGAGCAGGCAGACAGCTCTTCTTCGCTGAGCTCGCAGGCCCCCGCGTTCTCGCCGACGATCTGTTTGTTCATATTGCCCTTGAAGCCGCAGGGGTTGCAGGCAATGGGGCCGTTGACCGCCGCGTAGTGTGTCTGAGGTGTGTTCGTTCCCACAGAGCCTAGGGGCGAGTCCTTCACCGCCTGCACGAAGGCATTCGGGGTGCCTGCCGAGAAGGTGTTCTCGCCTTCTAAGACCGTGAAACTCGAGGCAGGAATGGCGGATGCTTGCGACTCCGCCGAGGCGATCTCGAAATCCTCCAACTCCGCTGCCAGCGGCTGCACCAGATAGTTCTCCTGCACTTCCTCGTCCATGTCCTCCTCCACGTCGTCGTCCTCGACGGCGTTCTCATCGGACTCTTGATCCTGCCGTCGGCCTTTTCTGATATTGTCTGGGAAAGCATGAAAGGCGCATGGGAGTGAGAACTAATTTATTTCTGGCAATATTGACAATGACATACAGAAAGAGTCATCTCATACTTACAAGAATAGAAATCGTCGTCGTCCATTACGTGGTTTTCAACAGGAATGACGTCGTCATAATCTTTGCCATTTTTAAGATCAATGACATCTTCACCCTCATCCTCTTCGAAAGTTCCGTCCTCATCGTCTTCTTTCTCTGCCTCATCCTCGTCCTCGAGGTCGTCCTCGTCATCGACATCATCCGCCGTGCCTTCATCCTCCCCCAAGTCTTCTGTGAACTCCTCATCCCCGGCATTGATGTCAGCATCGTCAAAATCAAGGTCATCTTCCTCAAAATCATCGTCGTCATACTCTTCGTCTTCGAAATCATCCTCGGGAACGCCTTCCAAATCATCGTCCGCCGCACCGTGCTCGACCTCCACATCATCGTCCTCGACGTCATCGTCCGCCGCACCGTGCTCGACCTCCACATCATCGTCCTCGACGTCATCGTCCGCCGCACCGTGCTCGACC